>Ga0310696_10000075_pt1 | contig 170358 bp, 154 predicted proteins | sample AusTroGonzalo_MG_4_FD_203885 | JGI IMG/M metagenome (GOLD analysis project Ga0310696, IMG submission 203885) | Bovine rumen microbial communities from tropical cattle in Woodstock, Queensland, Australia - Gonzalo_02 (v2) (version 2) | ecosystem: Host-associated > Mammals > Digestive system >...
AAATAATATCACTAATATCACTAAGGCCATAACCTTCTGATTATCAGTATGCTTTCTTAGTGATATTAATAGTGTATTAGTGATATTAACATGAAAAAAATTGATTTTTTTTCCAAAAAACGGGCAATTTTTCCAAAATTGTTCCTTCAGAATGTCAGCCGTTATTGGAAAGCAACAGGCCTGTTAGAGCCTCTAACAGGCTTGTTTGAAGGTCTAACTGCCCTGTAGTCGTTCGGAGTCATGCCAAACGACTCCTTGAAGGCTGCAGAGAAATATTTGGTGGTGGAGAAGCCTGTCTTGACGGCAATGTCGGAGACGGGCAGGTCGGTATCAAGGAGCAGCCGACGGGCGATGTCCATGCGGATGTTCTTAATATAGACCGAGGGCGGCATGCCTGTCAGCACCTGCATGCGCCGGTAGAGCACGGTGCGGTCCATGGCCATCATCTCGCTCAGGCTCTGTACGGAGAAGTCCTCGTTGCCGATATGCTGCTCGATGACTGCTTTCAGCCGGTCGAGAAATTCCAGCTCTGAGGAGGAGAAATGTTCCTGGGCTGCTTCTTGGGCTATATGGCTGGCAATGGCCTCGCCCCTTGTCTTGTCGGTCACCGTGGCTTTCCGCGCTGACTTCGGGGCGATGGACTTCCTCCGTCTGAGAAGGATAAAACCAACGGCAGCGGCAGCGATGATCAGCAGGAGTACCCACCACCCATAGCTGAGTAGGGACGTAGACGGTTCACTATCGGTGGAAGTTGAAGACCTTGGGAAGTGGAAGGTGTGACGCGGTGCCGTGACAGAGTCGGGATGGAAGATGATGGTGCCTCCCACGAAGCCCACGCTGATGCGTCCCGACGAGTCGCTATGCATGGCACCTGTGCGGAACTCGCGCCCTTGGGTGTCGATGCCGTCGAGCAGACCGTAGTTTACGATATCGAAAGAGTCGGTGCCTATGGTACGTATGCGAGAAAGGCCGCAGGCCGTTGCCGCCCAGATGTCGCCATGACGGTCGTTCAGCAGAGCCACAACGTTGTTGGTACCCAGTCCGTAGTCTTCGTCAAGGGTAGCCACCAAGCGGTCTTCACGGTCAATGATGAGCAGGCCGTTGCGTGTCCCTAAATAGGCATAGGGGAGGGAACGCCCCTCTAAGGTGCAGTTGGTGGCCGAGGGTGCATACCTTGCTGACAGCTGGCTGGCGCGCGATGAGTAGAAGGCTGGCTTGCGCTCGTATCCAAAGGGCTGGGCCAACCCCCTGAACTGCTGCTTCCGTGCAGGGTTGTGGTAGATGATGCCGCTTCCCGACGTGCCTATCCATAGTCCGCCGTAGCTGTCGCGGAGCATGGCCGATATCTCATCGTCGATGATGTCCTTGAAGATGGTGTATTCGCTGGTGGAGCGCCAGTCGTCGTCCGTGGGCCATTGGCTCACCTGCTGAGCAGTCAGCTGGCGTGCATGAAGAAGGCTGTCAATATTCCTGATGATTGTCTTGCGACAGGCATCGACCACATACAGGCTACCGTCATTGCGTAGCCATACCATGCCGGTGCTGTCGCAGGTGAGATGTCTGTAGCCGTGGTAGCTGGTCAGGGAATACTCATCGTCGGGCTGCAGATGATAGGTGGTGAAACGAGTGCCGTCGTAGATAGCGATGGTGCCTGCCGTGGCAATGGCCACGCGCCCGTCGGGCAGCTGACTGAGGGCGCGGATACGCGCCTCGGGCAGTCCGCTACGCATGTCGAGAATGTCGTAGTCGCTGCTGGTCAGTGGCATGGCCGTCAAGGGGACGGCCACTGTTAGCAATAATGCAATAACAAGCTCCATTACTTTTTTCATGGGGGCAAATTTAAGGAAAATAGCCGAAAATGTTGCATGTTTAAGCCGAAAATGTTGCAAAAAGAGCATTTTTTCTTGTTTGGCAACCATTTGAGGCGATAAAACAACACCAAAGGACTGTCGTCTGGACAAACGATGTTATCTTTGTGACCATATAAACAAAATAGAAACGAAACTATGAAGCTAAAACATCTTTTCCTGCTGTTATGGGTGCTTGCATTGACCCTGTCTTTGCAGGCTGCCGAGAAGGCACTGTTCATCACAGGCGGACAGTCGAACACCGATGGCCGCCTCTATGCTGCCACGCTACCCACTTATCTTCAGACGGCCAATAGCTACTGTCTGGCCTCTTGCCACAGTCCTTATTCAGCTGACCGCTTAGGTGAGTTCTATGCTTACTTCCCTACCAGCGGTACTACGGGCCAGCCATCGCGCTGGGCTTATGATGCGGTTACCTATTATTATATAGGAGAGGCATTGCAAGAAACGTTCTATGTGGCCAAGACCAGTTACGGCGGCACGAGCATCGACCCCAGCATCAGCAATTCGCCTTCTGCCCACGATAATGCATGGCTTGATGGCTATGGCAGTGGCTACCACTGGAGTGCAGATCCGACGTTCCTGGATGCTACGACCATTGCCGGCACGACCTTTGTGAAAGATGATAAGACTTATGATGGACAGTCGCTGCTGAAGGCATGGATAGCCAACATCGATGAAGCTATCGACGCCATCGTTGCAGGCGGTGACACACCTGACATCAAGGCCATCATCTGGCATCAGGGTGAGAGCGACAAGAATGCTGCCGGCAGCTATTACAACAACCTGAAGGCGATGGTGGCCTACGTGCGCAATCATATTATGGAAAAGACAGGCGATTCGAAATACAGCACGCTGCCTTTCTTCTGCGGCACCATTCCCCATGCCTCTTCACTCTGTAACTCGACAGTGGAGAAGGCCTTCTTTACCTTGGAAGATGAGGATGCCAACTTCCATGTCATCGATCTTCGCGACCTGACCATGCTTAGTGATGCAAAGCACTTCGATGCCCCTTCGGCAGAGCTTTTCGGTAAGCGCCTCTACAACCGCATGGTGGATGAGGAAGTGATAAGCGGCACTCGACTTGACGATGTGGAGTATGCACAGATCGATTATTCCGACTTCGGCACCGATGAATATGTGGGTGAGACGAAGACGTGGACATTCGAGAGTTTCAGCGGTGAGCTGAAGACCACTACCACCTGTTTCGACGCACTCTATCTGCATTCTAACAACATGAACGGACGAGCCTACGTGTCCTCATCTACCGAGGTGGGAAGCGTCACCTTTGCTGACGGCACCGTGCAGACCGTAAGTAAGACCCTTGGCCCGAAGACGGGTGCCAACAAGTGGACGGCAGCCGACGTGGCTACGGAAGCCAATGCCTCAAGGAATTTTCAGGTGGCCGTGGCTGTCAATGTGCTCTATCCCGGGCGGTTCAGTATGATAATCAGTGCCCCCAATGCCACAGCTGAAAGCCCAAAAACCTACCAGCTTATCCTTAATGGTACGGTGGTGGCCGAGCAGACGTTCACCTCTGGTTCTGAGATAAAGGAACTCTACTATGATGCTGGGCAGGCAGGAACCTTTTTCATGCATCCCGATGACAAGTTCAATATGTATGCAGTGCGCTACGTGCCTGCCACAGACCGTACAGCTCAGCGTACAGTGACCACCGATGACGATGGCTATGCAGCCTTTGGCAACCTCTCGGGAGCCAACCTTGGCTTGCCTGCCGGACTGACGGCCTGGGCCGTGGCTCCGTCGGCTGGCAATGCCCAGCAAGTAGAACTGCTGCAGATGGGGGGAGTGGACAAGGGGACTGCTGCCATCCTCATAGGCGAGGCTGATACCGAATACGTGCTACCTTTTGCATGGTCGACTGTAAACTATGAAGGCGAGAATGACATGACTGTCCAGCAGCAAACGGGCGACGTGGAGGAAACATCGGGGGGTGACTTCGTCAACTACATCTTCGCCAATGAGCAGTTTACCAAGGTGAGCACACCCGTCAGCGTGGAGGCAGGCAAGGCTTATCTCTCCATCAGCAACGGCTTGCCGCACTGTTCGTATGCTACGTTGACTTTCGACGACCCCGATCCTGCCGTAGCCTATGACTTCATCGATAGCTATACCCGCTTCGGCAGCGATGAGGTGGTGTGGGCAGCTAAGACCTGGCTCTCTCAAGACTTAGGATTCCCGTCGAGTTATAGTGACCTTACGACAGCCACTGGCCATAAAGATGGACTCTACTGGACATCGGGCGGTACAAGCAACCGCTCGTGGAAGTCGGCTAACCAGGGAGCAGGAACCTACGCCTTTGCCGACGGTACGACGGTCAAGGCAACGAAGACGGCTCGTAGCAGCGGTGCCAGCTCCATGCCTTCGGTCGTGTCGTCTCACACTGCCAGTGCCACTCTTGCCAGTGATTTCGCCATCAATGCCGCTGTTCCGGGAACGTTCAGCCTGCTCAGGAGTGGCAGTTCTACAGGCTATCTCTATTTCAACGGAACGAAGGTGGCCGAGCTGACCACCACTGATGACAGCGATATGAAGGAAATGAGCTATACCGCTACCACCGCTGGCACTTTCGTTTATGTCTGTACCGGTACGAGTAATGTGGCTGCCCTGCGTTTTGTACCCAAAGACAAAAAGGCTGTCTACACACAAGTGACACCTATAGGCTGGGCAACGTTCTCGCTGCTTTATCCTGCCGTGGTACCAGAGGGTACCTGTGCCTACTATGTCAGTGACTATCAGGACGATGAGGAGACGGGTACGCTCACGCTAACTAAGGTAGAGGCCGGAGAAATCATTCCAGCCAGGGAGGGCTTCCTGTTTAATGCACCCAAGGGCCTTCATCGTTTTGAGAAGTCGGCAAGCGATGACTCATGGGATGACAATCTCTTGACAGGCACTGCTGATGCTGCTTTGACAGGCTATGACAGCTCATCGGCTACCAACCCCATCTACGTGTTGGCTACCATCGATGCCAATGCTGTGGGCTTCAAGCGCTTCTCAGGAACAGCTATTGCCCAGTATAAAGCTTATCTGCAGCTGGGCGTTCAGCCTGCGGCCCATTCCTTCTGCTTTGTCTTTGATGATGATCCGACGGAAATTGACGAGGCTTTGCGTCTAAATAATAAGGATGAAATAAAGAATAGCGTCGAGGTCTACAACCTGAATGGGCTGCGCGTGCAGAAACCTATGAAGGGACTCTATATCGTACGCTCAGCAAAAGGACGTTTGCCGCTCGGCGACGAAGGAGACGCTTGTTCCGTAAGGTCTCAAGAAGGCAAGAATGGTAAGAAGGTCATCTATCGAAAAAAGTGAAGAACTGTCAATGAATTTTCAATGAAAAAGAATTATTATATCACTCCCATAACACGCATTGTCGATGTGCATGTATGCTGTCCTGTCATTTGTGCCAGCATCAATGGAATAGAAGGAACTGCCACAATGACGACAAGCATCAGCGATGACGAGACGGATGTATACCTCTCTCGTGGCGGTACTTTATGGGACGATGATGAGTAGGCTTGAACGGTTTTGGATATTTGCATGGGAAGAATCGCATTCTTGTTGACATGGCTGACGACTCTGTGCCTGACGACTGAGGCACAGCAGGTCAGCGTGGCACCTTATCTTGATGGACGGAGAGCTGCGCTGACCCTCACTTTCGACGACGGTCTGCAGGATCAGTACACACTGGCTTACCCCGAACTGAAGAAACGGGGACTGAAAGCTACGTTTGCCATCATCGGCTCGAAGGTAGGGGGCATCGTGCGCTCCAAACAGGACCGTGCCGACGGAACCGATGGTACGCCTTGCATGACATGGGACATGCTGCGCGAGATGGCTGCCGACGGTCAGGAGATAGCCAGTCACGGATGGGAGCACCGCAATGTGACCAAACTTGATAGCGAAGCCCTCAGGCAAGAAGTGGTGCGTAATGATAGTGCTATTGCGAAGGAAACGGGACAGTACCCTGTCACTTTTGTCTATCCTGGAAATGCGAAGTCGGCAGAGGCCATCGCCTTTTGTGAACAGGGCAGGGTGGGGAGCCGTACCTATCAGCTTTCGCTTGGCGCGAAGCGCACAACAGCGTTCCTCCGCCACTATCTCGACTCGCTGGTGGCCCGAGGTGAATGGGGCGTTACGATGACTCACGGCATTGCTCAGGGCTACGACCATTTCAAAGACCCGCATGTGTTGTGGACCTTCCTTGACGACCTGCAACTGAGGCAACAGGAGATATGGGTGGCCCCGTTCCGTGATGTGGCTGCCTATGTGAAGGAGCGCGAAAACACGCAGCTTGTCGTTAAACAGACTGCCAACGCGTTGACCATTACGCCAAAGACAACGCTGGAGGGGAAACAGTTCCAGCACCCCCTCACGCTGATTGTCAATGCCCCTGTGGCTACTGCGACACAGGCAGGCCGCTCATTGGAATGCATGCATAAGGGCGATATCACCCTCATTAATATCAATCCCAATGGGGGAAAGATTGTTATTAAGAACGAACTCCTGCCTACTCACCTCACGGTGGAGGGGCGCATAGAGCCTATGGGACTCGATGAAGAGCATCCCCGTTTGGGTTGGCAGATTTATACTGACAAGAAGAACGTCAGTCAGCAAAGCTACCATATACAGGTGGCTACTTCTAAGACAGGCAAGGTCGATGTATGGGATAGCGGCATTGTCAACTCCGACCAATCACAATGGGTGGAAATAGGAGGCAGACTGCAGCCTAACAACACTTACTACTGGCGCGTGAAAATCAAGACGAACAAAGGCGAAAGCCAGTGGAGCCATTGGAGCCATTGGACGACGGGGCTGCTCAAAGAAGAAAACTGGAAAGGAGAGTGGATAGGCTATGACTCGCTGACTGCCGACGTGAAGATGGAGCGCCATAGCCGCATCGCAGCCCGCCATCTGCACAAATCGTTTACGCTGGCGAAACCCGTAAAACGGGCTACAGCTCATATCTGCGGTCTGGGCTATTATATACTGAACATCAACGGCCAGCGCATAGGTGACTATCTGCTGGCACCTGCTCCTACGCAGTACGACAAGGCCGTCTGTTACAACACCTACGACGTGACCACTTCTCTCCACTCTCCTCTCTCCACTCTCCACTCAATTGATGTCGTCCTTGCTGGCGGCTATTTCTTCCCCATGACGCAGAATCATCAGACCAATGTGAAGAGTGCCTTTGGTATGCCGAAGCTGAGGATGAACCTCATCGTGGAATATGAAGACGGCACCAGCGAGACCATCGCCACCGACAGTACTTGGCAGGTGGCTGTTGACGGTCCCATCCGCTATGCCAATCTTTATGACGGCACGCTCGTGGACTATCGATGCCAGCCAACTGCATGGATGCCTGTGCAGATGGTCAAAGCCCCCTGCAAGATGATGCGCGGCGGCATGCTCGAAGGTGTAAAGGTCTATCAGACAGAGTCTGTTAAGACCCTGACCAAGACAGGACAAGACACGTTCATACTGGACTTCGGCACCAACAACACAGGCCGCATGTATCTGCCTTCCGCTCGTATAGCCAATGGCGACACCATCCGCATACGCTATGCTGAGACGCTCAAGGAAAACGGCAAGGAGCTCTATACCGCCAACCTGCGCTCGGCCCAGAACACCGATTTCTTCGTGGGTAACGGTTCTGCCGTTACTATGACCACCGAGTTCCTCTGGCACGGCTTCCGCTATATGGAGGTAAAGGGACTCGACGAAGCCGATGCCCGTCGCATCCAGCGCCAATTGATGACCGACGACCTGTTGTCTGACGCAACCATCAACATCGACGAGGACGATGGCATGCTCAATAAGATTCTCGACAACGCCCGTCGTGGCATTCTCTCCAACTACAAGGGCATACCGATGGATTGTCCGCAGCGTGATGAACGCATGCCCTGGCTGGGCGACCGCACGATGGGTTGTTTCGGCGAGAGCTATCTTACCCATAACCATACTCTATACAGCAAGTGGATGCAGGATATCTGCGATGCCCAACGGCCTGACGGCAACATCAGCGATGTGTGTCCTGCCTATTGGCGGCTCTATAATGGCAACATCACCTGGCCTGCAGCACTTCCCTTTGGGCTTGAGATGCTGCGCCTGCAATACGGCGACGAGCGTCCATGGAAGGAACATGCAGAGAGCGTGAAACGCTTCCTCGCCTTTGCGAAGAAGAAGTCGGGAAAGGACGGACTCATCACCTACGACCGCTATGGCGACTGGTGTGTGCCACCGGCCACGCTCGATGAGGTGGTGACCAAAGACTCTACTCGCATGACCGATGGAGCCTTACTTTCCTCTTGCTACTATTATTATATATGTAAGCTGATGGGCATGGACGAAGAGGCCGCTGTGACCCGCGAGACCATCAACCGCACATTCCTTCAGGTGATGCCCGATGGTACGGCATTCTATGCCCCCGCCTCTCGGAGGGGGATGGGGGAGGCTCCTGTGACGGCCAACCTGTTGCCGCTGGCCATGGACATCGTCCCCGACGAAGCGCGCAGCAGTGTGATGGCGAATTTCGTTCGCCGTGTCAAAGCTCCCTCCCTATCGGGGAGGGCGGGGGGAGAGTCTGCTCCTCATATCGACTGCGGTGTCATTGGCATCTCGTGGCTCATGCGTTACCTGTCGAAGGCTGGCCTGGGCGATGTGGCCTATCAGATAGCCTCTACGAAGACCTATCCTGGCTGGGGCTATATGGTAGAGAACGGAGCTACCACCATCTGGGAACTGTGGAACGGCAACACAGCCAATCCCTCGATGAACTCCGGTAACCACGTGATGATGCTGGGCGACCTCATCCCTTGGGCCTATGAATGCGTGGCAGGTATTGCTCCAGATACAGCAAAGCCTGGCTTCAAGCACATCATCATGCACCCCGATTTCAGTATTGACAGCATCCATGGTGCCAAGGCCACCTATCCCTCTCTCTACGGCAGTATCGTCAGCGACTGGCATCGTGAGAACAGCCGCATAGTATGGAATGTCGAAATTCCTGCCAACACAACGGCTACTCTTCGTTTTCCAAACGGGAAAACAAAGACAATAGGCTCTGGTCACTATACTTTTAAAACCAAACAATCAAGATGAAGCACTTCTTTCTCTTCTTCCTTGCTATCTCTGCATGTTGCAATTTCGTAGCAGCTCAGGAGTCCATCGAACTGCCTACGATGGGATGGAGCTCATGGAACACCTACCGCGTGAACATCAGCGACTCGCTCATCATGCGACAGGCCGATGCAATGGTGGCTCAGGGACTGAAGGAAGTGGGCTACAACTATATTAATATTGATGACGGCTACTTTGGCGGACGTGACCGGCAGACGGGACGGCTGAAGATTCATCCCACGCGCTTTCCGCAAGGGCTGAAGCCTGTCGTAGACCATATCCACTCGCTTGGACTCAAGGCCGGTGTCTACAGCGATGCCGGTGCCAATACCTGCGGCAACTGGTACGACAAAGACAGCATAGCCGAAGGCGTGGGGTTCTACGGCTATGACCAGCAGGATTGCGACATGTTCTTCCGTGAGCTGGGCTTCGACTTCATCAAGATTGACTTCTGCGGTGGCTCTGCCAGCCGCAACAGTCAGCATCTGGAACTCTCGCCGCAGGAGCGCTACACGGCCATCCGTCAGGCGGTCCTGAACACTGGTCGTCAGGATGTGCGTATGAATGTATGCCGTTGGGACTATCCTGGCACATGGGTCAGCGAGGTAGCCTCCTCATGGCGCATGTCGCGCGACATCAGCCCCAAGTGGAACGTTGTGAAAGAGATTATCCGACAGAACCTCTACCTCTCGGCCTACGCTGGCAACGGGCATTACAACGACATGGACATGCTTGAGGTGGGACGCTCGTTGACCGCAGAGGAGGACCGCACGCACTTCGGTATGTGGTGCATGATGGCCAGTCCGCTGCTTATCGGCTGCGACATGACCAAGCTGAAGCCGCAGACCCTTGAATTGCTTACTAACCGCGACCTCATTGCCATCGACCAGGACCCGTTGGGCTTGCAGGCACAGGTGGTGCAGCACGACCTGAAGACGGGTACCTACGTCCTCGCGAAAGACCTCCTGGAGCGAGGTGGAACCACGCGTGCCGTGGCCTTCTATAACCCCACCGACGAGTCCCAAACGGTTAGCATTGACCTTAAGGATTTGGAACTTGGCGGCCAGATACAGGTTTTCAATCTGTTCGATAAAACAGAAAGCCTCCTCTATGGGGGGAGGTTGGAGGGATGGGGTGGTAGTGTAGCCTCCCCTAGTCGGGGGAGGTTGGAGGGGTCTATCCCTCCCCACGGTTGTCGCATTTTCCGCTTAACGGCTGAGAAGCGCCTGCCTCGCACACGCTATGAGGCCGAGACTGCCTTTCTCACCAGCTATCAGGAACTCAGCAATCCACTGGCCGTGGGTACGGCTTTCTACGAGGAAGATTCGCTGTGTAGCGGTGGCATGAAGGTGGTGAACTTAGGGCTACGTGCTGAGAACGACCTGCAGTGGCGCGATGTAAGATGTGCACACAACGGCACTTACCAGATAGCTGTCAAGTGTTCTTCCTTTCCCTCTGGGGCCACGCTTCTTGTCGCTGCCAATGACGGCAGTCCACGGCAGTTCAAGGCCGACGATGCCAAGGACGGCATAGTCAGGCTTACCCTCCCTCTCCTTCGGGGCAGCAATACCATTAGACTTTACTCCAATGCAGGCACGATGCCTGACATTGATTATATGGAAATACGCAGACAATAAAATAATATGACCGTTTGTCTCGTTATAGAATAAAAAAGTAAAGTCATGACGCAACAACAGGATATTCAGAATGCTATTGAAGTGATGCGAAAGGGTGGGGTGATTCTCTATCCTACCGATACGGTGTGGGGCATTGGCTGTGATGCCACGAATGCTGAGGCCGTGAAGCGCGTGTATGAGATAAAGCAGCGCGACGACTCAAAGGCATTGATTTGTCTGGTGGACAGCGATGCCCGCCTGCAACGCTATGTGAGGAACGTGCCTGATGTGGCGTGGCAGCTCATCGACAGTCTGAAGGCTCCTTCTGAATCCGGGGAAGGAAAGAAGTCCTCCCTTGATAAGGAGGATGTTGGAGGGTCGCCTGTTACGCTCATCCTCGACGGAGCTGTGAACCTGGCTCCCAACCTCATTGCTGAGGATGGGTCCATTGGTATCCGCATCACCAACGAGGCTTTCTCAAAGGAGCTGTGCTACCGGTTCCAGAAAGCCATTGTCTCTACTTCGGCTAATATCAGTGGTGAGCCTGCCGCCCAGAACTACCGCGATATAAACCCGAAAATTATTGAGGCTGTCGACTATGTCTGTTGGACGCGCCGGCAGGAGCATCGCCCCCACAAGCCATCGAGCATCATCCGCCTGCGTCCCGATGGTCAGGTGGAGATCATCAGAAAGTAATAAAAATGAGCCGTCCCGATTTGGTCGGCTCGTTTTTTCTTCGTATCTTTGCGCCCATTCATGGATAAGACAATGGAAACGGAGCAAAGTCATTGGTTTGTCAGGGTGAACCAATGGCGGAAAGAGAATATCAGCGAGAAGATGTTTGTGCTGATACTGGCTTTCTTCGTGGGCCTGTTTGCAGCAGTGGCTGCTTTTATCCTGCACTGGATCATCAATGAGATTGTCTACCTGCTTACCAGCCATTTCAATGCCGACTCTTACAACTGGCTCTATCTGGTATATCCCGTAGTAGGTATCTATCTTACCTCGCTCTTCGTGCGTTATATCGTGAAAGACAATATCTCGCACGGTATCACCCGCATCCTTTATGCCATCTCTTCGAATAAGTCGCGCTTGAAGTCGCACAACACCTGGTCGAGTGTTATCGCATCGGCCATCACTATCGGCTTTGGTGGATCCGTGGGAGCTGAGGCCCCTATCGTGCTCACGGGGTCGGCCATCGGCTCAAATCTGGGACAGCTGTTCCGCATGGACAGCAAGACGTTGATGCTGCTGGTGGGCTGTGGTGCTGCAGGTGCCATTGCCGGCATCTTCAAGGCTCCTATTGCCGGACTGGTGTTCACGCTTGAAGTCCTGATGATCGACATGACGATGACCTCCTTGTTGCCTATCCTCGTGAGTTGTGTCACGGCCACCTGCTTCACTTATATATTCAGTGGTAACGATGCCTTGTTCACGTTCCATCTGGACAATGACTGGACGGTGCAGCGCGTGCCGGCCTGTGTGTTACTGGGCATCTTCTGTGGACTGGTGAGCCTCTATTTCATCCGTACCATGAGTTTTGCCGAGGGCATCTTCGCCCGTTTCAAGGAACGGCCCTACATGAAACTAATGATTGGCGGCATCATTCTGAGTCTGCTCATCTTCCTCTTTCCCTCGCTTTATGGTGAGGGCTATTCCAGCATCAACCTGCTGCTCAACGGCAAGACCGAAACCGACTGGTATCAGATACTGAATAACTCGCCTTTCTCCGGCCATCCCAATGTATTTATTTCTTACATTGCCTTCGTGCTCCTGTTCAAGGTCTTCGCAACATCGGCTACCAATGGTGGTGGCGGTTGCGGTGGAACCTTTGCCCCCTCGCTGTTCATTGGCTGCTTTGCTGGTTTCCTCTTTGCCCGCCTGTGGAACATCCATGAGATTGGGGTGTATGTGCCTGAGAAAAACTTTGCGCTGATGGGCATGGCTGGTGTGATGTCGGGCGTGATGCATGCACCACTCACAGGCATTTTCCTCATTGCCGAGCTCACGGGAGGCTATAGCCTCTTCCTACCGCTGATGATTGTCTCGGTATCAAGCTATCTCACGATTAATATCTTTGAGCCCCACAGCATATACAGTTCTCGACTGGCCAAAGAAGGCAAGCTCATCACCCATCATACCGACCATGCCGTGCTGACGCTGATGCAGCTCGACTCGGTCATCGAGCGCGATTATGAGTCGGTGGCTCCTGACATGGAGCTGGGCAAGATTGTGCATGAGATTAGCCACTCGCGAAGCTCGGTACTGCCGGTGCTCGATGCTGCCGGTAGGCTGCTCGGTGAGATAGACATCACGAAGATACGCCATGTGGTCTTCCGCATTGAACTATATCATCATTTCAAGGCTCAGCAGCTGATGCAGGAACCGCAGGCCACGCTGAGCAGTGAGGCTACGATGACCGACGTAATGCGCACCTTCGACCGTACCCATGCCGATTGGCTGCCTGTGGTCAACCGTGAGAACCGCTTGCAGGGCTACATCTCGCGCCAGCGCCTCTATATGCAGTATCGTAAGATGGTGAAGGACATGAGCGAAGAATAGATTGGAGAATTATGAAGAAAGAGGATTTACGCATTGTCTTCATGGGTACGCCCGAGTTTGCGGTGGAGACCCTCAAGGCGTTGGTTGAGAATGAATATAATGTGGTGGCTGTGGTCACGCAGCCCGATAAACCCGTGGGCCGTCATGGCTCGGTGCTGCAGCCATCGGAGGTGAAACAGTACGCTGTGGAGCACGGTCTGCCCGTACTTCAGCCTGAGAAGATGAAAGACCCGCAGTTTGTGGAGTTACTACGCTCTTATCAGGCCAACCTGCAGGTCGTCGTGGCCTTCCGCATGCTGCCCGAGGTGGTGTGGGGAATGCCCGAATATGGCACGTTCAATGTGCATGCTGCCCTGTTGCCGCAGTACCGTGGTGCAGCCCCGATTAACTGGGCGGTCATCAATGGTGAGACGAAGACGGGTGTCACTACCTTCTTCCTTGATCACGACATCGACACGGGCCGCATCATCATGCAACTGCCCTTTGACATCCCCGATGATGCCGATGTGGAATATGTCTATGACGGACTCATGCACCTCGGAGCCGACATCTGCCTGCAGACCCTCGACCGCATCCTCGCCGCCGATGGACATCCTGAGAGCTGTGATCAGTCTTCCATTCTCAATTCACCATTAAAGACGGCTCCTAAAATCTTCAAGGAGACCTGTCAGATGAACTGGAACCAGACCGCGAAGCAGGTCTATGACTTCGTGCGCGGCCTCAGTCCTTACCCTGGTGCATGGACGAATCTGAAAACGGCAGACGGTAAGGAAACGGTGCTGAAAATCTTCAAGACTACGAAGACCGACCGTCCGTCGACGGGCAGGGTGGGGCAGGTCGTCACTGAAAAAAAACACTTCTACGTGAGTTGTGCTGACCGTCTGCTTCAAATCGACGAATTGCAACTCGCAGGCAAGAAACGTATGGATGCCCAGTCGTTCCTCAACGGCATGAAGGATGTGGAAAATATTTCTGTTGAATAACATAATAATTCAAAGGTATTGACGTTTTCATAGTAAATGAAGTAAACAATAAAACGTTATGCCTATGCAGATATTTACTCACGAAGAAACTACCCCGAGCGAAAAGGTGCTGAAGTTTATCAAGGAACTGGCCTATACCTACCGTGTGTCGAATGGACAGGCATATTGCTTGAATTAATTCATAATGCTTCGCTGCCGAAGAACTTCTAACTCCTAACTCAGATGGCTTTAGTTTCACCTTCTCTGCTTGCAGCAGATTTCCTTCATCTTGACCGAGAGATAGAAATGATTAATCGCAGTGAGGCCGACTGGCTCCACTGTGACGTGATGGACGGGGCATTCGTTCCCAATATCTCGTTTGGCTTCCCTGTACTCGAAGCCGTGGCTTCCCTTTGCAAGAAGCCGCTCGATGTCCACTATATGATTGTCAGTCCTGAGCGTTACATCAAGCAGACGGCCAAGCTGGGGGCTATGATGATGAACGTGCACTACGAGGCCTGCACCCATTTGCACCGTACCGTTCAGGAGATTCACGATGCCGGCATGAAGGCAGGTGTAACACTCAATCCCTCAACACCCATTTGCGTACTTGAGGATATTATCGACGATGTGGATATGGTGCTTTTGATGAGTGTGAACCCAGGCTTCGGCGGACAAAAATTCATTGAGAACACCATTAAGAAAACGCGACAGCTGCGTCAGCTCATTGCTGATCACGGCTGTCAGACGTTGATTGAGGTGGATGGTGGTGTACAGGGTGAAACAGCTCCCCGTTTGGTAGAGGCAGGCGTTGATGTGCTCGTTTCAGGCAGTTACGTCTTCAAAAGTCCTACACCGGAAGAGACGATTCGCTCACTGCGCAAGCTATAGTTAATTCATAATGCATAATTCATAATGCATAATTCATAATGCATATTATAAACCCAGATATGAGTCATCCTGCCCTTCACTTATCCCTGTAGGGCCAGTTCAATGTCGTGCTGCTTGGCCATGCGGCGCATGTTAATAAGCGCATAGCGCATGCGGCCCAAAGAGGTGTTGATACTTACATCGGTGGCTTCGGCAATCTCTTTGAACGACATCTGCTGGAAGAAGCGCATGTAGACCACTTCGCGCTGTGGGGCAGGCAGGTTGTTCATCATCTTCTTCACATCAAGCAACACTTGTTCGTTAACCATCTCGGTCTCGCGGAAAGTGTCCATCAAGTCGCCTCCCTTTAGGTTGCTTAGGTCGTTCTCGGAATTGGGTTCCACAATATGCTCGTTCTTCTGGGCGCGATACCAGTCCATAATCACGTTATGGGCAATACGGGTCAGCCAGAACTGGAACTTGCCTGAATCGGTGTATTGGCCGTTCTGAAGCTTGGTGATTACCTTGACGAATGTCTCTTGGAAAATGTCGTCAGCTGTATCATGGTCGCGAACAACGAACATGATATAAGTGAACAACTTAGACTGCGTGCGAGCTAATAACTCATCGAACGCTTTATTGTCTCCTCCTGCATAGAGTAGTGCCAACTGCTCGTCGGTCACTCCTTCGAATTTCTTCATATTTCAACTGTTTTTGTTATGAAGTAAATTTCTCGTCGATAGGCAATAAAGTTTTAAATTTTGAGTTATTAAACGAATTATCGGGGGCAAAAGTAGGTAATAAATATCTAACAGCCAAACTTTTTTGAAAAAAAATAACATTTTGCAGGTAAATTTGTAAAATTTGTGTAATAAATACTCTGTAATGACCATACAAGGCTTCTGAATGAAAGAATAATGCAGAATGAATAATTGTCGGATGATTCTTTCTGTATTTCATGAGAAAGTGTTACCTTTGCACCGCTAAAAAATAAACATATCTCGTATTTATGGAAATTAAGATTACTTTTCCCGACGGATCTGTTCGCTCGTATGAACAGGGCGTGACGGGACTTGAGATTGCCGAGAGCATTTCGCCGGCTCTGGCACGCAGCGTACTGGCCTGTGGAGTGAACGGCGAGACCGTGGAGTTGAACCGTCCCATCATGGAGGATGCCAAGATTGAACTCTATAAGTGGGACGACGAGCAGGGTAAGCACACCTTCTGGCACACTTCGGCACACCTGTTGGCTGAGGCATTGCAGGAGCTGTATCCTGGTATTCAGTTTGGTTTCGGCCCTGCTGTAGAGAGCGGCTTCTTCTATGATGTGCTGCTGCCCAATGGCGAGAGCATCAAAGAGAGCGACTTCCCGAAGATTGAGCAGAAGATGAAGGAACTGGCTTCTAGGAAAGAGGCTGTGGTTCGCAAAGAGGTGGCCAAGGCACAGGCACTGAAGGAGTTTGCCGCTGATGGTCAGACCTACAAGTGCGAGCACATTGAGCAGGACTTGGAAGACGGAACCATCACTACTTATACACAGGGCGCATTCACAGACCTTTGCCGTGGACCGCATCTTGTAGACACAGGAGAAATCAAAGCTGTGAAGCTGACCTCGGTAGCTGGCGCTTTCTGGCGCGGCGATGCCACACGTGAGCAGATGCAGCGCCTGTATGGTATCACCTTCCCCAAGAAAAAGATGCTCGATGAGTATCTCGTGATGCTGGAAGAGGCTAAGAAGCGTGACCATCGCAAGATTGGCAAGGAGATGGAGCTGTTCATGTTCTCTGATAAAGTGGGCAAGGGCCTGCCTATCTGGCTGCCGAAGGGTACCGAGCTGCGTCTTCGCCTGATGGATCACCTACGTAAGGTACAGAAACGTTTTGGCTATCAGGAAGTCATCACTCCGCATATTGGCTCGAAGAACCTCTATGTTACTTCAGGCCACTGGGATCATTATGGAAAGGACTCGTTCCAGCCTATCACCACGCCTGAGGAGGGTGAGGTGTACATGTTGAAACCCATGAACTGCCCCCATCACTGTGAGATCTTTGCATGGAAACCCCGTTCTTATCGTGACCTGCCCCTGCGTATTGCAGAGTTTGGTACGGTCTATCGCTATGAGCAGAGCGGCGAGCTGCATGGCTTTACCCGTGTGCGCTCATTCACTCAGGACGATGCCCACCTGTTCTGCCGTCCTGACCAAGTGAAGCAGGAGTTCCTTAATGTGATGGATATTATTAATATTGTGTTGTCGGCTTTCGGCTTCAACTTTGAGGCACAGATTTCGCTGCGTGACCCCAACGACCATGAGAAGTATGTGGGTACCGACGAAGACTGGGCTTTGGCGGAGAAGGCCATCGTTGAGGCCTGCCAGGAGAAGGGACTGCCTGCCAAGGTTGAATATGGTGAGGCTGCTTTCTATGGTCCTAAGCTCGACTTCATGATTAAGGATGCCATTGGTCGCCGCTGGCAGTTGGGAACTATCCAGGTGGATTATAATCTGCCAAAGCGTTTCCAGCTGGAATATACAGACGAGGACAACACCAAGAAGACGCCTGTGATGATACACCGTGCTCCATTTGGATCGCTGGAGCGATTCACAGCCGTGCTCATCGAACACACCAGTGGTCACTTCCCCCTCTGGCTCACGCCCGATCAGGTGGCTATCCTTCCGCTGTCGGAGAAATATAACGACTATGCCAAGAAGGTGCTCAAGGAGTTTGACCTGCAGGGTGTTCGCGGTAGCATCGATTTGCGTAATGAGAAGCTGGGCCGTAAGATCCGTGACAACGAGCTGAAGCGCATCCCCTACATGGTGATTGTAGGTGAGAAGGAGGAAGCCGAGGGGCTTGTTTCCATGCGTCAGCAAGGTGGTGGCGAGCAGGCTACTATGACCATTCAGGAGTTTATCGACAAGGTCAACGCTGAGGTCAAGGAGCAGACAAAGGATTTTTAATCTATATTATATAATAAGGTGGCATGAACATCCCTGTTCGTGCCACCTTGTGCTATGATGGATGTCGTTGACATATTGTTCTTGTCGGTGGCACTGGCCATGGATTGTTTCACGGTTTCTATCGTGAGTGGTGTGTTGCTGAAGAGAAAAGTCTGGGGCGTGATGCTACAGACGGCTTTCCTCTTTGGACTCTTTCAAGCCGTGATGCCGCTGGCTGGGTGGGCGGCTACCAGTGGATTCCGTCAGTATATCGAGGCCTATGACCACTGGATAGCTTTCGCCCTTTTGGCCTATCTGGGTATCGGCATGATCCGCGAGTCGGGTAGGGCAGAGGGGGAACACCAATTCAATCCTCAAAATCTCAAAACACAGTTGCTTCAGGCTGTAGCCACGAGTATTGACGCGTTGGCTGTTGGTATCTCAATGGCTGTTATGGACTACGAGCGGGTGGGGCAGTTGGCTTTTCCGTTGGCATCTATCGGTGTGGGCTCTTTTGTGCTGAGCATCGCTGGTTTTCTTCTCGGTATACGCTATGGACGCAGCATCCGTCGTAGGCTGAAGCCTGAGCTTTTGGGCGGTATCATCCTGTTTTTCATTGGGTGTAAGATCCTGTTCATCCATCTTTTTGGTTGGTAATTTATAAAACGCAGATTATGAAACAGCTGAACTTATTTTTTGCATGTGTATTGTTGGTGCTGACTTTGGCTCCTTCACAGTCTTTTGCGCAGAGCGATTTTGTAAAAGGTGCTGATGTCGGCTTCCTATTGGGACAAGAACAGCGTGGCGTGAAGTTCCACGACCGTAACGGGCGTGAGCGCGAGTGTCTGGAGCTATTGAAGAACGACTATCAAATGTCGGCCATCCGCATGCGGGTTTGGGTAAATCCGCGAGAAGGCGTGAACGATAAGAACGAATTGCTGTCCGTTGCCAAGCGTGCGAAAACTTTGGGAATGGAACTGATGGTCGACTTCCATTACAGTGATTCATGGGCAGATCCTGCAAAGCAGCCTGTTCCAGAGGCTTGGAGAGGCCATTCGTATGAAGAGATGAAGCAGGATGTGCGTCGGCATACCATCGAGGTGCTTTCACTGCTGAAAGAGAATGGTATTGAGCCTCGTTGGGTACAAGTGGGCAACGAGACCGCTAATGGATTGCTGTGGCCAATGGGCGACATCAAGAAGAATCCCCGTCAGTATGCAGGCTTTATCCGTACTGGTTATGATGCAGTGAAAAAGGTTTTTCCCAAAGCAATTGTCATTGTTCATTTGGACAGAGGACACAACCAGTCACTTTACGACTGGAATCTTGATATTGTCAAGAAATATGGAGGACGGTTCGACATGGTGGGCATGTCACTCTATCCCTATTGGGCTATGGAGGGAAATCCTGAGCTGAGAGCCGACGACATCATAACCGACTGTATGGCCAATATTCGCCACGTGAGCAAGAAGTACAAATGTGACGTGATGATTGTGGAGACTGGCTTTGAGGTCGATGAGCAGCATCCTGAGAAGATGGAGGAAGGACGCAGGCAGCTGGCGCGTGTCGTTCGCGAAGCGCAGACGGAGACCAATGGCCGGTGCCGCGGTGTGTTCTACTGGGAACCTCAGTGCTTGCCTGGAGGCTATAAGCTAGGCGCTTTCAATAGCCATGCTGCACCGACAGCCATCATGGAAGGATTCGTTGAGGCTCCTAAGGCTGACAATGAGTTGTGGATCAAGAATGGTGACCGTCACATCTTTGGTGTGTTACACCGCCCTGTTGATGCTAAGCAGCCAATGCCGTTGGTCATCATCTCTCATGGATTTAACGGTACGCACTTTTTCGGACGCTTCTATTTTGATGCGTTGGCCAGACTGGGCTTCCAGACTTATTCCTTCGACTTTCCCTGCGGTTCTGTCTTCAGCCGAAGTGATGATAATACAATGAACATGTCGGTTGTTGATGAGAAAAACGATCTGAAAGCGATTATCGATTATTTCCGTCATCAGCCTTATGTCGATGCTTCGCGGATTGTCCTGATAGGTGAAAGTCAGGGAGGACTGGTTACGGCCCTGACAGCTGCTGAGATGCCAAAGGCACTGAGTGAAATCGTGCTTGTATATCCCGCACTCTGCATTCCAGACAACTGGAATGCGCACTATCCTAAGGAGGAAATGATTCCCGATACAACCCGTATGTGGAATGTCCCATTGGGGAGACGCTATTTCCAGGAAGTCCGTCCCATGCAGGTGTTCAAGGATATCGTTAAATTTAAACGTCCTGTACTTATTGTTCAAGGTGATAAGGACCCTGTGGTGTCGATGAAAGACTCTGAAAGGGCTGCGCAGCTCTATAGTAAGGCCCGGCTGCATGTAATTCCTGGTGCAGGTCATGGGTTCAAACCCGATGAGTTCAGACAGGCAATGGAGCAGATAAGCGTCTTTTTAGAGCAAAATAATCATAAATAATTTGAAAATAATCGGCTGAAAAGTTTGCTAATTGCTTGAAAATACGTAACTTTGCAGCCGATTTTCTAAAATAGTTAATGAAACCCGACAAAAAACAGAACCAGTATCGCGTAAATGAGCAGATACGCGTGCATGAAGTCCGCATCGTAGGCGAAAGCGGCTCATCGGTAATTCCTACAAAACAAGCTTTGGATATGGCTCGCCAGCAAGGCGTAGACCTCGTGGAGATTTCTCCTAATGCCAATCCTCCTGTTTGTCGGCTCATTGACTATTCGAAGTTCCTCTATCAGCAGAAGAAACGTGCAAAGGAAATGAAGGCCAAGCAGGTGAAGGTAGAGGTGAAGGAAATCCGTTTCGGACCTCAGACTGACGAGCACGATTATCAGTTCAAACTGAAGCATGCTAAGGAATTCCTTGAAGAAGGAAACAAGGTGCGTGCCTATGTGTTCTTCCGCGGGCGCTCCATTCTATTCAAGGAACAAGGTGAGGTGTTGTTGTTGCGCTTTGCCAATGATCTTGAAGAAGTGGGAAAAGTAGAGTCGATGCCGTCGCTTGAGGGAAAGAAAATGTTTCTCTACTTAGCTCCCAAGAAAGCTGGAGTTGCAAAGAAAAGTCAGCAGGCTCGTGACCGTGAGGCCGAACAGAAGGATAACGTCCGTCAGACGAAGCTAGCAGAAATGGAGATTAACGATGAGGCTCCTGCAAACGGAGGCTTGTTTGCCAATGCGAAGATCAGTGCTGAAGCACTGAAGAAGCTGACAGAAGATTCAGAAGACTAAGGTGCGCTGCGCCCGGTATATGCGTTGCCACCGCTTTTATAAATTAAAGTTTAAAACAAAAAATTAAAAAAAATGCCAAAAGTAAAGACAAACTCTGGTGCAAAGAAGAGATTTGCTTTCACCGGAACTGGTAAGGTTAAGAGACATCACGCTTACCACAGCCACATTCTGACGAAGAAGACCAAGAAGCAGAAGCGTAACTTGGTAGGCTACACCATCGTTGATAACAGCAACATGAAGCAGGTTCGTGACCTGTTGTGTCTCCGCTAATTAACCTATTGTCTAACATTTAAAGTAAAGAAATTATGCCAAGATCAGTAAATCACGTTGCATCACGTGCAAAACGTAAGAGAATTCTGAAACTTACTCGCGGTTACTTTGGAGCCCGCAAGAATGTATGGACAGTAGCAAAGAATACATGGGAGAAGGGTCTGACCTATGCTTATCGCGATCGTCGCAATAAGAAGCGCAACTTCCGTGCATTGTGGATTCAGCGTATCAACGCAGCTGCTCGCATGGAGGGTATGAGCTACTCGAAGTTGATGGGCGCTCTGGCAAAGGCAGGTATTGAGATTAACCGTAAGGTGCTCGCCGACCTGGCTCTGAACAACCCCGATGCTTTCAAGGCCATCGTTGCTAAAGTAAAGTAAACGAGACGTAAGAAAAAAAAAGACTGCTTAACAGCAGTCTTTTTTTATTGTCTTTTTCTTATCTTATCTCTCGACTCTATTCAGAATCTCCACCAAGGTTTTTTCTTGGGATGAATCTCCTCGTAGGACATGAGTGTGGCACTTTGTACTTCTTCTACCATCAGGTCATGCCAACTCTTATGGCGTGAAATCATCCGATAAATAGTTCCCCAGTCGGGCAGACCTCCTAGATTACGGTCGTCAATCCATACATCTGCTTTTATCTTGCGGCTGAAGTGCTGATTGTTGTCGAGCGTCTCTTCTGGATAGTCACGATTTATGGCATAGAACTGTACACCACGCTCTGCGCACCAGTTAACGGCATCCTCAAGGTATTTGCCCTCACGTACAGTCCAGAGAATCAGTCGATGATGATCCTTGATGAGCATTTTCAGGGTATCGGTGGCAAAGGGAACCTCTGCCCCGATATCCGGAAATTTATCCTCGACGATTGTACCGTCAAAATCAACTCCAATAGTCATTATTTCTTAATTGATTCATCGGTCTTGTCACCATAGTGGCTTTCGGCATAGTTGCCGTAGTTGCCATAGCCACTACCATATCCATAGCGGCCATATCCATAGCGTCCGTAGCCGTATCCATAGCCGTAGCGGCCATATTTACCGTACTTGCCGTAGCCGTAATAGTAGCCGTACTTCTTCTTGGACATGTCAATGCCATTGATGACTATGCACATGTTAGGCAACTTCTTGTCTTTGGCCAGGGCGTTGATGAGACCAAACGATGTCTTTGGCGTATAGTCTGCACGACAGATGAAGGCGGTGACATCGGCATATCTGCCAATCTGTAGCGTGTCGGTTACCAAACCTACGGGCGCTGTATCGAGGATGATATAGTCGTATTCTTTACGCAGGATATCCATAATGATGTGCAGCGACTCACGAGCCAGCAACTCTGTGGGGTTGGGAGGTGTCGGTCCTGCCAGCAGCAGGTCGAGTTTTGGATTAATGTTTGAGTTGATAATCTGGCTACGCACATCCTCAGTAGTGATTTGGTCTTTTACCAATAGTGATGTGATACCCTTCTGTTTGTCTGTAATGTCAAACAGTCTTCCAAGTGCGGGTTTGCGAATGTCAAGACCCATAAGAAGTGTCTTTTTGCCCAGAAGAGCGATACTTACTGCCAGGTTAGCTGCATTGAATGTCTTTCCTTCGCCAGATGTTGATGAGGTGAAGAGAATGACTTTCTGGTCGCCGTGCAGCATGAACTGAAGGTTTGTACGCATGCCTCGGAATATCTCATCCGTCTGGTTGTTCTTGTTCTCGTGAACCACGATTCCGGCTGATGTCTTCGCTTTTTCACTTGCTACGGCAACGTCTGCAATAATAGGAAGCTGTGTCAGACGGACAACATCCTCGTGTCCTTCAATCTTATAACGCAGTAATGTCAGCAGGTAGGTGATAAGCAATGGCAGGGCAAATCCGATTACGAAAGCAGCCAGCATGATGATGGATTTCTTTGGACTCACCTGTCCACCAAAGCTTGGCTCGTCAATAAGACGGCCTTTGTCGGCTGTGGCTGCCAGTGAGATAGAGTTCTCCTCACGTTTCTGTAGAAGCATCAGGTACAGGCCTGATTTTACTTCCTGCTGTCGGCCTATCTGTGTCAGGATACGCTCCTGTTCAGGTGTATTGGCAACCCTTGCCTGATAGCGGTTGTATTGATCCTGTATGCCCTGTCGCTGTATGTCAGCAGCCTTGCGGGCCTGCATCAGAGCGTCATTGATACTCGTCTGCAGACGGTCAAGCGTCTTGGTCAGGGTCTGCACCTGTGGTGAATTCTCAGAAGCACCTTCCAGTAGGTGGCTACGGTCCTGCACGTTTTGGTTATAGCTGGCAATGAGTGATGATGATACAGGATCAGTAAGACCAACGTTTGAAGGAATGAGCTGATACCTGTTTTCCGGTGCCATCACATATTCGCGCAGGTAGTCAAGCAGCATTAACTGCGTGTTGGCCTGTGACAGACGGTCAGAATAACTGTTCGACTGTGACATGATCTGTGAGGCATCCAATCGCAACTGTATGAGGTTGTTACGTTTCTTATAAGCCTCCAGCTCACCTTCGGTAACACCCAGCTCAGCGTTGATTTTCTCCAAACGAGTGTTGATGAACTCTTCTGTCTTATAAGCAATCTCGTTCTTGTCAGCGTTAGCCTGTCTGTTATAGCAGAGTGCCAGCTGCTTCAGATAGTCGGAAGCTCTTAGGGGATGGATATCGGTCAGAGTAAGCTGTGCTATTGAAGTAAGCTTTGAGGTCGGTGCAACAGCCAGCGAGTTTGCGTATCGGGTTGCGGTACTGATAATCGACTTGATGTTGACAAGCATCACCTCGCCTTCCTCCATCTCGGCTCTTGACAGCGGATTCCTCGTAATCGTCAGCGTGCCGAAGGGAAGCTGGACTGTTGCGGGGATGGTGTCAAATGAGACCTCAAACGGTTGGGCTTTGTTGCGGCTCTTGATGTAGAAAGCATCGCTTCCACGTTCTATTTCCATGGCGATGGTAGTTCCAACGCTGTCCAGCCTGGCCAGTCCTTCCGGATCCAGGTCAACGTTCAGTGCCTGTGTCTTGTAAGTCAGCACATCGACTACTCGTCCTTTTGAATAATAGTCCACATAGAGCTTCAGGTCTTTTACCACTTCAGTAGCCAGACGTTTCGATCTCAGTATCTCCATCTCATTGTCGATACCTGCCGAGTTGGTCATGATACCAAAGTCCTGCATGTTGGCCAGCATGTTATTGCTTCTGCGGTTGTTTGTCTCTTCCTTAATCAGCATCTTTGCCGACATCTGATAGGTGGGAGTTGTCCAGCGCACGTAAAGCGCAGCTCCCAAGACAAAAATAACCAACGACAACAGGAACCATTGCCAGTTGAGTACTATTAATGTAAAAATTGTCCTAATGTCAAATGATGAAGCTTCTTCTATCTGAGCATCCATGTTGTTCTCAGCCAGCTCCGTCTTCTTTATTTCTTCCATTGCCTTTTAATTATTAAATTAAGGTGAATTTTATATTGTTTTCTTGTTTAAGTTATTTTTCTGTTTTTTCCTTAGCCAGTTGATCCAGATACTGCCCATAGCTGTTCTTCAGCATAGGCTGGGCCAGTTGTCTCAGCTTTTCATTGCTGATCCAGCCCTGCTTATAGGCAATCTCCTCCAGACAGGCCACCTTCAGTCCTTGTCTCTTCTCAATGACTTCAATGAAGGTGCTGGCTTCCGAAAGCGAATCGTGGGTACCTGTGTCAAGCCATGCGAAGCCTCTTTGTAGTGTTTTGACTTTCAGGGCTTTTCTGTTCAGGTATTCCTGATTCACTGTTGTGATTTCCAACTCGCCACGCGCACTCGGTTTGATGTGCTTGGCTATCTCTACCACGCTGTTGGGGTAGAAGTACAGTCCCACTACGGCATAGTTTGATTTCGGCTGTGCGGGCTTTTCCTCAATACTGAGGCAGTTGCCCTCCTGGTCGAACTCCGCTACGCCATAGCGCTCCGGGTCGTTGACATAGTAGCCGAATACTGTGGCCAGATTGCTCTTCTCCGCATTCTGCACACTTTCGCGTAGCAGTCCTGTGAATCCTGAGCCGTAGAAGATGTTGTCGCCCAGCACCAGGCAGACGCTGTCTTTGCCAACAAATTTTTCACCGATGATAAATGCCTGAGCCAGTCCGTCGGGTGATGGCTGCTCGGCATATTCGAATCTTACCCCCAACTCGCTCCCGTCGCCAAGAAGTCTTTTGAATCCAGGGAGGTCGTATGGGGTTGAAATAATAAGAATTTCTCTGATTCCTGCCAACATCAACACCGATATGGGGTAGTAGATCATTGGCTTGTCAAAGATAGGTATCAGCTGCTTACTGATTCCTTTTGTGATAGGGTAGAGCCTTGTACCGCTTCCACCAGCTAAAACAATACCTTTCATGTAATATAACGTTATATTTGACTGCAAAGTTAGCGAAAAGTTGGAACTTAGGCTTTGGGCAGCCCTGCTTAACGCTTATATTTAACTTTTTTTCACTGTATTTGTTTTAAAAACTCCTAACTCTCCCCTCCAAACTCCTAACTCTTTTGTACCTTTGCCAAAATTTTGATTGATATGGGATTTTTTTCTAAATGGTTCGGTCGTAAGGAGACCGACACAAATCAAGTGAAGACGGGTGGCATGGAAGATTTCATGACCCTTATTCGAGTCTATTTTCAGGCTGTACTGGCCTCAGAGCTTCATATTTCGAATTTGGCTTCACTGCCCGACTTGCGAACATTCAAGGTGACATTACGGGTGCCCACGCAGGGCGGACGCCTGGGGTTGGGTGAGAAGACACGCTGCAAGAAGATGATACAGGAAATGTATCAGATGGATGATGAGTTCTTCAAAGAGATAGACTCCAGTATCCATCGCCGCTGCAAGAAGTTACAGGATGTCCAGCCCTATTTGTATCAGTTCCAAGGCTTTGTTCAGGACATCATGATGCTTACAGGTAATCTGATGAAGTTCAAGCTTCGTATTCCCGGCTTGTTCAAGAAAGTGCTCTATCAGATGACCGAGAAGACTGTTTCCGACATTTTCAACAAGAACGATTTCACAGATCCGAGCGTCCTCAAGACCGTTGTCGCCGTTCGCGAGTACAACAAGCGACTGGGATTCTCCCAGAAGTGGACCACCGATTTCGTCTATCGTGTCCTGATGTTGTCCAAAAAGGAGAAACAGCCGCAGGAGAATTGAAGGATTGAAAATCGAAAGTTAAGAATTTGAAATTCTGAACGTTAAGGGTTAAAAGCCGTTAAGTTGGTTGAACTTTCATTTTCCAGTTTTCAGTTTTTAATTTTATTTGCCTACCTTTGTACACATAAAAATGTAATCATGACCGAAAGCGAGAAAGCCTTAGCAACCTTTCAAACCCGAGTGAGGCAGATGATTCTTCGTTTTAAAGAATTGAAAAAAGAAAACGAGGATCTTTATGCTGTGGTTGAAAAGAACGAGCAGAGCATCAAGGAACTGCAGTCCAGGCAGACTCAATACGAGCGTGACTACCAGTCGCTGAAGATGGCCAAGATGATTGAGATTACCGATGGCGACCTGCAAGGTGCCAAGGATCGGCTGGCCAAGTTGATTCGCGACGTAAACAAATGCATTGCTATCCTAAGTAACGAAAAGTAAAGGAGAACAGGCGATGGCAGAAGAGAAAAAGGAGATACTAAATATCAGGCTGCATGTCTACGACGAAGACATTATGACCGTTCTTCACAACCGTGAGGACGAAGAGTACTTCCGTAGTGCAGCCAAGCTCATCTCAGAACGCTATGGTGCGTATGCTCAGGTCTATAAAGGCCGTAAGAGCGATCACACCATTGCGCTGATGACGCTCATCGAGATAGCATTCCGCTATGAGCGCGAGCGAGCCAAGAACGATACGGCTCCCTATGATAATACTCTCGCCCGTCTTACCTCTGAAATCGAGGAAGCATTGAAAGACAAGTGACTTTTTTGAGAGAGTATTAACATTATCATATATATAAACTTTTTATGGACATTATCTTTGTGATTCTGATTGCCGCAGCAGCACTCGTACTGGGAGTTGTGGGCGGATATTTCGCGTTTCTCAAGTTCATCAATGGGAAATACAAAGAGCGCGTAGAAGCTGCCGAGAAAGAGGCAGAAGTGATTAAGGAAAAGAAACTGCTTGAGGTGAAGGAGAAGTTCATCAACAAGAAGAGCGAGCTGGAGAAGGAGGTGCAGCAGCGCAACCAGCACATACAGCAGAGCGAGAACCGCCTGAAGCAGCGCGAACTGTCATTGAACCAGCGTCAGGATGAGCTGGGCCGTCGTAAGAACGAGCTCGACAACCAGCAGCAGCGTATCGACAACGAGAAGAAGGCGCTGGCCCTGAAGCAGGAAGAACTGGGCAAGATGCAGCAGAAGGAGCGCGAGAAACTCGAGGAACTCTCGGGGCTGAGTGCCGAGGAGGCCCGCAACCGCTTGGTCGAGTCGCTCAAGGACGAGGCTAAGACTCAGGCCGCCAGCTATATCAACGAGATCATGGACGAGGCCAAGCTCAATGCCAATGCCCAGGCCAAGAAGATTGTCATCCAGACCATTCAGCGCGTAGCCACTGAGACTGCTGTTGAGAACAGCGTCTCGGTGTTCCATATCGATAACGACGAGGTGAAAGGTCGCATCATCGGTCGCGAAGGCCGCAATATCCGTGCCCTTGAGGCTGCCTGCGGTGTTGAGATTGTTGTCGACGACACCCCCGAGGCTATCGTTATCTCCGCTTTCGACCCTGTTCGCCGCGAGGTGTGCCGCCTGGCCCTCCATCAGTTGGTGAGCGACGGTCGTATCCACCCCGCCCGTATCGAGGAGGTAGTCACCAAGGTGAAGAAGCAGCTCGAGAACGAGATTATCGAGACCGGCAAGCGCACCACTATCGACTTGGGCATCCACGGCCTGCATCCCGAGCTGGTGCGCATCATCGGTAAGATGAAGTATCGCAGCAGCTACGGTCAGAACCTGCTGCAGCATGCCCGCGAGACCGCTAACCTCTGTGCTGTGATGGCTTCCGAGCTGGGGCTGAACCCCAAGAAGGCCAAGCGTGCCGGTCTGCTCCACGATATCGGCAAGGTGCCCGATGAGGAGAGCGAGCTGCCCCACGCACTCTATGGTGCCAAGATTGCCGAGAAATACAAGGAGAAGCCCGATATCTGCAATGCCATCGGTGCCCACCACGACGAGATGGAGATGCAGACGCTTCTGGCTCCCATCGTTCAGGTGTGCGATGCCATCAGCGGTGCCCGTCCCGGTGCCCGTCGCGAGATTGTCGAGGCCTACATCAAGCGTCTGAACGACCTCGAGGCCATCGCCATGAGCTATCCCGGTGTCACCAAGACCTACGCCATCCAGGCTGGCCGTGAGCTTCGCGTTATCGTGGGTGCCGACAAGATGGACGATGCCGAGACCGAGGCACTCAGCGGCGAGATTGCTACGAAGATCCAGAACGAGATGACCTATCCCGGACAGGTGAAGATTACCGTTATCCGCGAGACCCGTTCAGTAGCTTACGCCAAGTAAGTTCTCTGAAAAGCAGATAAAAAGTAGAGTGGGCGTGTAAAATACGCTTCACTATAAAAACCAAATAGAACAGGAATACTTCCTGTTCTATTTGGTTTATATATTCTTCAATCCTTCAATTTTTCAATTCTACTCGTGTCTGATGGCCTCGATGGGATCCATGTTGGCCGCTTTCTGTGCAGGAATATAGCCGAACAGAATACCAATAAATACGCACACGATGAAAGATACGTAGACCGACCAAGCTGGTACGCTCGACGGCATGCCAAAGACAGGCACCACCCATTCGCTGGCGGCAAAGCCGGTGATGATGCCCAGCAGTCCTCCTGTGAGGGAGATGAGCACCGACTCGATGAGGAACTGTAGCGAGATGACGGGACCCGTGGCACCCACGGCCATGCGCAGGCCGATTTCCTTGGTACGCTCGGTGACGCTCACCAGCATGATGTTCATGATGCCGATGCCGGCAACGAGCAGCGAGAAGGCGGCAGCCACTACGAGGATGAGGGTCACGGTGTCCATGGTGCTCGACATCGTCTCCATCATCTCTGCCTGTGAGCGGATGGTGAAGTCGTCGTCAGTATCGCCTTTCAGCTTGTGGTTGTCGCGCAGTATCTGTGTCAGCTCCTCGATGGCAGCATCGCTCAGCTCCTCGGTGACAGCCGAGCAGTTGATGCTCGAGAACCACGTCTGCGCGGCAATACGCTTCATGACGGTAGAGTAGGGCGCTATCATTACGTTGTCCTGGTCCATGCCCCATGAGTTGTAGCCCTTTGCCTTCAGTACGCCGATGATGGTCATGGGGATCGACTTGAAGCGGATGGTCTTGCCGATGGGGTCTATACCCTCGCCGAACAGCTCGTTGACAATGGTCTTGCCCACCACCACCTTCTTGGCTGCCTTCTTGATGTCTTCCTCGGTGAAGCACTCTCCCTGTTCAATGTCCCAGAGCTTGATTTCCAGATATTCCGGGCTCTCACCGTAGAGCGATGTCGTCGTGTTGTTGTTGCCGTAGATCACCTGTCCGCTGGCGGTCACCTCGGGCGACACCTTCGTTACGAACTTCTTCTCCTGCATGATGCGCTCATAGTCGGCCATCTTCAGCGTCTGCATGGCCGAAGGGTCTTGGCGCACGCCACCTCGGAAGTCAGCTCCCGGCCGGATGGTCAGCAGGTTCGTTCCCATGGTGGAGAGTTCCTTGCGTATGCTCTCTTTCGAGCCTTGTCCGATGGACATCATGATGATGACGGCAGCCACGCCGATGATGATGCCCAGCATCGACAGGAACGAGCGCATCTTGTTGTTCGCTACAGCCCTCAGGCTCACTTTGAAGAGATTTAATATATTCATAAAGACTCATTTATTATTCTTATAACACTTTCACTCCCCTCCCTCTCAGGGAGGGGTCAGGGGTGGGGCGCCTCCCTCCCTCTCAGGGAGGGGCCAGGGGTGGGTCGCCTCCCTCCCTCTCAGGGAGGGGTTGGGGGTGGGTCGTCTGGAGGGGTCAGGGGAGGGTCTTTTACTCATCTTGTGGTATGGGCAATGCTGCCAATGCCTCTGCCGCCGACTTGATATTCGTGTTGATGGTGTCTTCCCTTATCTTGCCGTCGCGCAGGTTGATGTTGCGGCTCGAATACTCGGCAATCTCCGGGTTGTGGGTCACGAAGATGATAGTGTGGCCCTGACGGTGCAGCTCCTGGAAGAGCACCAGCATCTCAAACGAGGTGCGTGTGTCCAGGTTACCCGTAGCCTCGTCGGCCAGCAGCACGGCCGGGTTGTTCACCAAGGCGCGGGCGATGGCCACGCGCTGCATCTGTCCGCCCGACATCTGGTTTGACTTGTGTTCCAGTCGGTCGCCCAGTCCCACGGCCTGCAAGGCTTTGATGGCAGCCTCGCGCCGTTGCTGCGCGTTGTATTTCGAGTTGTACATCAGGGGCAGCTCTACGTTCTCCACGGCCGTCGTCTTGGCCAGCAGATTATAGTTCTGGAACACGAAGCCTATCTTCTGGTTCCTCAAGTGGGCGCGCTGTGTCTTCGACATCGTGCGTACCGACACACCGTCGAGGAAATACTCGCCGCTGGTGGGGGTGTCCAGACAGCCCAGCTGGTTCAGCAGGGTCGACTTGCCGCTTCCCGATGTGCCTTGTATGGTGACGAACTCGCCCTCGTAGATCTTGAACGATACGCCCCTCAGCGCCTTCACCGTTTCCGAGCCTACTTGGAAGTAGCGCTTCACGTTCTGCAGTTCGATAACAACTCGAGACCCTCCCCCTGTCCCCTCCCTGTGAGGGAGGGGGGAAAGACCCTCCACCGACTCCTCCCTGTGAGGGAGGAGGGAGGTTTGATTATGTTGTTGGTTGTTCATTGTCTTTTCTTTTGAAATAATCTAAGATTTGTCCTGTTACGTTTTCTGGTATATTTATCACCTCTTCATTGGTGAAGCGGATGACGTGATAGCCCCATCGTTCTAAATCCTGTTCTCTTAGCTTGTCATCTTCTTGCTGACGTGGTTCTGAGTGGTATCCTCCGTCGACTTCTATGATGAGTCTGCTCTCCCTTGATACGAAATCAACGATGTAGTCGCCTATTATGTGTTGTCTCAGGAATCTTATTCCCAATCTGTTTTTTCTAAGCAGTTCCCACATCATACTTTCTGCAAGCGTAGCATTTTTCCTGTTTTCCCTTGCGTATGCTTTTAGTAGTCCGTATCTGTCAGGTGACGCAGTCCTATAACTCATACTTTTTTTATTTTCTCCCCTCCCTCTCAGGGAGGGGCTGGGGGTGGGTCGTCTCCCCTCCCTTTCAGGGAGGGGTTGGGGGTGGGTCGTTTATTTTTTGTTGTTTTGGCGTGGGCGTGGCATGAAGGGATTGCTGGCCTGTTCAGCAGGCTGCGCCTCACCACCGCTGATGCTGAAGTCGGTGAGCACCACGGTACCCTCGCTGATGCCGCTGACAATCTCCGTCACGATGCCGTTGGAAGTCCCTGTCTCCACGGCATGCGCCTTGAAGATGTTGCCCTCGCGTGTCCACAGCTTCTTCGGAGCCTCCACGTCCTCTATCTTCTCGTCCTTGCTCAGCAGGGCCTCGTTGGGCATGAAGCGCAGCGCCTTTGACGGACAGGTCAGCACGTCGTTCTTCTCCAGCGTGAAGATCGTCACGTTGGCCGTCAGTCCCGGCTTCAGCTTCAGGTCCTTGTTGGGAGCCGATATCACCACCTCGTAGGTCACCACGTTGCTCTCCGTGGTAGCCTGCTGGCGTACCTGTGTCACCTGTCCCTCGAACTGGTCTTCGGGGAAGGCATCTACGGTAAACGCTACGCGCTGTCCTTCTTTCACGCCGCCGATGTCAGCCTCGTCGATGTCGGCAATCACGCGCATGTCCGTCAGGTCTTGGGCGATGGTGAACAGCTCAGGCGTGTTGAACGAGGCGGCCACCGTCTGTCCCTCTTCCACGCTCTTCGACAGCACCACACCGTCTATGGGGCTGGTGATGGTGGCATAGCCCAGGTTCGTCTGTGCCTTCTGCACGCTCTGCGAGGCTGTCGTCACCTGATCCTTCGCCTTCAGGTACTGCAGGCGCACGCTCTCATATTCATCGGCACTCACCAGACCCTTGTCAAAGAGAGTCTGGTAGCGGTTGTAGTTGGCCTGCTCGTAGTTCAGCGTGCTCTGCGCGCTGTTCAGGTTGGCCTTGGCCGTTGCCAGCTCACTGGTCAGGTTGGTCTTGTCCAGCTCGGCAATCACCTGTCCTTTCTTCACCACCGAGTTATAGTCCACGTAGAGCCTGTTCACGATGCCGCTCACCTGTGTACCCACGGTGACGCTCGTCACCGGCTCTATGGTACCTGTGGCGGTGATGCTGGTCTGGATGTTGCCTCTCTCCACCTTTGCCGTGGTAAACTCTGTTGTTGCTTTCTCGCCGCAGCCGACCATCGTCAGTACAGCTGTAAGGGCCATGAGCCCCGTTCTTATTATTCTATTCATAATATCTCTTCCGACTATTTATGATTCTTTCTTATTATTCTTTCCTCCTCATACTCTCCTCCCCTTCAGGGGAGGTCGGGAGGGGTCTTTTCCTCCCCTTCAGGGGAGGCTGGGAGGGGTCGCATAAAACTTCAGCATCTTCATCGCCAGCAGCGTCTGGTATTTGCTCTCCAGCCGGTTCTGCTGAGCCGTGAGCAGCTTGTCCTTTCCCTGCAGCAGTTCCACGATGTTCTTCAGCCCCAGATTGAACTGCTCCTGCAGCAGGTCAAAGCTCTGCTGCTCGCACTCCTCGCTCACGATGGCGGCGCGTAGCCGCTGTTGGTTGGTCTCTGCGTCTATCCAGTAGCCCTTCACGGTCTCGTAGAGCTCATCTTTCTGGTAGTCCAGCTCCAGCTGTGCCTGCAGCTGTTGCAGCTTGGCCTTCCGTATGGCCGTCTTCGTCTGTCGCTGGTCGAAGAGCGGTATGCTCAGCGACAGTCCTGCCGACGCGTCGAAGTTCGTCTTCATCTGCTTGCCCCAGGCGTTGTCCGACAGCGAGTTGGTGCTCGTGCCCACGCCGCCCGTCATACTGAGGGTGGGGGAGTATCCCGCACGCGCCATCTTCACTCCCAGCTCGCTGCTCTTCACGCCCAGTTCGCTGCCCTTTATCTCCGGGCGCTGGGCCACAGCCTGCTCGTAGACCGTCTGCAGCACCGGTATGTCGGCCAGCGCCTGCTCGTCGGTCGTCGTGGGGATGGCCAGCTCGAACGGCCCCTCCTCGTCATAGGTCATCAGGTGCTGCAGCTCCGTAATATATTTGGTAATGTTCGCGCGCGCCTGTACTATATTATACTCGTCGGTGGCGCGCTGAGCCGTCAGCTGGGCCACGTCGGCCTTCGACAGCTTGCCCACCTCCATCATCTGCTTTCCGCGCTCCTCGTTCTTGCGGCTGGTCTCCAGGCTCTGCTCGCTCACCTTCACCGCCTCCGTGAGGTACAGTATCTGCACATACAGCTGTGCTATCTGTTCCTGAATACTGTTGGCCGTGGTCTGTGCGTTCATGTCCGCCTGCTCGGCCGTCAGCTTGTTCTGGCGCAGCGTGTTACGGTTCTTGTTGCCGTTCCACAGCGTCCACTGGGCGTTGATGCCGTAGGAGCCGTTATAGTAGCCCTTGTCCACCTTCGTGTTCACCTGTCCGTTCGATACGGTGGTCGTTCCGCTGTCCTGCCAGGGGCGGTAGCCCACGCTCTGGTTGGTCGATGCCGATACCGAGGGCAGCAGGGCCGAGCGCGCACCCTTCACATCCTCCTCAGCCGACTGTGTCTGCAGTTGTGCCTTCTGTAGTGTGATGTTGTGCTCCAGGGCATAGCCTATGCAGTCGTCCAGCGACCATTGGTGCTGCTGTGCCAGCAGGCCGTTGCATAGTGCAGCCATTGTGAGGAGCATGAATGTTCTCTTTCTCATTATTCTATCTCGAATTACTGTTTTTCTCTCCTGCAAAAGTACAAATTTGTAGACAGACACCATTAAAACATCAACCAACATTAGTTTTTTTTCAGTAAATTTTTGCCTGCGGTGCTACATTCGCTCGGCTTTCTTGCCTTGCAAGCGACCAAAGGTCGATCGGCCGCTTGCTACCAGAGGGACGCAAGAATGCCCGTGAATATTCATCTCACTAGTAAATTCCTGTGCTCTGTATACTTTAGGGGGCCATTCAAAGGATGCTCTGCGTAGACTCTGCGACTCTGCGCGAGAAAAAGTATTATTGCTCAAAGGCCACATCCGTGGCCCCAATTAAGAACAATTAGAGAAATTCGTTTCTTAAAAGACATTTTTCTGGCGCGTAGCCTCTGTGTACTCTGCGACTCTGCGCGAGAAAAGTATTATTGCTCAAAGGCCACATCCGTGGCCAAAATTAGGATCAATTAGGAAAATTCGTTTCTACTGGCAGGCCGCCCTTGAGAATGTTCTCACGCTGAGCCGCAGAGTACGCAGAATTATCGCAGAGAAGAAGTCTATTTATCGGCATGGAGTCTGGGGAGCCATTCAAAGGATGCTCTGCGTAGACTCTGCGGCTCTGCGCGAGAAAAAGTATTATTGCTCAAAGGCCACATCCGTGGCCCCAATTAAGACCAATTAGAGTAATTCGTTTCTTAAAATCAAGGCATTTCTGTTTCCTGCCTCAAGCTCTTGAAAGTCAGCTGCTTACGGTGACAGCTTTTGGGAAATTGCCTGTCTTTTCCTTTTGGAGGGATACCATCATTACTACCCGAATGATGACATCAATTGTTCTGTTTAAAAACGTAACTGCCCAGTTGGAAAATCAAACTGGGCAGTTTGACCTTCAAACAGGCCTGTTAGAGGCTCTAACTGCCCTGTTGCTTTCCAATAACTGCTGACATTCTGAAGGAACAATTTTGAAAAAAAGGCCCGTTTTGGGGGAAAAAATCAATTTTTTTCATGTTAATATCACTAATACACTATTAATATCACTAAGAAAGTATACTGATAATCAGAAGGTTATGGCTTTAGTGATATTAGTGATATTATTTTTGAAAAAATTTTTTTTGAATGTCAAAGGTAAATTGTTATAAAGAATGCTCGGCTATGCAAAGTAATCGACTCTGTCGCTTGGATCTTCCAAGTAATCGACTCTGTCGCTTTGCTCTGCAAAGTAATCGACTCTGTCGCTTGGATCTTCCAAGAACTAAGACAACTTTAGTTTTAGGCCACATTCGTGGCCCCAATTAAGACCAATTAGGAAAATTCGTTTCTTAAAATACAATTCTTTCTTGCGCGTAGACTCCGCGTACTCTGCGTCTCTGCGTGAGGACATATTGACTTCAAGTAACTTTTGATAGTCTAATCAAATAATATTTCCATATTATTCCCTTGTTTAATATTTTCTTACTAAATTTGCACGCGATTATAATCATTGGCGATATGAGCCTATCTTCGCTATTTGATTAATGAAGCAAGGAAACAATAATCATTAAAATAAAAATCATTATGCTAAAAAAACTTTTTATTAAATCATGGCTCCTGCTATTGTGCATGATAGTGGGGGCAAGTTCTGCATGGGCAGATACCACAGGTCAAATTAAATTTGGTTCTGCTTCAGGTAGTACAAATGTAAATGCTGCGTCCAAAACTGGTGATGATAGTCAAGGCAATACATGGACAATTACTACAGTTGGCACTGAATCTTTTACACCAAATACAAGCTATGCACAGATTGGTTCAAGTAGCAAACCTGCAACAAGCATAACATTTACTACAACTCTTTCAGAAGACGTAAACATAAAGTCTTTTAGTGCAAAGTTTGGCGGCTTTTCTGGTACCGCAGGAACTGTTACACTGAAGGTTGATAACACCTCTGTCGGTTCTGGTTCTTTAAATACTACAAATGATGTCACTGTTTCAAATTCTTCTACTAAAGTTGGTAAGGTATTAACAGTAACAGTTACTGGAATTTCTAAAGGAGTTAAAGCTTATGAGATAAATTATACTTATGCTCCTGCCACTGTTGACCTTACTGATGATGAATTCAGTTGGAGTGCTAGCAGTTATACAGCAACGATTGGCGCATCGAATAGCTTCCCATCATTGACAAACACAGAAAGTGTTAGTGTTACTTATCAAAGTACGGATACCGATGTGGCCACAATCGCTTCAGACGGCACAATTTCGTTGATGGCTGCTGGCGAGACTACTATCAAAGCGGTGTTCGCAGGAAACAGCACTTACAATGCTAAGACCGTTTCTTATGACCTGACTGTTGTGGATAATAGTAAGGTGTCAACTCCAACTATCTCTGTCGCAGCAGGAACCTACAATACTGCGCAGAGCGTTGAGTTGGATTGCGCCACTGAAGATGCCACCATCTACTATACAACCAATGGCGACGACCCCACAAAAAGCAGTACTGCTTATAGCTCTGCTATTACCGTCGACCAGAGTATGACTATTAAAGCTAAGGCTTTTAAGGACGGAATATCAGATAGTGAAATAGCTTCGGCTACCTATACGCTACAATGTGTGGCTCCCACTTTTGACCCTGTCGCCGGTACTGTTGCTTACAACACCCCAATAGCCCTTAGCGCTGCTACAGGAACAACTATTTATTACACAACGAATGGTGATACTCCAACGACGAGTAGTACTGAATACGATTCTTCCAGCAAACCTGTCATTGAAGCGTCCAAAACAATTAAAGCCATTACAACCAAGACAGGATGGACCAATAGTGATGTAAGCAGTGCAGCCTATACTGCCAATTATACGATCACTGGTGCTTCAAACGATGAAGACATGGGTACTGTTACTGCATCAACCACTACAACAAGCAATACGACGATAACCGCTACTCCCAAAAGCGGCTATCGCGTAAAGGCCGGAGATGGTGGATATACCGTTACATCAGGAACGGCTACCGTTGTAAACAATGGAGACAATACGTTTACTGTAACACCTACTACAAACTGTACGGTTCAAGTTAATTTCGAGGCTATTCCTACTCATACTGTTACATTCTCCGTGAATGGTAATACTAGTCGTACAGCCACTGTTGCTGAAGGCAGTAATATTACCTTCCCCACAGCCGTGGAGACTACTCCTGGCGATGGTGAGTTCCCCAAAGTTATCAATGGTCAAACTTTCCAAGGTTGGTACACTGGTGAATATTCGAATGCGACGACAGCTCCCACTTATGTAAACACTGCTTCTGTAACCATGGGCGCAAGCAATGTGACCTACTATGCGGTGTATGCAGATGTGGATATTTCCGAAGGTTCCTATACGTTGGACTATGATGAAAGTAATGGAACTTCTGCTGTTAGCGATCTGACATTGGGTTATGGAAATGCTGTCAATTACACAGCAAAAGATGGTGGTGCGTGGATAATAAAAGCCTATAAGAGTTCTGGTATGCAGATTAATACAGGCAAAAATAGCTCAATTAAGATGCCATCTTGTGCCGGAAACATTCAATCAGTTAAAATTACTTGTAGCGTAGCAAAGGCTGTAGGCGTTAGCAGTTCAGATTATTCAGGTTCAGGGACTATTTCTTATCTTGCCTCTGGAACAGATGCAACAAGTCAGACTATTGACCTTTCAGCATCGTCTATATCAACGGGTTATATTGTCCCCAAAAGTGGTTCTACAGCAATTACAAAGATAGTTATAGATTATGCGAATGTTGAAAAAACCAACTTCACTACCGACAATCGTGCTTCAGCTGGTATTGCCTTTGCTAATGCTTCTGTGGATGTAAAGCTGACGAGTGGTTATACCGGTCAGGCACTGACTAACACGAACTCTGTTTCTCCCATTACATATAGCTCTTCTGACGAGACTGTGGCAACAATTAACAGTAGTACGGGTGCTATCACTGAACTGTTGAAGGCTGGTACGACGACCATTACTGCTACGTTTGCCGGTAATGCGACATATAAGCCTGCTGAAGTTAGTTATGACCTGAATGTAACAGAGAAGACTCCTCACGGTTTGGCTTATGCAACGGATGCTGTAGAAAAGTTGACTACTGATGCCGCTTTCACCAATACGCTGACCAACGCTCATTCACTGACCGTTAGCTACTCTTCCAGTGCAACGGGCGTGGCTACCGTCAATAGTTCTACTGGTGAAGTGACTATCAAGGGTGCTGGCTCGACCACCATCACTGCCACCTTCGCAGGTGATGAAGACTACGAAGCAGGCAATGCTAGCTACACGCTGACCGTCAGCAAGGCTACGCCGACGCTGGCCTTCGCATCAGCAAATATTACAGGTCATATTGGTGAGACAGTATCTGCAAATGCTCTGACTAATCCAGCCAACCTGACCGTCAGCTACTCTTCAAGTGATGAAACAGTAGCCACTGTGAATAGTACTTCTGGCGTAGTTGCCAATCCGCTCAAAGCCGGTACTACTACTATCACCGCATCTTTCGCTGGTAACGATACTTATGTCGCTGGTAATGCCAGCTATACGCTGAAGGTGCTCACTAATCCTACTATTACTGTTAGTGATGAAGAGATCGCATATGGTGAGACATTTACGGTCGATGATTCTGCCATCACGGGCGGTGCCATTACAGTGACTTCTGGCAATGACAAGATCGCTACTGTAGCTGGTTTGGTGATAACTCCTGTATCTTGTGGTACTGTTACCATTACAGTTAGCACAGCTGAGGATGAAAACTATCGTGACGGGCAGGCAACATTCGATTTGACAATTACTGCTCCTGCAGGAAGTACAACAGCACCAAGTAGCGAGGTTACTTATACCTTTGATTTTACCGATAATACTGATTGGGGCTTCCCGACAAATTATCAGACAGGCGAGAACAGCTATACAAAGGATGGTAAGACTGTTACGCTAAATACTCCAGATGATACGAATGGATATAAATTTAATACGAATGTACTTTTGATTGGCAAAAGTGATGCCACTCTCACATTGCCAGCTTTTGACAAGCCTGTGACAAAAATATCAACAACAGGCAAAACTGGGGCATCTTCTAAAGTTACACAAAATATTTTTGTTGGGTCAACAGCTGTTAGTACTTCGACAACAGATGCTACAAAAGATCATGAGTACATAATATCATCATCATACCAGGAAGCAGGTACGATATACACTTTAAAAGTTACAAATGCTAATAATACCCAGATTCCAACTTTGACCGTTCACATGTATCAGGCTCCCACCGCCACCGTTACCCTGAATAAATACGGCTATGCTACATACTGTTCTGTGAACCCGATTGATTTCTCGTCAACGACAGGCTATACCGCTTGGCGCGTGAACAACATTGCTTCTGATGGTACCATCACCTTTAAGAAGGTAACTGAGAAGATAAAGGGTGGACAGGGCGTGCTACTCTACAATAAGAATGCGGATGGCGTGAATACCAGCATCGCTACCATCACATTCGCTGACGGCTCAACAGTATTTGACGATGGCTCTGATGCTAATAATGAGAATGACAACCTGATGTTGGGTACTACAGCACCAACATACGTGACTACTGTTAAGGGCGACTACACTAACTTCGGTCTGAAGGGTAACGAACTCTTGCCTATTAACATGGGTGTCATACCTACTGGCAAAGCTTACCTGCCCGTGCCTACATCGATTGCTGAAAGTCTTAGCGCTGACGCTCGTCTGACCTTCGTCTTCGAGGACGATGAGACCACTGGCATCTCTACAATGAACAATGTACAATGTACAATGAATAATGAGGTGTACAACCTGAAGGGTCAGCGTGTGGAGAAGCCCGTGAAAGGACAGCTCTATATCGTTAACGGCAAAAAGGTCGTGATTAAGTGAGAGAAAAACCGAACTTGTTCGAGTTCTTCCGAACGTGAACGAACTCGAACATTGTTCAAGGTCGTGATGAAGTAATCATTCGTGACCCAAAATTATTCCAATTATTCTAATTCGTTTCAAAAATAGAAAAGAGCAATGAAAAAGATATATATGAAACCTGTCCTGGTGGTGCAGCAGATCGCAGTGCATAAGATGATTTGTGTGTCTGATCCTCAGTTGCTTCTCAGTACCGAAAAAACTGTCGATGCTGAAGACGTGGAATCTCGCCGCCACGATGTTTGGGATGACGACGAAGACGAGGACTATTAATTCCTTTCGCGCGCGTTCCTTTTATATTTATATATAAGGACATCGCATAAAACAGGCGTGGCCTTCGGCATAACTGCCGGGGCCACGCCCGTTTGTTTCGTTCAACCTTCTTCTTCGGCCACATTCGTGGCCAAAATTAAGACCAATTAGAGAAATTCGTTTCTACAGGCAAGCTGCCTCTAAGAATAATCTCACGCAGAGCCGCAGAGTACGCGGAGTTATCGCAGAGAAGAAGTCTCTTTATCGGCATGGAGTCTTGGAAGCCAACGGCCTTTGGCCGTCTCTGTGTGCTCTGTATATTTTAGGGAGCCATTCAAAGGATGCTCTGCGTAGACTCTGCGACTCTGCGGCTCTGCGCGAGAAAAACATTGATTGCTCAAAGACCACATTCGTGGCCCCAATTAAGACCAATTAGGAATGACAACTCCTCCCATTCAGGGGAGGTCGGGAGGGGTCTTCTTCGTGATCGCTTCACTCTCTATTCAAGTCAAGTAAATAGATAAAAAATAAATATTTATTGTTTGTTTGTTATAATATTTAATAATTATTATTATCTTTGCACAATCAATTATATAAAATAGCTGAAATGGTATGGCAACAGTAACTATTGATTCTAATCTTTATAATGCTGCGATGCTCTATGCCAAAGAGCATGAAACAAGTGTGCAAAAGCTTTTCGAAGGTTATGTCGTCAGTTTGCTGTCTCTTTCCAAAGAGGGAAATAGTGAATCAGTTCATCTAGCCGAAATAGCTAATGAGGATGTCGATGAAATACCCGAATTTATTCGTACTATGAGTGCTAAAGTGGATTTCCCACAAGATTTTGATGTCAAGAGAACCCTACATAAGCATTGGATAGAGAAATATGGATAATGTGTTTTTGGATGCTAATGTGGTTATCGACTTTCTTTGTGAGCGAGAACCGTTCTATTATCAGGCAGCACGAATCATGACTAAGGCATATAGAAAGGAAATTAGTGTTGCGTGTTCGCCTATAACGCTTGCTACGGTAAGTTATCTAATGGAGAGAAGCAAGATAGATACAAATGATGTCTTTCTGAAACTCACGAATTTTTGTACTATATGTCAGATGGCTCCTATTGACACACAGATTGTTGTAGAGTCATTAAATTCGGGCTTCAGTGACTTTGAGGATTCTTTACAATATGTCTCAGCCAAGCATTGGGGAGCAAATGTAATTCTTACTCGGAACAAGTCGGATTTTGCGATGGCTCAGTTGAGAGTAACCGATCCTATTGAATTTTTAGGAATAGAATAAATTAATAACAACAAAATTTATATCATTATGTTAAAAAACATTTTTATTAAATCATGGCTCCTACTATTCTGCATGATAGTCGGAGTAGGGTCTGCGTGGGCAGACGAAGTGACCTATACCTTTAATTCAAAGGCATGGGGCGATTCTGAGAATGCATGGACCAGTGGTAAAGATGGTAATGCATTGCAATCTGGTCGTGGCGTGCAAATCACGTCAAGTGTAAGTGGCGCAAATGCTACCACGAAAAATGACTTTGCTAATGTTTCAAAGATAGTTGTTACTTATTCTACGAATGCAAGCAAAGGTACTGGTAGCGTGTCAATTCAAGTTGGTTCAAACACTGCAACCAGCGAAGACGTTACAACAACAGGCGGAACGACAGATAGAACTCTTGAATATACGTATGATACCCCTCAATCTGGAGCAGTAAAATTAACTGTTTCATGTTCTGTGAATTCTATTTATATTAAGAGCGTAGCAATAACTTATAATATTTCAGGCGGCGGCAGTCCTTCTGCCGTAACTACGACAACAGTCATTGATGCATCGGGCATTACGAATACTGATGTCTATGATGGCACAGATGCTGGTTCTTTGTCCGCAACAGTTGTGTATGATGAAGATAACGAAGTGGAAGGTGCAACTGTTACTTGGAGCGGCAACAACGATGCCGTTGCAACAATTGGTGCCGCCACAGGTGCTGTGACGCTCGTTGGTAAAGGTACAGTTACTTTTACTGCTACCTACGCTGGTGTAGAGGATGAATACGCGTCATCCTCTGATACATACGAAATGACTGTCACCGACAGCACTCCTAAGACTGGCGCTTGGCAATTAACCGACATCACCGACCTCACAGCAGACGATGTGTTTGTGATTGTTGGTAATAATGGAAATACATATGCCCTGCCCAGCGACAATGGTACTAGTAGCGCTCCTTTAGCAGTTGCTGTCACTATCGAAAACGACGAGATTACCAGCGACGTAGAAGACAACATCAAATGGACCATTAGTGGTGACGCAGAAAATGGCTACATCTTCTATCCCATTGGTGATACAGATATTTGGCTGTATTGTACCAACGCCAATAACGGTGTCCGCGTAGGTACGAACTCTGACAAGACCTTTACGTTGGATGACGGTTATTTGAAGCATGTAGCTACTTCACGCTATGTAGGTATCTATAATTCTCAAGACTGGCGTTGCTATACAACGAATACTGGTAATATTACTGGCCAGTCGTTTGCTATCTACAAGTACGTTAACAATGCTGCTGTGAAGAACCCTGTCATCACAGTTGAAAACACCTTTATCGGCAGCACTACAGCAACGATTACCTGTTCAACAGACGGTGCTACCATCTATTACAGCTTCGACAATACGAAGTGGACGGAGTATACCGCAGAATTGACTATCACAGCCACAACAACAATCTATGCAAAGGCCGTAAAGGATGAAGATGAAAGTGAGGTGGTAAGCAAGACCACAACAAAGGTGCTTCCTACACCCACCGTTACTATCGATGCTACAGGCATTACAAATACCAACGTGTATGAAGGAACAGAGGCTGGTAGCCTCGCAGCTACTGTTACCTATAACGAGGTAGCTGTAGAAGGTGCTGTCGTTACATGGAGCGGAAATAACGATGAGGTAGCTACTATCAATGCTGAGACTGGTGTAGTAACACTCGTCGGTGCAGGTACCGTGACCTTCACTGCTACCTACGCTGGTAATGAAGACTACGCAGAGAATACTGCCACCTACGTGATGACCGTCACCAATACCGATCCCAACGCTCCTGGTACGGAGAACAATCCTTACACCGTAGCTGAGGCTATCGAAGCAACACCCACATCTGGTACTTCTGCCAATGTTTATATTCGTGGTATCGTATCTGCTTTCTATGCAAGCGACATCATGAGCGACGGCAGCAACTATCGCTATTATATTTCTGACGATGGCACTACTACCGGTCAGCTCTTAGTATATAAAGGTAAAGGTGAAGGTAACGTTGCCTTCAGCTCTGCTGATGACCTTCTGATTGGTGATGAAGTGGTAATCCTTGGTGGTCTGACCACTTATAAAGGCGAAGCAGAAGTGGCTGCCAACAACTACATTTTCTCTCTGAATCGTATTGAGAAGTACGCCATCAACTTCGTTGCTAATCCTGCTGAAGCTGGTACCGTCGAGGCTCTTGATGGCGAGGCTAATGAGGTGGCCTCTGGCGACAAGTTCGTGGAGAATACAGCCTTGACAATTTCTGCTACCGCTAATACTGGCTATACCTTCGCTAACTGGACTGCAGAGGGCGTGGAGCTGAGTGAGGTTGATGCAGCTAAAGCTACCCTTGACATTACGATGCCTGCAACCGACGTGACGCTGACAGCTAACTTCAGCGTAAACACATACGCACTCGGCATCACCAGCGCCAACGGTACGGTGGCTGTGACCGTGAACGATGAGGAATGGAATGGAACAGACGAGATTGCCTATGGCGCTACCGTGGTGCTCACGGCAACTGCTAATACTGACTGGGCATTTACTTCATGGACTGCTGAGGGCGTGACACTCGACGATGCTGCAGAGAACCCCGTGACCTTCACGATGCCTGCCAGCGATGTGCTGATTCAGGCAAACTATGTTGATGCATCGGCAACTTACACCGTGCTATACAGCGTTGCTGGCGTAGATAATGAAGTTGAGCGCAAGCACGGCGCAGCCCTGAACCTCGATACTCCTGAGGCTATCAACGGCATGGCATTTGCAGGTTGGTCTACTTCTGATGATGTTACCGCTCCCGAGTTCGTGGCCAATGACGCTACTGTTACTGACGACATGATGCTCTTTGCTGTCTTCACAGCACAGACGGGAACGAATGCCTATAAGTTGGTTGAGGCCGATCAGGCTGACTGGCGCGGTGATTATCTGATTGCCTACGATAATAATACTTTTGCTGATGGACGTAAAGGTGGTAAAGATGATGATGGTAGTATAGGTAAGCTAAATGTATTCGCTTCTCCTGAACTTAGTGATTTTAATGGTAATGAGATTAAAGCTTCTTGGGGTGATACTTATTACGTAACCCTTGAGGCTATTAATGATGCGGATTTATCAAAGGGCTATGTATTGAAGACACAAGATGGTAAATACAATTATCAGACTTCAAATTCTAATGGTCTTTCATGTACTGAATATAAAGAAACAGCAGCAAACTATCCCCTGTCAGTCACATTCAAGTCTTCATCTGATATAGAGATTGCCATTTCTGCAGGTGCTGTGTTCCATTATAACACGGGTGGCTACTTCCGCTTCTATAGGGATGGTGGCCAAAATGCCGTTTATCTCTATAAGAAGGTTTCCAGCGATCCCATCTATTCTCTTGGCTTGCCGAGCGTAGTAACGATTAAGGCTGAGGCCGACTATGCTGCTTTCAGCGCTACACAGCCTGTTAGCTTCGCTGAAACGGGTGTCACCGTCTACACGGCAACAGTAATGAATAGCGCTAATAGTTGCTATGTTCATCTGGAACCTGTGACGGATGGTATTGTACCTGCCAACACCGGTGTTATCCTCAATAAGGAAGTGACTGAAGATGCTGTTATTAATGCAGCTGCCGTCAAGTGCGATAAGAGCACCCTGGATAACAACGAGCTGCTGGTGTCTGACGGTACTATTGTAGGCAACGGCAGTATCTATGCACTGGCCAAGAAGACGCAGGGCGTGGGCTTCTATCGCGTAGCAGCTGACTTGCCTGTTCCTGCTGGTAAGCCTTATTTGGTGATTCCTTCAGAGCAGGCCGGCGCACGTGAGTTCTTCGGCTTCAACGAAGAGGGCGGCACTCCGACAGGCATCTCTACAATGCATAATGCAGAATTCATAATGCATAATAATGAGGTGTACAACCTGAACGGTCAGCGCGTAGAGACGCTGAAGAAGGGCGGACTGTACATTCAGAATGGTAAGAAAGTAATTGTCAATAAGTAAACAAGGAGGAAGATTATATGAAGAAGAATTATATGTCACCTGATGCCGAAATGACATCTGTTGAACTTGACAGTCTAATTGCTACCTCTTTAGATGTGATCAAGAATGAAGAAGTGGAGATTGTAAGTGAGGATGAATTCCTCGGTCGTCAACACAATAACCTCTGGGAGGAGGGAGAAGAAGACTTCTAATCATCCCAGACAATAGGCAGCGGCAGCTATACGCTTCATAAGAGGTGTATAGCTGCTGTTGTTGTTTATGGTTTTTTTTCATTGAATGGTGACGGATATTAGAAAAAATGTGTAATTTTGCGCTCATATACTATTTATGTTATATGACAACTATAATGGAACAGGGACTATTCTATGAAATCTGCGGGTGGTGTGCCAGTATATGCATGATACTGGGCTATCTGCCCCAGGCAATCGAGACTATACGCACACGGAATACTGAGGGTATCGCGCTGCCGACATTCCTGATGATGGCTGTGGGCGGTTTCTGCTTTATGATGCAGGGCATACTGCACCAGCCCGACACGCTCTGGGCATTGTTTGTGACCAACCTCATCACTACGTCGTGCAGCTGCATAGTGTTCGGAATAAAAATCTATAACGACTATATAGCTAAAAAAGACTAAGTTAACGTATGAGTTTTCTGAAAGCATTGTTCGGGGGAGCGGAACTGAGCCCCGAGGAAGAGAAGGCAGAGGCGGAGCGCAAACGCTTCGACTTGATGAAATACGACGGCGTGAAGGCCATGAAAATGGGGCAGTGGGACTATGCCGTGCGCTGCTTCGAGGAGGCACTGAAGATGAAGGAGGACCTGGAGGTCCATGACTATCTGTCGAGGGTCTTGCTGCACATGGACAGGCTCGACGAGGCTATCGTACAGCTGGACATCCTCAGCAGGGCAGAGCCGGAGAATGTTGCCGTGCTCCTGCAGACGGCAAACGTGTACTTCCTGAAGGAGGACTATGCCGGTATGGCACAGGTACTGGAAAAGACCATTGCCCTGCAGCCGGAGTCGGCACAGGCTTACTACCTCTATGCACAGTGTGCGCTGAAGCAGAGTGACCTGGTCAACGGCATAGCCCGGCTGACCAAGGCCATCGCCATTGACGGTGAACAGGCCGATGCCCGTCTGCTGCGCGGACAGACTCTGCTCGGCATGGGCGACGTGAATGGGGCCGACGAGGATAGCCAGTGGTTGCAGGAACATGTGGGCGAGCAGGAGGACGTGCTGATGCTGGCCTCGAAGGTGGCCCGTGCGAAGGGCGACGACAAGACGGCGGTGGAGCTGCTGAAAAGGGCGCTGGAGCTGAACCCCTTCCTGCTCGATAATGTCAGCGGAGACTATGAGGCCGAGGGCATTGAGCACAAGGTGAAGCAGGCCTATTCGATGATGAATCCGTTAGGACTATAATTATAAAGAATTAAATGTATAAAGGAAATGAAAAAGATTCTGATGATTGCGGCAGCCGCCTTCGTATGTGGTACGGCTGCTCAGGCACAGCGTAAGACTGTGGTGACCGAGCCTGTGGTGCAGGAGGCAAAGCAGGAGGGAAAGACAATAAAACGGAAAGTGGCTATAGGACGTTTCTCGAACGAGACGCAGTATGCCAAGGGCATCTTCTACGACAAGGCCAACGACCCCATGGGCAAGCAGGCACTCGATATCCTTTCGGCTAAGCTGGCGGCATCGGGCAAGTTCCTGCTACTGGAGCGTAGTGACCTGGCCACGCTGCTGGAAGAGGCAAAGAAGGGTGAGGGCGACCTCTCGACCATCGGTGCCGACTATATGATCATTGGCTCTATAACGGAGTTCGGACGTAAGAACACGGGTAAGTCGGGGGTGTTTACCAATACCAACGTGCAGACCGTTGAGGCGGCAGTGGCCATCCGTCTGGTGGATGTGTCGACGGGTCTCATTGTCTACTCTGACGAAGGCAAGGGTATGGCTGAGATTACCAATAAGACGACAATGGGCGTGGGCGGTAAGGCCGGCTATGATGCCACACTGAGCGACAAGGCCATCTCAGAAGCTATAGGACAGCTGGTGGAGAACATCATCAACAAGTGTACCGACAAGCCTTGGCGCACCTACTTCCTCTCTTACGACAACGACGGCGTGCTCATTGGCGGCGGTGCCAGTCAGGGACTGAACGTGGGCGACACCTTTGCCGTGAAGACCAAGGGCAAGAAGGTGAAGAACCCGCAGACGGGCGTGATGATTGAACTGCCCGGCAAGCAGGTGGGTAAGGTGACCGTGCTGATGTCGGCCGGCGACACCCCTGAGACGGAGTTCTCGGCTGTTGACTATCAGGGCGATGCCATCGATACCAACAAGCTGGATAACTATTATATTGAGGAAATAAAGTAGTAAGAAAACAATTGAAGGACATGAAGAAGATTTCAATCATATTCGCATGCGTGGTGGCTGTGGTGCTGTCGGCATGTAAAGCCAATATGCCGGTGGCTCAGCAGAGTGGCAAGGAGGATGTGGCCTATCTGCTGTTCGTCAGTCAGAGCGGACAGTATCATAAGAAGGACCTGAAGGTCACGGTAGATGAACAGAGCTATACGGCTCAGGGCGTGAAAGCCAAGACCGCTATGCGTCGCGGCTCCCAGTACACGGCACCCACCGGTACCCATCAGCTCACGGTGAAGGATGCTGACGGCAAGACGCTCTATAGTAAGAAAGTGTTCCTGTCACAGCAGGAAGTTAAAACCATCACACTGCCATGAAGAAAATTGTCGTTGCTGCCATCTGCGTGATGGCTCTCACTGCCTGCGAGACACAGCAGACACTCTACTCCTGGTATGATTCTGAGGATGCCACCTATACCTATACCAAGAGGGGAACAGAGGAAACGCTGGCTAAGGCTATGGCACAGTATGAACTGGTCATCAATAAGCAGAAGGCACTGCGAAAGGTGGCTCCTCCAGGCGTGAATGCCGAGTATGGCTACCTGCTGTGCAAGGCTGGTAAGAAGGAGGAAGGCCTGGCTCTGCTGAGGGCTGAGATCAAGGCCTATCCTGAATCAGAGACATTTATCTCAAGAATCATTAATCAGCTGGAAAAATGAAGAAAATATTTATCTTTGCTATGATGGCGCTGCTGCTGTCATCGTGTGCCGAGCAGATTACTCGTCTGGAACGCTATCCGAAGATGTATGAGGAGAAACCGCTTACAATCGCGGTGATGCCGCCTATCAACCAGACAAACTTCGTGGAGGCCAAGGACTATTTCTATACCACGCTCTATGCCCCTCTGTGCGAAAAGGGCTATTATGTCTATTCGCCCATGATGACTATGGAGATGTTTCAGACAGAGAGTGCCTATGATGCAGAACCGTTCATAGAGGCCGACCTGTCGCAGTTCCGCAATGTGCTCGGTGCCGATGCGGCGATGTTCACTATCATCAAGTCGTGGAGCAGAAACAAACTGGGCGGCTCGCTGACGGCTGGCGTGGAGTATATACTCCGCTCCACAAAGACGGGCGAGACACTCTATCAGCGAGAAGGCCAGATTACCGTGGATACCAGTATCAACAGCGGCAGTGGCGGATTGTTCGGCGCTTTGCTGGACATGGCTGCCACAGCGGTGAACACGGCTGCTACCGACAAGGTGGTGGCTGGAAGACAATGTACTGTCTTTGTGCTGAGCGATATGCCCGTGGGTAAGTATAGCCCCAGTTACGATAAAGACCAGAAAATGGCCGCTGGTGCGAAATTTGTAAAAGCAACGGTGAGATAAGTGTAAAAAAGCAAGCAAAACGCAGAAAAAACTTACATTTTATTTGTGAGGTTTGCGGAAAAGTGTTACATTTGCACCGAAAATAACAAAACAGTGACAATCATGTTGAATCAGAGTGCATTTTATTACGGCTTTTACTTTTACTTTACGAGCAATTGTGAAGCGGGTAAGCGTATGTAATAATAAAAGAATAAAAAAATAAAAGAATAAAAAAGGCTCCGCTTCACAGACATGTGAGAGTGGAGCCTTTTTTGGAAGACAACAGAAACAACACCGACAACAAAAAAGGTTGTCATTGTTCTATAAGATGTCTTTGAATAATAGGAAAAGAATGAAGAGGATTGCTATACAAGGAGAGATCGGGTCGTTCCATGATATTGCCGCCCATGAGTATTTCAGGGACGAGCAGATACAGCTGGTTTGCTGTGCTACCTTTGAGCAGGTCTACGAGGCTGTGCGCAAAGACCCCACGGTGATTGCCATGGCGGCCATCGAGAATACCATTGCCGGCTCGCTGCTGCATAACTACGAACTGCTGCGCGACAGCGGAACGACTGTAGTGGGGGAGCACAAATTGCATATCACCCACTGCATCTGCTGTCTGCCCGACGATGATTGGGACACGCTGACAGAGGTGCATTCGCATCCCGTGGCCCTGATGCAGACTCGTCATTATTTAGAGCAGCACCCACAGTTGCGCATCGTTGAGGCGGAGGATACTGCTGGTTCGGCCAAGATGATAGCCGAAGGTCAGCACCACGGATGGGCGGCCGTCTGTCATGCCGAGGCTGCACGGCTCTACGGACTGAAGGTGCTGGAAGACGGCATTGAGGACAACAAGCATAACTTCACTCGCTTCTTGGTCTGCTCCATGCCGCAGAAGGCTGACCTGTTGCGGCCTATCACCGAGACCAACAAGTCGAGCATCGTCTTCTCGCTGCCCCATGAGGAGGGTAGTCTGTCGGCAGTGCTGGCCATCCTCTCGTTCTATAAGATTAACCTGACGAAGATTCAGTCGCTGCCCATCATCGGCTGCGAATGGGAATACTTGTTCTACGTTGATGTGGTGTTTAATTCGTTGGTGCGCTACCGTCAGGCCGTCGATGCTATTATCCCACTGACGAAGGACTTGAAGATTCTGGGGGAATATAAGGAAAAATAAAAGAATAAAACAATAAAACAATAAAACAATAAAACAAACAATGATACAACCAGCAGAAAGACTTAGCTTGGTAAGCGAATACTATTTCAGCCGTAAGCTGAAGGAGGTGGCACAACTGAATGCCGAGGGCAAGGACATTATCTCATTGGCCATTGGCAGCCCTGACATGCCGCCGTCGGAGCAGACTATTGAGAAACTGTGTGAAGTGGCACGTCAGCCCAATGCTCATGGCTACCAGCCCACACAGGGTACGCCCGAACTGCGCGAGGCTATGGCAGGCTTCTATAAGCGTTGGTATAAGGTAGACCTTGACCCGAAGACCGAGGTGCTGCCGCTCATCGGTTCGAAGGAAGGCATCCTGCATGTGACGCTGGCCTTTGTCAATCCCGGCGACGAGGTGCTGGTGCCCAATCCTGGCTATCCCACTTATACGTCGCTGTCGAAGATACTGGGTGCGAAGATTGTGAACTATAATCTGCGTGAGGATAACGGTTGGCAGCCAGACTTCGACGAGTTGGAGAAAATGGATCTGAGCCGCGTGAAGCTGATGTGGACCAACTATCCCAATATGCCAACTGGTGGAAGGGCTCGTATGGAGACCTACGAGCGGCTGGTGGAGTTTGCCCGTACCAACAACATTGTGGTAGTGAACGACAACCCCTACAGTTTCATTCTCAATGACAACCCCATGTCGCTGCTGCAGGTAGAGGGAGCCAAAGACTGCTGCATAGAGTTCAACTCCATGTCGAAGAGCCATAACATGCCGGGCTGGCGTGTGGGACTCTGTGCTTCGAATGCCCAGTTCATCCAATGGATCCTGAAGGTGCAGTCGAACATCGAGAGTGGCACGTTCCGAGGAATCCAGCTGGCAGCCGTCGAGGCATACAAAAATGATGAGGCTTGGCACCGTGAATACAATATTGAGACCTACGCCCGTCGTCGCCACTATGCCGAGCAAATCATGGATGTGCTGGGTTGTACCTACGATAAAGACCAGGTGGGTATGTTCCTCTGGGGACGCATTCCTGATCAATATAATAATGTGGAAGACCTCACCGAGCGTATCCTACACGAGGCTCGCGTCTTCATCACCCCTGGCTTCATCTTCGGAAGTAATGGCGAGCGCTACATCCGCATCTCGCTTTGCGCAAAAGAAGATAAAATCCAAGAAGCTCTTAGGAGAATTGAAAAGACCCTCCCTCCGCCCTCCCTGTGAGGGAGGGAGTGGTCACACTCTACAATAACAAGTGAATAGTAAATAGGAATAATAATAGTAGAATACCCCCGACAAACATTCTACTTCCCTCCATACAGGGAGGGGTGGGGGTGGGTCTTTATGGAACTGGAATTAGAGAAACTGAATCTTCCGAGTGACAACGAACGTCCCTTCGTGATTGCAGGCCCCTGCTCGGCCGAGACCGAGGAACAAGTGATGACAACCGCCCGACAGTTGGCTATGAAGGGCTGCCACAACTTTCGTGCCGGTGTGTGGAAACCGCGCACCAAGCCAGGAGGCTTTGAAGGAAATGGCGAGAAAGCGCTGCCCTGGATGGCAGAGGTGAAAAAGGAAACCAATATGCTTGTCTCTACTGAAGTGGCTACCCCTGAACATGTGGAACTGTGCTTGAAATACGGTATCGACATCTTGTGGATAGGTGCCCGTACGTCGGCCAACCCCTTCGCCATGCAGGCACTGGCCGATGCGCTGAAAGGTGTCGATGTGCCTGTGTTCGTGAAGAACCCCGTGAACCCCGATCTGGAGCTTTGGATCGGTGCTATGGAACGTCTCAATCAGGCTGGCATCAAGCGTCTTGGCGCTATCCATCGCGGTTTTTCGGCTTATGACAAAAAAATCTACCGTAATATGCCTATGTGGCAGATTCCTATAGAACTGCGCCGCCGTATTCCTGATCTTCCCATTATCAGCGATCCTTCGCATATCGGTGGCCGGCGTGAGCTGATTGCTCCCCTCTGTCAACAGGCGATGGACCTGGGCTTCGACGGTCTGATTGTGGAGAGCCACTGTGATCCCGACAAGGCATGGAGCGATGCAGCCCAGCAGGTGACTCCCGATGTGCTCGACTATATCCTTTCGCTCCTGGTTATCCGTGATGAGCACACTACCACAGAGGGCATTCAGCAGTTGCGCAAGCAGATTGACGAACTGGACAACCAGCTGATGGATCTCCTGGCCAAGCGCATGCGCGTATGCCGTGAGATAGGTCAGTATAAGAAGGAACATAATATTACCGTGCTTCAGGCTAACCGCTACAATGAGATCCTGTCGAAACGAGGTGCCCAGGGCGCTCTTTGCGGCATGGGGGCTGACTTTGTGGCACGTGTGTTCGAGAGTATACATGAGGAAAGTGTTCGTCAGCAAATAGAGATTATTAATAAGTAGGCGACGCTCCCCCAACCCCTCCCTGCGAGGGAGGGGAGTAGTTGCCAATGTACATACAATAACAGAAGAGTAGAATACCCCCACAAAACATTCTACTCCCCTCCCTTCAGGGAGGGGGCGGGGGTGGGTCTTTATGAAAATACTTGTGATGGGTGCAGGCAAGATGGGAAGTTTCTTCATCGATCTGCTGAGTTTCGACCATGAGGTGGCCGTGTATGAGAAAGATGCGAAACGCATGCGGTTTACGTATAACTGTCAACGTTTCACCACATACGATGAGATCAAGGACTTCCAGCCCGACCTGCTCATCAATGCCGTGACGCTGAAGTACACTATTCCTGTATTTAAAGAGGTTATCCCTTATCTTCCGAAGGAATGCATCATCAGTGACATTGCCTCAGTGAAGACAGACCTAAAGGCGTTCTACGAGCAGTCGGGTATGCGTTATGTGTCTACGCACCCCATGTTCGGCCCCACGTTTGCCAACCTGCAGCAGCTCTCCGAGGAGAATGCTATCATCATCAGTGAGGGCGACTATATGGGCCGCATCTTCTTCAAAGATCTTTATCAGAAACTCGGCCTGAATATCTATGAGTATACTTTCGAGGAGCATGACAAGACCGTGGCTTATTCGCTGTCGATACCTTTCGTGTCGACTTTCGTGTTTGCTGCCGTCATGAAGCATCAGGATGCACCGGGCACTACCTTTAAGCGGCACATGAGGATTGCCAAGGGAGTACTCAACGAAGACGACTATCTGCTACAGGAGATCCTCTTTAACCCTTATACGCACGATCAGGTCAGTCAGATACGCACTGAGCTGAAAGAACTGCTGGAGATTATCGACCATAAGGACGGTGAGGGCATGAAGTCGTATTTGAAGAAGATTCGTGATAATGTACGTCGCGACATAGAAATCAAGAGCTAAGTATTATGCATTATAAATTGATTCGGGAGTGAAATATCATCTGATAGCTTTCGTTACGGTGGCTATTTGGGGCAGCACTTTCGTGTTTACTAAACTGTTGCTCCAGAACGGCTTGTCGCCTGCCCAGATATTTACGTTGCGTTTCCTCATTGCCTATCTGCTGTTGGAGGGGTATGAGGGCTTGTTCCGTAGGCAGGACCGTCATTGGCTGGCCAATACATGGCGTGACGAACTCCTGATGCTATTGCTGGGCGTGACGGGCGGCTCACTTTATTTCCTGACGGAGAACGAGGCGTTGAACTATACCGCGACGACCAACGTGTCGCTCATCGTATGCAGTTGTCCGCTTGTGGCAGCATTGCTGATAGGTATTTTCTATAAATCTCAACGCATGCGGTGGGTGCAGGTGACAGGGACGCTGATGGCAGCCTGTGGCGTGGCTGTGGTGGTGCTCAATGGCCATTTCGTGCTCAGACTGTCGCCCGTTGGCGATGCTTTGGCCTTGGTTGCTAATCTATGCTGGGCTGTCTACTCATTACTCATGATACCGGCCAATAAACGCTATGGCCCGCTTTTCATTACACGGAAAGTCTTTTTCTACGGTCTGCTCACTATGATTCCTTACTATATGCTACGTACCTCCGAAATGCCAGTGTCAATGGGGGGAGAATTCGACCTGTCTATCTTGTTAAGACCTCAGGTAATTGTCAATCTGCTTTTCCTTGGTGTGGTGGCCTCATGTATTTGCTTCTTAGTGTGGACGTGGATAATGGATAAGCTCGGAGCGGTGATAGCTACCAATTATGTATACGTGAACCCCCTAAGTACCATTGTTGTGGCCGGCATTGTGCTGAACGAACGAATCACCGTGTATTTCCTTGGCGGAGCTCTTTTGATTGTAGGTGGTATGTTTATAGCTGACAGAAAGGGAAACTCGACATTTTCATAGCTTTCCTTTTACATTTCACTCGTTTTTTGTAACTTTGGCTACGCCGAACTTCTTGGACGAGCCAAGCGAAACAAGTTTCGAGTCCTTGGCACTCGGAAATTTGTCGCAGACCCATTGGCCGAAGGGAAATAATTGAAAAGAAAAGCAAGCTTTCCTTTTACATTTCACTCGTTTTTTGTAACTTTGCGCTTTACAAGCGCGAAGATACTTCGTCTCGGCATAAAAAAGATTAAAATCTTTTGTTCTGCTCTCGACATTACGTATCTTTGCCATCTCAATTAAAGGAAAACGTACAGATTATGAAGAAGAATACATGGTTAGGAGCCGCATTAGGTTGGTTTGTTGCAGGACCTTTCGGTGCAATAATAGGTGGCTTTATTGGCTCTATGATTGGCAATGATGGTGATGAGGGCAGTTCTGAACAATTGTTTGGCGGTGCCAGCGGAAGTGCTGAGGTTGGCAATCGCAACAGCTATCTGATGTCTATGCTTGTGCTGATGTCCTATGTCATCCGTGCCGATGGACGTATCATGCACTCGGAGATGGAGTTGGCCCGTTTGTGGCTTCGTGAGAATTTCGGCGATGTGGCGGCTCAGCAGGGTGATCAGATATTGCGCAGGTTGTTTGAGACTTCCAAGCAGCAAGGTGAACAGCAGTATCGCCGCAATATTCGTGAGGCTTGTCTGCAGATTGCTAAGAATGTGGATTATAGTGGCCGCTTGCAGCTGCTCAACTTCCTGCTGATGATTGCTCAGGCCGATGGCTATGTGGATCAGACAGAGATAGATGCTCTTAAGGATGTAGCTCGATGGATGGATCTGCCTACGGATGAGGTCGACTCAATGCTGAACCTGGGGAACGACGATCTAGAGTCGGCCTACAAGGTGTTGGGTGTCAGCCCCGACGTTACCGATGATGTATTGAAGGCGGTTTACCGTAAGTTGGCTCTTGAACACCATCCTGATAGAGTGGCTGCCCTTGGTGAAGACGTGCGTAAGGCTGCTGAAAAGAAGTTCCAGGAAATCAATGTAGCCAAGGATCGCGTTTGGAAGGCAAGGGGACTATAAGAGTAGAGAGTGAAACTTCCAGCAATAATTATTCCTGAAGGATGTACGGAGGTGTTGTTGCACGCCTGCTGTGCACCTTGTTCGTCGGCCATCGTTGAATGGATGTTAGCCAACGGTGTGCGGCCTGTCATCTTTTACTTCAATCCGAACATATTCCCGTTGGAAGAATATGAGATTCGTAAGAACGAAAGCAAGCGTCATGCCGAATCATTAGGTATTCGATGGATAGATGGTGACTACAATCATGAGGCATGGCGCTGTGGGGTAAGCGGACTGGAGGGACAGCCTGAACGCGGACTGCGCTGTGAACGCTGTTTCACCTTACGCTTGATAGCCGCCGCCAAGCAGGCCCAAGCATTAGGCATTAAGTATTTCACCACCACGCTGGCATCGAGTCGCTGGAAAAGTTTAGACCAGATTAACCGTGCCGGCCTAGCAGCCGAACAAATGGTGAATGGTTCAATGGTCAATGCTCAATGCTCAATGGTCAATGAAGTTTCCTTCTGGGCACAGAACTGGCGCAAGGGTGGACTGCAGGAACGCCGTAACCAGTTACTTCGTGAAAACAATTTCTATAATCAACAGTATTGCGGCTGTGAGTTTTCCATGCGTCAAGCGGCTCCTACGAAACAGTCTCTTCGTGAGCAGATGCGAGAGACGGGAAGACTGTATCTATTGCAGAAACAGAGATTTTCAGAGGAAATCGTAAACAAACTGCAACACCGCCTTATCGGAGTTCGTATGGTGCTGGCTTACTGGCCACTACCTGACGAGGTTGACCTGCGCCCATTGCTCCATGCCCTTATATCTGATGGCTGTACTGTACTCTTGCCAAAGGTCATTGACAATGAAAATATGGAACTGCGCCGCTATACTTCGGCAACTGATTTGGCTGAAGGTGCCTTTCATATACAAGAACCTATTGGTGAGCCTTTTACTGATTACGAGCAGATAGATGTTGCGCTTATACCGGGCATGGCTTTCGATGCCGCTGGCCGTCGCCTGGGCAGAGGCCGAGGCTATTATGACCGTTTCCTCTCAGCCCATCCTCATCTGTATAAGATAGGTATCTGCTTCCCTTATCAACGAGTGGCCGAGGTGCCAGCTGAGGAACACGATGTTGTCATGGACGAGGTGGTGTGAACGTTTGAATTATTCTTCTTCAATTGTTCTGTAGTAGAAAGAAGAAAAATGGCTTTTCCTTTTGCATTTCGCTCACTAATTAGTACCTTTGCACCCAATTTTAATATATAAGGTGTATGTTTGAAAATTTAAGTGAACGACTGGAAAGGTCGTTCAAGATACTGAAGGGTGAAGGCAAAATCACTGAAATCAATGTAGCTGAAACACTGAAGGATGTGCGTCGTGCATTGCTTGATGCCGATGTAAACTATAAGGTGGCCAAGAGTTTTACCGATACGGTGAAGCAAAAGGCCATGGGCATGAATGTGCTCACAGCCATCAAGCCGAGCCAGCTGATGGTGAAGATTGTCCATGACGAGCTCACCGAACTGATGGGCGGAAAGGCTACGGAGCTGAAACTTGAGGGGCATCCTGCCATCATCCTGATGTCGGGCCTGCAAGGTTCGGGTAAGACGACCTTTACGGGTAAGCTGGCCAATCTGCTTAAAACACGCCAGCACAAGAAACCGCTGCTGGTGGCCTGCGACGTATACCGTCCTGCCGCTATCGAACAGTTGAAGGTCGTGGGACAGACCGTTGGCGTGGATGTCTATACGGAGGAAGGAAACAAAAACGTTGTCGAGATAGCCCAGAATGCCATCCGTAAGGCAAAGCAGGAGAGTTATAACGTGGTCATCGTCGATACTGCCGGTCGTCTGGCTATTGATGAGCAGATGATGCAGGAGATAAAGAACCTGAAGGATGCCATCAACCCCGACGAGACCCTCTTCGTGGTCGACTCGATGACTGGTCAGGATGCCGTGAACACGGCTAAGGAGTTTAACGACAGGCTTGACTTCGACGGTGTGGTGCTCACTAAGCTCGATGGTGACACCCGTGGCGGTGCTGCCCTCTCTATTCGTACTGTTGTGACAAAACCCATCAAGTTTGTGGGTACGGGTGAGAAGATGGAAGCTATTGATGTGTTCCATCCTGAGCGCATGGCTGACCGAATCCTTGGCATGGGCGACGTGGTCTCGCTTGTGGAGCGTGCGCAGATGCAGTTCGATGAGGAGGAGGCCAAGAAACTGGAGAAGAAGATCCGTAAGAACAAGTTTGACTTCGATGACTTCATGAACCAGATTCAGCAAATCAAGAAGATGGGAAATATCAAGGACTTGGCAGCCATGATTCCCGGTGTGGGCAAGGCTATCAAGGATGTTGATATCGACGACAACGCTTTCAAGTCAATTGAGGCCATTATCCAGTCGATGACACCGAAGGAGCGTCAGAATCCCGACATCATTAACCAGAGCCGCCGTATCCGTATAGCTAAGGGATCGGGCACGAAGCTCGATGACGTGAACCGCCTGATGAAGCACTTCGACCAGACCCGTAAGATGATGAAGATGGTGACAGGAATGGATCGCTCGAAGATGGCGCAGATGGCTGCCGCCATGAAGAATATGAAGCGGTAAGGGTTGAGGCTAAAGGACGATGGTCTGACAGATAATTTGAGAATACATATATGCAGTTAATCGACGGAAAAGCAACGGCAGCGGCTATCAAGGCTGAGATTGCTGAAGAGGTAGGAAAGATTGTCGCTCAAGGGGGCAAGCAGCCCCATCTGGCAGCGGTGCTTGTGGGTCATGACGGTGGCTCAGAGACTTATGTGAAGAACAAGGTGCTGGCATGTGAGGCCTGTGGGTTCAAGAGCACCCTCATCCGCTATGAGGATGATGTGACGGAAGAGGAACTGCTGTTGTGTGTCGACAAACTGAATCGCGACGACGATGTCGATGGCTTCATTGTTCAGCTGCCACTCCCTAAGCATATTGATGAGCAGAAGATTATTGAGGCCATTGACTACCGCAAGGATGTAGATGGTTTCCATCCCATCAACGTGGGACGCATGGCTATTGGTCTGCCTTGCTTTATTTCGGCTACACCTTTAGGTATTATCACACTGCTGAAACGCTACGGTATTGAGACCAGCGGAAAGAAGTGCGTCATTCTGGGCCGTTCAAACATCGTGGGCAAGCCTATGGCTCAGCTCATGATGCAGAAACAGTATGGCGATGCGACAGTCACCGTCTGTCATTCGCGTTCCAAGACCTTGAAAGAAGAATGCCGCGCAGCTGATATCATCATTGCTGCCATAGGCAGTCCAGAGTTTGTTACTGCCGACATGGTGAAAGAAGGCGCTGTCATCGTTGACGTAGGTACGACCCGTGTACCCGATGCTTCGCGTAAGAGTGGCTTCCGCCTCTGTGGCGATGTGAAGTTTGATGAGGTGGCTCCGAAGTGCTCCTTTATCACACCTGTTCCGGGTGGGGTAGGGCCAATGACTATCTGTTCGCTGATGAAGAATACGCTGGCAGCAGGCAAAAAGGAATACTACCGATGACAGCAGAAGAGTGGTACGAGAGGGGCAATGCCTATCGCAAGTCGGGCAGTTTCCATGAGGCAATCAACTGCTACATAGAGGCAACCCGTCTTGATCCCGATAGTCCAGCAGTGGAGGCTAAGAGAATGCTCGATGATATCATGGAATTCTACTGCAAAGATATGTATAATCCATAATCTGTGGACATGCCTGAAACAACGAATAGATAGCAATTACTAATTAATTAGCTGAAAGTTTGGCACTTTTGGCTTTTTTGCATAACTTTGCAAACCAAAATTCAGGGTTTAATGCATAAAACTATATAATTATTATGGCAAAAATGAAAGGTGCTATTGTCATTGACACAACTCGCTGCAAGGGATGTGTACTTTGTGTGGAAGCTTGTCCACAGAAAGTCATCGCCCTGGCGGGTAAGGTCAATGTGCATGGCTATCCGTATGTTGAAGCTGTCAAGCAGGAAAATTGCATTGGCTGTGCTTCTTGCGGTATCGTGTGTCCCGATGGGTGTATAACTGTTTATCGTAAACGAGTGGAGGAGTAACGCTATGGCAGAAGGAAAAGTAAACGATTTGTCGCTTGCCAACGAAGGGACGAAAGAAGTGGTATTGATGAAAGGCAACGAGGCAATTGCCCGTGCTGCCATTCGTTGTGGTGTTGATGGCTACTTCGGCTATCCTATTACGCCGCAGAGTGAGGTGATTGAGACCCTGGCTGAGCTGAAGCCTTGGGAGACCACTGGCATGCAGGTGGTGCAGGCCGAGAGCGAGCTGGCCTCAATTTATATGGTATATGGTGCTGCAGGTGCCGGCAAGCGAGCCATGACTTCATCGTCGAGTCCTGGCGTGGCGCTCATGCAGGAAGGTATTACCTATATGGCCGGTGCTGAACTTCCTGGTGTGTTTGTTAATGTGCAGCGTGGCGGTCCTGGCTTGGGTACCATCCAGCCATCACAGGGCGACTATTTCCAAGCAACGCGCGGTGGTGGTAATGGCGATTATAACGTCATTGTACTGGCACCTGCCTCTGTACAGGAAATGGCCGATTTCGTGGATCTTGCCTTTGAGTTGGCATTTAAGTATCGCAATCCGGCAATGATTCTTTCCGATGGTGTCATCGGTCAGATGATGGAGAAGGTGGTACTGCCTCCTTATAAGCCTCGCCGAACCGACGAGGAAATCATCCGTGACTGCCCGTGGGCCTCTACGGGAAAGAAAAAGGGACAGACACGTCGTGTCATCACCTCCTTGGAGCTGAAACCTGAGGAGATGGAGAAACGCAATCTGGCCCTGCAGGAGAAATACCGTAAGATTAAGGACAACGAGGTGCGCTTTGAGACACAGCAATGCGATGATGCCGACTATGTGATTGTGGCATTCGGATCGGCTGCACGTATTGGCGAGAAGGCCATCGAGATAGCCCGTGAGGAAGGACTGAAGGTAGGCCTCTTCCGTCCTATTACGCTGTGGCCATTCCCCGAGAAGGAGATTGCTGCTCTGGCAAAGGGTAAGAAAGGTATCTTGGTTGCCGAGATCAATGCCGGGCAAATGGTACAGGACGTACGCCTTGCTATCAATGGTGCCGTACCTGTGGAACAGTTCGGCCGTCTGGGTGGCATCGTACCCGAACCAGAGGAAATCGTTAACGCACTGAAAACTAAACTGATGTAAAGCTATGGAAGCAAAAGATATTATTTCTGCGGAGAATCTGGTCTATAAGAAGCCTACACTCCTGAACGATAATAACATGCACTACTGTCCGGGCTGCTCGCATGGCGTAGTTCACAAGCTCGTGGCCGAAGTCATCGAGGAGATGGGTATGGAAGAGAAAGCCATCGGCGTAAGTCCGGTGGGCTGTGCCGTGTTTGCCTATAACTATATTGATATCGACTGGCAGGAGGCTGCACACGGTCGTGCACCTGCTATAGCTACCGGTATCAAGCGTATGTGGCCCGACCGACTGGTGTTTACCTATCAGGGCGACGGCGACTTGGCTTGTATCGGTACCTGTGAGACCATCCATGCCCTGAACCGGGGCGAGAACATCGTCATCATTTTCGTCAATAATGCCATCTATGGTATGACGGGCGGACAGATGGCTCCCACTACTTTGATAGGACAGAAGACCTCTACCTGCCCTTATGGTCGCGATCCCCAATTACATGGCTATCCCCTGAAGATGGCCGATATTGCCGCAGGACTGGAAGGCACCTGCTATGTGACCCGTCAGTCGGTGGAGTCGGTGGCCTCCATCCTCAAGGCTAAGAAAGCGCTGAAGAAGGCATTCCAGGCCTCAATGGATGGTAAGGGATCAAGTCTTGTGGAGTTCGTGTCTACCTGTAACAGTGGTTGGAAACTCACTCCCTCTAAAGCAAATGAATGGATGAAGGAGAACATGTTCCCCTTCTATCCGAAAGGCGACTTAAAAGATACAACGGAAAAATGAAAAAAGAAATCATCATAGCAGGATTCGGTGGTCAGGGCGTGCTCTCCATGGGTAAGATTCTGGCCTATTCGGGACTGATGGAAGATAAGGAAGTGACGTGGATGCCTGCCTATGGCCCTGAGCAGCGTGGCGGTACGGCCAATGTTACCGTGATTGTGAGCGACCAGCGCATCTCGTCGCCCATCCTCAGCAAGTACGACATCGCTATTGTGCTCAACCAGCCTTCACTGGAGAAGTTTGAGCCGAAGCTGAAGCCCGGTGGCATTCTCATCTATGACAGCTATGGCATCATCAATCCGCCGAAGCGCAAGGACATCACCGTCTATAAGATTGACGCTATGGACAAGGCTGCCGAGATGAAGAACGGCAAGGTGTTCAACATGATTGTGCTGGGCGGTCTGCTCAAGGTGGCTCCCGTAGTAGGCTTTGGTGGTGTTGAGAAAGCACTGTTCAAGACCCTTCCTGAGCGTCACCATAATCTTATTCCGCTCAATATGGAAGCCCTTGAGGTAGGCGGACAGATTATTGAAGAAGTGAAAGACTGAATATCGGGGGGCGTACTGGTTCGATCGGGATACTCATCAATTAACTTGTGAAAACCGGGCTGTCTTCTCTTGCCGATGGCGGGCCATTATCCAAGCATCCTATGCCGATGGATTACAAAGGCGGAGAGCACCCATAACCTGTGATAAAGGAGTTTTCATCACATCACCTTTACGTCCCCTTCCTTTTCCCCCTATACAATATGTTTTCTGGTATTATTGAGGAATTTGCCACTGTTCTGGACATCAAGAAGGACAGGGAGAATGTTGACTTCACGCTGACTTGTTCGTTTGTCAACGAGTTGTCGATTGACCAGAGTGTAGCCCATAATGGAGTTTGTCTCACGGTAGTAAGCATTGACAAGCAGGCGAAAAGCTATGTAGTTACGGCTATGAAGGAGACACTGGACCGTTCGAACCTCGGCCTGCTGACGGTGGGCGATAAGGTGAACGTGGAGCGCTCCATGCTCATGAACGGTCGCCTTGACGGCCATATCGTACAGGGACACGTAGACCAGACGGCTCGCTGTGTTGACATGCAGGATGCTGGCGGCTCTACCTATTTTACATTCCAGTATGACTTTGATGCCGAGATGGCCCGTCACGGCTATTTCACCGTTGACAAAGGTTCCGTGACGGTCAACGGCGTATCGCTCACTGTCTGTCGTCCCACTCGCGACACCTTTCAGGTGGCCATTATCCCCTATACCTTCGAACACACTAATTTCTGTGATATACAGGTGGGTTCGGTGGTGAACATTGAATTCGATATTATCGGCAAGTATATTGCCCGTATGCAGCAGCTATAGTTCCTGATATGAAGATACAGGAACTATCGTCACTCTATGCCCGTCAGCCGCAGGTTTCGGCATTGGCAAAAGTGTTGCAGCAGAAAAGTCGGCAGACCGTCATCATGAGCGGTTTGCTGGCTTCTTCGGCTTCCTTCGTGTTTGCCTCTTTGGCAAAGAGAAAGCCAGGCACCTTGCTGTTCATCATGAACGATGCTGAGGATGCGGGCTATTTCTATCATGACCTGACACAGGTGCTGGACGACGAACAGGTTCTTTTCTTCCCGTCCAGCTATCGCCGCGCTATTAAGTATGCGCAGAAGGATGCCCCCAGTGAGATTCTCCGAACGGAGGTACTGAGCCGCCTTAAAAGTGAAGCGTCTAAGGCGACCACTCCCCACTCTTTGCTGATAGTGACTTATCCCGAAGCCATTGCAGAGATGGTGGTGACGCAGAAGAGCCTTGATGCCCGCACGCTCAGCTTAGTGCAGAACCAGACGGTGCAGGTCGACGATGTTACGCAGCAGTTGCGTGATCTCGGCTTCCGCGAAGTAGATTACGTTTATGAGCCAGGGCAGTTCGCTTTGCGCGGCAGCATCCTCGATGTTTTCTCTTTCAGTCATGAATATCCTTTCCGCATAGATTTCTTCGGCGACGATATCGACTCCATCCGCACCTTTGAGGTGGAGGACCAGTTGTCGCGTGAGCGTTGTGAGTGTGTAGATATTGTCCCTGAACTCTCAAAGATAGAAGAGAAAGAGTCGCTACTGCGTTTCCTGCCCCATGATGCCGTGCTGGTATGCCGCAACTACGGTTATGTGCGAGAGACCATCGGCCATGTCTATCAAGAAGGTTTTTCCACTCAGGCCATGACCGAGCGTATGGAAAGGCTACGGGTAGGCGAGCGCAGCTCGGGAATGGCGGTTACCGAGATGGAATGCCGTGAGGTGGAGCTTGAACTGCGCCGCGAGAGCCAGATTATCACCAGTAGCCAGTTCCTTACCGACAGCGAGCCGTTCAGCCGAATTGAGTTGAGAGAAGAAGGCAGGGAAGGCGGTTCAGACAAGAAAACGACTGTCATTCGGTTTGACACAGCGATGCAGCCTCATTTCCATAAGAACTTTGAACTTTTGGGGAAGACCCTCGAAGATTACCGTCTACGGGGCTATCAGTTGTATATTCTTGCCGATAGCAGCAAGCAGCAGGAACGACTGAGGGAAATCCTTACTTCTCTTGATTCGGGAGAGTCTTTCACTCCTATCGACAAGACCCTTCATGAAGGCTTCATCGACAACGATTTGCGTGCTTGTTTCTTCACCGACCATCAAATCTTCGACCGTTTCCACAAGTATAACCTGAAGAGCGACAAGGCCCGCGGAGGAAAGGTAGCCCTTACGCTGAAGGAGATTCAGCAGTTCGAAGTGGGCGACTTTGTGGTCCATGTAGACCACGGTGTTGGTAAGTTCATGGGACTGGTGCGCATGCCCATTAATCAGAATACTCCGAATACTCAGAACACTCCGGGCGATCAGAGCTATCAGGAGATGATAAAGATTCAGTATCAGCATGGTGACTGCATCTATGTATCCATCCACTCCCTCTACAAGGTGTCCAAGTACAAGGCGCAGGACACGGGCCAGCCACCGCGTGTCTCCACCCTTGGCACTGGTCAGTGGGAGCGTCTGAAGGAGCGCACCAAGAAGCATATAAAGGATATAGCCCGCGACTTGATACGCCTCTATTCCAAGCGGCGCACGCAGCGCGGCTTCGCCTTCAGTCATGACACCTACCTGCAGCATGAGCTCGAAGCCTCCTTCCTCTATGAGGATACGCCCGACCAGCTGAAGGCTACACAGGAGGTGAAGGCCGATATGGAGATGGCTCGGCCTATGGACCGTCTGGTGTGCGGCGATGTCGGCTTTGGCAAGACCGAGGTGGCCATACGTGCCGCCTTCAAGGCCGCTGCTGATGGCAAGCAGGTGGCCGTGTTGGTACCCACTACCGTGCTGGCCTATCAGCATTTCCGGACATTCTCATCGCGACTCAAAGATATGCCAGTGCGTGTCGACTACCTCACTCGTGCCCGTACGGCCAAGCAGACGACTGCTCTCTTGAAAGACCTGAAGGACGGAAAGATAGACATCCTCATCGGTACGCAGAAGCTCATCGGCAAGACAGTGGAGTTCAAGGACCTGGGACTCCTTATCATCGACGAGGAACAGAAGTTCGGCGTGTCTGCCAAGGAGAAGCTTCGCCAGATGAAGACCAATGTCGACACCATCACCATGTCGGCCACCCCCATCCCGCGCACGCTCCAGTTCTCGCTTATGGGTGCCCGAGACATGAGCGTCATCCAGACGCCACCGCCCAACCGTTATCCCATACAGACAGAGATTCACACCTTCTCTCCCGAGATTATCGTTGATGCCATCAACTTTGAAATGTCGCGCAACGGCCAGGTCTATTTCGTCAATAATCGCATCAGCGACCTTCCACATCTCGCTGAGATGATCCATAAGTACATCCCCGACTGCCGCATCGCTGTCGGCCACGGCCAGATGAAGCCCGAGGAAATGGAGAACATTGTCCTTGGCTTCTCCGATTACGACTATGACGTGCTGCTCTCCACGACCATCGTAGAGAACGGTATCGACATCCCCAATGCCAACACCATCATCATTAATGGTGCCCATAACTTCGGTCTCTCCGACCTCCACCAGATGCGCGGTCGTGTGGGCCGTGGCAATTGCAAGGCTTTCTGTTATCTGCTGGCACCGCCCCTCGCTGCCCTTCCGCAGGATTCCCGTCGCCGCCTGGAGGCACTTGAGAACTTCAGCGGCTTGGGCTCTGGCATCAATATCGCCATGCAAGACCTTGATATCCGTGGCGCTGGCAATCTGCTGGGAGCAGAACAGAGCGGCTTTATCAGCGATCTCGGCTATGAGACCTACCAGAAGATACTGAACGAGGCTATGGCGGAACTGAGGAACGAGGAGCAGATCCTTCCCCAGTCCCTCCCTCAGAGGGATGGGAGTGAAGGCTCTGCGAAATCAAGTGCTCAAGATAATGATGCCACTCTTTATAGGGAGGGGATGGGGGAGGGGCTCCTGTTCGTTGCCGACTGCACCCTCGAGTCTGACCTCGAGATGTATTTCCCCGACCAGTACGTGCCCAGCGATTCAGAGCGCATGCTGCTCTATCGTGAGCTCGACCAGGTACGCGACGACAAGGAACTTGATGCCTATCGCCTTCGTCTGAAGGACCGTTTCGGCCCCATCCCTCATGTGGCAGAAGAACTGTTGCAGGTCGTTCGTCTGCGGCGACTGGCCATGCAGCTTGGCTGTGAGAAGATTATGCTGAAGCAGGGCCGTATGTTCATGTTCTTTGTGAGCAATGTGCGCAGTCCGTTCTATCAAAGCCCTGCCTTTGGTCGCATAATCGACTATATCGGACAGAACGTACGTCGCTGCAACCTGCGCGAACAGCAGGGCAAGCGTAGCATGGTGGTCAACGAAGTCCCCACGGTCGAGGATGCTGTGAAGGTACTACAGACCATCGGTGGTCACGGTTAATATATAAAAATATTTGCACAAAACGATTCGCCAACTTTTTTATTTCAAACGTCAAACATCTGATAGTCATCTACTTACGGTGACGGGTTTTCAGAATTCAACAGACATCTCTAATCTAACAGGGCAGTTACAATCTCTAACAGGGCAGTTTGACCTTCTAACAGGCCTGTTTGAGGCTCTAACTGCCCAGTTGCTTTCTAATAACTGCTGACATCCTGAGGGAATAATTTTGAAAAAAAATACCGGTTTTTGGGGAAAATTAAAATTTAACACTTCTTGATATCACTACTACGCTATTAATATCGGTGCTATCTCCAAAAAGAAAAAACAGGCAACTTCCCCAAAGCTGTCACCGTAAACAGCTGAATTTCAGGAGTTTGATATAACGTTCTGAAGCACTGTCATCACAGCACATGATATAATTGTGAGCCAAAAAATGGACTAAAAAAAGAGGTCTTTAAAGACCTCTTTTCTGTGATCCGCTTGGGGTTCGCGCTCGACGCCCTCGTCGCTTTCATAAAGCGAAGCGACTGAAAGAACCCTGGGTGAGAATCCCAAGCAGGAATAAAAAAGAGGTCTTTAAAGACCTCTTTTCTGTGATCCGCTTGGGGTTCGAACCCAAGACCCCAACATTAAAAGTGTTGTGCTCTACCGACTGAGCTAGCGGATCAAGGCTTTCCCGTGGAAAGCGGGTGCAAAGGTAGTGAAATAAATGAAGAATGAAGAATGAAGAATGAAGAATTTGCTGCCGTGCTTAAATTTTTAACGTCCTTTTACCTTTTACCACCGCTTGTTTTATTATTCTTTCTTCGCCTTTTGCTCCTCTGCTATGGCTTTCTGGTAGCATTCACGGCATAGGGGTTCGTACTCTTGTGTTTCGCCAAGGAGTACCCGTCTGTCGTTCTGCACCTTGCGGTGACTGACATAGGCCAGGTTGCCGCATCGCACGCAGATGGCATGCACCTTTGTCACTTCGTCGGCAATGGCGCAGAGTCCGGGCATGGGTCCGAAGGGAATGCCCTTGTAGTCCATGTCGAGGCCGGCCACGATGACCCGTACGCCTCGGTTGGCCAGTTCGTTACATACATCGATAAGGCCCATGTCGAAAAACTGAGCCTCGTCAATGCCCACTACGTCGATGTCGCTGGCCAGCAGCAGAATGGATGCCGACGAGTCTATCGGTGTGGAAATAATGTGGTGCTGGTCGTGACTCACTACGTCTTCCTCGGAATAGCGTACATCAATGCTCGGCTTGAAAATCTCTACGCGCTGGCGTGCAAATTCTGCTCTGCGCATCCGTCGAATCAGCTCTTCTGTCTTTCCAGAGAACATGGAGCCGCACACCACTTCGATTCTGCCGGGACGATGTGCCTCTCCCGTTAGGTTTGCTGTCATGATAATGTTTGTTTTGTCTACAAAAGTACAAATACGTTTTAAAAATTGCAAAGAAATGGATGCTTTTTTGACTATAATTAAATAAATACTTATTTTTGCATTCCATATGGGAATGCTTTATATCGTACCGACTCCTGTAGGTAATATGGAGGATATGACCTACCGTGCTGTCCGCATCCTGAAAGAGGCTGACGTGGTACTGGCTGAGGATACCCGCACATCGGGCATTCTCCTGAAGCATTTCGATATTCATAACCATCTTTTATCCCACCACAAGTTCAATGAGCACGGCACCAGCAATGCTGTCGTGGAGCGCCTGCTGGCAGGCCAGACTGTCGCTCTTATCAGCGATGCAGGCACACCAGGTATCAGCGATCCCGGCTTCTATCTGGTGCGTGAGGCTGTGCGGGCTGGGGTAGAGGTGCAGTGTCTGCCTGGGGCCACCGCCTTCGTGCCGGCATTGGTGAGTAGCGGACTGCCCTGCGACCGCTTTGCCTTCGAAGGATTCTTGCCACAGAAGAAAGGACGGCAGACAAAGTTGGCGGCTCTTCAGCATGAAAAGCGTACGATGATTTTCTATGAGTCGCCCTATCGGCTGGTGAAGACGCTGGAACAGTTTGCCGAGCATTTCGGTCAGGAGCGTCAGGTGAGCGTCTGCCGTGAAATATCCAAGATTCATGAGGAAAGTGTGCGTGGCACGCTTGTCGAGGTGATTGCCCATTTCAAGGAGCACGAGCCGAAGGGTGAGATAGTCATCGTATTGGCAGGAGAAGAGTGAAAAAGAGAAAAGTGAATAGTGAAAAATAACTGAAATAAACAGAGATATGAAAAAAGTAGTTTTGTTTGCTGTGTTGGCATTAGCCATGACAGCCTGTACTGAAAACAAACAGCAGCAGGATGCTGCTCTGGCCGAGCAGCGCGATTCGTTGAATCAGATTATTGCTCAGAAAGACCAGGAAATCAACGACATGGTGGGTACGCTCAACGATATTGAGGAGGGCTTCCGTGAGATAACCGAGGCACAGGGACGTGTGGCCGTGGCACAGCGAGGCGAGGGAGCCAGTTCGGCTGTCCGCATCAAGGAGAACATGCAGTTCATTCAGAGCACCATGCTGCAGAACCGTGAGCTGATAGAGAAACTTCGCCAGCAGCTGAAAAACAGTAATATCAAAGGCGATCAGCTCAAACGTACCATAGAGAACCTAACTGCCCAGATGGAGGAGAAGAACCAGGAACTGACAGCCCTGCGTGCCGAGCTCGAGGCAAAGAATATCCATATTGCTGAGCTCGATGAGGCTATCGCCAGCCTGAACAAGGACGTAGAGGCACTCCAGCAGGAGAACACCTCGAAGACGGAAACCATCACCGTTCAAGATAAGCAGTTGAACATGGCATGGTATGTCTTTGGTACTAAGAAGGAGCTGAAGGAACAGAAAATCCTGGACGACGGGAAAGTGTTGGAGCAAAACTTCAATAAGGACTATTTCACAAAAGTGGACATCCGTGTCGACAAGGAAATCAAGCTCTACTCGCGTTCTGCTGAGGTACTGACGGCTCATCCTGCCAGCAGCTATATGTTGGATCGTGATGCCAACAAGGAGTATGTGCTCCGTATCACCAATCCGGATCAGTTCTGGAGCACCAGCAAGTATTTAGTCGTGTTGGTGAAGTAGAACACTCTGTTCATTCTATACCGTTTATTGCATATGACCTAACAAAGTCGACGAGTTTGTTCAACAAAGTTGTCGACTTTGTTAGGCAGTTCCTATTTGGCCATTGATCAAGTACTATCAAATCATTGGGTTGTTCAATATAAATTGTATGATGGCTTGATGTCTACGCGCGTACCTTATATATAATTATAGGTATGAAATAAAACTGGGAAAGAGACTACTTGCATGTTCATGCAAGTAGTGTATGTCGATGTACTTGTTGAAAAGAACAAACAAGTAAAAAATGTTGTCGAAAATCATTTTTTGATATGAAAAAGGTGCAATTTTTGTCTTTTTTATAAAAATTCGCTCGATTTTCAAAAAAAAGTATTACTTTTGCATGCTCTAATCAAAATTAGTGTATACCTCCCTTGTGGAGGTAGTTAAAAATACTGAATTTGAAGATAATAATAAGTATTCACAAAGTGATATGAAGAAAAGATTGACAGTGTTTTTGGTAGGTATGTTCCTTGCGATGGGAACGGTGCTGGCCCAAAACAGGATTACGGGAACCGTTGTCTCAGCTGACGACGGTGAGCCAATCATTGGTGCTTCGGTGCTCATCAACGGCACGAAGAATACGGGAACGACTACTGACATCGATGGCAAGTTCACCATCATCGTGCCAAAGGGTAAGAAGATTAAGGTGAGCTACATTGGCATGAAGGAGACCATTGTAAGCCCTCAAAACGGAATGATTATCCGCATGAACTCTGATGCAACGATGATGGAGGAAGTTGTGGTAACAGGTATGCAGAAGATGGACAAGCGCCTGTTCACCGGTTCGTCTACGAAAATCAGTGCTGAGAGTGCCAAGTTGGATGGTGTGGCCGACGTGAGCCGTTCGCTCGAAGGTCGTGCTGCCGGTGTGTCGGTGCAGAACGTGTCTGGTACATTTGGTACGGCACCTAAAATCCGTGTGCGTGGTGCAACCTCTATCCTTGGTGGCAGCAAGCCGCTTTGGGTCGTCGACGGTGTGATTATGGAAGATGTGGTTGATGTGGATGCCAACGACTTGTCGTCGGGCGATGCCAATACGCTGATTTCGAGTGCCATTGCCGGTCTGAATAGTGACGATATCGAGTCGTTCCAGATTCTGAAGGACGGTTCGGCTACCTCTATCTATGGTGCGCGCGCCATGGCTGGTGTGATTGTTATTACCACCAAGAAAGGTAAGGCTGGTCAGAGCAGTGTCAACTATACGGGTGAGTTTACCATGCGCCTGAAGCCCAGCTATTCTACCTTCAACATCATGAACTCGCAGGAGCAGATGTCGGTATATCAGGAAATGCAGCAGAAGGGCTACCTGAACTATGCTGAGCTGTCGAATGCCGCCAGTAGCGGTATCTATGGTAAGATGTATCAGCTGATCAGCCAGTATGATGCCACGACCGGCCAGTATGGTCTGGCTAATACTGCTGCTGCCCGTGCCGACTATCTTCGTCAGGCAGAGTTCCGTAATACCGACTGGTTTGACCTGCTCTTCTCAAACGCAATCCAGCACAACCACTCAGTAAGTATCTCGAGTGGTACGGATAAGGCACAGACGCGTGCTTCGCTGAGTGCCATGTTCGATCCGGGATGGACCAAGCAGAGTAACGTGGAGCGCTATACTGCCTCGCTGAACTCAAATTTCAATATCTCTAAGCAGCTGACGTTCACCATGATCAGTAATGCCAGCTATCGTAAGCAGCGCGCTCCCGGTACGCTGAGCAGTGAGCTCGATCCCGTAACGGGTGCCGTCAACCGCTCATTCGACATCAACCCCTATTCGTACGCGCTGAATACCTCGCGTGCCCTTGACCCGAATGAGTTCTATACGCGCAACTATGCACCTTTCAACATCTTCCATGAGCTTGACAATAACTACATGGACCTTGATGTGACGACCATACGTGTGCAGGGTGAGCTGAAATACAAGCCCATCACCAAGATTGAACTGTCGGCTCTGGCTGCCTATGAGTATGCCGGATCGGCCAATGCCCACAACGTGCTCGATGATTCAAATCAGGCTGAGTCGTACCGCGCTATGAATACGAGCACCATTCGCAATAACAACAACTATCTGTATAAGGATCCCGACAATCCCTATGCACTGCCTATCTCGGTGTTGCCCAATGGCGGTATCTACAACAAGACGACCAACAAGATGAACGACTGGACCTTCCGTGCAACGGCCAGCTATAACGATGTGTACAATGAAGACCACATCCTCAATCTGTTCGGCGGTACGGAAATCAACCGGATTGACCGTTCGGCCGACTGGTTCCGTGGCTGGGGTATGCAGTACAACATGGGTGAGATTGGTGCCTATGCCTACGAGGTGTTCAAGAAGGGACAGGAGCTGAATACCGACTATTACAGTATGACTAACACTCACGACCGCAGTGCTGCCTTCTTCGGCAATGCCACTTATTCGTGGAAGGGACGCTATACCATCAACGGTACTATTCGTTATGAGGGTACCAATAAACTGGGTAAGAGCCGTTCGGCTCGTTGGCTGCCTACATGGAACGTGTCTGGGGCATGGAACATGCATGAGGAACCTTTCTTTAATGCACTGAAGTCCGTGCTGTCGCATGCCACACTGAAGGCTTCTTATTCGCTGACGGCCGACCGCGGCCCTTCGTATGTGACCAACTCACTGCCCGTGATTGCCAGTTCCAATCCTTGGCGTCCTTTCACCGGTGTGAAGGAGACCTCGCTCTACATTTCGAGCCTGGCCAACAGTGAGCTGACCTATGAGAAGAAGCATGAGTTCAATATCGGAGCTGAGCTGGGTTTCCTCGACAACCGCATCAGCGTAGAGTTCGACTGGTATACCCGTAACAATTATGACCTGATTGGCGTAGCTACGACGGCAGGTGTAGGCGGTGAGGTCCAGAAGTATGGTAACATCGCTACGATGAAGTCGGGTGGTGTGGAGTTGAGTGTCACTTCTACCAACGTGAAGACCAAGGACTTCACCTGGCAGACCAGTGTGATCTACTCGCATACCCATAACGAAGTGACTGACCTGAAAACATCAACACGTGTGATCGACCTGCTGCAGGGTACTGGCTACTCACTGCAGGGATATGCTCGCAATAGTGTGTTCTCGGTACCTTTCATGGGCCTGAACAATGAGGGCCTGCCCACTTTCCTTGATCAGGACGGCAACGTCACTACCACTGGCATCTACTTCCAGACCAGTGACGAGGAGAAGTTCGGTTTTCTGGAATATTCGGGAACAGCCGACCCGACAACTACGGGTTCGCTGGGTAACATCTTCAAGTATCAGAACCTCACGCTCAACGTGTTCATTACCTATTCGTTCGGCAATGTGGTGCGTCTTGACCCGTTCTTCAAGAAGTCCTACAACGACCTGACCGCTATGCCTAAGGAATTTGCCAACCGCTGGATGGTTCCTGGTGACGAGAATGTTACAGCTGTTCCAGTCATGGCTTCAAGCCGTCAGAACAAGAACGACTCCAACTTGAGCTATGCTTATAGCGCCTATAACTATTCGACTGAGCGTATTGCCAAGGGCGACTTCATCCGCATGAAGGAGATATCCCTGTCATACCAGTTCCCCAGGAAGCTCATCGAACCACTGAACTTGAGCAATGCCTCGGTGAAGCTGCAGGGTACCAACCTCTTCCTGCTCTATGCCGACAAGAAGCTGAACGGACAGGATCCTGAGTTCTTCAACACGGGTGGTGTGGCTGTTCCTATGGCCAAGCAGTTCACCCTGACGCTGAAACTGGGTATCTAAGAAAGGTGAAACTGAAAATGATGGCATGTTAACAATAAAGGAAAGAATAAAGAAATGAAAAATAATAGCATCCTGATTTTTAAACCCCTCGTTTGGCTTGCACTAGCTGTCTTCCTGTTCAGCTCGTGCGATAAGTTCCTTGACGAGATGCCTGACAATCGTGCTGAGGTCGACTCGGATACCAAGATTGAGAAACTTCTTGTCTCGGCCTATCCTGATCGTGCCTTTATCATGATTACGGAGATGAGTTCTGACAATGTCGACGATTACGGTGAGAACAACCCTAATACCGATCGTTTTGTTGATGAGGTGTATCACTGGCAAGACGGTACCGAAGACGATAATGAGAGTGCTGAGGCTGTATGGGCGGCTTCCTATAGTGCCATTGCTGCTGCCAACCAGGCACTGCAGGCTATCGAAGGACTGGAGAATCCTGAAGATGTGGCCATGCAGGAGGCTAAGGGAGAGGCTCTGCTCTGCCGTGCCTACAACCACTTCGTGCTGGTCAATTTCTTCTGCATGCACTATAACGAGGCTACCAGTTCGACCGATTTGGGCATACCGTATATGGAGGAAGTGGAGTCTACATTGCAGCCCCACTACGAACGCGGCAATGTGGCCGAGGTATACCAGAAGATTGAGCGCGACCTGGAGGAAGGTCTGAAGCTTGTGGGAGAGTCATACTACGAACAGCCGAAATACCACTTCAACAAGAAGGCTGCCAATGCCTTTGCGGCCCGTTTTTACTTGTATTATGGAAAGTGGGAGAAAGCCCGCGACTATGCTACGGCAGTACTGGGTTCACAGCCTAAGCTGATGCTGCGCGACTGGGCCTATCAGGCCACGATGACGCAGGAGTACGAGGCCATCGTCAATCACTATATCGCCTCAACGCTCAACTGTAACCTGATGCTCTGCACAGGTATGTCGGCAGTAGGAATGGCCTTTGGCCCCTATATGTACTACACCCGTTACTCACATGGTGCCTATCTGGCCAACAATGAGACGGGCAATGCGCAGAACATTTGGGGTAGCGAAGGCTACTATTCGCCCATGAAGGTCTACGGTGCTACCAATCTGGACCGTACCATCTTCTGGAAGCTCCCTTTCCTTTTCGAGGAGACCGACCCTGTGGCACAGATTGGTTACTATCGTACAGTATATCCTGCCTTTACGGGCGATGAAACTATTCTCATACGTGCTGAGGCTAACGTGATGCTGAACAACTATGATGCTGCCTGCGAAGACCTTACCACTTGGCTGCAGAATATCAATAAGACCTCCTATGTGTTGACCCCTGCCAAGGTGCAGGCTTTCTATCAGCCCATTGCCTATAGCTATGACGATGATACGAAGATGAACTCCACTATCAAGAAGCACCTGAACCCAGCGTTCACTATTGATGCCGAGGGCTCCATGCAGGAGTGCATGCTGCAGTGTGTGCTGGGCTTCCGCCGAATAGAGACCCTGCAGACGGGGTTGCGCTGGTTCGACGTAAAGCGCTACGGCATTGAGATAGTCCGTCGTGTCATGGACGACAAAGGACAGCCTGTGACGCTCGTCGATGTGCTGAAGAAGAACGACCCCCGTCAGGCCATACAGATTCCGCAGAAAGTGCTTTCGGCAGGAATTGCGGCAAACCCGAGATAAGACCACTCATCAGAACTGTAGAATTTAATCAAGTTGAATTATGTATAAAAGACTTCTATATACTATCTGCGCTGTATGCATGGCATGCGGGTTCGTAGGTTGTTCGGAAGACAAGCTCGACTCCTCGACTGTCATTGCAGTGGGTACCACCCAAGAGAACGATTTCGATCGTTGGCTCTATGCCAACTATGTAGCTCCTTACAACATCCAGTTCAAGTACAAGTACGAGGAGATAGAGAGTGATTTGAACTATTACACTATCCCTGCCGACTACAATATGTCGATTAAGATGGCTCATTTGGTGAAGTATCTCTGTATCGAGGCTTACGATGAGGTGGGAGGAACAGTCTTCACCCGTAGCTACTTCCCCAAAATGTTCTTCCTCATTGGTGAGTGGGAGTATCGTAATAATGGCACCTTCATCCTGGGTACTGCCGAGGGCGGAAAGAAAATTCTGCTCACGGGTATCAACGTGATGGATAAGGTACTGGCAGGCACTTATGATCCTACCATGAGTGTTGCCGGAGCATTGAACCATTATTACATTAAGACCATTCACCACGAGTTTGTGCATATAGTGAACCAGACACGTCCTTATACGACGGAGTTCAAGCAGATTACCGGTTCGGGCTATGTGGCCGACAGCTGGAGCGAGGCTCCCTATGACACCACCTACCTGAAGCGCGGCTTCATCACGGCCTATGCACAGCACTCTGATACTGAGGACTTTGCTGAGATGGCTTCTGAGTACATGGTAGAGCCCGATTCAGTTTGGAACGAGTGGATTAAGCAGGCTGGTACTGATGGCGCAGCGCTCATCAATCAGAAACTGGAGATCGTCAAGGATTATTACATGAACACCTGGAACATTGACCTCGATAAGATGCGCAAGAGCATCTGGCGTCGTCAGGACGATGTGATGAAGGGTAAGGTGAGTCTGACTGACCTGACCGTAAACTAACCTCAAAAAAGGCAAAGCAACGATTATGAAGAAGAATAGAATTGCATTCCTGCTGATAGCACTCTCGATGCTCTCGCTGCAGTCGTGTCTGAAGGATGACGAGAAAGTATATGATGAGAGCGGAGACCGTGTGGAGAAAAATCTGATAAATGCTAAGTCGGTTCTGTCAAGCGCTGAGAACGGTTGGGCACTGGCCTATTTCCCTCATCGTCAACTGAAGTATGGCGGCTATAACTACTGTCTGAAGTTCACTGAGGACAACATGGTGACCGTATGGTATGAGGAGGCACCTGGACAAAGCGCCACCTCGACCTATGCCATGACATCCGACGACGGTCCTGTGCTCTCCTTCGATACCTACAATAAGTTCATGCACATCTATGCCACTCCCTCGCAGGGCGAGTATGAGGCCAAGGATGGTGATTTCGAGTTCATCCTGCTGAAGGTGACCGACGAGCAGATTACACTAAAGGGCAAGCGCTCGGGCAACATTATGTACATGGACCGTCTCTCGGTTACGCCTGAGGAGCACCTGAAGAGCATTCAGGACATGAAGGATATCGACCACCTGTATGGCGGTGGTACGGTGGAAATTGCCGGAGTTCCTTATGACGCCACTTTCGATATGCGTAACCGTCGTCTCACCATTACCGACTCGCTGGGCAAGTCTGTGGCTTCGCGTACCTATATCTTTACGAAGACAGGTATCCAGTTGGCCGACACTATCGAGGTTGGGGGAGTGATTATGCAGGACTTCACCTTCAATACGGACGACAATTCCTTCAGCTCGGCAGGTACTGTCTTCAAGATGGAGAGTACCTATCGAAAATATAAGGACTTCCTAGGTACCTATAAGATTAATGAGCTGACGGCCAAGACTATCACCATCAAGCAGAAAGTGGCTGATTCGACCTATGTCGTTGACGGACTCACCTATCAGGGGTCTCCCATCATGCGCTATGATTCCTATTGGGGCAGTGTAGAGTTCGTTCCTCAGTATATGGACCACTGGGTAAGTGGAGGCGGTCAGGACATTTACGACTGGCTGGTGCTCACCGATGGCGACATGATTTACTTTGGCGAAGAGTATGTGAGCACGGCTGCCGTGTTCCCTGGCAATCAGTTACGCTTCACTCTTGGCTCTAATGGCATGACTATCATGGAGTATGCCTTCTCAAAGCCTGGTCTGGAAGACGAGGGTAATGAGGCCTTGGGTCTCATAGAGGAATATCCGCAGACCATGGTGTTTGTCAAACAGTAGTAATGTGGAATGATTCGAAACATTTTTATTCAAGGATATGAAGAAAATATATAGCCTATTGGTGATGGGCGTGCTGGCAGGAATGCTCACAGCATGCAGTAAAGAAGATTCAGCTTCCTACGAATCACCGGCAAAGATTGTCATCAAGAATGCAGAACTGGTGTTCTCGCCAAATGGTGGAACCAATACCGTTACGACCAATGCGGTAGGAACGATGACAGCCACGACGACGAGTAAATGGCTGACGGTTGAAGTGGATGGATCGACCCTGAAGTTGACAGCCGAAAAAAACAGTAGCTTAGAGATGCGTGCTGCCGTCATCGATATTGCGGCCGATGGTGCCGTGGCTACGTTGACGGCACAGCAGAACGGCATGATTGTCGACATCACTGTCAACGAAGACTATGTGTTCAACGCTGATGGCAACGAGGACTCGCTCATTGTCGATAACAGCAATGTAGACTTTGATGCCATCATCTCTGTTGACTGGATTCAGGTGTCGAAGACTTCGTCGGGTTATAAGGTGCATGTCGACGACAATACCGATACTGAGATGCGTACTGGCAATGTCACGTTGAGTTTCAAGGAATATAGTCAGTCGTTCCGTGTCATCCAGTTGGGTACTTTCTTGCCCTTTACCTCGCTGACCACTGCTGTCTATACTGACGAAAACGGTGCTGAACAGACCAAGGCTGTCACGGTGGTGGCCGATCCCTCCAAGGATGGTGCCTACCTCGTTCAGGGACTGCTTGCTGAGGGTGATGTTCAGCTGCTTTCGCATCCGTCAAACAGAAACGAGTTCTTTGTTCCTTCTGGTTATACTCCTGGTACATATAATGAGGACGGGGCTACACTCACCCTGCGCTGCATTATGAGTGCATGGAATAAGAGTACTGGGAAACGTTTTATTCCTACCGTTGTCTCTACGGGAGCCACGGCATCCACGGCAGCCTATCGAATGGCATTCCAGTGGAGTTCGGATGCCGCAGGCAATCCTGTGCTGCAGTACTTCACGAACAAGAGCCTGTCGTCTGCCTACACATCAGATGGCATGATTGTCTGCAAGTATAGCAGTGCAAGCAGTGCTTCGGCAGTGGCCAGAAAGGGTATTGTCTATTATTTCACGAATCTGAAGTTTACAAAATAATTTATTCTACATTAACCATTTAAAAACGAACAGAAGTATGAAGAAAATTTTACTTACAATGGTAGCACTCATGGTGGCTATCGTTTCGTTTGGTCAGCCTGTGGCCACCAAGGCTCAGACTGATTTAAAGCAGCTGTTCTCTGTTTCAGGCCTGCAGAAGGCTGTTACTGAGAGAAGCTATGGTATCAAATCTGTTGTGAAGGGTCTGCAGGCTCCCGTTGCTCCTGTTAAGATGAGCAAGAAAAAGGCTCCTCGCAGGGCTGAGGGTGAGTTCTCTGTTGACGATTTGGCAGGCGACTGGATTCAGGCTATGTATTGCTATGAGTATGATGAGGAGTCAGAGGAGCTGGTAGAAGATATGCCTACTCGTTACGGTAACACCGTGACCATTGAGCCAGGTAATAACAACCAGATTACTATCTATGGCCTGTTTAGTTCTGACTATGGCATAGTTGGTACGGTGAATCTCGAAGACTTCACCATCACGATTCCTGCTGGTCAGGTTATTGGTACTACAACAAGCTATGGTGATATTAAGATGCAGAACGCAAGCACAGAGGGTGACTTCACTGCTACAATCTATGCTGATGGTATTGTCTTCGAGCAGTTATGGTATGGCTCGATTGTATATCAGGCACAGGATGCCCGTTATACCTCCTTCTATTCAAGTGTTCTGTTCTTCCCCAATGCTACGATGCAGTATAAGGATTCCGAAAGTACTGATGTGACGGCTCTTGTAGCTGCTATTCAGGACGAAGGATCCGCTACGGTATCTGTCTTCAACTTCGGTGATTTCGGCCTGTGCGTAGATATCGACCTGCAGTCGGATATGACTTTCTCTATCAATGCTGAGCAGGTGGTAGAGTATGGTGGTGCCACCTATGGATCTTATTCTCCTTATGGCATTTCTGGTAAATATCTCGTAGACCTCGTTGGTAAGGGTACTGCAACCACTTTGACCTCTGATGTCGACTGGACCATCTATTCTGATGAGGGCTACTGGTTCGGTGAGCAGGAGCCTTTCACTATTACGCTTGAGGACGGTTCAGAGTTTGTTTATCCTGAGGCAGAGACTGGTGAGTTGGTTACGCTTCCTGAGGGTCTTACTCCTGTTGACTATCCGTTCAGCTATTCCGTCTATGAGGGCAACGATCCTGTCGCTAAGGAAGGCACTGTGAAGATTGCCAAGGACGGCAACGACATCTACTTCCAGGGACTCGACATACTGCTTCCTGAGGCTTGGGTGAAGGGCTTGCTGGATGCCGAGAAGGGCATTGTGACTATCCCCGTAACCTACACTGGAGCTCTCAATGAGGTTCCTCATTTCCTTGCTGCCTATGGAGGTGCTAATCCTAAGGAACTTATTCTTGACTATGAGGATGATTCCTACAGCTATTCTGCTACGACCATGATCTACAAAGGAACTACAGGCTCTGCCTATGTTTACTTCTATAACGGTCTGTTCATTGGCACCAAGCCTACTCCTGTTACGGCTCCTGAGGGCCTTCAGACAGTTGAGATGCCTTTCGTAGGTGAGCTCTTTGCGGGTGATGCCGAGGAAGCTGAGGAAGTAGAAGGTTCTGTGACAGTTGGTATCACAGGTAATGATGTGTATATTCAGAACCTCTTTGCTGAAGATGTTCCTGATAGCTGGATGAAGGGTTCTATCCAGGAATCAGAAGGCACGAAGTTTGTCGTCTTCCCCATAAACCAGTATATTGGCGACTTCTCGAATGCTTTGCGCGCTTACCTCGTTGGCTACTATTGGCCTGAGGGAAGTGAGGATGGTGAGTTGTCGAATGTTATTTTCTTCTATGACGATGTAAACGGCTACTTCGAGGCAATTACTCCTGTTATCCTCACTCGCTCTAAGAACTCAACCAACTATGAGAGCTTCTATAGAGCAGGTCTGCTTATTGGTAACATCGAGGCCAACGTGAAGAATGTGATCACTCAGACCAAGTCTGCTAATGTTTGGTACACGCTGAGCGGTAACCGTATTGAAAAGCCAGCACAGAAGGGCATCTACATCATGAACAACAAGAAGGTTGTCGTGAAGTAAGTGTCTGATAGTACATTAACTTAAAAATAAAAGTGCCTCTCCTGTTTTGACAGGTGAGGCACTTTCTTTTTCCCTTTTTTGATAAGTGAGGCAATTTCTTTTCTACTATGATAGTCCCGATGGAGCTATGCCTTGTCGGCAAGTGTCTGCCACAGTGGGTCGTGGGGCAGGGGAGCTTCTGTGATAATGGTTTCTTTCGAGACGGGATGCACAAACTCTATGCTACGGGAGAGTAGTGAGATGCTGCCATCTGGATTGCTGCGCCTGGCACCGTATTTCAGGTCACCGCGTATGGGACAGCCTATGGCCGACAGCTGACAGCGTATCTGATGGTGACGGCCTGTGAGTAGTTGCACCTCAAGCAGTGCGTAGCGGTCGCCCATGGCCATGACCTTATAGCGTAGCATGGCTTTCTTGGAACCAGGCACCTCATGGTCGTGGGCATACGACTTGTTCTGCTGCTCGTTGCGCGTGAGCCAGTGGGTGAGGAGATATCCACCCACGGCGGACCCACCTCCAGCCCCTCCCTGCAGGGAGGGGAGATGGCTGTCCTGCTTCGGAAATACGCATAGGCTCCCCTCCCTGTGAGGGAGGGGTTGGGGGTGGGTTTCTACTATTGCCCAATAGGTTTTCTTGATTTCCTCCTTGCTGGCAAACATCTTGTTCAGTCGGCTCAGGGCCTTTGAGGTACGCGCAAAGACCACCAGTCCGCTCACGGGACGGTCCAGTCGGTGTACCACACCGAGGAATACCTCGCCCGGTTTCTGATACTTCTCCTTGATATACTGCTTCACGAAGTCGGAGAGTGGGGGGTCGCCAGTCTTGTCGCCCTGCACGATCTCACCACTCTTTTTATTGACAATAATGATATGGTTGTCCTCGTAGACTACCGAAAGACTCTCCCCCGACCTCTCCTTGTGAGGGAGGGGAGGAGGGAGAGTATGATTCTTATTTCCCATCTGAAAAGTTGAATAAGACTATTCCTTCCTCACAGGGAGGGGGAGGTCTTTACATGTTCATGCCACCATCAACTTGAATGACCTGTCCACTGACATAAGAGCTGAGGTCACTGGCCAGATAGAGGGCTGTGTTGGCGATGTCTTCCACCTGTCCGCCACGGCGAAGGGGTATCTTCTTTTTCCACTCCTCGCGCACCTCTTCAGATAGCTGGGCGGTCATGGCTGTCTCGATGAAGCCCGGGGCAATGGCATTGGCACGGATGCCCTTTGGTCCCATTTCCTGTGCTATAGACTTGGCCAGTGCAATGAGTCCGGCCTTTGAGGCTGCATAGTTGGCCTGTCCGGCATTTCCGTGAACACCCACCACTGAGGCCATGTTGATGATGCTGCCACCACGCTGGCGCATCATGACGGGTACACAGGCATGGATGAAGTTGAATGCCGACTTCAGGTTGACGGCTATCACGGCATCCCACTGCTGTTCGGTCATGCGGAGCATCAGTCCGTCCTTGGTGATGCCGGCATTATTGACGAGAATGTCGATTCCTCCAAACTCTTCCTTTACGGCCTTCACCACTTCCTCGGTCTGAGCGAAGTCGGCTGCATTCGAGGCATAGCTCTTGGCCTTCACGCCGAGGGCAGCAATCTCCTGCTCAGTCTCCTCGTTAACGGCGAGGTCGGTGAATGCGATGTTGGCGCCTTCAGCGGCGAACTTCAGTGCGATGGCTTTTCCGATGCCACGTGCTGCACCGGTAATCAGTGCAGTCTTTCCTTCTAATAATCCCATTTTTCTGTTTGATAATTATATGTTGATTTTATGTTTTCCTAATGCACCATAGACGAACTTGGCCACCTGCGGCTTGGTGTCTTCCTCTTTCATGCCGTGGGCAATGCGTCCGTAGATATAGGGTACTTCCAGACCTTTGATACAGTAGTGACAGATGTCAGCCACAAGGTTCACGTTCTCAATGTCGAACTCACCGTCTTCCTTGCCTTCGGCAAACACCTTGCGGAACAGTTCCACTTCGGCCAGGTCGAAATGCTTGCGCACCTTCTCGACCATCCAGATGTTACGGAAGAACTCAGCGCGCAGGTTACCATTGCGCACCACCGTTTCGCGAATCATGTTCAAGTGGGTATAGATGAGTTCAATAACTTTCTCGTGGGGGCTAATCTTGCGTGCTGCCACTTCGTCGAGCTGATCGCTGAGACGTTCCAGTTCGGTCTCAATGACGGCATAATAGATGTCGTCTTTCGACTTGAAGTAGGTGTACAATGTGCGTCGCCCCTTGCCAGAAGCCTGTGCAATATCATTCATGGTAGTGTTCTCCAATCCGTTCTTGGCAAACAGCTGGCGGGCTACGTCAACAAGAAGTTGTCTGGTCTTTGATATTGACATCTTTTTATATATAAGATTTACGGATTTACGATCTTCGTGTGAGTTCGTTTGGCTTTTCCTTTGTAATTGCACATCGCCTATGCAGTGTGCAAATTTAATGCTTTTATTTTAAACAGCCAAGGACTTTCCTGTAAAAAGTACACTTTTTTAAAAAAGTTGCCACAAAATTTGCATAATTAGGGAAAAAGATGTACCTTTGCACCCGCTTAAAAGAAATACATCGCGGAGTGGAGCAGTTGGTAGCTCGCCAGGCTCATAACCTGGAGGTCGCATGTTCGAATCCTGCCTCCGCAACTACGAAGAAGCTCGATAGTATCGAGCTTCTTTTGTTATGTTAAAGATTCGAAGACAAGAAGAGTCAGTTTAATACAGTTTACTGGGCATAAACCATTAGTTTACGGCCGTAAACCAACAGTTTACGCCTTGTATACCGATAGTTTACGCCTTGTATACCGATAGTTTACGCCTTGTATACCGATAGTTTACGCCTTGTATACCGATAGTTTAAGGCCGTTAGAATTTTGTAAACCGATGTTTTCAACCTCTTATTCGTCGTACTGGAAGAGCGGGTCTTCTGGCATGACCATGACTGGCTCGGTCTGGAAAGCCTTCATGATTTTATCGGGTACATACTCGTTGGGAACGACCAGGCGGAACATAAACTCACGGAACCAGCGGTCGGTCATAATCATGCAGCCCTGCTGTCCCCATGTGCTGCCCCAGGAATTCTCCACTTTCCATTTCTTCGCATTCCCTTTACTGTCGAGGTCGACGGCGGTTAGTGTCATGGCGTGGGTGGAACCGCTGTCGAAAGTGGCGATACGGTCAGCCTTCGACATACCGAATGTTGTGTCGAAGAGTGTTGCATAGTCGAAGTTGTCGAGATCGGCAAAGCCACGCTTGCGGTCGAGGAACTTTGCCACGTCATAGCTGGAGTAGAGCTTGCGGCCGTCTTTCAGGGCTGCAATGGCCATCTGTTCGATGTCGTCCATGGGCAGGTTCACGTATTTCCAGTTATGACCGTCGTAGCTGTGACGGTCGTATTCCACCTCATAAGTCTTGTAATATTCTCGGCGTGGGTCGTTCATGGCCATGATGAAGGTGCCGTTGAGACGCTTGCCCACCACTTCCTGACAGAAAGAGAGCGGTGTGTACTCCTTTTCCTCACCGATGGTCTTGCCCTTGGCATCCTTAAAAGCGTAGGTGAACTTCGTGGTTGGCTCGCCGATGGCAAAGACGAGCATGTGGTAGATTTGGCTCAACATGCGCGTCTTGGCTTTCTCTATGGCAGAAACCTTCTTGCCCTTCTGTACCATGTCGCGTAGCTGCAGTCCGTATTCACGCAACTTCGAGGCGATGAGCTGGCGGACACGACTGGTGTTGTCGCATGAGAACGATTCGGGCATCACCTCGCTCGGAACCAGTCCGTATTTGTCGGCCAGGTCGGCCACGCCGCAGAACGTGCCACCGTCGCCGATGGGATAGTGGAAGAAGAACTGCACGCGTTGGTCGTCGATAGGCTTGTCACCTGTATCGATCACACCTTGCAGCATCAAGTTGGCTTTCTCCAACTGATCCCAGAAGAAGAGATATGCTTGAGAGAACTCTACGGTGAGTGAGTCGGTGCGCTTTTGGAAGTCACCGCGCAGCACGTTCATGCCGCTGAACATCCAGCAGCGGCCCGACTGCTTCTGGTCTGTGATGGCCTGCTTTTTTGTCTCTATGCTGAAGTAGGTGTCGAGCGCTCCGGAGTTGGCATGGTTACGGGTCAAGTCATCGATGGAGTTTCCGGCCATCGCATTCATCAGTGCCCGCTCGGCTTTGCCAAGTTGCTGTTCCTTCTGGATGTCGCGCAGCATATGTTCTGATATGCCACCGCTTCTGGTCTGTGCCGAGGTCATGGTGACAGCCATTAGCGTCAGGGAGATAAAAGTCTTTCTATTCATTCTTGTGGACAGTTTTTGTAATTTAGTAATTATTAGACTGCAAAGTTACATAAATAAACTGATTTTTGCTACCTTTGCAGCGATGAAAAGATTGTTTTTCCTGTTTTTTACTTTTTCTTGTGTCCTGACGGTTTTTGCTCAGAACGAACAGGTGCAGATGAGCGATACACTACAGGAGGTGACCGTAACCTCACGGTCGGCTCAGAAGCGTGTGCAGGAAGTGCAGATAGGTGTTGAGAAAGTTGAGATATCAACGCTGGCAAAGGTGCCGGCATTGTTTGGCGAGAAGGATATTATCAAAAGCATGCAGCTGCTGCCTGGCGTGAAGAGTGAGAGCGAGGCTTCTGGCGGCTATCAGGTGCGTGGCGGAACGGCAGCACAGAATCTTATCCTGCTCGATGGAGCCACGGTCTATAATGCCGGCCACATGATAGGACTCTTCTCGACCTTTAACGATGATGCATTGATGAGTGGCTCGCTCTATAAGGGGCTGGTGCCGGCACAGCTGGGCGGTGGTACAGCCTCGGTGTTTGACATCAGTACCCGTTCTGGCGATATGCACGACTACCGCTATGGTGGCACCATCGGGCTGCTCTCGGCCAAGGTTGTGGCCGAAGGACCGTTGCAGCAGAATCGCTCGTCGTTCCTCTTTTCCGGTCGCCGCTCCTATCTCGACCTCTTCCTGAAAGCTACCGAGGACTACAAGCATAATACCATGCACTTCTATGATACCAACCTGCGGCTGAACTTCCGGTTCTCACCGCAGGATGTGCTGTCACTCTCGTTCTTCCGCGGTCGTGACAACATGGGACTGGATGAACTCATGAACATGGAATGGGGCAACACTACGGCAACGGCCAACTGGCTGCACACCTTCAACGATAATCACTATGTCAATACCCAGTTCGTCTATAGTGACTTTATGAGTGATGTGGGCATCGACATGCTCAGCATCTACTACACTATGAAAGGCTACATCCGCCATGCCACGCTTCGCCACCAGCAGGTGCTCAGTAGCCGGAAACATCGTCTCTGCTACGGATTGGAATCAACCTATCTGCAGTTGATGTCGGCCGAATGGGATATCCGCCTGCTGCATCAGCGCGAGAAGCGCAATGCCTGGACCAATGTCCTGTGGCTGAATGACGAATGGAAGCCCAATAGGCATATGGAGTTCTCGGCAGGTCTGCGTCTGCGCACGTTCTCCGTTCTTGGCGGTGTTCCCTATTATCATATAGACAGTGATGGAAACATCACTGAGACGATGAATCCCCGCAGCGGCAGCTTCGTGAAAACATACGCTGATGTGGAGCCTCGTGTTAGCCTGAAGTGGAGCATCAGCAAGCAGCACAGCCTGAAGTTGGGCTATAGTAGGACATCGCAGGACATCCATGCCATCAGCGGAATGTCGATGTCGATGCCCTTCGACCGCTATACCATGACCAGTAACATTGTGAAACCCGAAGAAGCCGATCAGGTGGCCTTGGGGTGGGTGGGCATCACCCGTGGGGGCAACTACGACTTCTCGGCTGAGACTTACTATAAGAACATCCGCAACGTCTATGACTACCGTGATGGCAAGCAGTTCTATTCGGAAATAGAGATAGAGCGGTTGCTCTTGGGCGGTAAGGGGCGTGCCTACGGGCTGGAACTCTGTGCACATAAGAACAGCGGCCGCTTAACAGGTTGGGTGAGCTACACGCTCTCCTGGTCGGAGAATAAGATTGAGGGCATCAATGGCGGACAATGGTACACGGCATCCAATGACCGCCGCCACGACCTGGCCATCGTGGGCATCTATCAGCTATTGCCCTCGTGGGAACTGTGTGCTACTTGGCGCTACAACACCGGACAGGCGCTGACGGCTCCCAGCTCGAAGTATGACATCAACGGCACTACCTATTATTACTATGCCGAGCGCAATGGCTACCGTGCTCCTGCCTATCACCGTCTGGACATCAGTGCCTCGCACACGAAGAAGATCGGACCCCTCTTTAGCAAGCGAAGGGGAGAGGCCGTATGGACGATAGGCATCTATAACGCCTATTGCCGCTACAACCCATTTACCATTCGTTTCAAGAACGACGACAAGAGTCCTACAGGCACCATTGCTGAGCAGACATCGCTCTTCGGTATCATCCCCTCGGTGTCGTTCACGTTGAAATATTAATAGACTTATGGATACCTCCTATTCCCCAAAGAACGATTCAACCTTCTTCCCTCCTTCACAGGGAGGGGGCAGGGGGTGGGTCTTCTCTTTTTTTCTTGTATTCCTCTCCTTGCTCTTCGCCTGCAAGAAGGAGATTGACTTCGACTATAATGAGATAGACCCTATCGTGATAGTCGAGGGACGTGTCACCAATGAGGACATGAGCGTCGTCATTACGAAAAGCCGCTCTGTGCTCGATAGTGTGAAAGGGCGTTGTCTGACAGGTGCCGATGTCGTCATTGCCTGTGAGGGAACAAAGACTGTGCTCCCCTATGATGCTGCCCACGGTTGCTACTACTCACCGCTAACGGGTGTACCGGGGAAGACCTATACGATGACGGTTGACTTTGAAGGACAGCACTATGAAGCCACGTCGACGATGACGGCTCCAGCTCCTATCCTCACTGTGGAATTCCTGTGGCAGCCGGTGATGAAAGAGCGGTTGCTGGCCTACGAGCTGTGGGGTGTTGACCCAGAACCCGATGTGCGCAACTGTTTCTGGTATCGCATGGACCGCACCTTCCATCATCCCCATTTCGTTGAGCATAAGCCTACGGGGGCCTATCGCTGGAGTGTGTTTGAAGACCGCGGCAATCTGCCAGGCAAACTGTCTCTTGACGTGATGTGCATGAGCGAGCGGGCCGCTGAGGAGGATAAGGAGGAAAACTGGAAGGGCATTCTCTATGAGGGCGATACCGTCACTTTCCAGCTGATGACCATCGACCGTCCCACCTACGACTATTTCTCCTCCCTCCGTGCCGGACAGAGTGGGGGAGCCAATCCACGCTCCAATATCACGGGCGGCTGTCAGGGCTATTTCACTGCTGGCAGTATCACCCATGCCGATACCCTTGTGTTCCGTTATGACATCGTGAAAGAGGTTAGGTAGCATCTGTGAAAAAATGGTAGGATTCAAACGCAATGTCGGAAATAGTTTGTATCTTTGCAGCTCATTCTCGCAGCATCAAAACGGGATATTGTTTAGATTAGGACAACGAGACGCATATCGTTATGAAGCAAGAAGTATACAAAGCTGCGTTGCTGCGGCATTCGGCAACAATAGAGGAGATTCGCTGGTCAGCCCATAAACTGCATCAGAGCGTGAATCAGGTCTATGGCAAGAACTTGCCTTATGGCTTCCATCTGGATATGGTTGCCGACGAGGCTCGTGAGTTCGGTTATCTGGTTTGTGAGAAGGAGGACGATGTGGTGCCTTTGTTGTTTGGTGCCTATTACCACGATAGTATAGAGGATGCGCGGCTTACCTATAATGATGTGATGAAGGTGGCCCGTCAGTATATGAGCGGTGACCAAGCACTGATGGCAACAGAGATTGTCTATGCGCTGACCAATGACAAAGGACGCACACGTGCGGAGCGGGCAGGGGAGAGATACTATGCAGGCATTCGCGAAACGCCCTATGCTCCTTTCATGAAGCTCTGTGACCGTGTGGCCAATATTACATTCTCTTGCTCTGAAAAGGATGCTGATAACTTGCGTATGAAAGAGATCTATAAACAGGAAGTTCCTCACTTCCTGGCTTCTATCAATCCTCATAGCGACGACCCTCGGTTTGCTGTCCCTTCTGAATTAGTGATTCAGATTGCTGAACAGGTGCTCGATGAGATGCAACGTGAAGAATGGCTCAAGGGTGAAGGACCCTCCCTCGCCCCCTCCCTATAGGGAGGGCTATTCGTTCATGTGCGCTTCAGTTCCTCAATCATCTGGTCAAGCTTGCGGAGCTCCCTCGGAATACGGATGCTTTGCGGACAGTGTGGCTCGCATTGCCCACAGCCTATGCAGTGGTCTGCCTGTCGGCTACGGGGAACCGAACGGTCCAGGCTAATCAGATATTTCCTCCTGTTCTCCCGATATTCCTTGTCGCCCAGGTCGTGTGGCAGTATGCCCTCGTTCTTACATTTATTATAATGTACGAAGATGCCGGGAATATCGACACCGTAGGGACAGGGCATGCAGTACTTGCAGTCGTTGCAGGGTATGTTCTCTAGTCCCACAATCTTCCTCGCAATGTTATTGTGCAGATAGTCCATCTCTTCGTCTGTGAGCGGTTTCAGTGGACAGTAGCTGAGCAGATTGTCCTTCAGATGCTCCATATAGGTCATGCCGCTGAGCACGGTGAGCACCCCTTCGGGTGTTCCGGCATAGCGGAAGGCCCATGAGGCCACGCTTCGCTCGGGTGCGCGCTGCTTCAGCTCGTTCACGAGATACTGGGGCAGGTTGGCCAGTCGGCCCCCTAAAAGCGGTTCCATGATGACGGCAGGAATGCCCACCTTCTGCAGCTCGGCATACAGGTAGCTAGCATCCACATTGCGGTTGTTAATCTCGTCGGCAAAGTCCCAATCTAGATAGTTCAGCTCTATCTGAACGAAGTCCCAGTGATAGCGTTCGTGCATGGCCAGCACCTCGTCGAAAACAGTCTTGTAACCGTGGAATGAAAAGCCCAGATTGCGGATGCGGCCTGCCTCACGTTCTTTCAAGAGGAATTCCATGATGCCGTTGTCCACATAGCGGCCATTGAACTCGTCCATGCTCCCACCAACAGCATGCAGCAGATAGTAGTCGATGTAGTCTACCTGCAGCTCCTTCATCGAGTTGCGGTACATTTCAATGCTGGCTTCCCGGCTCCAGAAACGACGGTTGAAGTTGGATAGCTTTGTGGCTACGAAGTATTCACTGCGCTTGTGACGGCTGAGGGCAATGCCCGTGCAGCGTTCCGACTGTCCTTGACAGTATACGGGCGACGTATCGAAATAGTTCATGCCATGCTCGATGGCATAGTCCACCTGCCGATTAATCATTTCCTGGTCGAACTCCTTGTCGTTGTCAACCTTCGTCGGCAGGCGCATCATGCCATAGCCAAGTAGAGAGACTTTCTCACCCTTGAGGTTAGAGCGGTAGGTCATCTTGCTAATGGGCGGTTCCACCTGCTTCTTGTATTCCTCGACAGCTTTCTTTTCCTGCTTCTTGCCTGTACAGGCAGCTACCAGCGTGGCAGTCGTGCCGGCACCTATGTATTTCAAAAATGATCTTCTGTCCATAATTCTAATGTCTCTTAACTCTCAATCAAATCTTCTTATGTACTTCGTGTCCTTCTACATAGATGGCTGAGAACGGGCGTGCAGGACACACGTATTCGCAGGCACCGCAGCCTATGCATGCCTGCTCGTTCACGGCTGGCACGTAGGGCGACTCTTCGTTGTCGGGGTCGGCAGGCACCATCTCGATGGCACCGGCAGGACAGTGGCGGGCACAGTTACCGCACGCTACGCCGTCGGTCAGTGGCACACAGTTCTTTTTAATCCATATGGCGTGGCCTATCTGGATGCTTGACTTCTCCTCGCGGTCGATGGGCTTAATGGCTCCGGCCGGACATACTTGCGAGCAGCGCGTGCACTCCGGACGGCAATGGCCGCGCTCATAGCTCATCACGGGTTGCATCAGGTGCATTAGGTCGGTAGAGGGGCGCAGTACGTCGTTGGGACATTCCGAAACACAGAGCTGACAACCCGTACAGTGCTGAGCCATGTTCTGGACAGACAGTGATCCAGGAGGAGTGAGCGGTGTCTGTCGCTCAGGAGCAACCTTGTCTTCCAAATCGATATAGCCGCCATCGAACACCTTGTCCTTCTCCTGTGCAATAGCCGCCGTAGCTAACAGGGCAGAGGAAAGAAGGAACGAACGTTTGGATGAATCCACGTTGGATTTAGATGCATCCGACTTTGGTGCTGATGTGTTCTGTGCTTTCTTGTGCAGGTGAGCATTGTCGTAGCGTAATGCTCCGAACTTGCAGCTCTCAATACAGTCGCCACAGACAACGCAGCGTGAGTAATCGACGGTGTGGTTCTTATAGTCGATACAGGCAGCTTTGCAGTTCTTGCTGCAGAGCGAACAGTTACGGCATTTGTCTGTGTTGAAATGAATCTTCAGCCACGAGAAACGGCTCAGAAAGCTGAGCACCGTGCCCACAGGGCAGATGGTGTTGCAGTAAGTGCGGCCATTGCGCCAAGCCATAACGACGAGCACAAGGAGTGTCAGAGCGGCAATGATGAGCACGGGCAGCGACTTCATCCATACGTCGACGGAGTAGAAAGCGTAGCTGTCGTAGTGTTCGGCTATCGATGCCAGTACATTGTTACCCATCTTCCATAAGGGTTGGAAAATCATGGTCATGATGCGGCCAAAGGCACTGTAGGGAGCCAATAGTTCGAAAAGTGAGCCGACACCTGCCAGCAGGGCAATGATGAAGAGTGCCAGAACAGGATAGCGCAGCCATTTCACCTCTTTGGAGTAGCTGTAGCGATTTTTCCTGACTTTCTTGGCCAACCAGCCGAAGAGGTCTTGCAGCACGCCCAAGGGACAAATGACCGAACAGTAGATGCGCCCGAAGACGAGCGTCAGTAGCACAAGCAAGGCGATAACGACGACATTCAGGACCAGCACGGCCTCCAGAGCCTGCACCTTAGCCATCCATGACAGCCAGTGGTGGGCAGTGCCCGTGAAGTCAAGAAACAGCAGCGTGAGTCCGATGAAGAACACGCTTGCCAGTGCAATTCTGATTTTTCTAAGCATACTCTTTTTTGTTAGTTTAGTTTTACTATGAAGATACTCACCTCGTAGAGCAACCAGATGGGCAGCGCCACTACTATTAGGGTGAAGGCATCGGTCGTCGGTGTGATGATGGCCGATACGATGAGAATGGCTATGATGGCCTGTCGGCGATATTGTGCCATTAATCTGCCATCGATGAGACCCATTTTGCCCAGTATGGCACACACCACAGGCAGTTCGAATACCACTCCCATCACGAAGCTCATGCCAATGAGCGTATCGATATAGCTCTGCAGCGTCAGCATGTTCATCACCTCTGTGCTCACCTGATAGGTACCTAGGAAGCGCACCGTAAGGGGGAAGATAAGCAGGTAGTTGACCAGCGTCCCCAGGATAAACATCAGGTAGGCCGATACGGCTACCCACGTGGCTGCCTTCCGCTCGTTCCGATACAATCCTGGAGCAATGAAACCGAAGAGCTGGTAAAGCACGTAGGGGGAGGCCATCAGCATGCCAGCATAGAGGGATACTCGCATGTGGGTCATGAACTGCTCGGTCAGACCGGTGTTCATCAGACTTAGCCGGAAGCCCTCGTCAATACCCAGTAGCCGGTAGCTCACAAAATCGCTTGAGCGTGGAGCCAGCACTACGCTGAACATCCAGTCTTTCAGGCAGAAAGCGACCGTGGCAGCTATCGCCACAGCTACCAGCGAGCGAATGATAACGCTCCGCAGCTCGTCCAGATGGTCCCAGAAAGTAGCTCGCTCACTGTTCATGCTTAGGCTTTGGGGTCTGTTCCTATTGGCTCCTCCGGCTCTTCTTTCTGCTCCTGTCCGTTCATGCCTTCCTTGAAACTCTTTACGCCTTTGCCCAGTCCGTTCATCAGTTCTGGAATCTTCTTGCCACCGAAGAGCAGCAGTACGACGAGGGCGATGATGATGATTTCGTTAAGTCCTAAGCCAAATAATAGTAGGTTTGCGTACATTTTATAGTTATTGTTTGCCAAATGATTATCGACTGCAAACTTACACAAAAAAAACGAAACAGCCATCAGTCACTTCGAAAAATGTTTTTTAAAGTTCACTTTGATAGTCTGTGGCGTATAAAAAAGGTAAATAAAGTGTTGCGTTTCGTGTTTTTTTTGTAATTTTGCGGCCAAATTCGAATTTTAAAATATTTTTCAGGAATGAATATTTCTTATAAATGGCTAAAGGAGTATGTTGACTTCGACCTTACGCCGCAGCAGGTGTGTGATGCATTGACCTCTACGGGACTCGAAGTTGATGCTTTGGAGGAAGTCCAGACTATTCGTGGCGGTTTGAAGGGACTTTATGTGGGCAAGGTGCTGACCTGCGATCCCCATCCCAACAGCGACCACCTGCATGTAACTGCCGTTGACTTGGGTAAAGGCGAACCCTCCCAAATTGTCTGTGGCGCGCCTAATGTGGCTGCTGGCCAGAAGGTCATTGTGGCCGATCTGGGCTGCGTGCTTTATGATGGCGATAATGAGTTTGTTATCAAGAAGTCGAAACTGCGTGGCGTTGAGTCGTGTGGCATGATCTGTGCCGAAGACGAGATTGGTGTAGGTACCTCTCACGACGGCATCATTGTGCTGCCCGAAGACGCTGTGGTGGGTACTCCGGCCGCTGAATACTACCACCTGGAGAGTGACTGGCTCATCGAGGTGGACATCACGGCCAACCGTTCCGACGGCCTGTCGCACTGGGGCGTAGCCCGTGATTTCTATGCGTGGCTGAAGCAGCGCAATGCCGAGGGTACCCTTCGTTTCGAAGGCAATCTGCATCGCCCTTTGGTCAGTAACTTTGCCGCTGACAATCACGACCTGCCCATCGAGGTGGAAATTCAGAACACTGAGGCCTGCAAGCGCTATGCCTGCGTGAGCATTACGGGCTGTGAGGTGAAGGAAAGCCCCGAATGGCTGAAGAGCAAACTGACGACTATCGGCCTGCGTCCTATTAATAATATTGTGGACATCACCAACTATGTGATGATGGCCTACGGTCAGCCCCTGCACTGCTTTGATGCCGATATGGTGAAGGGACATAAGATTGTGGTGAAGACTATGCCCGAGGGTACGCCCTTCGTGACACTCGACGGCGTGGAGCACAAACTCTCTGACCGTGATCTGGCTATCTGCAATGCCGAGGAGCCGATGTGTATTGCCGGTGTATTTGGCGGTAAGGGAAGCGGCACCTACGAGACCACGAAGAACGTGGTATTGGAGAGTGCTTATTTCCATCCCACATGGATTCGCAAGTCGGCCCGTCGTCACGGCCTGTCGACCGACGCTTCGTTCCGTTTCGAGCGTGGTATCGACCCCAATGGCGTGATCTATGCCTTGCAACAGGCTGCTCTGCTCTGTAAGGAACTGGCAGGTGGTAAGATTTCGATGGACATCTGTGACGTTTATCCTGAGCCTATCAAGAATGCCCGAGTAGAGTTGAAGTTCGACTATGTGAAGTCCCTCATCGGTAAGGAGATTCCCAATGAGACCATCAAGGGCATCTGCGAGTCGTTGGAGATGAAGGTGCTCACTGATACAGCCGACATGTTGACACTTGAAGTGCCTGCCTATCGTGTGGACGTGACCCGCCCCTGCGATGTGGTTGAAGACATCCTGCGCATCTATGGCTATAACAATGTGGAGATTCCTACGCAGCTGAAATCGAGTCTTGTTATCAAGGGTGAGGAGGATCGTAAGCATAAATTGCAAAATATTGTAAGCGAGCAACTTGTTGGTGCGGGGTTCAATGAAATCTTGAACAATTCCTTAACGAAGACCGCCTACTATGATGGTCAGAATAATGAGAATAATCCAACCATCGTCAGGGTAATGAATCCCCTGTCGAGCGACCTTGGCGTGATGCGTCAGACATTGCTTTATGGTGGACTGGAGAGCGTCGAACACAACGTGAAGCGCAAGGCGCAGAACCTCCGTTTCTTCGAGTTCGGCAACTGCTACTTCTTCGATCCTGAGAAGGAAAATCCTGATGACCCCATGCAGGCCTATAAAGAGGAGAATTTTATAGGCATCTGGATTACCGGTAAGCGTGTGGAAGGCTCCTGGGCACATCCCAATGAGGATAGTAGCTACTTCGAGCTGTCGGCGCATGTGCAGAATATCCTGCAGCGTATCGGCATGAAGCCCGGTCTGATGGTCACGAAGAAGTCGGAGAACCTCAATTTCTCGGCAGGTGTTGTTATCGAGAACCGCGGTGGTAAGAAGCTCATTGAGATGGGTGTGCTGTCAAAGAAACTGCTGAAGCAGTTCGACCTTACGCAGCCCGTCTATTTTGCTGAGCTGAACTGGACGCAGCTGATGAAGGCAACGAGGAAGAACGAGATTACCTATACCGAGATCTCGAAGCATCCTGCCGTGAGCCGTGACCTGGCCTTGCTCATCGACCAGAACATCGAGTTTGCACAGATAGAGCAGATTGCTCGTCAGACGGAGAAGAAACTCCTGAAGAAGGTGGAGCTCTTCGATGTCTACGAGGGTAAGAACCTGCCAGCTGGCAAGAAGTCGTACGCCGTGAACTTCATTCTGCAGGACACGGAGAAGACAATGAACGATAAGCAGATTGATGCCGTGATGCAGAAACTCATCGCCAATCTGAAGAAACAGCTTAATGCAGAGTTGCGTTAATTATACATGATGAATTATTAATTATGAATTAAATAACATGGGAAGAGCATTTGAATATCGTAAAGCTACAAAGCTGAAGAGATGGGGCCACATGGCCAAGACATTCACCAAGATTGGCAAGCAGATTGCCATTGCCGTAAAGGCTGGCGGACCAGAGCCTGAGAACAATCCTGCACTGCGTGCCTGTATTGCCAACGCCAAGCGTGAGAACATGCCGAAGGATAATATCGAGCGTGCTATCAAGAACGCTATGGGCAAGGACCAGAGCGACTACAAGGAAGTAACCTATGAGGGATATGGTCCTCACGGAGTGGCTATTTTCGTGGAGACACTGACCGACAATACCACCCGTACGGTGGGCGATGTCCGCTCGGTGTTCAACAAGTTCAGCGGCAACCTGGGTACGCAGGGCTCGCTCAGCTTCCTCTTCGACCACAAAGCCGTGTTCACTTTCAAGAAGAAGGACGGTCTGGATATGGACGAGATGATCCTTGATCTTATTGATTACGGCGTAGACGACGAGTATGACGAAGACGAGGAAGAGGGTAGCATCACTATCTATGGCGATCCTTCGTCGTTTAGCGCTATCCAGAAGCATCTTGAGGAGAATGGTTTCGAGGTCACGGGTGCCGAGTTTACTCGTATTCCCAACGACCTGAAAGACGTTACCCCCGAGCAGCGTGAGGCCATCGACAAGATGGTGGAGCGTTTGGAAGACTTCGACGATGTACAGACTGTCTACACCAACATGAAGCCCGAGGAGGAGTAAAAAGATTATGGCAACCAAACATGTACAGTACGAAACTGTGGGTACATGCTCAAAACTTATTGATGTTACAGCCGACGAGAACGATGTGATTCAGCAGGTGTTCTTTCTCGGTGGCTGCAACGGCAACCTTCAAGGCATCAGTCTGTTAGTGAGAGGACAGAAGATCGATGATGTGATAAAGCGACTTAACGGTGTGCGTTGTGGCGTCAAGAATACATCGTGCCCAGACCAGTTGTGCCGGGCGCTTGAAAGGCTGAAAGCAGCACCGTTAGAGTGAGGGCGACTGTTGCTCCTCGTCTTATGGTTTTTTCTTTTTGAGGCTATTGGTAGTCTTCCTTGGCTATCGTAGCCTCAAAAAGCATTGTTCCGGGGTGACTTTCCGAGAAATAGGTATACTCGAAATTGTAGCCTGCTTCTTTGAAGACACGGGTAGAGGTCTCATTTTTCAGACCGTCGACTAGCATTTGTCGCATGGCTTCCCTGTTCAGTATGCTGTCGTTGTCGAGTATGCCCGATATGGTATAATAATAGTGTAGGGTATGGGTGTCTTTTTCGAAAGCGCAACTGTCCATTACGATGTTTTCATCAAGGGCGAGGGGGCAGTTTTTTTCGCTGTAGTCTTTCAGCGTACGCTCTGCACGCTGCTCAAGTGACTCTTGACAGGCCGTGAGAACCGTCAGAAGAGCAGAAAATAGTAGAATTTTTTTCATAGAAACTAAATTATGAATGCAAAGATACAAAAAAAAGCTAAATGTGTATAGCTTTTGCTTTTTTTTTGTATATTTGCACCTTAATTGATAGGACAATCATGGACCATATAAGAAACTTCTGTATCATTGCGCATATCGATCACGGCAAGTCGACGCTTGCCGATAGGTTGCTAGAATATACCAAGACCATTCAGGTAACTGAGGGCCAGATGCTTGATGATATGGATTTGGAGAGGGAGAGGGGCATTACGATTAAGAGTCATGCCATCCAGATGGAGTATGAGTATAACGGAGAGGGTAAGGAGGCGAGTGCTGAGCAGTTTAAAAGCGGCAAGTATATTCTGAGCCTCATCGATACTCCGGGACACGTGGACTTCTCCTACGAGGTGAGCCGCTCTATAGCGGCCTGCGAGGGGGCGCTACTTGTCGTTGATGCCACACAGGGAGTACAAGCACAGACCATCTCGAATCTCTATATGGCGATTGACAATAATCTGGAGATTATTCCTGTTATCAATAAAATTGATATGCCCAGTGCAATGCCTGATGAGGTGGAAGACGAAATCATTGACCTCATTGGCTGTAAGCGTGAAGAGATTATCCGTGCCTCAGGAAAGACAGGTGAGGGTGTCGCTGAAATCCTTGATGCTGTTGTGGAGCGCATCCCACACCCCGTGGGTGATGAAAAGGCTCCCTTGCAGGCGTTGATCTTCGACTCGGTATTCAACTCTTTTCGTGGTATTATTGCCTACTTCAAGGTGCTCAATGGCAAGATTGCCAAAGGCGACAAGGTGAAGTTCTTTAACACGGGTATGGAATATGAAGCCGACGAGGTGGGCGTGCTGAAGATGGATATGATTCCCCATAAGGAACTCGGAACGGGTGAGGTGGGCTATATTATAAGCGGAATAAAGGATGCCAAAGAGGTGAAAGTGGGCGATACCATCACCCATGTGGCTCGTCCATGTGACAAGGCCATCGAAGGATTCCAGGAAGTGAAGCCGATGGTGTTTGCTGGCGTTTATCCCATTGACCCGACTGATTACGAGAACCTGCGTGCCTCGCTTGAGAAGTTACAGTTGAACGATGCCTCATTGACTTTCACACCAGAGACATCGATAGCGCTTGGCTTTGGCTTCCGTTGCGGTTTCCTCGGACTGCTCCATATGGAGATCGTACAAGAGCGACTGGACCGTGAGTTCAATATGGACGTGATAACCACTGTGCCCAACGTGACCTATATGTGCTATACCAAGCAAGGAGAGGAGAAAGAGGTGCACAACCCATCGGGTATGCCCGATACGGTGATGATTGATCATATTGAGGAACCTTATATCCGTGCCTCTATTATCACCGCAGCCGACTATATCGGTCCTATCATGACACTTTGCCTGGACAAGCGTGGCGAGCTGATAGACCAACAATATGTGAGTGGTAATCGTGTGGAGCTCCACTTCATGTTGCCGCTGGGCGAGATTGTGATTGATTTCTATGACAAGCTGAAGTCTATTTCGAAGGGCTATGCTTCCTTCGACTATCATATTGACTCGTTCCGTCCTTCGAAGCTCATCAAGCTCGATATCCTGCTCAACGGTGAGCCAGTAGATGCCCTGTCGACGCTGACCCATCAGGACAATGCCGTGACCTTTGGACGGCGCATGTGCGAAAAGCTGAAAGAGCTGATACCGCGTCAGCAATTCGATATTGCCATTCAGGCGGCTATCGGTGCCAAGATTATTGCCCGTGAGACGGTGAAACAGGTGCGCAAAGATGTGCTGGCCAAATGCTATGGCGGTGATGTGAGCCGAAAGCGAAAACTGCTGGAGAAGCAGAAGCGAGGCAAGAAGCGTATGAAACAGATAGGCAATGTGGAGGTGCCGCAGAAAGCTTTCTTGGCAGTACTGAAGCTTGATTAACTGTTTTTCCAGGAAATACCTTAATTGCTACTTATAAGTGCTCTACTACTAATTAACAAAAACGAACAGATATGGCAAACCTAAGTTTAACAAGACGTGACGTGGCCCGCGAATTGGCCAGAAGGTACAGTACAATGACTCATGATGAGCTCGACATGCTGGAGAGCGTGTTGGTGCCCATGAAGTTTGCCAAGGGCGAGACAATCCTTGGAGAAGGTGATACTTGTCGGAACATCTATTGGATAGTAAAGGGATTGGTACGCCAGTTCTATTACAAGAACAACAAGGAGCTGACTGAATATATGGCGGTTGAGAATACCATCGTAATGAGCATCGAGAGCTTGTTCAAGGAGAAACCTTCCATGCAGATTATCCAGGCACTTGAGCCAACCCTGATTTATACAATGCCTAAGGCTGAGCTTGAGGCGGTGGCTATGCGAAGTGTGAATATCCAGATTCTTTATCGTAAGATTCTGGAAGAGTCCTTGATTATTAGTCAGCAGCGTGCCGATATGCTCCGCTTTGAGAGTGCTCAGGACCGCTATCAGAAGCTGGTGAAGAGTTCCCCACAGTTGGTATTGCGCGCACCGTTGGTCTTTATCGCCAGTTATCTGCAGATGACACCTGAGACGCTGAGCCGTGTACGTACGGCATCGTTGATGGATAAGTAGTAGGGGCGAAGTAAACGGGTTTGCTGCTTATATATAAAGAAGTGGTGGAGAAGTCTCTTTGGCTTCTCCACCACTTCTTTATATAACATTGTCTCTGTTTCCCTAATTTAGAATTTTGCCATCTTGATAGCCACTACAGCGCATTCGTCGCCTTTGTTGCCCAGACGGCCTCCAGCACGGTCTTTGGCTTGTTGCAGGTCGTTGGTGGTTAGCAGGCCATAGATGACAGGGATGTTGTTGGTCGCGTTCAGTCTGGCTATACCTTCGGTTACTCCCTGACAGATGTAGTCGAAGTGAGGGGTCTCGCCACGAATCACACTTCCCAGTATGATGACGGCATCATAGCCGTCGTTGAGTGTCATCTGACGGGCACCGTAGATGAGCTCGAATGAGCCTGGCACCGTCTTTACGTGGATGTTCTCGGGCAATGCTCCATGCTTCTCGAGCGTGTTGACACATCCTTCAAGCATCGCTCCCGTGATTTCGGGATTCCATTCAGCTACCACGATGCCGAAAATCATGTTCGACGCATCGGGCACTTTGGCCGAGTTGTATTCAGAGAGATTTTTGGTAGCCATGATTACTCAGAGACGCGCTCAATGTATTCGTCGATGGTCTGGTATTGCATAGACTGGAAGTACTTCTCTTTCACCTTTTTATAAAGTTTAAGGGCTTCTGACTTCTTGTCCTGCTTCTCCAGAATCTGGCCAGCCTGAATGAGGAAAGTGGGAGAGAGCGAGTTGTTGTCGGCTTTCTCTGCTGCCTTTACCAACGTGCTGACGGCCTTGTCGAGCTGCTCGAGATGAGCATATGCGTTACCCAGGACACCTAGAGCGGCAGGTGAAACCATCTTATCGCTGGCACCATCGTACTTCTCCAGATACTGGGCGGCTTCCTGCCACTGGTCAAGGTTGGCGTAGCACAGTCCGGCATAGAGGTTTGCCAGATTGCCTGCATCGGTAGAGCTGTATTCGCTGGCTATCTGTAGGAAACCGATGTTGCCGAGACTGTCACCGTTAAGAGCCAGTTCGTAGTTCTGGTTCTGGAAGTTCTCCTGACACTTAGCGATAGCTGTGCTGGCTTTCAGCTCGTTGGGCTTTGTTACATACTCATTGAAGAGCATGAATCCGCCAACGACAACAATAAAAGCTACCACGCATCCAATGATAGCGTTCTTGTACTTGAGGAAAAATGCCTCACTCTGATTCAGCTGCTCCTCCATAGATGGAGCTGCCTGATTTTTTGTTTTTTCTGCCATTATTCTAATGTTGTTTTTAATATTTTTCTTTCTATGTTTCGAAAATCCATTGTGGCTGAGGAATGAAGCCACACTTTTGCGGCGCAAAATTACTTAATTTATTGCATATACTGAAATTTATTCTCAATTTTTTTCGTTTTTCCCTATTAAAATAAGTAATTTTGCGGCAAAATTAATAGTGAATGATTCTGCAAAGGCTATCCATACTGAACTATAAAAATATTAAGGAGGCTACACTGGACTTCTCTGCAAAGTTCAATTGCTTTATCGGAAGTAATGGGGCAGGAAAGACGAATGTGCTGGATGCTATCTTTTTCCTTTCTTTCTGTCGTTCAGCCTATACAGCCCAGGATTCTTCGGTTATCCAGCATGATGCACCCTTCTTTGTGCTTGAAGGCGACTACGGAGACTTCAATATCTACTGCGGTATGAAGCGTGGTACAAAGAAACACTTCAAGCGCGACAAGAAAGAGTATCGCCGTTTGTCGGAGCACATCGGACTGATTCCTGTCGTGATGATTTCGCCAGGCGATACGCTGCTGATAGAAGGTGGGAGCGAGGAGCGTCGCAAGCTGATGGATGTGGTGATCTCCCAATTGGACCGTAGTTATATTGAAACCTTGAACCGATATAACAAAGCGTTGCAGCAGCGGAACACGATGCTGAAGATGGAGGATGCCGAGCCTAATCCCGATGTGCTGTCAATTCTTGAGGAGCAGATGGCTATTGATGGTGAGGCGATTTACAGGCAGCGTGTTGCCCTTGTGGAGCAGTTGGTGCCGCTGTTCCAACAATATTATTCTGTCATTTCCGGAAATCATGAGCTGGTGTCGCTGAGCTATCAGTCTCATTGCCAGCGTGGTCCGTTGCTCGATATTATTCAGCGCGACCGAATGAAAGACCGTGCTGTGGGCTACTCGTTGCATGGCATCCATCGCGACGATTTGGAAATACTTCTCGATGGTCATCCCATGCGCCGCGAGGGTTCGCAGGGACAGCAGAAGTCGTTTGTCATTGCTTTGAAACTGGCACAGTTCGCTTTCCTGAAACAGGCAGGCTCGCAGACGATGCCCCTGCTGCTGCTTGATGATATCTTTGACAAACTTGATGCAACGCGTGTGGAGAAGATTGTGGAACTGGTATCAGGCGATGGTTTTGGTCAGATATTCATTACCGATACCAACCGCGACCACCTCGACCAGATACTGCGGCAGGGACATTTTGACTACCGCCTGTTCCATGTTAATGACGGAGAAGTAAGGGCGACCCTTCCCAGCCTCTCCTGAGAGGGGAGGGGTAGTGGAGAGAGGAGAGTGGAGAGAGGAGTGAAGTGAAAAGTTATGTTTAGACGTGAAGTTCAGTCGATCGGTGATCTTATCATGCGCAACCTGCGTGTGCAGGGATTGGAAACGCCACTTCTTCAGAAGCGGCTTGTTGAGGCGTGGCCGTGTGTGGCTGGCGAAGCAATCGCTCGCTATACTACCGATGTTAATATTTCCAACCAGACGCTTTTCGTCCGCATCAGTATGCCTGCCCTTCGTCAAAACCTTAGCATGCGCCGACAGGAACTTGTTCAAAGACTAAACGAATATGTCGGAGCACAAATTATTGCAGATATTCGTTTTTGCTAATAATTTGTTTACCAAGTATTTGGGGTTTGTTCAATAAAGTTTTTCTTTGTTGTTTGATGGGTTCTATGCTGCCCCATAAACATCGGGTGTCAAAACAAAATGACGGCCTCGTCGCTATGGGATGAGGTCGTCTTTTGGATATAATATCCCGTCTTCTGTATGAGAAAACGGTAAAGTTCATGCCTACAGCTTCAGGTCTTTCTTCAAAGCTTCAATCTTTGCTTCTGCAGCCTTTGTGCAGCGCTCGTAGTCGGCAGCATCTTTGAACGAAGCGTCCTTCACCTCTGTGTAGAACTTGATCTTGGGTTCGGTGCCGGAAGGACGAACGCTGACTTTGGTGCCGTCCTCGCAGAACCACTGTAGCACGTTCGACGTGTCGGGCATGTTGAGCTTCTCAACGCTGCCGTCGGCCTTCTTGGCTTCGAGACTCTTGTAGTCTTTCCACAGGCAGACTTTCGAACCGCCCAGTTCCTTCGGTGGATTTGCGCGGAAGTCGGTCATCATCTGCTTGATCTCGTCGGCACCGGTCTTGCCGGGTCTCACCACGTTGATGGTTACTTCTTTCGAGAAACCATACTCTTTATAGATATTCATGAGCAAATCGTAGAGAGTCATGCCGTTGTCGCGAGCCCATGCGGCAATCTCGCAGATGAGACAGATAGAAGCTGGAGAGTCCTTGTCGCGTACTTTGTCGAACGGCAGGAAGCCGAACGACTCCTCGCCGCCACCTATATACTTTTGCTTGCCCTCGCTGACACGAATCTCGTTGGCAATCCACTTGAAGCCAGTATAGCAGTCGCGCAGCTCTACGCCGTTCTTCTTGGCAATCTCTGCGATAACCTCAGTGGTTACAATTGTCTTTACCAGGAACTCATTGCCCTTCAGCTGTCCCAGTTTCTTCTTATTGGCGATGATATACCAGCAGAACATCATGCAGGTCTGGTTGCCGTTCAGGATTTCCCACTCGCCTTTGGCGTTACGGCATACAATGGCCAGACGGTCTGCGTCAGGGTCGGAAGCAATGACCAGGTCGGCATTGAGTTTCGTACCCAGCTTCATGCCCAAAGTCATCGCTTCAGCATTCTCGGGATTGGGTGAAACGACGGTGGGGAAGTTACCGTCGATAACCATCTGCTCGGGTACCACGTGTATGTTCTGGAATCCCCAAGAACGCAGGGCCATCGGAATGATGACGCGGCCTGTGCCGTGCATGGGGGAATAAACGATGTTGAGGTCCTTCTGGCGCAGGATAACGTCCTGGTCGACCATAGCCTCCTTCACGGCCTGAATATAGTCCCAGTCCATCTCTCCACCAATGGGAACGATGAGGTCCTTGTTGCCCTCGAACTTCACGTCTTCGATTTTCACCTTGTTTACCTCGTCGATGATGCCCTTGTCGTGGGGAGCCAGCACCTGTGCACCATCGTCCCAGTAGGCTTTGTAGCCGTTGTACTCGCGTGGGTTGTGGGAGGCGGTGACGTTTACGCCCGCCTGGCAGCCGAGCTGACGGATGGCGAACGAAATCTCTGGGGTGGGGCGGAGGCTCTCGAACAGGTAGACCTTGATGCCGTTGGCTGAGAAGATGTCGGCTACGGTCTCGGCAAACATGCGGCCGTTATTGCGGCAGTCGTGGCCAACAACGACGCTCGACTGCTTGCCAGGGAATGCCTTGTTGATATAGTTGGCGAAGCCCTGTGTGGCCATACCCACGATATACTTGTTCATGCGGTTGGTTCCAGCACCCATGATGCCGCGCAGACCGCCTGTTCCGAACTCCAAGTTCTGATAGAAAGCATCGATGAGGGCTGTTTTGTCCTCATTGTTTAGCATAGCCTGTACTTCCTTGCGGGTCTCCTCGTCGAAAGCAGGAGAGAGCCACTGTTTTGCCTGTGCCTCGCACTGGGCAATGAGTTGAGCATTGTTTTCCATAATTGTTGTTGAGTTAATAATGTTTCTTTAGATTATTTTCTACTATAGATGCCAAAATTACAAATAAAAAACGCAATCTGAAGCCCTCGATGGTGTTTTTTTTGTTTTTTTAGCAGATAAACCTTGACTCTTATTTCATAAACAATTCTAAATATATTGACAAAATGAGAAATGGAATGAGAAAAAACAGTATCTTTGCAGTATTATTATTACTCATGACTTAAAATAATCTATAAAAAACAGCTGATTATGGCAACAAAAATTGCATTTTTCGATGCGAAGAGCTACGATAAGGAGACTTTCGCCAAAGTGAACCAGAATTTCGGTTTCGATATTCAGTATTACAAGGAAAGGCTAAGCCTTAACACCGTCTCGCTGACACAAGGTGCGGATGCTGTTTGCATTTTTGTCAATGCGGAATGTGATGCACGGGTGATTGAGCGTATGGCCGGCTATGGGGTGAAGCTGATTGCCCTGCGCTGTGCCGGTTTTAATAATGTAGACATACGCGCAGCGCAGGAGAATGGTATCAGGGTGGTCCGTGTGCCTGCCTATTCTCCCCATGCTGTAGCAGAATATGCGGTTACGCTGATGCTTACGCTCAACCGCAAGGTGTATCGTTCCGTCTACCGTACCCGTGAAGGTAATTTCAAGCTGAACGGCCTGCTGGGCTTCGATATGTACGGCAAGACCGTCGGACTGATCGGTATGGGGCGTATTGCCAAAGAACTTATCAAGATTCTTCGGGGCTTTGGCATGAATGTGCTGGCCTATGATCTTTATCCTGACGAGCAGTTTGCAGAGGAGTATCAGGTAAAGGTCGTCTCTCTTGACGAACTGTACGAGCAGTCGGATATCATATCTCTGCATTGCCCGCTGACCGAAGAGACAAAGTTCCTAATCAACAGCGACTCCATCACGAAGATGAAGTTTGGTGTGATGATTATCAATACCGGTCGTGGAAAGCTCATCAAGACGGCCGACCTCATTGATGGCTTGCGCTCGCATCAGATAGGTTCCGTGGCCCTCGATGTCTATGAGGAAGAAGCCAACTATTTTTACGAGGATCGTTCCGACAAGATGATCGACGACGACAAACTGGCTCTGCTGCTGATGATGCCTAACGTCATCGTTACTTCCCATCAGGCATTCTTTACTCGTGAGGCAACCCATAACATAGCCGTTACCACCCTTCAGAATATCCTTGATTTCACGGAGGGAAAGGAACTTGCAAACGAAGTGAAATAAATGATTGCGCTTAATCGTTTTATTATTAACGTCATTAAATAATTGATTTCTATGAGAAGATTCCTGATGATGCTCTTGGTCCTTGCTGCTATCCATGCGGTACAGGCTCAGGCATACATGCATATCCGTCTGAAGAGCAATGAGCGCATTGATCTCAAGACCGATGAGATTGCTTATATCGACTTCTCTGTTGCCGAGAAAGGGGCGCTGGAGAACCCCTATACCGTTGCCGAACTGCTCGAAGCCTGCGATGGCTTGGCTGCTGACGCATACTTGGGTGATGGCAAGATGGTCTGTACCCGTGGCATCGTCAGCCGTATCAAGGAGGTCAACACGAGTTATGGCAACGTGACCTATTATATCGGCGATACGGCTATGGGAGGCACCTCGTTGTATGTTTACCGAGGCAAGCTGCTGAACGGTGCGCGTGCCATTAACGATAAGGCAATTCATGTAGGCGACACGGTGGTGGTGTATGGTAAGGTGATTAATTTTAAGGGTTCTACTATTGAATACGCGCAGGATAATTATCTTGTTGGTTATCAGCAATTTAATGTAACGCCATCAACCGAGAAAATGCAGGCCGCGCTGGCTCGGTTGGAGTTCCCTCGCAGTAGTGACAACGGGCAGAGTCTCGTGGTGCTTCATGAGGGACGGCTCAACGACCGAACGGGCGAAACGGGCATCAACTACAGCATAGAGTGGGACAATGCGAAGAAGGCACAGCGCTGGAGTTGTTACCAGATGTATGCCTCGCTGCTTGAGTCGAACACCTCACGTACCAGTAGCAGCTATCCTAATGACTTCTTCCTGCCCGATGACATGCAGTTCAGCGCAGACCCATATAAGAGCAGTGGTTACGACCACGGACATATCTGTCCCTCAGCCGACCGTCTGAGTTCCGAGGAAGTTAACGCACAGACCTTCTTCCTCAGTAATATGCAGCCCCAGACCCACTCCTTCAATGCCGGCATCTGGGCACGCATGGAGACGCAGGTAAGGCAGTGGGCCGATATTTTCGACACCCTCTACGTGGTGAAGGGAGGCACCATCGATGCCGACGACCAGATCATCACCTATATAAGTAACGAGAGTGAGACCATCCCGGTACCCCGCTATTTCTTCATGGGACTACTGGGCAAGAGCCCGACAGGCTATTCAGCCCTCGGCTTTTGGGTGGAACATAAGGACGGCTACTCAACCAGAGTACCCCTCTCAGACTTCGTTGTCAACATCAGCGATTTGCAACAGTTGACCGGCATTGACTTCTTCCACAATCTGCCCGACGATATAGAACAGGAGGTTGAAAACATATCTTCGGAAACCCTCAAAAACCTGTGGTTCTAAATTTTTCGAGGAAATATTTGCACGATAGCGAAATAATTCGTACCTTTGCAGCCCGAAATTAGTATCAACTCAATATTTTAAAACTGAAATGAAAAAAGGTATTCATCCCGAAAACTATCGCCCCGTCGTGTTCAAGGACATGTCCAACGGTGATATGTTCCTTACGAAGTCCACGGCAAAGACTAACGACACAGTGGAATTCGAAGGCGAAACTTACCCTGTGGTAAAAGTAGAAATCTCAAGCAGCTCGCACCCCTTCTATACTGGTAAGAGCAAGCTCGTCGACACCGCTGGTCGCGTTGACAAGTTCATGAGCCGCTACGGTAAGGCTTCGAAGAAGTAAGAGAGGAAACAACCATACTTCAAAAACATAAAGATGCGTTCAGGGTAGTTGCATATGCCTCCGAGCGCATCTTTTTTCTGTACAGTTCAATCATTAAATCCCTTTCCCCTTCAGTCATGACAATCAATTTCCGACTGCTCTGCCTCCTTGTATTACCGTTCGTTGCTTTCTCGTGTAGCAAGGAGGACGATAGTGAAGAAGAAGGCCCCAACGTCAATGCCAATGAAGCGTCGGGCGAGTATATCGGCTCCAATACTTCAGATGTTGAGTGGGTGCAGCAGCGCCTTGAGTTCCCCAAGGTCATGGATGGCGACAATTATCAGGTGCTCGTCCATACCACCGCCGATGCCTGGAGGGTGAACTACTGTGTGGAGTGGGACAAGGAGAAGAAATCGCAGCGTTGGAGCTGCTATCAGCTCAACTCGGCCCTGCTGAAGAAGAATACCTCGCGCTACTCGTCAAATGATAATCAATATCCTTTCGACCCGGAGCTGAATCGCCAATTCTATCCTTCAGAGGATTTGTATTACGGCAGCGGCTTCGACCACGGTCATATCTGTCCCTCGGCCGACCGCCTCTATAGTTCGACGGCCAACCTCCAGACGTTCTATCTTACCAACATGCAGCCGCAGTACAAAAATTTCAACGGCAGCAACAATAGTGCTACCGTCAACGACCGCAGCCCCTGGTATAGGCTGGAAGGACAGGTGCGCTCATGGGCCAATGCCACCACCACCGAGATGCTCTACGTGGTGAAGGGAGGCACCATCGATGACGACAAAATCATCAAGGTCATCGACAAAGAGCTGCGCGTGCCCAAGTATTTCTTTGTGGCCCTGCTGCTCAAGAATGCCCAGGGCTATAAGGCGGTGGGCTTCTGGATGGAACACCTCAGCAACTATGCCGAAAAGCTGCCTCTCAGCGCCTATGCTGTTAACATACGTCGGCTGGAACAGCTCACAGGCATCGATTTCTTTTGCAATCTGCCCGACAATGTTGAGGAACACGTGGAAACACTACCTGTCGAGAATGTCAAACGAGCATGGGGCTTATAGTGAAGAGTTCCTTAATTTTCTGTAATAAGTTTGGCGAGACAGAAGTTTTTCTGTACATTTGCAAAGAAAAATCAGCATAAAACCGACATTTTAATATCTAAACAACCAAAATGAAAACAATTTACGACTTCACTGTCAAAGACAGAAAAGGAAAGGATGTTTCGCTTCGTGAGTATGCCAACGAGGTAGTGTTAATCGTCAACACAGCCACTAAGTGTGGTTTCACTCCCCAGTATGATGAGCTTGAGAAACTCTATGAGAAGTTCCGCTCACAAGAGTTCACCATTCTCGACTTCCCCTGTAACCAGTTTGGCCAGCAGGCCCCTGGTACCGACGAGAGCATCCATGAGTTCTGTAAGTTGAATTTCGGTACTGAGTTCCCTCAATTCAAGAAGGTGAAGGTGAACGGCGACGATGCTGAGCCTCTTTTCAAGTTCCTCCAGGAGCAGAAAGGCTTTGCCGGATGGGATATGGATCATCCCATTGCCCACATCCTTGATGATATGCTCTCAAAGGCAGACCCAGACTACAAGGAGAAGACCGACATCAAGTGGAACTTCACCAAGTTCCTTATCGACAAGAAGGGTATGGTAGTGGCCCGTTTTGAGCCTACCGAGAAGATAGAGAATATTGAGAAGCAAATTGAAGAGCTGCTGAAATAATTCATAATGCATAATGCATAATTGTTATGAAGACGAGATGCTTGATTATTGGTAGCGGCCCTGCTGGCTATACGGCGGCCATCTATGCCTCGCGTGCCAACCTTAACCCCGTAGAGTACTGCGGACTGCAGCCTGGCGGTCAGCTCACGCAGACCACCGAGGTCGAGAACTTCCCCGGCTATCCGCAGGGTGTGGACGGCAACCTGATGATGATGGACCTGCGCGAGCAGGCCGAGCGCTTCGGTACCGACATCCGCGACGGAGAGATCGTAAAAGTCGACTTCTCCAGCCGCCCCTATAAGGCTTGGGACGACAGCAACCGCGAGTTAGAGGCCGATACGGTAATCATTGCCACAGGTGCCTCAGCTAAATACCTCGGACTCGACGACGAACGTAAGTATAATGGCATGGGTGTGTCGGCCTGCGCTACCTGCGACGGTTTCTTCTATCGTAAGAAGACGGTGGCCGTCGTGGGAGGCGGTGATACCGCCTGTGAAGATGCCCTCTACCTCAGCGGCCTCTGCAAGAAGGTCTATCTCATTGTGCGTAAGCCATTCCTGCGCGCCTCGAAAGTGATGCAGCAGCGGGTCATGGAACGCGAGAATATCGAGATTCTCTTTGAGCACAACACCCTCGGTCTTTTTGGCGAGAACGGTGTGGAGGGAGTCCACCTCGTGAAGCGTAAGGGCGAGCCCGATGAGCAGCTGATCGATATTGCCATCGACGGTTTCTTCCTCGCTATCGGTCACAAGCCCAACACCGATATTTTCCGCGAGTGGCTTGATGTCGATGAAGTGGGCTACCTGAAGAAGATTGACGGCACTCCTCGCACTAAGCTCCCAGGCATCTTTGTTGCAGGCGACTGTGCCGACCCAGTCTATCGTCAGGCTATCTCTGCTGCAGGAACAGGCTGTCAGGCAGCTATCGAGGCTGAACGTTTCCTGTTGGAACATTGATATAAATAAAATGCCCCGCGCTTCACAGCGTAGGGCATTTTTCTCAATAGGTATTAGTCTTTTTAAGGTAAAAAGATTGTATTCAGGATAACGTTTGCAAAGGTAATTGATATAAATCAACCGTGCAAACTTTTTTTTATGTTTTTTAGCATGTTTCCGTTATTTTTGATACAACGACCTTAATATTTGTCCGATTCCTCTCTGCTATTGTCCTATTTCCGCTGTCACCCTCGTGCTGTCAAGTCGTGAGGGGGCTCGCGTCTTGCGCTTCTTTGTTATCGATTGTATGTGTCCTACTCTGATACAGAAGGAAAATATCACAGTTATATTATGTAATATACTGCGAAGACGTTTGTTCAAAACGTTATGCCAAACGTCTGTCAGTCAGACGCTTACGGTGACAGCTTTTGGGAAGATGCCTGTTCGTTTCCCCCAAAAATGGGCATTGCTTTCAAAATTGTTCCCTCAGGATGTCAGCAGTTATTAGAAAGCAACTGCCCAGTTAGAGCCTCAAACAGGCCTGTTAGAAGGTCTAACAGCCCAGTTAGAGATTGCAACAGCCCAGTTAGAGAAGATGTCTGTTAAATTCTGAAAATCCGTCACCGTAAGTAGATGACTATCAGACGTTTGACGTTTGAAATAAAAAAGTTGGCAAATCGTTGTGTGCAAATTTAAGCAGATGCAAAAGCGATTGCCGTGATCCCAACAATCCACAAACACAGGGTTTTACTAGCGAGCCGATTTTTACTGCAACGCTGCAACAGCGAGTAGTTAAATTATTGTATAAATTTAACATGCTTTTCTTGTTCTCACAAAATATTCGTAATTTTGCGATATCGATATAATGCCATTTTGAAACAATAACATAACAATTAAAACTTAACAACTATGAAGAAATTCTTCCTTACACTCGCCCTGTTTGCAACAACCCTTGCCTGCTCAGCACAGCAGAAGAGCTATGTCACGGTGTCAGCCAGCATGAATTGGCTTTCTTCAGCAACACTTAGTGGAGCCATACCAGCCAGCATGAAGAAAAGATACGCAAGTTCTGATTTCATTGAAGGGGCGAGCTATGAACGTCCAGCCGAATGGATAGGCAATGTCTTTAATCTCTTGGCCGCTGAAGGTTTCGTTTTGGAGCATGTCAGCTCTGAAACGTATTATTCAAGCGCTTCTTCGAATAACGCAGAAACAATCTTCATCTTCTCTAAAAACGCTGAGGATCCCTCTTCCGGCACCCGTGTAGAGGCTCCTGCCGTCAGCTCTGAGACCGAGGCGGTAGAAGTTGGCCGTTACAACCTTCAGGGTATCCCTGTGAAGAAGAGCGACAAGGGGCTCCAAATCGTCGTATACTCTAACTACACCACCAAGACCGTTGTGGTGCAGTAAACTATCTTAATCATACTGTCTTACCCTGAATAACGTTGGTTTTGATTCAACGTCTTTCAGGGTAAGACAAACTCACCAAGACGGAGTGCCTGTACATCGCTACGTAGTTCAACTCGTTTTTTTTCGTCGCTCAGCCCGTAGGGATGCTTGCTTCAGGTAAGAACTTTGCGATAAAATAGCGAAGTTTTTCGCTTTGCTCAAGGAAACTCCAGGCACTTGGCATAAAAAATAAATCATTTGTTTTGTTCTGCACTCGTTTTTTCGTAACTTTGGAAGAATTTGCAGCTTTTCTTTTGTATAAAGGCAGTCTGGGGAATTGAAAGAAAATGGGGTTACGAATTGGCAACCGTACTCAATTCCACATTCTTCCACCTAAAGGTAGAAGTGTGGCTTCGCATTCTGCTATGAAATGCATTCAATGAACACCCGATGATGTGCCACCAGCCGTACTATGGCTCATCATCGGGTACAAAGGTAATCATTCTTTTTGAAAGAACCAAATCCTGACTCTGCTTTTTGTTCCGAGCTTGCTCAACGCTCTTGAACTGATTGCGGCATCTTTTGTGGCAATTGCCAGGAAAGTGCGTATTAGGCTACGTCCTATTACCCAACGACTGTGCGGATATTCCTTAGCGATTGTCATTATATTCCTTAGCAATGAGTATTGAACGATTGAGTTTGTCAATAAACCACTGTTTATCTGGTAAGCAGGTAAGGTATTGAGCCACTTTAATGTGATCTTCGTTCAGCATCATCAGTTCAATATGTTCTGTATTACCTTCGCTGCATAGCAGAAGACCGATAGGTGGATTCTCATCTGGTTGCATATCATATTTTTGCAGGTATTTGAGATATAATTCCATCTGTCCCTTATATTGAGGTTTGAATTTTCCAAGTTTGAGGTCAATAGCTATCAGGCACTTCAGCTTTCGATGATAGAAAAGCAAATCAAGATAATAGTCTGTGCCATCAATTGTAAAACGTTTCTGACGCTCCAAGAATGCGAAACCTTGTCCAAGCTCAAGAATAAAAGCTTCTAGCTGCTTGGCGATAGCATCTTCCAGTTCTTCTTCGGAATAGTAGCCGTTCAGTCCCAAGAAATCCAGCACGTATGAATTGCGTAGCACTACATCTGGCTCCATGTGGGTTGGAGTTACTTTCTCAAGAGTCTTCACTATCTCATCTTCGGGTTTTACAGCTATCAAAGAACGTTCGTATGCCATCTCATCTTGTTTATCTCGTAACTGCCTGACACTCCAATGCTCAGCAATGCCCATCTGTTGATAAAACAATCGCTTGTTATTATCTTCTATGGTAACGAGTTCCAAAAAATGACTCCACGTTAATGTTTGCGACAGTGTCGCAAACATTTCTTCGTCGCTATAAAATCGAGCAACTTTCATCATCCTTGTGACAGCAGTATAGGTATATCCCTTGCCATAACGTGCAGTCAATCTTTGCGACAGTGTCGCAAGAATTTTGCTGCCATAGGCGGAATACTGCTTGTAGCCCATATCCTCATTGATATAATAGCCTATATGCCAGAACATCAAGTCAGAATGCTTGTTTACATATACGACAACCTCTTGCCGTGCATTGTCAATAATGTCGGATACTCCCTTATATAGGCTATCACTTACCTGCTCAATTGCTTTCGTTTCTACTATTTCGTTTGCCATATCTTGTTTCGTTTGCAAAGTTAATGATTTTATTCCGTATTATTGTTATTCTCTCTCCGTTTTATCGTCTTTTGTCACTTATAGAACGTAATCCAATTGGTTCTATACTTGTAACTTGGAGCCAATTTGCTTTCTGGGAAAATCTCTTTTATCTTCCCTCCTTTGTCTTGATACCAAGCATAGTTCCAGCCTCTGCCCATATCCAGATAGAGAGCATGAATTACTTTATAGGCACACAGGCATTTTACAAAGAACTCGTATGTCATCACCTTTTTCGACTCGATGATACATAACTTACCATTCTTCTCGCACAATGCCCGATAGATGTTCCTGTTATTCTTCATCTTTGTGCCAATAGGCCTGACTGCGCCATCCTTGATAATCAGCAACTGGCAGAAGCCCATATTCCATCCATTTGCAGTAGTGGGATAATCTGCTTTCCTCATATACTTCCATTTGCCATTACCCCATACAAAGCCACCAGTATTCGCCCTGCAGCGATAGCCTTTCTTCATTATTCCATCGCAGATATGGTTATCTGCAATGTTCGAATGCTTGAACTCATTCAGCAACTCACCAGTAAATGCCGCCTCACAACAAAACTCCACATCCTTTTGCGTTGTCTTCGGCATCTGTCCACATACCAAATCTATCTTCGTATACTCAGGATAGTACACATTGAGATTAGCTGTTGTCTCAATGATTACAGCGTAGCAACTGATTTGCAGAAGCACCAATGCTATTATAGATATTATCTTTTTCATTCTTCGTCGTAAATGATTATAAATGAATCAAGTGCTGTTCCCATGATTCTGCTTCAACAACAATTCAGTTGTTACCTCATTTCAGTTTGAATATTTGACCACTTAAAATTAATCCAATAATCCCAATTAAAAGTATTAATTCCATATACTTATTCTTTTATGATTGTTCAAGTATTTATAACTTTACTTCCATCAGTACGTTGGGATGATATTTTTTCATGAACAACTATGGCATCCAGTTGTTTACTTATCTCCTTAAAGTCTGCACATAGATCAAGAGTCTTAAAATAAAACATATTTCCATCATGATGAGTCACTTTTCCGTCAGGTGTTATGCTCTCCTGAGTTTTTGCATACAAAAGCATACCGTCAACATTACCGGTATGACCTACATCATAGTTATAGACATAAGCCTGAATCTGATTAATGTTTTGTGAATGGATTGTTGCCTTATCATAGTGGTACTGCATGGTACGACCATAATACTTGGTATCTATGATGAGTGTACGTTCACCAAGTGTCAGAAGAATATCTGTTTGCATGATAGGTAATATATTGGTTGTTGACTCTTCCTCGATGATATTCCATTCTATTTGTGCCGCACGCGCATTCGTTTCTGGATGGTGCTTCTTGAAATACTCAAGGACAAAGCGTTCATAGAGTCGGCTCATGTGGTCATCAGAAAATTCGCGCATCTTATAATGTCCATCCTCAGTGGTGAGTAACATTCCGTCAATAATAAAATAGCAGATATACAGCAACATGCGATAATTCTTGCTGTTCCTATCAAAGCGAAGTGTATTCCAACGAATATTTCGCACATCAATGGCGTTGACATTCGCAAAGAAAAGCATCAAGCGTTTTAACTCCATCTTCTTTTCTCTCTTTACATTGGAATGTTTCAACAGAATGTTGGTTGTCGATACAATTATCTGATTGAAGAGATTATCTTCGGACAGTTCATCGTATTCGTATGCAATCTTTCCCGAACGGTTTAATTTGTGGTGCATACTCTCGTTCATGTCGAGTTTCCCATGAAGGGTAGTCGAAGATTCTCTATGTGAAACGTATGCACGGTGTAGCCCTTGTTTCAGTTGGAAAGATATGCCACGTATCAGTATCTCAGCAAACAAGTCATGAATTTCCTCAAATTCCTCACCTGCAATTTCCGCATAGTTATTGTGCCTAAGTTCTTGAAAAGCATAGGCCAACATATAATAGATGTTCCGTATCAGTATGCCCTTGTCGTTGGTCATTTCAGCAGATTCAATAGTTTCTCCGATTCCTCTCTAAATTTCTTTTCATTATCAAACCAGTACTCACGGAGCATAGGAATAATGTCAAACTCTATCACGTTAGACAACCACATGTCACTAAACTCTTTTTGATTGCAGAAATAACTATGGCCAATGCAGAAGCCTACCCCAAGTGAATCATCTTTTGCAATAACCTCATTGAGTTGTATAACTGCATCGATAATTCTGTTAAATTTATCGTTGTTCAGTGCTTCTTGATATGACTTGAAACCGTTAGAAATAAAGCCGGGATGCATTTCGAAGAAACTGAAGCGACGACGAAGAGCGTAGTCTATCATAGCCAAACTACGGTCTGCCGTGTTCATCATTCCAATAATATAAAGATTACTGGGGACATAAAAATCCTCGTCGCGATAAGCCAACTTAATGTTTGTATCCCGATAATCACTTTCTATCAGCATCAGCAGTTCGCCAAAGATCTTACTTAGGTTTCCTCTGTTGATTTCATCAATAATAAAGAAATAGGGACGGTCTTTATCATCGGCTGCTTTCTTGCAAAATTGATAGAAAATTCCAGGCTTAATTGCAAATCCACCATTTTCAGTTGGTTTATAACCCATGATAAAATCTTCGTATGTGTAGTTCTGGTGGAATTGTACCATTTCTATTCTACTTTCATCCTTTTCTCCCATAATGGAGTAAGCCAACCGCTTTGCTGCAAATGTTTTTCCAACGCCAGGCGCTCCTTGAAGTATTACGTTTTTCTTTGATAGAAGCAGATAGCGTAATTTGTCATATTCATTTTCACTGATAAATACTTCATTGAGGAAATCATTTTTAGAAAAAGTGGAGATTATAATAGAGTCAGTATTATCAAAAACAGAAATTCCATCATTAAATTTTCTTATTTGCTTCATGATAGCATTATATTCGTTTTCCGTTAGTTTAAACAAAGTACCTTTTGAATTAGAAAAGAATTCCATGTTTGCTATCTCTGGAATGCCTATTATTTTCTCTCGTCCAATAGGACACAATAGATTTTCTGTCTTTTTGAAGTTAACGCAAGTCCCATCATTTTCTTTAGAAACAATAGCCAAAGCAACTATGCTTCTGGAATCACCTGATTCATAGCACATTACAGGATCTCCTTTTCTCGCATCTAAGAAATTCCTGAACACTCTCTTTTTATTGCCATTTTCATTAAATAAAGAAAAATCTTTTGTTTCTCCCTCATGTATCTGAGTAAAAGACCAGATATCAGGATTTGTGACTAACCACCAATATCGTTTTTCTTCATTCTTACACATAGCCAGTAATTTGTCATAGTAGTCAAATAATTCCTCCGTTCCTTTAGCTTTCATCAGATATGCTTGAATATCAGCAATTGTAGAGTCTTGTGCATTTTCCATACCCATTTTTGTTGCAACTATATTGAGCCAATCTCGTCTATATATGGGTATAATAGATAGCTTTGAATACAAAAAAGCTATTTTCCATTTAAAAGCATCTCCGAATACATGATTATTCTCCACTCCTTGGTAGTTACCCTTACGAGCATTCGATGCAATGTCTATAATGGCATCACGAACTACCATATACGCACTTTCAGCCGTATGTCTGTTATATTGGGCATACCAAGCATATTTGTCATCTGTAATCAGTCTGATGTTTTTGGGATTTGGCTTATTTTCATAACGATAAATACCAAATTTAAAAGAAGAACCTCCTTTTACAGAACCTAATGGCTTTGTTCTGTTTTCTACCCAATAGCAAAAAGAATCATCCCTATTCAAATTCGTATATTTCTCCAAAGGCATATCCTTCAGCGATTCCAAGGGAAATTCTTTTTGAAATACTTCATATAATTCTTCTCTGCTCATAGTAGGCTCTGTGTCTTCTTCCATATTATCACTCTCATCTTCTCCTACTCTATTCTTTGGATTGTTCATGAAATCTACAAAGGAAGAATACTGCATCAATGTGTCTCTATCTATTTTTGGGGGATTTTTGGAAAGTAGTTCAATCCCTTGTTTTGAGATAGAGTACGAATTCCTTTTATCGTTAATAACCAATCCAGAACGATGCAAATACATCTTAGCCCATCCTGTCCGATTACGTATAACGGTCATTGAGCCACTTGGAAGCATTTCTTCCCTTTCTTTTTTTGTCAAGTTAAAATAGTCACACATTGCCTCAGAACACTCCTTTAGGGAATGCTCTTTACCATCATTTAAATATTGCAGCAATGGCAACATTATTTCGTCAAATTTTGGAATCATAAATCTATTTTATTATAACCTTTACTATATTGTTATTATACACATGATAATTATTTCGACGATACTAATAATTCTTTCACATCAACGTCGAGGTGACGTGCAATCTCGTAGAGTTCTCGCTTAGGCGAGCGACAAGGTCGAATTTTCCACACGTTGGCTCCACCTTCTTGCTTTGGCAAGCGTCCCAGAGGGCCGAGCGGTTGGTCATCCAGCGTGAAACGGTACTGATGCTGTGGCCCATCTGTTCTGAAAGCCAGGTGCCAGTCCTTTCTTTCTCAGCCAGTACAATCTTGACCTGTGGTCGAGCCTGCTCACGCTCGGTAAAGTTGAAGCAAGCTTCACTCTGCACTCGCTCAATCGCAGCCTTTAGCCTGTTATAGCGTTGTATCTCCATATCGCTTTTAATTATTCTTGCCCAACATTGAGCGTTCTGTGCGCAAATATAATCAAAAATATTGAGGATACAATAATTCAAGAACATAAATTAAGAAAAAGAGTCGTCTTTTCTCTTGATACGGGAACATTCTGCACAGATTTCTGTTTCCTATACCCCAATTAGGTTCCTTAGAAGGGTGTAGCCTCTTACCTTTGTACCAGATTATAGAAATGTTCTAAATGTCCAATGTTAAACATTGTGTCAGTTTAGGACATGCGGCTACGATTTTGTAGTTTTGCTAGAGATTGTGGCCGTAGGGGACGAGGCGAGGTGTAGCCAGGCAGGCTTCAAGTCATGCCGTGTATTAGATTCTGCCCGTCCCCTTTACAAATCTTTAGAGTCTGGACAAAGAATCGAAACACGTCATGAGAGGGCGATGCAGCGTCCGATAAGAGTAAAGTCGAAGAGGATTTGGCTATAGTCTAAACACATATTCATTAACAATTAAAACAGTTAGAAGATGAAGCCAAATTCACAGATGACACTCGACAGGTACTTCCGTCAGTGTGTGGGGATTGACGTTTCCAAGGACAAGTTCACCGCCTGCCTCCAGATGTATGACAAGGCAAGCGATGAGGGCTGTCACACGATGAGCATCGACTTCGACAACACGAAGTCAGGTTTTAACCAGTTTGTAAAGTGGAGCCGCAAGGAGGCCGTGAAGGACTTTCCCTTGACCTGCCTTATGGAACCTACAGGAGCCTATTATGAGCATCTGGCCTATCATCTGCATAAGATTGGCTTGACGGTCTACGTGGTGCTGCCGAACAAGGCACGTAAGTTCTGTGAGGCTGAGGGCATCAAGACGAAGACCGACGCGATGGATGCCCGCTGTCTGGCTCTGATGGGATGCGTCAGCCGCAAGCTGAAGCCATGGAATCCGCCTGCAGCAATCTATCGCGAACTGCGCCAGATGACGCGATTTCACGCCGACCTTTGCCAGATAAGGACCAGCGTCTCGAACCGCATGGAGGCACTAGAGTACATGGAGGGTGCAAACAAGTCTGTAGTCGGGAACTGCAAGAAACTGATTGACAAGATCGACAAGCTGATGGAGGATAACGGTAAGGCAATGATGCAGAAGGTTGCCGAGGACAAAGACCTGGAGGCTCGGGTGAAGCGCATTGCCACTGCCAAAGGAGTTGGGGAACCGACTGTTGTGTGTGTCATTGCCGAGACACAGGGATTCCACCTCATTGAGAACCGTAAGCAGCTTGTAAGCTACTCCGGCCTTGACGTAAAGGCCAGACAGTCGGGCAATGATGACCCCAGACATGTGATTTCAAAGAAAGGCAACGCCCATATACGTGCGGCACTCTATATGCCTGCACTTGTTGCAACACGCCATAACCCACGGATAAAGGCCGCTTATGGAAGAATCTGCCAGAAGCATCCCAACGAGAAGATGATCGGTGTCACTGCCGCCATGCGACGTCTGCTCCTGCTCATTTATACCCTTTGGAAGAACGGGGAGGAATACGACCCGACACGTGACACGACGTATACGCCAAGAAAAGAGAGCAAAGAGAAAGAGCAAATTGAATATGTGACAGAGGACTGCATAGAAGCAAACCGTGAACCTGTAAATTGGAATGCGACTGACGAACACGGCAATCCCCCTTTCTGACAAAAGTGGCCGTATCCAGAGACACAGCCACACGAGATAGTGCTTCTGGCGGGCTGCGCCAGTGACTTCCCTTGATGGCTACAAAAGTAACCAAATTCTCTGAAACAGCAAAGAAAACAGAAAAAAACATATCAAGATACATGTCCTGCTCCAAAATGGCAATGAATCAGGACAAGAATAATATGCATTTAACCCTAAACATAGATAATGTTTGTTAATATGTTCCATTTTTCTTCCAATTTTTTTGGAGATTAAAACAGAATCTAATACGCACTTTTCTATGGAATGCCACACAAAGATGCTTGTCTGCTTTCTGATGAGCAAGCTCGGCAGGCACTAGGTTTTTGTTTCCCTTAATTGTTATTTCACAATAAGAAATTTTTAGAATGAGCCTCTCTGGAGATCAAGATGTACCTTTGCCCGCAAATTTCAAAACTAAACAGACATGGAAGTAATATCAATTGAGCGCAGTACCTACGAGGAACTGCTGACGAGCTTCAATAGCTTCGTCACAAAGATGAAAGAGATGGCCAGTAGAGGCAAAGACAAAGGGTTGGGCGATTGGCTTGATAGCCAAGACGTGTGCCAGATGCTGAACATCAGCCCAAGAACATTACAAACGCTTCGTGACAACGGGACGTTGGCCTATTCTCAAATCAACCGCAAGGTGTACTATAAGCCTGAGGATGTGGAGCGTATTCTTCATGTTGTGACTAATAGGGATAAGGATAGTAAGATGTGTAACCTCAAAACGAGCCGCCTATGAATGAACTGATAATGCCTCATAACGTTGGCGTGAAGAATGCACTGGAAAACATGAAGGAGGTGCTTGCTCTATACAAGAAGGTGATAGGCAATTATCGTCCATTGTTTGATGGTGAACGCTATTTGACGGACAGGGAGGTGGCCAATATTCTAAAAGTCAGCAGACGAACGCTACAGGAGTACCGCAATGATGGCGTGATACCTTATATATTATTAGGTGGCAAGGTCCTCTATCGTGAAAGTGATTTGGAGAAAGTTCTGGAAAGTTGCTATCATCCTGCATATAAACGATAGGGAAAAAGAAAAAGCCGTAAGTGGTTCGTGTGCTGAGGGATTATAACGCAGAAAGACGGATGACAGACTATCGCTAATCATTCGTCTTTCTGCTTTGAAGTTTTGGGGCTGCTGTGATCTATGCCATCTTGCCTTCGGCGAGCTCCGTCACGACTCGGCCACCCAAACAAGTTTGATGGCTCTCGCTGCTCCGTCCCTTGATGTCCTTGAATGATGCATTAAGCTTATTGCCAAGCATCGTCAGGTCATTATCGAGTTTTTGACTTGTGATGCGGGCATAAATCTGGGTGGTCACAATGTTCGTGTGTCCCAACACTCGGCTTACGCTCTCAATGGGCATTCCCTTTGAAAGCGCCAAGGTTGCGAACGAGTGCCTGCCGCAATGATAGGATATGGCTTTCTCAATGCCGCAGGCAGTCATCACCGTTTTCAGTTTCTTACACATCGACCAGTAGTTCATCTTGCCGAATACCAGTTTGTCTTCCTGTAGGTGTTTGTAGCGGTCGATGATCTGCAAGGGAACCTCCATTAGCTTCACTTGAAAGGGAATGTTGGTCTTGTGTCGCTTGCTGATAATCCACTTGTCACCGTTGATGTCCACGATGTTGTCCGTCGTCAGGCTTTTCACGTCGATGAACGAGAGGGCGGTGAAGCACACGAATACAAAAATGTCACGCACGAAGGCGAGATTATCGTCCTCGAACTCATGGGTTACGACGGTCTTCAGCTCTTCCTCGGTCAAAAACTCCCTTTCCTTGCAGTTCGGGCTGATGTGGAACTGCGCAAATGGGTTACGAGGAATCTTGCCGTTGTAGTGCGCCCTCAACACAACACCTTTTAGCCACATACACCGCTGCCAGATAGTGCCGTTGGCCAATCCTCGGTCAGTACTGAGGTAGGCGGCGAAGTCCTTGATAAACTCAGGTGTCAGTTCCAGCATCGACATATCCGTGCGACGGTAGTGGGATTGGATAAACTCTGCCACATCCTTCCGTGAACGTTCCATAGCCCAAAGCGTGCTTGCAGCCCTGTCCTTGCCCACACGTTTCTTCTGGTTGACAATGTCCTTATCAAATGCACTCAGCAATGTCTCGTACTCACTGCCAAAGCCCTGATAGGAATTGCGCACCATCTCTGCCGTTACGAAAGCCTCGCGATCCGAAAGGTGCTGATAATGCTTGATGATCTGCGCCTTGATATTGTCCAGTTCGCGGTTGATCTGCAATGCCTCCTTGCTACGGCCTTTGGCACAATTGCCCTTCACGTCCCACATGTCAAGTGGAATCGTCTTCTTACAGCTGAACTGCGACTGAGTCCCGTTAATCGTAACCCTGCCCATCACAGGCACCACACCGTTCTTCTCCTTACTCTTGTTCACATAGAACAGAATGTTAAAAGTACTTCTCATGTTTCTAACTCCTTTTTTAATTATGGCTGCAAAACTACTATTTCTTTTGGCATCCATTGCTATGCAAAATGTAGCAGTTTGCGGAATAAGAAACGGGCGGTGAAAGGACGGTGAAAGGTGCGCCGTTTTGCTCCGATTTGCTTAGTCGATAAACCTGCATCAGTGCCCTAATTTGGGGTTACGATTTGGCAACCTAACTCCTTCACCAATCCTCCCTAATTTGCTTTCAGTCCCCAATTGTACTTCCTCGTTCTTCCCCGTCTTGCCTTTATTTCAGACCGAATTGCGTTAATCTTCCAAAATCGCTTTCTTTTTACAAGCTTTTTTTGTAACTTTGCACATGTTTTGTAAAGTACTGAGACATTGAAAATCGTAAAATGGGGATTCATCGGCTGTGGTGAAGTGACCGAGAAGAAAAGCGGTCCGGCTTTCAGCGACGTGGAGGGCTCAACGGTTGTTGCCGTGATGAGCCGTTCCGAAGAGAAGGCGCGCTTCTATGCTGAACGCCACGGCATACCCCGATGGTATACTGATGCCCAGAAGCTGATTGACGATCCTGAGGTGAATGCCGTCTATGTGGCTACGCCTCCGTCGAGTCATGCTACCTTTGCCATCATGGCCATGAAGGCGGGGAAGCCCGTCTATGTGGAGAAACCACTGGCAGCCAGCTATGACGATTGTGCCCGTGTGAACCGTATTAGCGAGCAGACGGGTGTGCCTTGTTTTGTGGCGTACTATCGTCGGTATCTTCCTTATTTCCAAAGGGTTAAAGAGACTGTTCGACGGAACGCTATAGGTACTGTTATTAATGTGCAGGTACGCTTTGCCGTTCCGCCACGTGAGCTCGATTATTCTCATCCGGAGAATCTTCCGTGGCGACTACAGCCCGACATTGCCGGAGGTGGCTATTTCTACGATCTGGCTCCCCATCAGCTGGACTTGTTGCAGGAGATGTTCGGTGTGATACTTGAAGCTCGTGGCATCTGGGCCAACCGCGGACAGCTCTATGCTGCTGAAGATTCTGTGAGTGCCATCTTCAAGTTCGAGAACGGGCTGCCAGGCTCTGGCTCGTGGTGCTTTGTTGCCCATGAGTCGGCCAGGGAGGACAGCATCCAGATAATCGGTGACAAGGGATCGCTGCGTTTCTCAGTTTTCGACTATGCGCCGATAGAGCTCCACACGGGCGAAGGAACGGAGATTATCAACGTGCCCAATCCTCCCTATGTGCAATATCCTCTCATTAAGAATGTGATAGAACATTTGCAGGGACTTGCTGTCTGTAAATGTACCAGCGTGTCGGCTACGCCCGTGAACTGGGCGATGGACCGCATTCTGGGTAAATTCTGAGCTTGACGGAAGAATGAAGATTGTATTTCGGATATTGACACTACTTTGGTTCACGCTGGCATCAGAAACGCTATGGTCACAGGAAAATACTGACCCATTTCAGGCAGATTCGGTGACGGCTGTTGAGGAAGAACCGAGAAAACTTAGTCTGATACGTCGCATCATACGTGGTTTCGACCGGCTGGATACCAACTATATTGAACCGCAGCACTATGTGTTTACCCTGATGCTTCAGGGTACCTACACCTACGATTATTATACCATTAACAGCAATGATAGTCCGAGCCAGTCCATTAGCTTTGCTCCAGACGGAAGTTTCAAGGTGGGGCCCTTCTTTAGCTGGAAATGGTTTTTCGGAGGCTATACCTTCACGCTGGGCCATAATGCATACAGCAAGACAAAGACGGAGATTGACTTCAGCTTGTACAGCTCGCAGATTGGCATAGACCTGTTCTACCGTCGTACTGGCAGCGACTATAAGCTGCGCAACGTGCGTGTGGGTCGGCATGATGTGGAGCGGCGTATGGAAGATGCGCCTTTTGACGGCATGCAGGTAGGCATCACAGGGGCCAACCTGTATTATATCTTCAACCACGGGCGCTTCTCTTATCCGGCTGCCTTTGCCCAAAGCACCTGTCAGAAGATCAGTTGCGGGTCGTGGCTTGCCGGTATCGGACTCACGAAGAACTCGCTCGAGCTGGACTATGAGAAGTTGCAGGACCTGCTGGACAGGGAGCTGCCCAACCAGATGGTGAGGCTGGATTCGAGCTTGATGTTCAGGTCGGCTAAGTACTATCACGTGAGTATCTCGGGCGGATATGCCTATAACTGGGTCTTTGCCCCCCAGTGGCTGTTTTGTGCTAGCGGTCAGGCGGCGTTGGCCTATAAGAAGAGTACTGGTAAGACCGCCAGCGATGATCCTGAAGAAAGCAGATTCTCGTTCACGCGAATCAATCCTAACTTCGTGGGGCGCTTCGGTCTAGTATACAACAATACGAAATGGTATGTGGGCCTGAGTGCCGTGGTGCGTTCCAACTACTACTTGGACTCACGGTTCACGACAAACAACACGTTTGGCAGCTTCAATGTCTATACAGGCTTCAACTTCGGCCTGAAGAAGAAATACAGGAAAAAGGAATGAGACACGGTCTTTTCATCATACTGTTCGCGCTGCTCTTTGGAGGCAGGGTAGGGCTTGTTCACGGACAGGCTCTGCCACAACAGCCCGCTGGCATTACCTACTTGCCGGCTGACAGCCTGGAGATTGAAGCACTCCTCAATTCGGAACAGCCCTCGCTGCTGCATTTCGCCCGGCATTTCATCGGTCGGCCCTACGTGGCCCACACCCTTGAGGTGAACGATGGGGAGCAGCTGGTGGTGAACACGCGCGAGCTGGACTGCACCACGTTTGTGGAAACGGTCACGGCGCTCATACTCTGTGCCCAACAGAAGAAACATTCCTTTGCCGACTATTGCGACATGCTGCGCCAGTTGCGCTACCGACAGGGGCTGTTGTGCGGCTATACCAGCCGGCTGCATTACTTCAGCGACTGGATTGACGACAAGCAGGCTATGGGCTTCGTTACGGAAATACAGCAGCCAGCGGTACCCTTCACCGCCATACAGCAACTCAACATCAATTACATGAGCCGTCACCCCAAAGCCTACTCGGCCCTGAAGAACCATCCGGAGCTGATACGGGAGATCGCCAGACAGGAACGCTCCCTGACGGGTCGTCGGTATCGCTATATTCCCAAGAAGGAGGTCAGGAACACGGCAGCTCTGCGTAGCTGTGTAAGCGATGGTGACATGATTGCCATCACCTGTTCCAGGCCTGGCCTCGATATTGCCCATCTGGGTTTCGCCGTCTGGAAAGAGGACGGGCTCCATCTGCTCAATGCGTCGCAACTACACAAGAAGGTGGTGCTCGAACCTATGACGCTGGGCGAATATCTCTCCAAGCACCCGTCACATACGGGAATCCGAATAATCAGAATCAATACCAAAAACTATTAGTCAATATGGAACTACCCGATTTCATGAGCTATGCCAACAAGTTCTCGCAGAGTGACTTCGTTGAGAAAATCTCGCGTGTAGCCAAACGTGCCGGCAGCAAGCTTGTCTATGCCGCCCTTATCCTGTACTACACCCTCCAGAGCGACCAAATCAGCGTCAAGGACAAGGCAATCATCATTGGTGCCTTGGGCTATCTTATCAGCCCTCTCGACGTGATGCCTGATGCTATTCCTATCGTAGGTCTTACCGACGACCTGGCCGTTCTGATTTACGTGTTGAAGAAAGTGTGGTCCGACATTGATCCCGCCATTCAGGAAAAGGCGAAGGCCAAGCTGTCCGAATGGTTCGACGAGGAGGAAATTAGTGACATCGACACGCTGTTCGACTAATCAAGCAATAATACGCTAAAATTGCTTAAATACTTTTCGTTTCTCGCAGAAAAATGCTACTTTTGTAGGCTGCAAAAGAAACGGAAAACGCGTCAGCGGGGCTGAAAATGGCCTTAAACGACAAAATCCGCAAAATGCAGATGCATAAATCGTGAAAATCAGATTGTATAATCGTTATTGTAAAATTGTAAATAAATAGATGGATCAGACGTTCGACAACGACAGAATTCTTAAGATTAACATTGAGGAGGAGATGAAGAGCTCCTACATCGACTATTCGATGTCGGTAATCGTAGCTCGTGCCCTTCCCGATGTGCGTGACGGATTTAAACCTGTTCATCGCCGTATATTATACGGTATGATGGGTATTGGCAATACAAGTGACAAGCCACACAAGAAGTGTGCTCGCGTTGTAGGTGAGGTGCTGGGTAAGTACCACCCCCACGGCGACTCGTCGGTATATGGAGCACTGGTGCGTATGGGCCAGGAATGGAATATGCGCTATATGCTGGTCGATGGGCAGGGCAACTTCGGCTCTGTCGACGGCGACTCTCCTGCTGCTATGCGTTACACCGAGTGCCGTCTCTCAAAGATGGGTGAGCATATCATGGACGACCTGGAGAAGGATACGGTCGATATGGATCCCAACTTCGACAATACACTTGTGGAGCCTAGTGTCATGCCTACCAAGGTGCCCAACCTGCTGGTGAACGGTGGCAATGGTATTGCCGTAGGTATGGCTACGAACATGCCCACTCACAACCTGCGTGAGGTTATCGATGGCTGCTGTGCCTTTATTGATAATCCCGAGATTGACACCGACGGCTTGATGCAGTATATCCCCGGCCCCGACTTCCCCACAGGTGCCTACATCTATGGCCTTCAGGGAGTGCGTGAGGCTTACGAGACTGGTCGCGGCCGAATCGTGATGCGTGCCAAGGCTGAGATAGAAAGCGATGAGACCCACGACAAGATTGTTGTGACCGAGATTCCTTACGGGGTAAACAAGGCCGACCTGGTGGCCTATATCGCCGACCTGGCTACCCAGCATAAGATTGAGGGTATCTCAAATGTTAATGACGAATCCGGTCGTCAGGGTATGCGTATCGTTGTCGATGTGAAGCGCGATGCCAACGCCAATGTTGTCCTGAACAAACTCTTCAAGATGACGACTCTACAGAGCTCATTCTCAGTTAATAACATTGCACTCGTTCCTATTAAGACTGGTGAAGGAACACGCCTGCGTCCCCGTCTGCTCTCTTTGCGCGACTGTATCCGCTACTTCATCGACCATCGTCATGAAGTGACAATCCGCCGCACACAGTATGACCTGAAGAAAGCACAGGAGCGTGCCCACATCCTCGAGGGATTGATTATTGCTGTGAACAATATTGACGAGGTGGTTCACATCATACGCCAGTCGGCTACGCCTACCGATGCCCAGCGCAACCTGGAGAAGCGCTTTGACCTGGACGAGCTTCAGTCGAAGGCTATTGTCGACATGCGTCTCAGTCAGCTCACTGGCTTGCGCGTAGACCAGCTGCATCAGGAATATGACGATCTGATGAAGCTTATCGCCGATCTGGAGGAAATCCTGAGCAATCCTGAGCGCTGCAAGCAGGTGATGAAGGATGACCTGAATGAGGTGAAGGAGAAATACGGTGATGACCGCAAGACGGAGATTATTCCCTTCGACCACGAGTTCAATGCCGAAGACTTCTATCCCGATGATCCTGTCGTGATTACCATCTCCCACATGGGATACATCAAGCGCACACCGCTCAATGACTTCCATGCACAGGGACGCGGAGGCGTAGGCTCCAAGGGTGCCCGTCATCGTGACAATGATTTCACGGAGTACATCTATCCTGCTACGATGCACAACACGCTGCTCTTCTTCACCCAGAAAGGCCGCTGCTACTGGCAGAAGTGCTACGAAATTCCTGAGGGCGACAAGAACTCGAAGGGCCGTGCTATCCAGAACATGCTCAACATTGAGCCCGACGATTCCATCAATGCTGTATTGCGCATCAAGAACTTCAACGACGAGGAGTTCCTGAACAGTCATTACGTGATGTTTGCCACCAAACAGGGCATTGTGAAGAAGACCTGCCTGAACCAGTATAAGAATGTGCGTGCAGCTGGTGTGATAGCTATCAATATTAATGAGGGCGACGAGGTGGTTAGTGTTCGTCTGACCAATGGCAGCAACGAGATTATCCTGGCCAACCGCAACGGACGTGCCGTTCGCTTCAATGAAGACCAGGTGCGTACGATGGGACGTGTCTCTACCGGTGTCATCGGCATGCGTCTCGATGGCGGCGACGATGAGGTGGTAGGCATGGTTTGCGTCAACGACTCGGCTACGGAAACCATCATGGTGGTGTCGGAGAACGGTTACGGCAAGCGTACCGATATTGAGGACTACCGCAAGACTGCGCGCGGCACCAAGGGTGTGAAGACTCTCGCCATTACTGAGAAGACCGGCCGGTTGGTGACCATTAAGGTGGTGACCGACGAGAACGACCTGATGATTATCAACAAGAGCGGCATACTCATCCGACTGAAGGTGGCTGATGTGCGTGTTATGGGACGTGCCACTCAGGGTGTGCGACTCATTAACCTCACCAAGAAGAACGACACCATAGCATCTGTGTGCAAGGTGCTGTCGTCGACTGAGGAAGAAGATGACGAGCTGGTGGAAGAGGGCGAGCAGGCTGCCGATGCCCCTGTTGAGGGCGCACCCGTTGCCGATGCCCCTGAGGAGAGCAATGAACAATAATTAAGTGTTTAACCAAAAATAAGTACAACATGAAAAAATTGATGATGATGGCCCTGATGGCAGCAGCTGCCACTACGGCCTTCGCACAGGATTCCCTGGTGAAAGAAGCTAAGAAGCTGCTGGGCAAGGGCGAGTTCGACCAGGCTGCCCAGACACTGGCTCCTGCACTGACTTCAAGTGAGACGCTCGATATGAGAGCTGCCTGGAACCTGCAGAGCGAAATTATGCATGAAAAATTCTCAGCCATCCAAACTAAGGAGCTTGAGAGCAATGTAAGCAAGGCTGGCTACGACACCCTGGGTTTGCACAATGCTGCCGTTGCAGCATGGGAAGCAGTACTGAAATGTGATGAGTTCGACCAGCAGCCCGATGCTAAGGGCAAGGTGAAGCCGAAGTACCGCTCTGCTGCCCAGACAAAGTATAAGAACTTTGGATTGTCGCTCGTTCAGGCCGGACAATATTTCTATCAGAACCGTAAGGAAAACGAGAATGCCCTCAAGGCGTGGACGCTCTATCTCGACATGAAGGAAACACCTCTCTTTGCCGAGGTGAAGGATTTCCCCAAGGATCCTTTCTACTATGACATTGCCTACTATACAGCTATCCTGGCCTACCAGATGCACGATTATCCCGTGGCCGAGAAGTATGCCACGCTGACTGCTCAGGACCCCAACAAGGCAGGCGAGGCTATGGAGATTATGCTGTTCTCGAAGAAGGAGAGCATGAAGACCAAGGAAGACTCAGTGAACTATGTTAACATGCTTAAGGATCTGCACAAGAAGGATCCTGCCGAGAGCCGCTACTTCAACCTACTTATGGACTACTACACACGTGCCAACGACGTACCTGCTATGAAGGCATGGGCTGAGGAGGAGATTGCGCTCGACCCTCAGAACAAGATGGCATGGGCCGTGAAGGGTGAGGTGCAGATGAACCAGAGTGAGTGGGACGCTGCCGTGGAGTCCTATAAGAAGGCCATTGAGATAGATCCTGAGTTCGTGCAGTGCGTGTTCAATGCTGGTGTATGTCTTAACTCGAAGGCTATTGGCCTGAAGGACCAGCTGGCTGACAAGAACACTGGAGGTTTGAAAAAGGAAGATGCCGAAAAGGTGAAGGCTGTGCTGGCTGAGGCGCTGACCTACCTGGAGCGTGCACGTGAGCTCGATTCCGAACAGGAGAAGGTGAGATGGGCTTATCCTCTCTATCAAATCTACTACGCCCTCGACAACAAGGAGAAAGCCGATGAGATGGAGAAGCTCCTGAACCAATAGAAAATACATACCACAACCAAGATCTTAATGACAAAGCACCTGACAACTGCTTTGCTTCTCATACTATTGATAACACCGTGTCTGATGAGTGCCCAGAAGAGGCAACTTGATCAGGCACGGTCTATCATTAAGAGCGGCAAAGACTTCGATAAGGCCGAGAATCTTGTGACTGGCCTTTTAAAGGATTCTGCCAATAGGGATAACAAGAAAATATACCTCGTATGGTTTGAAACCGTGCGAGCACAATACGATGCGGCTAACGAGCGGTTCTACCTGAAACAGAAACAGGACACCGCTGCCTTCTTTATCCTGAACCGCCGCATGTTCACCATTCTGGAGACACTCGACTCCATAGATATGCGACCTAACAAGAAAGGTCGCGTCGATATAGAATATCGCAACAAGCACGCTGAGATACTCTCTGTCTACCGGCCCAACCTCTTCAATGCCGGAACCTACTACCTGCGCAAGGGTGACTACCAGCAAGCTTACGACTATTTCGAGATGTACATAGACTGCGACCGCCAACCACTCTTCACAGGCTATGATTATGTACATACTGACAAACGTATGGCCGAAGCGGCCTACTGGGCCACTTACACAGGCTTTAAGGCCGCTGATGCCGTGCTGACCCTACGCCATCGCAACCTGGCCCTGCGTGACTCGTCGAAAGCCGCCTTTACCTTGCAGTATATAGCCGAGGCACGCCGATGGCTGAAGGACAGGGAACTCTATGTGGAGACCCTTGAAGAAGGGTTCAGCCGCTTTCCTATGTTCAGCTATTTCTTCCCACGGCTGATGGATGCGTATACGCAGAGCGGTGAGTTGCAGAAAGCCCTCGACATTACCGACAAGGCCATCGCTGTCTGCGATATTTGTGAGATTTACTATTTTGCCAAATCTACAACCTTGCTTCGCATGGGACGCTATAGGGAGTGTATCGATGTGAGTAACTGCATACTGCAGGCCAATGACCAGTATGCCGAGGCCTATTTCAATGCAGGTACCAGTTACGTGAACCTTGCCCTCGAACTCGATGAACGCAAAGACAAGAAACAGTTGCGACAGCTCTACCAGAAGGCCCGTCCTTATATGGAGCGCTACAGGCAGCTGGCACCGAAAGAAAAAGACAAGTGGGGGCCAGCCCTTTATCGCATCTATCTGAACCTGAACATGGGGAAACAGTTCGACGAAATAGATCGGTTGCTAAAATAGCAGCCGGTCTATTTATGTTCTATGTTTCTGTATAGAGTCTTACTTGTACAGGTAGCGCTTGATGCTTTTTTTCGGGGTTTTCTCGAACTCTTCCTCATAGATTTCCACTTCCGAAATCTTCTCGTAAGCAGGCAACTGCTGGTTCAGGTTGTTGCGGTTCTGCTCCATGATGTCCTCAAGGTCTTTCTTTGAGAAGTTCAAGTGCCGAGCCTCATCGAAATCGGGGTGGATGAGTGCTACGAGCTTGGCCTCGCGCTGTACCACGATACTCTCTACAACCATCGGCATGGAGTTGAGTTTGTCTTCAATCTCCTCGGGGTAGATGTTCTGTCCGTTGGCTCCGAGCAGCATGTTCTTGCATCGTCCATTGATAAACACATTGCCGTCAGCATCCATAGTACCCAGGTCGCCAGTATGGTACCAGCCGTCCTTGTCGATAGTCTGGCGAGTGGCTTCCTCGTTCTTGTAATAGCCCAGCATCACGTTGAGGCCACGAGCAAGAATCTCACCGGGGATATGCTGCGGATCGGTAGAGTCGATTCTTACTTCCATGTTTTTGGCTGCCCGGCCGCAAGAACCTGGAACAAATTCGTGCCAGTCGGCATAGCAGATGATGGGTGCACACTCGGTGGCTCCATAGCCAACAGTGTAGGGAAAGTTGATGCGATGGAGGAACTGCTCCACTTCTTGATTAACACCGGCACCACCGATGATAACCTCGAAGAAACGACCACCGAAGGCTTTCACCACCTCCTGACAAATCATTTCGCGTACCTTCTTTGAGATAACAGGCATGCCTAAGAGCAGGCGCATGCGGTTGTTTTGTATCTTGGGGAATACCTTCTTGCGGATGATTTTCTCGATGACCAGCGGAACGGCAATGATGATAGACGGCTTGATGTCGGCAAAAGCCTGGGCGATAATGGCTGGGGAGGGGATGCGGTTCAGGTAGAAGACATGACATCCCTTCAGGAATTCGTAGAGGAACTCGAAGGCCATACCATACATGTGGGCCATTGGCAGTATACTGATGACGTTGGCACCGGCAGGCACGTTGTTGCCCATCACAGAACTGGCAAAATCGAAATTAGACCACAGGGCGCGATAGGGAATCATGACACCCTTGGAGAAACCTGTGGTGCCGCTGGTGTAGTTGATGAGTGCCAGCTCGTCGGGACTTTGCTCGTGGTAGTAGCTGACATGCTCCTTGCGGAAATACTTGGGAAACTTCTTGCCGTAAAGTTCGTTCAGGTGCTCACGGGCATAGGTGAGTTTATCGGTGCGGCTGACGATGAGTGAGTAGTCGGTATTGCTGATGATGCCTTCGAGATGAGGCATCTGTTGTGGGTCTATGATGGATGCCACATGGTCGCCTACGAAGAGGAAACGCGCATCAGAGTGGTTCACGATATTGTGAATCTGGTCGGCCATGAATTCGTGCAGGATGGGTACTGCCACACAGCCGTAGGTGAGCGTGGCGAGGAAAGCTGCAGCCCATTGGCTACTGTTGCGGCCGCAGATGGCAATCTTGTCGCCTTTCTCTATGCCGGAGTTCTCAAAAAGAATATGTAGCTTTTCTATCTTGCGGGCCACATCATGGTATTGCAGCGTCTGTCCTTTGAAGTCTGTCAATGCGTCAGCATCCCAGTGCTCAATGACACTGCGTTCTATGAGCTCGTTAAAGCTTTGTGTTTGTTCCATATAGATTTATGCTTGGTAAAGATATCGTTTGATACTCTTCTTAGGTGTCTTGGCAAATTCTTCGTTGTGAAGCTTGATGGCAGACAGACGACTATAGGCCGGCAGTTGCTCGTTCATGTTGTGGCGGTTCTGCTCCATGATGCTCTCCAGTTCTTCCTGACTGAAATTCATCAGTTCGTCCTGATCGGGATAGACAAGGGCAATCAGTTTTTCGCCATCTTGTATGACAACGCTTTCGGCTACCATCGGCATAGAGTTGAGCTTGTCTTCAATCTCCTCGGGGTAGATGTTCTGTCCGTTGGCACCAAGCAGCATGTTCTTGATACGTCCGCGAATGAAGATGTTGCCATCAGCATCCATCGTACCCAGATCGCCTGTGTGGTACCATCCGTCATCGTCAAGGGCTTCGCGTGTGGCTTCCTCGTTCTTGTAGTAGCCTATCATCACGTTGGTACCGCGAGCCAGTATTTCTCCAGGAATCGTCCGTGGGTCGCTGCTGGCAATACATACCTCCATGTGGTCGATGGCCTTGCCGCAGGAACCGCTAACGAACTCCTTCCAGTCGCGATAGCTGATGAGGGGAGAGCACTCCGTGGCTCCGTAGCCTACAGTGATGGGGAAACCTATCGACATGAGGAACTGCTCTACCTCTTTGGATAGGGGAGCACCGCCTACGATAACTTCATAGGCCCGGCCGCCGAAAGCAGCATAGACTTGCTCGCAAATTTTCTCTTTTACCTTCTTGGAAATAACGGGCATAGAGAGCAACAGTTTCATGCGGTTGCTCTGTATGATGGGGAATACTTTCTTGCGGATAATCTTCTCAATGATAAGGGGTACCGAGATAACCAAAGCAGGTTGGACATCGGTGAATGCCTTAGCAATAAGGGTCGGGGAGGGCAGGCGGTTGAGGAAGAACAGGTGGCTGCCGTTGCAGAAACCGAACAGGAACTCGATGCTGAGACCATACATATGGGCCATGGGAAGAATGTCGAGGACCGGGCTGCCTGCAGGTACGACCTTGCCTAAACGTTTCAGACAGAAATCCACATTGCCCCATAGGCCGCGATAGGGGAGCATCACACCCTTGGAGAATCCCGTGGTGCCGCTGGTATAGTTGATGAGGGCCAGCTCATGGGGAGTGTCTTCATGATAAATGACATGCTCCTTACGGAAAGCCTTGGGATATTTCTGGCCGAACATATAATTAAGGTGTTCGCGCGCATAAGTGAGCTGGTCGGAACGTGACACCATTAGCGAGAAGTCGGGAATGTTGATGATACCCTCCAGTTTTGGCATCTCATCGGGGGTGATTTCCTTGGCGATGTAGTCACCGACAAAAAGCAGACGCGAATCGGAATGGTTCACGATGTTGTGAATCTGCTCGGCATTAAACTCATGGAGGATAGGGACGGCAATCGCACCATAGGTCAGCGTGGCCAGAAAAGTCACTGCCCAGTGGGCGGAGTTACGACCACAGATGGCAATCTTGTCGCCTTTCTTTATATTACAATTTTCGAACATGATGTGCAGCTTTTCTATTTTGCGTGCTACATCGTGATACTGCAAGGTTGCTCCTTGATAGTCGGTCAGCGCGTCGGCATCCCAGTTTTTCAGGATAGCATCCTTGATATATTGGTTAAAACTTGAACCGGTTTCCATTGCACAGATAAGAATAATTTGTGCAAAGGTAATTTGTTTCCTGCACATCCGCAAATTTTTTGTGCAGTATTTTTGCCAAAATGTAAATAATCTTTTATTTTGTAGGAGTTTTACGGTATAACCGAACATTAAACAGGGAATATTTGCGAGAGAGAAAAAAAATTCTTACTTTTGCAACACTAAAAAAACAAAAACAAACAAATATGAAACGAATATTGGTTACAGGTGGAGCTGGTTTCATTGGTTCTCACCTCTGTGAAAGACTCGTTAATGAGGGTCATGACGTGATATGTCTCGATAACTTCTATAGTGGTTCAAAGGAGAATGTGTGGCACCTTATTGGCAAACCTAATTTTGAGCTGGTGCGTCACGACGTGATTAATCCCTACTGGGCTGAAGTTGACGAGATCTTCAATCTCGCTTGTCCGGCATCGCCTATCTATTATCAGCACGACCCCATTCAGACCACTAAGACATCAGTATTTGGCGCTTTCCACATGCTGGGGCTGGCTCGTCGTACTCATTGCAAGATACTTCAGGCTTCGACCAGTGAGGTGTATGGCGATCCCACCGTTCACCCACAGCCTGAGACCTATTGGGGCAATGTGAATCCTCACGGGGAGCGCTCCTGCTATGATGAGGGTAAGCGTTGTGCTGAAGCATTGTTCTTCGACTATCATCGACTGCATCAGGTACGCATCAAGATTATCCGTATCTTCAATACTTATGGACCGCGTATGGCTATCAGTGACGGTCGCGTGGTGTCAAACTTCGTGGTGCAGGCGCTGAAGGGTGAGGATATTACCATCTATGGCGACGGACAGCAGACGCGCTCGTTCCAGTATGTGAGCGATCTTATAGAGGGTATGCTGCGCGTTATGAGTACTGGTGATGACTTCACGGGACCTGTCAATCTGGGCAACCCTGGTGAGTTTACTATGCTGGAACTGGCTGAGCTGGTGCTGAAGAAGATAGGCGGAAAGAGTAAACTGGTGTTCAAGCCCCTGCCCAGTGATGATCCTAAGATGCGCCGTCCTGACATCACCAAGGCGAAGACAGAATTGGGATGGGAGCCGAAGGTGAAACTCGACGAGGGCCTTGACCACATCATTGAGTATTTCCGCACGAAGCTTGATATTAGATAAGGCTGTAAAACCTATTTCTAACCGATACAAATTATAGCTATAATGTTACGATTATAGCTATAATTTTTTTATTTATAGCTACAATCTAGACTTTCATCAGCTCACTCATAATCATATTGCTGACAAACAGACCGCGACGGGTGAGACGTATGTGGCTGCCCACCTTCTCTAAAAGTTTGTCGTTGATGAAACGTTGTGCCTCTTTCATGCAGAATGTCTGCTGCTTTGGCGAAAGCATGGCCATGTTGAGTCCTTCGCAAGTGCGGAGAGCTGTCATGACGATATCGTTATAGCGCGTGTCGGTATCAAGAATTTCCTGTTCAAAGATTGGCGTGCCATTCTCGATGCCCTCTATGTATGTCATAAGGTGGGCCGTGTTCCAGCAACGGCAGGCGTACCCATCGAAACTATGGGCGGCAGCACCCAGACCGATGTAAGGTGTCTGGTTCCAATAATTGCTGTTGTGACGTGAGCGATAACCGGGTTTTGCAAAGTTGCTAATTTCGTAGTGCTCATAGCCATTAGCTTTGAGACGGTCGATTAAATCGCTGTACATCTGGAGGTTGAGTTCTTCATCAATTTCGGAAACTACGCCTTTCTCTAACAGTCGATGGAGTGGGGTACCCTCTTCATACATGAGTGCATAGGCCGACAAGTGCTCAATATTGAGCGATAAGGCGGCATCGATGTCCTGATGCCATTCGTCGAGCGTCTCGCCCGGGAAACCGTACATCAGGTCGATGCTGATGTTTCGGATGCCAGCTTGCCGCAGACGCTCCACAGCGACGGGAATCTGTTCGGCAGTGTGTCGGCGGTGCAGGAAATGCAGACGGTCGTTCGAGAAAGTCTGTACACCCATGGAGATGCGGTTGATGGGAAGCTGTGACAGAATCGCAGCATACTTAACCGTTATGTCGTCGGGGTTGCACTCCATCGTTACTTCCTTTACATGCTCCATCCCATACACCTTATTTATATATATAAAGAGCTGGTGCAGCTGTGCTTCATTAAGCTGGCTTGGCGTACCGCCTCCCAGATAGATGGTCTCTATCTTTCCCTGTGTTGTAGCAGAACTGTCAGAGAGGCCCTCCATCTCCCGGCAGACGGCATCGACATATCGCTGGCGCAGATGGCTCTGTGTCGTAGAGTAGAAGCCGCAGTAGATGCAGCGACTTTTGCAAAAGGGTATGTGAATGTAGAGACCTGACATGGATGGCTGTTCGTACTTATTTCTTGTCTTTGTCCTCTGGAATGGGATAGTTCTCTGAGGGTTTGTGCATGTAGCGCATCACGGCGTCAAGCTCCTTGACCTTGTCGGGAAAATCATTGGCCAAGTTGTGTTGTTCATTGGGATCTTCGATGATGTGATAGAGTTCCAAGGGCGAACCCTTCTTTACCGTGACACACTTCCAGTCGTCATAGCGTACGGCGCGCTGTTTGCCAGGGAACTCCCAATAGAGATAGCGATGGTTGGTGTCGATATCCTTTCCGAAGAACAGGGGTGAGATGTCCATGCCGTCGGTATCGGCAGGCACGCTCTCCGAAGAGCCTGCCAACTTTGCCAGAGTGGGCATGAAGTCGGGGAAGTAGACGAGATTGGAAATCTTTCGGGCAGGAATGCGACCAGGCTGGTTGACGATGAGGGGTATGCGAATGCCTCCTTCATAGAGTTGTCCTTTACGGCCTTTCAGCCCGGCACCGCAGTTCAGCTCTTTCAGCGGAGCCATGACGGCGGCACCGTTGTCGGAAGCGAAGATGATGAGTGTGTTCTCGCGCAGGCCTAAGTTGTCGAGCGTGCCAAGAAGACGGCCAATGTTGTAGTCCATGTGGGTCACCAGGGCGGCATACCGCTTTGTGTTCATCGACCAGTCGCCCCGCTCGTCGTACCATGAGGTGTCGTCGATGTTGTAAGGCTCGTGGGGCGCATCGTAGGCCAGAAAGAGGAAAAATGGACGCTCCTTGTTGCGGTGGATGAAGGCAATGGCATCGTCGGTGGAGATTTCCGTGTTGTGGCGCACGTGGGCATCGTTGGCATTCTCGTAGATATTCACTAGACTGTCGCCCCAAAAACGATAGTAAGGATAGTAGTAGGGCGAGTTGGAGTGAACGGTGGCAATGGTCCAGCCGTAGAACTCGTCGAAGCCGCGGTGGTTGGGGGCAGCCTTCGGGTCGTAGCCGTCCAGGTGCCATTTGTTGACAAGGCAGGTGCGATAGCCGGCCTTGCCCATAACTGTTCCGAGCGTGGTATCCTCGGGCAGCAGGTTGGCACGGCGCACGATGGTTGTGTCTCCTTTGGGACTAATCTTCAGTCCTGTCATGCCTCCGGCATAGCACTGGTTGTCACGGATGCGGCTGTTGCCTGTGTTCTTGCCCGTCATGAGTGCGCAGCGCGAGGGTGAGCTGATGCCGCTGCCCGCATATGCCTGTGTGAAGCTGGTTCCTGTGCGTGCCAGCCGGTCAATGTTTGGGGTCTGAATGTATTCATTGCCATAGCAGGCCAAATCGCCATAGCCCATGTCGTCGGCCAGGATGAAGATGATGTTCGGATGCTCAGGGCTTGGCTTGTCGGTGGTCTCTGCTACTGCAAATGGTCCTACCAGAAAACCGCCAGCCGTCAGCAGCAGTTTCTTCCCATCTATTGTCAGCGTCTTTTCATTCATACTGAGTGGTGTATTGTTTTGCTGCAAAAATACTAAAAAATAGATGGAACGCCAAATAAAATAAAGTGAAAACGATCAGATAAGGGCTTCGGTTGCTCTTCCAATTCCTAATTTTGTTTAATATTTCCCCTTTACCTTTGGCTGTTTGGCGGAAATTACCTAATTTAGGGGCCGTTTACTGATAACCTATTAACTTAAAACCATAAAACAATGAAAGTTTACCAAACAAGCGAGATTAAGAACATTGCATTGCTTGGCAGTGCGGGTAGCGGCAAGACTACTCTTGCCGAAGCTATGGTCTACGAGGCTGGCATCATTAAGCGCCGCGGCACCGTAGAGGGTAAAAACACCATGAGCGACTACTTCCCCGTGGAGCAGGAATATGGCTATTCGGTCTTCTCCACCGTCTTCCATGTTGAATGGAACAATAAGAAGCTGAATATCATCGACTGTCCAGGTTCCGACGACTTCGTGGGTGGTGCCATCACTGCTCTAAATGTTACCGATCAGGCCGTTATCCTGATTAATGGACAGTATGGTCCGGAAGTGGGTACGCAGAACGCGTTCCGCTATACCGATAAGCTGGGCAAGCCCGTCATCTTCCTGGTGAACCAGCTTGACCGCGAACACTGTGACTTCGATGCCCTTTTGCATAACATGAAGGAGATCTATGGTGACAAGTGTGTTCCCGTTCAGTATCCAATCGCTACAGGTCCCAATTTCAATGCCGTGATTGATGTGCTGCTGATGAAGAAATATTCATGGAAGCCTGAGGGTGGCGCTCCCATTATCGAGGAGATTCCTGCTGAGGAGATGGATAAGGCCAAGGAACTGCATGCTGCGCTGGTTGAGGCTGCAGCAGCCAATGACGACACGCTGATGGAGAAATTCTTTGAGAGCGAGAGCCTGACCGAGGATGAGATGCGTGAGGGTATCCGCAAGGGCCTGGTAACGCGTAGCATCTTCCCCGTATTCTGTGTTTGTGCAGGCAAGGATATGGGTGTTCGTCGCTTGATGGAGTTCCTCGGCAATGTGGTGCCTTTCGTAAGCGAAATGCCGAGGGTGCGCAACACGCGTGGTGAGGAGATTAATCCAGACAGCGCAGGCCCTGCTTCACTCTACTTCTTCAAGACGGGCGTTGAGCCTCATATCGGTGAAGTGAGCTATTTCAAGGTGATGAGTGGCAGCGTGAAGCCTGGTGACGACTTGACCAATGCTGACCGTGGCTCGAAGGAGCGCATCGGTACCATCTATGCTTGCGCTGGTGCCAACCGAATCCCTGTTGATGAATTGAAGGCTGGTGATATCGGTTGCACCGTGAAGTTAAAGGACGTGAAGACGGGTAACGCTCTCAATGGCAAGGACTGCGAGTGGCGCTACGACTTCATCAAGTATCCGAATTCTAAGTATTCGCGTGCCATCAAGGCTGTCAACGAGAGCGAGACGGAGAAGATGATGGCAGCTCTGACGAAGATGCGTCAGGAAGATCCTACATGGGTGATTGAGCAGTCAAAGGAACTCCGTCAGATTATTGTTCACGGACAGGGTGAGTTCCACCTGCGCACGCTGAAGTGGCGTCTGGAGAACAACGAGAAGATTAATATTGAATATCTGGAGCCGAAGATTCCTTATCGTGAGACCATCACGAAGATGGCACGTGCCGACTATCGTCATAAGAAGCAGTCGGGTGGTGCTGGCCAGTTCGGTGAAGTTCACCTGATTGTGGAGCCCTATGCTGAGGGTATGCCCGATCCTACATCGTTCACCATCAACGGTCAGGAGTTCAAGATGAACATCAAGTCGAAGGAAGAGAAAGACCTGGAGTGGGGCGGTAAACTCGTTTTCATCAACTCTGTGGTGGGTGGTGCCATTGATATGCGCTTCATGCCTGCAATCCTGAAAGGTGTGATGGAGCGTATGGAGCAGGGTCCGTTGACGGGTTCTTATGCTCGCGATGTACGTGTCATCGTCTATGACGGTAAGATGCACCCCGTTGACTCTAACGAGCTTTCATTCATGCTGGCTGCCCGCAATGCTTTCTCGGCTGCTTTCCGCGAGGCTGGACCAAAGGTGTTGGAGCCTATCTATGACCTCGAGGTTTATGTTCCCGCCGACTATATGGGCGATGTGATGAGTGACCTGCAAGGTCGCCGTGCCATCATCATGGGCATGGATTCGGAGGCAGGCTATCAGAAACTCTCTGCCAAGATTCCTCTTAAGGAACTGTCCAACTACTCTATCGCTTTGAGTTCTATCACTGGTGGACGCGCATCGTTCTCAACGAAGTTTGCCAGTTACGAGCTCGTGCCGAACGACATCCAGCAGCAGCTCATCAAGGAGCATGAGGCTGAGATGAAGGACGAAGACTAAAATAACAGTCTGATACGAAAAATGCCCGGCGAGGTTTTCCTCGTCGGGCATTTCTTTGTTCAGTTATATTCAATAGGCATGGTCGGTCAGGATTTCTTCTTTGTCAAGTTTCTTGGCATCAATCTTGTGCCAACAGTAGATGATGTAAGCCAGCACAAAGGGTACGAGGAATGATACATAGAACATGGTGCGAAGGGTAAACTCACTCGAACAGCTGTTGGCCAGCGTGAGCGATGACTGCAGGTCAGCGGTCGAGGGGTAGTAAGAGGTGTTGTTCCATGCTGAACAGAGCAATAGAGGCAGTACGACAAGCACCGTTCCGATGCCTGCAGGCCAGATGCCGTTAAAATAGTCCTTGGAGAATATCGTTTTGCCAATGCCGAAGAGCACAAGTACTACACCGATGAGGAAGAGTATGAGGAAATACCACATGTCGAGGAAGTTGTGCAGGTACTTGTAAGGCTCCATGAAGATAAGGCCTGTGTCTGGGGCGACGGCATAGCCGTCTTTCAGCAACAGGTGAACGGCATAGGCTACAAAGAGCACGACGAATGGAATGGCGTTGCCGAGGAGTAGCTTGCTGCCACGAGAACGGATATCCTTGTCATTGACATTGTTCATCACATAGAGAATGCCCAGCACGCGTGCCAGGAACATCACGGCAAAGCCTAAAATGAGCACCCAGGGGTTGAGCAAGGCATCAAGACCATGAGAGCCGTTGGCCCAATGGCTGATGACGGGAGTAATGGCTTCGGTGTTAATCAGGTTGTTTTTCTCAATAATGAAATTGCTTCCCTCAAAGAAAGTGGCTACGGCTCCGCCAAGGAGCAGTGGACCGAAGATTCCGTTCAGCGTGAGGAAGAACTGGAATGTTTTCGGACCGAGTAAATTTCCTAGCTTGTTTTGGAACTCGTAGCTCACGGCTTGCAGCACAAAGGTGAAGAGGATGAGCATCCACAGCCAGTAGGCCCCACCGAAACTAGTGCTATAGAATAGTGGGAATGAGGCGAAGAAAGCTCCGCCGAAGGTGACGAGCGTGGTGAATGTGAACTCCCACTTTCGTCCCGTGGAGTTATAGACGAGACGCGTGGCCTCATCGGTGTAGCCCAGTGAACGGGCCACGGAATTGGCTCCCTGTACAAAGAGCAGGAATACTAATATTGCACCTAAAAGCGATACAATGAAACACCAGTAGTGTTGAAGAAATTCGTATGTCATGATTTGGGTCCTTTCTTGATTTGTTTGAGTAGGATGCCGATTTCGACAGCCAGCATGGTGGTGAAGAGAATGAGGAAGATAAAGAACGTCAGCATGACGCTCGATGAGTGGAGATCGCTCACCGATGCCCATGTGGGCAACATGTCCTGGATGGTCCAAGGCTGACGACCGAACTCAGCGACAAGCCAGCCGCTCTCAGAACAGATATAGGCCAGTGGAACCAGTATAATGACTAACCAGTAATGCCAAGCTGGCAGATTGGTGATGTCACTATTATCGGCAGCCGTCTCAGGAATGATGCCGAGAGAGGCTAATAGTCGTCTTGCGATGATAGAGATGTATGGAATATCGTAGGCCATGATGGTCAGTACAAGGAAGTAGAGTAGGAGTAGGCAGCCTAGTCCCACCATGATGCGGAAAGCCCAGAAATTCACAGGGATATAGGGGACGGCCTGTAACTTATCGCGCATATACCCGTAGCCGAAGTAGGGCATGTTCTCATTGAGTGTTGATAGCTGGGCATTGAGCGTTTCTTCACTGGCTCCTTCGGCCTTGGCCTTGCGATAATCTGCCAATGTCTGAATAGCTAACTTTCCACGCTCTATCTTCTCATCGACAGATAACTCGTGTGTGCCGTCAGGAAGGGTATAGCCATTCAACAGGTCATTGATGCCTGGTACAAAACCATGGGGATCATTGGTAGCCATGATACTGAGGGCATAGGGCATGTCGACTTTAAAGGCTGGCGACTCATCGTTTTGATAGTCGGGTTGACTAAATGGATTCACCCAAGCTACGGCGGTTAGCCCCTGGTCGGTACCCCCGTTATAGAGTGCCTCCATGGCAGCGAGCTTCATAGGTTGCACCTTGGCTACCTGTTGACCGGAGATATGTCCTGTGAATGCGGCACCTAATGTGGCTATCAGTCCCACAATAGTTGCAATCTTAATACTTACAACAGCCAGTTTCTGTTCACGTTTTTTCATGAGGTACCAACAACTGACGGCTACCACAAAGACAGCACCTATGATCCATGAGGAGATGACTGTATGACAGAACTTGCCCACAGCAAAGGGTGAGAAGGCTACGGCGAAGAAATCAACCATCTCATGACGCATGGTTTCGGGGTTGAACTGACAGCCCACAGGATATTGCATCCATGCGTTGGCCACTAAGATCCACCAGGCGGAAATGGTTGCTCCAAGACCTGTGAGCCAAGTGGAAGCCAGGTGGAAACCTGGAGATACTTTCTTCCATCCAAAGTACATCACCGCTACGAAGGTCGACTCCATGAAGAAAGCCAGAATGCCCTCGATGGCTAAGGGTGCTCCGAAGATGTCACCCACAAACCATGAGTAGTTGCTCCAGTTGGTGCCAAACTCAAATTCAAGGATAATACCTGTAGCCACACCCATGGCGAAGTTGACACCGAAGAGCTTCTGCCAGAATTGGGCTACGTTTTTCCAAAACATGTCTTTCGTGCGGAAATAGCATGTCTCGGCAATGCCCATGATGACGGCCAGGCCCAGCGTCAGTGGAACGAAGAGCCAGTGATAGATGGCTGTGAGGGCAAACTGAGCGCGCGACCAGTCAATGGTCCCTGCGTCAATGTTTAAAAGAATGTTTTGCATAATGGTAATATTAGTTTTTAGGCTTAATGCTTTTATTGATTTGTTCGATTAATCAGTTCACCTGCTACGAAACTGGCCTCTTCGCCTTTTTCTGCATGTTGTCCTATATAGTTAGGAAAGAAAAATACTTTCAGAATAGCGAATATAATGAATAATTTGATGAGAATAATAGCCCAAAGCGTTTTACCTAACGTCATGTGGCGGAATCCATCATAGTATAAGTCGAAGGCGCGATAAAGAAAACTGTCTTTGCGCATAGGCATCTGTTTATAGGTTAGGCTTTTATTGCTCGCAAAGATAATCAAAAATAATTTACAAGCAAATTTTTTAAAAAGAAAACTGTATATTTTTTAAAAGAAAACTGTATATGTATATACTAACTTGTTCCTTTTTGTCTAAATTATCCTAAAAACAGACAGTATTATGCATTTGATTGTCTGAAAATTTCCATAACTTCAAGAAATAGTATACTTTTGCGGAAGAATAACAAACAAGTGAACAAAAACATGAATAAAATCAAAATCTTGGCCATTGTGCTAATACTGTGTTTGACGGGAGTTGCTATTTGGCTGTATTTAGGATTGAGGGAACAGAAGCTGGTTAATGAGGAGATGCAAGAACTTGCCGAACTCGACAAGCTGGAGATGCAGAATGAATACGAGCGTTTTACCTTACAGTATAGTGAGATGATGACGCAGATAAATAATGACTCGATTGTTGCTCAGCTTACTCGAGAACAATTGCGTACCCAGCAGCTGCTGGAGGAATTGAAACAGACGAAGGCTAATAATGCACGTGAGATTACACGTCTGAAGAAAGAATTGGCCACGGTGCGCGAGGTGTTGCGCTCTTATATCCGGCAGGTCGATTCACTGAACCAGATAAACGAAACGCTTCGCTCAGAGAACATGCAGATACGCGATGAACTGGCGGCCAGCAACCGAGAGCGTGCCGGACTGGCTTCCGAAAAGGCCTCGTTGAGTGAGAAAGTAGCGATTGCTGCCCAGCTTGATGCTACTGATATTATGATGATACCGTTGAACAAGCGTCAGAAGACAGCTCGGAAGATGAAAGACTGCAAACAAGTTCAGGTAAGCTTCAAGGTAGCTAAAAACGTAACGGCAGCCAATGGCGTTCGCACTTTCTATGTACGTATACAGACACCAAGTGGAAATGTTCTTTCGGGCGGTACCTTCGAATTTGAAAACAAACAGATAGAATATTCGATGAAGAGAGCGATAGAGTATGCAGGTGAAGAAACCTCCGTTGATACCTATTGGAATGTCAACGAGTTTCTTTCTGCTGGCGACTATCGTGTCAGCATCTTCTCGGATGGCAATATGATTGGCACAAAAACATTTAATTTCAACTAAACTAATAAGAGCATGAAGAAGCATCTGGCTTTCAGCGTGTGGCTATTGGCTTTTGGATTGCCTCTCGGTGCTCAGCAGTTGCTGACACTTGATAGCTGTCGGGCTATGGCACTACGCAATAACAAACAGATGGATGTCTCGCGTATCAAGCAGGATGTGGCGAAGAACATCCGTAAGTCTGCGCGTACAAAGTACCTTCCGCATATCTCTGCTATTGGTACCTTCCAGCATGTCAGTGAGGAGATATCCATCCTGAACGAAGATCAGAAAACCGGGCTTTCAACGCTTGGCGATCAGTTCGCAGGACTGGCCGGCCAGGGGATGACAAACCTGAATACCGGGTTGACGAGTGTGCTCACCAGCCTCAGTCTGCCAGCTCCCGTGATGACAAAGGTCGGCTCAGACTTGAATGCCCTGCAGACCAAGATGGCTGGCGGCGTGGGCGAAATAAAGGATGCATTGAATGCAGAAGGACAGAAGATTGTCGATGCATTCAGAACCGATACGCGCAACATCTGGGCTGGTACGGTGATGGCTGTTCAGCCAGTTTTCATGGGTGGAAGTATTATTGCCATGAATAAAATGGCCGATCTGGGTGAGGAGTTTGCACGCAATTCGGCCATGGCACGACAACAGGCAGTCATTTATACTGTCGACCAGGCTTATTGGCAGGTCGTGTCGCTGAAACATAAGAAACGGCTGGCAGAAAGTTTTCTCGCCGTGGTGAAGAAACTCGATAGCGACGTGCAGAAGATGATTGTCGAAGGCGTGGCGACAAAGGGAGACGGACTGAGCGTCAGCGTAAAGGTGAACGAGGCTGAGATGGCTGTACAGCAGGTCAGTGACGGCTTGGTGCTCTCTAAGATGCTCCTCTGTCAGATGGTGGGACTACCCATGAGTGGTGACATCATTTTGGCTGACGAGGATGTTCAGAATCTGGACGTGAATGTAACGGTGCCGGTTCTGAATGTGGAAAGTGCCATGGAGAACCGTCCGGAGCTGAAAATGCTTGATAATACTGTGGGCATGACAAAGCAGACGACTAATGTCCTGAAGGCTGGCAATCTGCCCATGGTAGCACTGACAGGTGGCTACTCTGTGGCCAATCCGAGCGTATACAACGGTTTCGAGAAGAAGTTCAAGGGCTGTTGGAACGTGGGCGTGCTGGTGCGCGTTCCGCTGTGGAACTGGGGTGACGTGGCCTATAAGGTGCGTGCTGCCAAGGGAGCATCGGCTATTGCCTCACTGGAACTGGAGGAGGCTCGTGAGAAGATAGAACTGCAGGTGAACCAGACCACTTTCAAGGTTGAGGAGTCGAACAAGCGTCTGATGATGGCGCAGTCGAGTGTTGAAAAGGCTGATGAGAACCTGCGCATGGCTAACCTCGGATTCAGCGAAGGGGTTGTCACACCTACTACGGTGATGGAGGCACAGACCGCCTGGCTGCAGGCAAAGTCGCAACTTATTGATGCTCAGATAAATGTTCTGCTTAGTAGAGTAGACCTGCAGAAGGTTCAGGGAACTTTAGCCCAGTAAATTCTTATATAATAATCATAAAAAGAAAGAAATAAAAACCATGTCAGCAAGAACACAACATAACAATATCCTGTATGCAATCATCGGATTTGCATCGGTAGTAATTATTGTCGCCGTTATTGGATTCTTCACTCTGGGACGCGATCCTGAGTTGATTCAGGGACAGGTGGAAGTGTCGGAATACAGGGTGTCGAGCAAGGTGCCCGGTCGTATTCTGGAGATTAGGGTAAAAGAGGGCGATTTCGTCAAGGCGGGCGATACGCTCGCTATTATCGATGCCCCAGAGGTGCGCGCCAAGATGATGCAGGCACAGGGGGCTGAGGCTGGTGCATCGGCTCTGGAGCAGATGGCACATAACGGTGCCCGCAAGGAACAAGTGCAGGGTGCCTATCAACTGCTGCAGAAAGCACAGGCAGGCCTGGAGATTGCCGAGAAATCCTATAACCGCGTCCAGCGGCTCTTCGATGAGGGCGTGATGAGTGCCCAGAAACGTGATGAGGCTTATGCCAATTATAGGGCTATGCAGGCTACCTATGAAGCTGCCAAGAGTCAGTACGACATGGCTGTGAACGGTGCCCGTCAGGAGGAGAAGATGGCTGCACAGGCCCAGCACGACCGAGCCAAGGGTGCGGTGGCCGAGGTGAATGCCTATGTGGGCGAGACCGTACAGTTGGCCCAGATGGACGGTGAAGTGAGTTCCATCTATCCCAAGGTGGGCGAACTGGTGGGAACAGGTAGCCCCATTATGACTATCTCGATGATGCAAGATATGTGGGGAACTTTCAACGTACGTGAGGATCAGCTCAATGGCATGCAGGTGGGAACTGAGTTCACGGCCTTCGTACCTGCCTTTGATAAAGAGGTGAAGATGAAGGTCTACCACATGAAGGATCAAGGCTCGTATGCTGTATGGAAGGCAACGAAGGCTAACGGCCAATACGACCTGAAGACCTTCGAGGTGAAAGCACGTCCCGTAGAGCCGTTTGAGGGCTTGCGTCCGGGCATGAGCCTGATAGTGAAGTAAGGAGACCCTCTCCCGACGCCTCCCTAAAGGGAGGGAATAGAGTAATAGATATAAACGATGAGTGAAGAGAATAAGGAAAAGCAGGCGATAGGGAAGGGGGTGCTCTCGATTCTCTGGCGAATCATGATGCGCGAACTGCTGATTCTTCGCAGGAATCACATCTATCGCTTCAGTATGGTGGTTTTCCCCATCCTGGTGATGATCTTCTTTACCTCACTGATGGATGACGGACTGCCCACGAGTCTGCCGGTGGCGGTGGTCGACCAGGACAATACATCGACTACCCGTGTCCTGACTCGCCGGCTCGATGCTTTCCAGATGTCGCGTGTGGTGGCCCATTATCCCACCATGACCGAAGCCCGCAAAGCCATTCAGCGTAACGAAATCTATGGTTTCCTGTATATCCCGAAGGGTACGACCGAGAAACTGCTTGCTTCGCGTCAGCCGAAGATATCCTTTTATTATACCTATACATCGCTCACGGCTGGTGCCATGGTAATGAAGGACTTGAAGACTATCTCCACCTTGGGTTCGGCTGCTCTGGGACAGGCTACGCTTCAGGCACGTGGCTTTACCGATGAGCAGATACAGACGCTGTTGCAGCCCATACGTGTGGACCTGCACCAGATTGCTAATCCATGGAGCAGTTATAACAGCTATCTCACTACGATGATTGTGCCGGGCATCTTCATGCTGTTTATCTTCCTGATAACGGCCTATTCCTTGGGTACGGAGTTGAAGTTCAATACGTCGAAGGAGTGGGTGCAGATGGCCAATAACCGGATGGTGGTGGCCATCATCGGCAAGTTCCTGCCGCAGACCTTTATCTGGCTGGCGTTGGTCTATGGTTATGAATGGTACGTGTTCTTCCACTTGGGATTCCCCCATCTGGGCTCTCCGTGGATGCTCATCCTGTTAGGACTCATGCAGGTGCTGGCCTCACAGGGCTTCGGCATCTTTGCATTCGGTCTGATGCCCTCGCTGCGCATGTCGATGAGTGTCTGCTCGCTGTGGGCGGTGCTCAGCATCTCAATGGCTGGCTCGGCCTTCCCCATCATGGGTATGGACGCGCCGTTGCAGTCATTGTCGTGGCTATTCCCGCTGCGCCACTACTACATGATTTATCAAATCAGTGTGTTCAACGGCTTCCCGCTCATCGAGGCGTGGTTCCATTTTGCCGCCCTCTGCGCGTTCTTGCTGTTGCCTTGGTTTGTCGTAAGTAAACTTAAAAACGCGATGCTCAACTATGTCTATATTCCATAATATGCGCGGAAGCCTGGAGGACATCTGTTACATCTGGTGGCAGGAGATGAAGCAGATGGTGAAGGACGAGGGAGTTATTATCTTCTTCTTCGTTGTTCCTTTGGTCTATCCGCTTCTCTACTCATGGATATATAACAATGAGACGGTGCATGAGGTGCCGGTGGTGGTGGTCGACGACAGCCACTCGTCGCTCTCGCGCCAGTTCATCCGCATGTGCGATGCCTCGCCTGATGTGAAGATAGCCTACTATGCACAGGATATCGACGAGGCCAAGTCGTTGGTGAGCCGTCAGATAGTAAAAGGCATTTACTATTTCCCTCCTGAATTCGACACGCAGGTGAACCGGCTGGAGCAGGCCACGATGAGCGTCTATTGCGACATGAGTCTCATGCTCGCCTATAAGGCCATCTTCCAGACGGCTCAGATGGTGAGCATGGAGATGGGAACTGAAATTAAGACAAAACTTGGTGGCAAGTATACTGTTCATGAAGAGGCTATCTCAGCCAAGCCTCTCGCCTTTGATGAGGTACCCATCTTCAATCCGTCGGGCGGCTACGGCTCGTTCGTGCTGCCTGCGGTGCTGATGCTCATTTTGCAGCAGACGCTGGTGCTGGGTATCGGCCTTTCGGCAGGTACAGCCCGCGAGGAGAACCGCTACGGACAGCTCATCCCTGTGAGCCGCCATTACCATGGCATGCTAAACATTGTGCTGGGCAAGGCACTCTGCTATCTGATGATCTATGCCGTGATGGGCGCATGGCTCGTAGCAGGCGTGCCGCGCTTGTTCCATTTCCCGCAGTTGGCTACGTGGCAGACGCTTTTGGTCCTGATGATTCCTTACACGCTGGCCTGTATCTTCTTCGGTATGGTCGTGTCGTGTTTGGTGAAATATCGTGAGAACGTGATGCTCATTATGGTGTTCATCAGTATCCCCCTGCTGTTCCTCACAGGTGTCAGCTGGCCCCAGTCCAATATCCCCGGCTTCTGGCAGGGTGCCTCGTGGGTGTTCCCCTCTACCTTTGGCGCAAGGGCTTATATCCGCCTGAACTCGATGGGCGCTTCACTCCATGATGTCATCTGGGAGTATCGTATTCTGTGGCTCCATGCCCTGGCTTATTTTCTTTTGGCCTGCGGTGTCTACCGCTATCAGATTTACAGGGCTCGTGCCGATGTCCGTGAACGACTGGCCGAGAAGAAAGAGCAGGCAAGGAGGACTACAGGCTGACTTTAGACTACAGAGTGACTTTAGACTACAGACGTTTTTTTCTCCGAATCGCTTGGCGGTTCGGATTTTTTATACTATTTTTGCAACGTGCTTCTGGGAGATATGGATATTTAATTAATGATAAGAATATGACTGCTATAGAAATGAAATACGCTCTGTTTAAGGATATCGATTCAATTAATGATGAATCGATGCTTCACAGACTTACAGCATTTGTTAAAGAGATGCTTTTGATGCCACAGTCTTGCAACGATACCGACACATCGATAGCAGACGAAAGCATTGACTATAGTTTTGGCAATGTAGACTTTGGCTATCCCAAGACTCTTGAAGAAGTAGAGGCAGAACTTGAAAAGGCTGAGGCTGAGCGTGATGACCCATCAAAGTGGGTTACTTCAGAAGCATTTCATCATCGTTTAGAACAGAAGTACCCGTGGCTCAGATAGTTTGGAAAAAAGATGCATCAGATCTTCTTGAAAAGCTATTGATTATGCTTTGACTGAGTTTGGGCGGAAAACGGTAAAAAGATGGTATCTTGAGATTAAAAATATTGAAAGCAGGATGTCTATTCATCCGGAATCTTTCTCTCTTGAACCTCTCCTGAAAAAGAAAACTATTCAATATCGAGGGGCTGTTCTTATGAAGAACTTCAAACTCATACATTATTATGACTCCTCTGTAGATACCGTATATATCATTACTATTTGGGACATGTGTATGAGTCCCTCAAAACTTGAAAGAAGAGTTTAACGCTATTTTTCTCCGAATCGCTTGGCGGTTCGGATTTTTTTTGTTACTTTTGTCCCGTGCATTGCGATGCACAGACATTTTTATTTGCTCAATTCGCTACTCGAACTGCGACCTCGGAAAGTGAACGAGCAAAAACTATCAACATTGGAGCTTGCGCCTAAGCGCAGGCTTTCCATAGTTGATAGAAGGTTGTCGCAGACCTGAGTAGCGTATGGTGAAGACCTGCGCTTTTCTTATGTCCATAGGTTTTGCGCAGGTATATCGGGAAATGAAAAAAACTTTAGTACTAACCAAATAAAAATGTAAATTATGAAAAGATTTTCTTCTTTGTTGTTTATGCTGATGTCCTGTATAGTATGGACAAGTGCTCAAAGTGATGTGACGACACTATATCTGACTAATCCTGAAATGATATCTACAGATGGTTGGACACAGAATCATTCAGTTGATTTTTGGGCTTTGGATAATGGTTTAATTGGTTCCTGCTCTGTTGCTAATGGCAAGACATCAACAACTGATGCGACTCATTTGGCAACTGAATATTGCTTTGGTATACAATGTCGTTGGAGCACTAATTTTGCCAGTTTTACACAAACGACATCTATACTACCCGTGGGTGAATATACTCTAACATTTGATGTGGAGAACACAAATTCATCAACGACAAAAGTGACTTACGACAACCTTTTCTTTGTACAAATAGGAGACACAAAGTTTACTGACAACAAGACGGAGTGGATGAATGGAAGCAGTAGTTGGACAACTCACACGATTCGTTTTAATGTATACGAAGTGGGAAAGGCTATTATTAACTTGGGTTATGGAATGGGAAATAATAATTATTCAACAAATAATACTCCTCATCTATACGTTAGCCATCTTAAACTGACACTTGTAAAGTGGGTGAACTGTACCGAATACATCCAAAATCCAGGCTTTGATGATGACATTAGCTTTAACAAAGATGGAACTGCAGCAAAAACAGCAGAGTATACTTGGGTGTTTAATGATGAAGGCTGGTGTGCCGTTGTCAGTGTGTCAAGTGATGGTAGTATCTATTCTCAAGGAAATAACAGTACGACACCAAACAATAAATATGGCATTCCCAGATGGTATGGCCACAAAGCGAATATCAAGGGCTGGGAAACGACGAACAAGTCTGATACTGCCATTTGGATATATTATGGCAGTCTTCCATACGATTTGGAAGATGGAACGATGATGTTGGGAAATGACGAGGAATGGAGCAAGTCTGTTCCTGAGAAGCCTGCTGAGATTGCGACACCTGAAAACACAGGCGTTCTTTACCTAAAGTCGGGATGGTTGAATGAATGCTCCTATAAACAGACGGTTAGGAATTTGGAAAAAGCAAAGTATCGCCTGAGCTATTATATCCGTAATACCAATGCTGCCAAAAGCAGCCTTTATGACGAAGCCACCAATCTGTGTAATGTTACTTGTAATGGTGTAACATTCGTTGATGATGAAGGCTTCAATTCGGAAGGATGGATTTTGCACACGATTGATTTTATACCAGTGGATTCGTTTTCCATTGAATTTGGCTGTAAATCAACTGAGAATTATTCATACAATAACCCCATTCTGTGGATTGACGGTATCAGACTCTACAAGATGGCAGAAGCGGCAGACGAAGATGTAGATAGTGCCTATCAGGAACTCGTTGAGAAAGCTAAGGCGTTATTGGATAAGATTCATTTCGCAGGCGACCGTCGGACCTTGCAGGATGCTTTGCAGACCTTTGTTGAGAACAAGGATTATGTAGCCCTTTATCAAGCTATACAGATGGCATTGACATCAGAAGATAAATATTTGGAAATAACGGCAGATGATGCTTTGATTCATGCGGTTGATATTGCGTTGAGTGCCGATCCGTCATCTTTCAGCAGCGATGCAAAAGAGATTGTCAGTTTTGCATTCACGAAGATTTCGGAATGGATTGTCTCAGACATTGCTACTTACCATGATGCTGATGACTATGTGGCAAAAGTTGATGCATATACTAATCTATATGTTCCAGTTTACATGGAAGCAGAAAAAGTAGTTTCTTCAATTGAAAAAGTCTATACGGAACGTCTGCGTGCCTTGATGGAATCACATATGATATCGCTGACTGATGACGCAATGCTGGAGGTGGATATTGTTAAGGAATATATTGAAGCACTTCAGGATGCCATGAACGATTTGAACAACAGTAAGAAATGTTCTGCGCCTGTGATTACATATGAAAAAGGTGTATTGGCTTTCACATGCGATACTGAGGGCGTGGAGTTCATGTCAAGGATTACTGACTCTGATATCAGTGAGTATAATCAAAGCGAGATAGAATTGACGTTAACTTACAATATTAGTGTATATGCCCATAGATATGGATATGAGGATTCGGATGTTTCAACTGCAACCCTATTATGGATAGAGAAAGAATCTGAGGGTGACGAAGCTACTGATAATATTACTATTCCTGCTACCCCCGTCTTAATTCAAGGAAATGAAGAAGCCGTTTCTGTCATTGGTGCTGAGGACGGCATGAAGGTAGCTGCTTATAAAGTCGACGGTTCGCTCATTGGTTCTGCTTTCAGCAATAATGGCATAGCCATAATCCATTCTAACTTGCAGAAAGGTAACGTTGTTATTGTGAAAGCAGGTAGTAAGGCAGTAAAGATTGTAATTAGATAAATACAATGAATCATGGGGACAGGCTCTTGACCTATGTTTGGGTCAAAAATCCTGTCCCCCGTGACCTATGGGCAGTTCCTTGTTGTATCGATTCAAGTCTCTCCATCCAATGCGACATGAATACGTCGCTTACGGAGTAGGTGGTACCTTTGAGGGAAGTGTTGTCGCTGATAATGAATGGATTCATGCTAGATAAAATTGTGAATTTTGGAAGTTCTATGTTGCGGCAAGTCAAGTTTTATTCCATCATGTTGCACCTGAACCACGCCAGCTTCCTGGGCTTCGGCAGCGGGGGCGCGGCCTCAAAGGCTGCAGACCTGCCCGACTTTCTTACAAAAAAATTTTTTTTGAAAAATAATATCACTAATATCACTAAACTTTGGAAACGCCCTGCCACAGGGCGTTTCCAAAGTGATATTAATAGTGATATTAGGGGTGTTTAGTGATATTAAGTTGAAATAAAAGGTGATATGATAGGCGTTTTTAGTGATATAAGAAGCCTGTCTTTTTCACAAACAGGGCAGTTAGACCTTCAAACAGGCCTGTTAGAGGCTCTAACAGGCCTGTTACTCTCCAATAACTGCTGACATTCTGAGGGAACGATTTCCTATGATGGACTTGTCCCCACAATCTGTGTTTTGGGTAGCTCCTTGTTGCGGCGGTTGACAACGGTGACGACGGCCTGGGCGAGATTGAGGAAGGCCTGGCCTGTCATGGTGTCTACCTTCGTGGCGGCAGGAGCGCCGGCATCGCCACTCTCGCAGATGCTCTGCACAAGAGGAATCTGGGCGAGTAGGGGAACATTCATTTCTTCGGCCAGCCGCTTGCAGCCCTCCTTGCCGAAGATATAGTATTTATTCTCAGGCAGTTCGGCAGGTGTGAACCACGCCATGTTCTCCACCAGTCCAAGAATGGGTACATTGACTTTCTCGTTGCGGTACATGTCAATACCTTTGCGCGCGTCAGCTAAAGCCACCTGCTGAGGAGTTGACACGATGACGGCTCCGGTGATGGCAAGTGTTTGCAAAAGGGTCAGGTGGATGTCTGATGTACCCGGCGGTGTGTCGAGGATGAAATAGTCGAGCTCGCCCCAGTCGGCATCGGCAATGAGCTGCTTCAGGGCGTTGCAGGCCATACCGCCACGCCAGAGTGTAGCCGTGTCGGCATTGACGAAGAAGCCGATGGAGAGGAGCTTCACACCATATTGCTCAATGGGGCAGATGAGGTCGCGGCCATTGACATTAACGGCATAGGGACGGGCATCCTCGACGTTGAACATCTTGGGCATGGAAGGGCCGAAGATATCGGTGTCCAACAGGCCGACCTTGTAACCGAGGCGTGCCAAGGCGATGGCGAGGTTGGCCGAGACGGTGCTCTTGCCCACACCGCCTTTGCCGGAGCTGACGGCGATGATGTTCTTCACCTGTGGCAGCAGCTTGCCCACTTCGGGGCGTGGCTTCGACTTGAATTCTGTCTCAATCGTCACTTCGATGTCAGAAGAGCCTCCTAATTCCTCCCTGTTGGGGGAGGACTTCTGCTCGGCAAAGAGGTTCTTACAGTAATATTTGATGGCTGCTTCGGCTGCTTTTACGGTGGACTTCAGGAAGGGATCGGTGTCGCGGGGGAACAGCAGGACGACGCGTACTTTCCATGGCTCGCCTTCGCTGGCTGGTGCTGCCACCGAAGGTGTGTCGGCCACCATCTCACTTTCTATTAAGTTCTTCTTTGTACCCGCATACGTCACCGTAGCGAGCGCGTCCATAATAATTTTGGGATATAATGTCATGTCAGATAGTTGTATGTTACTTTGTAATATCATTCCTCAATTAGTATCATCCTTCTCCATGAGGTGTCGTTACTGTAGTTTCTTTTCGCTCCTTGAGGAATCCTCGCCTTGCATACGGCATGGATCACGCCTTTGAACGTAGTGTGTGATGTCTGTGGAGGAGTAGGGGAGCCGCATGATATGGTGCGCAAAGATACGCATCTGGTAAATGCGTTTCCACCAATCTTCTTCAGGGTGGCAGGTAGAGAGACGGCAGTGAGCCCGTTGCAGTCGCGGAAGGCTGCGCTGCCTATGCTTCTGCATGCCGTGGGAATACTGAAGGTACGAAGTGATGTCCTCTCAAAGGCATTGTCACCAATGTTTTTCACCGTATTGGGCAGTTCCACATAGCGCAGAGCATGACAGTAACGGAAAACGTCGTCGGGTAGCTCCTCTATTTGTCCCTGAATGACTACACTATCTAAGGACAGACAGTTCTCAAACAGGTCGCTGCCTATCTTCTCTACTTTGGACGGCAGGGTAATGGCTTTCAGACTGGTGCATCCCTCAAAGGCGTGATGGCCAATCCGGATAAGCGAGGCAGGAAGGTGAATGGCGGCCAGTTGGGTGCAGCCGGCAAATGCGAAGTCGTCAATGACAGTCAGTTGTTGGGCTTCCGAGAGGTCGAGTGTGGTTAGCCTGCAGTCCGTTCCTTTCTCTTTACCATGATTCTTAGCTATATGTTGCAGAATGTACAGGTCGTCCTCGTTAATCGGCCCAATGACTTTGAGTGTGGCTATGCCATAGCAGGTCGAGTCGGGCAGGAGGTCTTTAAACTGGCCCACAGTCTCGGTTACCAAAGTACGTTCCTGACTGTATGTCTGTACGACTATTGTTACGAAGGCAATGAGTAGGCAAAAAAGACGCAATCCCATAGAATAGAAGATGATGAAGGCTTTATTCAGCCGATTCTATTTACTCGTTTCTAGCGAGCTTCGCTTTGTCCTGTGATAACTGCGATAGTCATCGAGTTCGATTTCTATATCGGGCTCTTGCAGCTCGCCGGTGCGGGGCAGCTGGAATTGCATGTACTTGATGTTCAACCCTCGGGCTATCCACATGGATTCGTAATAGGTCTGGATGCTGGCAGCTTCGGAGTAATCGGAGTGCTCAGCGTGCTTGGATAGCTCGGCATATAAGTCTGTTGTGCTAAGGAGCACGGGCAGGTGGTTCTTCTCCACCATGTAGGTGGTATAGGTGAAGAGGAAGTTACTGTCGGTCTTCAGGTGGATGATACCGCCGTCGACGAGGAAACGGCGGTATCGCTCCATGAAGTAGGTGGAGGTGAGCCGCTTGCGCGGGTTCTTCATCTGTGGGTCGCTGAAGGTGAGCCAGATTTCCTGCACCTCACCCTCAGCGAAGAAACGGTCGATAATCTCAATGTTCGTGCGCAGGAAGGCTACGTTCTTAATGCCTTCTTGTGTGGCTTGTGTAGCACCTGTCCACATGCGCGCTCCCTTGATGTCTACACCGATGAAGTTCATGTTAGGATAGCGCTTAGCCAGTCCTACGGCATATTCGCCTTTGCCGCAGCCCAGTTCCAGTACGATAGGGTTGTCGTTGTGAAAATACTGATCGCGCCAGTGCCCCCGCATTTCAAAAGGTACGTCGCTTACAACTGAATAGGGATATTGGAACACGCATGCATACGTATCCATATCAGCAAACTTAGCTAATTTACCTTTACCCATGTATCACTCAATGTAGCGATGTCTCTTCAAAGTCAGAACCTGAATCTTCTGTCGGCTTGTTGACTGTTTGGTATTCGCCATTTTCGGCCTTCAGGTCCTCATAGTAGTGAGCCAGCGTGGTTTGCATGTACGGTTCAAGCAGAAGCAATCCAAGGCCGAGGGTGAGGGCGACCAATAGAATCCACCCGATGAAGCTTAGTACCAGCAGCAATAAGTTCATCTTATGGCCTGCCATCATTTCTCTGCTACGTCTCAGGGCATCAATGACACCTATCTCCTTATTGTCCTTCAGAATGTAGGGCATCTGTGAATACATCAATCCGACAATGATACCAGGAATGATGAAAAGGAGTGTGCCTATCACACAGAGAAAAGCATAGATGATGTAGGCAAAGACGATTCGTATAACATCGTTGTATCCCTCAAAGAGTCGGCTTGTCTTCAGTTCTTCGCCTCTGGTTAAGCCGAGGAATGAAACGGTATAGCTCCATCCTATGGGAAGACAGGCGAGTATCCATACCATGTTGAAGATGGCTCCGGATTCTGTTCCTAAGAATGATTGTATCCCCCAGCTGATGCCCTGATAGATGAATAAATATATCAGGGTGTAAAGGGCTGCACTGCCCCATTTGCCGGTCAGGTTGGCTATGGCTTGGTCTTTGTATGCATCAATCTTTTTCATAATGAATTTATAGGAACACAGATTACTCAATCACCACAGTGGTCCAACCGTGCTTGTCCTCAATCTCACCATACTGGATGCCGCGCAGGGTATCGAACAGCTTCTTCGACATGGGGCCGGGCTTGTCGCCGAAGCTGTAGCGCTTGCCGGTATCTATGTCGTCAATGTAGCTAATGGGTGAGATAACGGCTGCCGTGCCACAGGCACCTGCCTCTTCGAAAGTCTCCAGCTCCTCTTCAGGGATGGGGCGACGCTCCACCTTCATGCCCAGGTCCTCAGCCACCTGCATGAGGCTCTTGTTGGTGATGGAGGGCAGGATAGAGGTTGACTTCGGTGTGACATAGGTGTTGTCCTTGATGCCGAAGAAGTTGGCAGCACCACACTCGTCCATGTATTTCTTCTCCTTTGCGTCCAGATAGAACTCGCAGGCGTAGCCCTTCTCATGGGCCAGGTTATTGGCAAAGAGCGATGCGGCATAGTTGCCACCTACCTTGTACTTGCCAGTGCCGAGGGGAGCCGAGCGGTCGTAGTCGCGGATGATGACGTAGGGGTTGGCGGCAAAGCCTCCCTTGAAGTAGGGACCTACGGGGGTGACGAAGATGAGGAAGAGATATTCCTTTGAAGGATGTACGCCTACCTGTGCGCTGGTGCCGATGAGCAGCGGACGTATGTAGAGCGTGGCTCCACTCTCATAGGTGGGAATCCACTCCTGGTTCAGACGCACCACCTTTTTCACCATCTCCGTGAATAGTTCGGTGGGGACCTCGGGCATCATGATGCCACGGCAGGTGGACTGCAGGCGGGCTGCATTTTCCTCCATGCGGAACACACGCACCTTGCCGTCCTTGCAGCGATAGGCTTTCAAACCTTCGAAAGCCTCCTGGCCATAGTGCAGACATGTGGCGGCCATGTGCATTTTGATATACTCGTCGGAGCAGACCTCAATCTCGCCCCATTTACCATCGCGGTAGTAGCACCGCACGTTGTAGTCTGTCGGCATGTAGCCAAATGACAGATTTGCCCAATCTAAGTTTTTCATATCGTTGGTTGTTGAATAGTATATTTGTTGATACGGCAAAAGTAGGCTTTTTCGGTGAAACAGCCAAATTTTCTGTCGTTTTATTCGTTTTTATCCAGAATCTTCTTGATTTCGGCATCTGTCTTGGTCAGCTTGTCGCGGCAAAGTTTGATGAGTTTCTGTGCCTGCTTGAGCTGTTCGGTCAGTTCGTCGATGTCGTACTCGCCGGCTTCCATCTTGCGGGCGATGGTTTCCAGTTGCTGGAGTGCTTCTTCGTATTTCATTTTACTATGGATTTGATGCTTCCTTGTGATAAACGGGTGATAATCTCGTCGCCGGTCTTCAGCTCCTTCGCATTCCGAATGGACTTGCCGTTGAGCGTAGTAATGCTGTAGCCGCGTCTTAGCAGTTGTTGCGGGTCAAGCGATGCGACACGCTGTTCCAGGAGTTCCAGCCGATGGCGATGAGAACTCAAGAGGTGAGCGATAAGGGGTGGGAGCTGGGTGGATAATATGACCAGTTTGTTATGTTCTTTGTCGACGGTTCGATGGGTCGCGCTTTTTAACCTTTGTTCCGTCTGTCCCAATCGTGCTTCCTGTTGGGTGCGGACGAGAGAGAAGAGGGTAGGGATGCGGGTACTGAGCGTTGAGAGTTGAGCGATGAGGGCTGAGAGCTTGGTTTGCGCTATATAACTGATGCGCTGTTCGCATTGGTCGATACGGTCGAGAACTTGCTGAGCGTGGTCAATAAGGAAGGCAGCAGCAGCTGTGGGTGTTTTTACGCGGACGTGCGACACCATATCGAGCACGCATTCGTCGCGGTCGTGGCCTATGCCTGTGATGATGGGAAGAGGAAACTGAGCGACGTTCTCTGCTAATGCCAGCGTGTCGAAGCCCGACATGTCGCTTGTGGCACCGCCGCCACGAATGATAACGACGCAGTCGAAGGATGATGCTTCGTATATTCGGTTCAGTGCGTTAATAATGCTCTGCTCTACCTGCTCGCCCTGCATGACGGCAGGGAACAGCTCAGTGTGAAAGACGAATGGACTATCGTCGAGCTGATGGCAGAAATCGCCATACCCGGCAGCTGTCTCACTGCTGATAACGGCTATACGAAGGCAGAACAGGGGCAGTGATAGCTCGCGCTGCAGGTCGAAGATTCCCTCTTGTTTCAGCTGGGCAATAATCTGCTGTCGACGGCGAGCCATGTCGCCCAATGTGTAGTTCGGGTCGATGTCGGTCACAATCCAAGAGAATCCGAAAGCTTCGTGAAACTGTGCGTAGACCTTCAGACGCACCTTCATGCCTGGGTGAAGATGTTGTTGCGTGATGCGTTCGAAATGGGGCTGAATCATCGACCATGACGAGCGCCAGCACCTGGCCGACGCTTTAGCTATGGGCGTGTTGGAAAGATCTTCCTTCTGCACCAGCTCCATATAGCAGTGGCCTCTTGACTCGCGCACCTCTGACAGCTCGGCTTCTACCCAGTATTCGCGGGCCATCTCGCATTCGATGACCTCGCGTACCAGCGAATTCAGCTCATATAGTGATAATGTCTGCACGGCTTCACTTTTCACTCTTCACTCTTCACTTTTCACTCTTCACTTTTCACTCTTCACTTTTTCCCCTCCACTCTTCCAATCATATAGGCTTGCCAGAAATTAGGCAGTCCATAGCCTATGATATTGTCGGGATTGTCGTATTGTAATCCGCTTTTGCGCACCATGTCGATAATTTCCAGAGCGGTCTTATTGGGCAGTCCCTGCCACAGGCAGGCAACAAGTCCGCAGACGATAGGCGTTGAGAAAGAGGTACCCATGTCGCTAATCAGTGTGCCTCTTCCTGATATGAGCGTGGTTCCGCTGCCTAAGGCAACGATGTCGGGTTTCACCCTTCCGTCCTGTGTGGGGCCTATGCTTGAGAAAGGTGCGTTCTTGCCTTCATTGTTGACAGCTCCTACGGTAAGGATATTGAAGGCATCGGCAGGTACGGTGATTTTCTTCCATGTTCCCATGCCCGAATTGCCGGCTGAGTTGCAGAGCACGATGCCCTTCTGTGCCAGCATTGATGCTGTTCGTGAGATCATGGCTGTTTGGCCGTCGAGGTCTTGCAGACGATAGCTGCCTAAATGGTTGTCATATTCATTGTAGCCTAGTGAGGAGTTGATGATGTCGACTCCCACAGAGTCAGCAAATTCAGCGGCCATGGCCCAGTAGTCTTCCTCGATAGGCATCTCGGTGGTATGGTCTTCGCAACGCAGAAGCCAGTAGTTGGCTTCGGGAGCTGTGCCCATCATCACCTCGGGGGCCTGTGCGGCAAGGACCGACAGCACTTTCGTTCCATGGTCTATGCAGCCAAAGACCATGTCTTCGCTCGCTGGGCTTACAAAGTCGTGTGTACCCACGATGTTGGTGTGGGCAAAGCACTTTAGGCGGTCAACGTTCTGAAAACCTCCGTCGAGTACGGCAATGGTCATTCCTTTTCCTCGTAGCTCCATTTCGTGAATGCGGTCTCCACCCACCATCTCAATCTGCGTGCGCGACATGCCTAAAGGGTCACCGCGTAGGGAATCCCAGCGGTTGAACTGGTCGTGACATCGGGGACGGAAGGCATCAATGGGCATGTCGAGACTGTCGGGCGACTGAAAGACCATGCGTGATTCCTTGACGCATGGCAGCTGCGCAAGCATCTTGAGTAGCGAAAGGTCAGTTGAGCTTACCAGAATAGTGTTGTTCCAACGGCTGGTACCCATAATCTGTGCGCCTTTCACGCGGAACCGATTTACGATATTCTCGGGTACAGGCAGGTCGGTAGAGTCGACTGGTAACCCTTGGCGCTTGCGTCGCTCTATACTCTTGTGTGAGAGATAGCGGCTGGGACGGTCGAGCGAGTATTTGCCTCCAACCTTATTATATATATAGTAGCGATAGGCATAAGTCTTCGGGCCAGGGTATTTTACCTTTGCTCCGGCAGAGACAAGGGCAAAAACAATGGCTGCCAGTATGAGTAGTAATCTGTGTATTTTTTGTTTAGGCTTCATGCTAATTGTGTGAAAAGTGTTGCAAAGGTACTATATTTTCCTGTAATGGCCAAATAATAAACTACGGGATTCATATGAAATGAAAGGTCGTTTTTTTGCAGAATAAGAAAAAAGATGTAACTTTGCAGCGTATTATGAGTGACAACAGACAAGCGGCATTGGAACTGGGGACAAAGCCCGTGGGGGCTTTGCTTTGGCAGTATGCCTTGCCGGCTATGGTGGCTATGGTGGCCTCGAGTCTGTATAATATCATCGACCGCTCGGTGATAGGACAGGTAGTGGGGCCCACGGCTATAGCAGGCCTCGGAATCACGTTTCCTTTTATGAATCTAAGTGCTGCCTTCGGGGCTGCTGTTGGTGTGGGTGCTTCAACCTGTATCAGTGTAAAGTTGGGACAACGTGACTATCCCACGGCGCAGCATCTGTTGGGCAATACGGTGACACTCAATCTCATCGTTGGACTCTTGTTCATGCTGGTATGCCTTGTCTTTCTGGATCCCATACTGCGCTTCTTTGGTGCCTCCGATGCTACATTACCGTATGCGCGTGAGTTTATGCAAGTCATATTGCTGGGTAATGTCATCACTCACATGTATTTTGGCATGAATGCCGTTTTGCGTGCTGCAGGCAAGCCTCGTCATGCCATGTATGCCACGCTTTTTACCGTAGGGTGCAATATCGTGCTGGTGGTGGCTTTCGTGTGGTGGTTCAGGTGGGGCATCCGAGGGGCTGCTTTAGCTACTATCGTGTCGCAGTCGCTTGCCCTGTGCTGGCAGATGTGGCTGTTCAGCAATCAGAATGAACTATTGCATCTGAAGCGAGGCATCTACAGGCTGAAGGCCGACTTGGTGAGGAATATTATTGCCATTGGTGTTTCTCCGTTCCTCATGCAGTCTACTTCGTGTATCATCGTCATTGCCATGAACAACCAGTTCGTGAAATATGGGGGCGACATGGCCGTTGGTGCCTATTCTATAGCCAACTCCATGGTCATGGTGTTCTTTATGTTTGTGATGGGTGTTACTCAGGGCATGCAGCCCATTGTGGGCTACAATTACGGAGCAAAGAAGTTTGACCGGATGTTTCGCTGTTTGTGGATGGCTATTGGCGTAGCTACGACTATTCTGTTGTTGGGATGGGCAGTATCCATGCTCTTCCCTCATCAGATGGCTCGCATTTTCACAACTGATGCCCAGTTGCTCGACATGGCGGCTCATGGCATCGTTATCGATATGCTGGTGTTCTTCGTCGTTGGCTCACAGGCTGTGATAACCAACTTCTTCCAGTGCATAGGGAAGGTGAATATCAGTATTTTCCTTTCCCTGTCGCGACAGCTTATCTTCCTGCTTCCCATGGCTTTCCTCTTTCCGTTGCTATGGGGGCTCGACGGCGTGTGGTACTCCATGCCGGCAAGCGATTTCGTGGCATTTCTGATTACAATCCCGATATTGTATTGGCACCTGAAAAAATTCAAGGTTTATGGACAAACAAATCATCATTAATATTGGCCGACAATTGGGGGCAGGTGGGCAGGAAATAGGCCGAATGCTGGCAAAGGATTTCAATGCCCGTTACTATGACCGCGAATTGCTCAATCTGGCAGCCAAGGAGAGTGGCTTTTCGGAAGAGATCTTCAAGAGCAATGACGAGCGGAAGGGATTCTTGCGCTCTTTCATGAATCTGTCTTATGGAAATGGAATCGGTTCGACAAATTTCTACCAGAGCAAATTTTCCCAGGAAAGCCTGTTTAAGTTCCAGAGCGATGCCATACGCAAGGCAGCACAAGAAGAATCGTGCGTGTTTCTCGGAAGATGCGCTGACTATGTGTTGCGCGATTTCCAGAATGTGGTAAACATCTTTATCACAGCCTCGCTTGACTTCCGCATCAATATCGTTTCGGAGAAGAAAGGCATAACGAAGGAAGAAGCCAGGAAGATTATTGAGACCAAGGAGAAGAAGCGCGCGGAATATTACAACTATTATACGGGTAAACAGTGGGGAATGGCTACCAGTTACGACCTCTGCATAGATGCCTCTTTGTTGGGACTGGAGGCAACAGAACACATCGTTGCCGACTTCGTTCGCCGTCGTTTCGACTTGTAATATCGTTCTGACAGTTTGTCTATTGTTAAGAAAGAAGAATGAAAAGGGTAGGCATTATCAGTGATACGCATTCATACTGGGATCCAAAATACTTGCACTATTTTGAACCCTGTGACGAGATTTGGCATGCAGGTGATATCGGTTCAGTCGAAGTGGCGGAGAAATTGGCTGAATTCCGGCCCCTTCGTGCGGTCTGTGGTAACTGTGACGGAGGTGACCTGCGACTGATGTACCGCGAACTGAACCGCTTCAAATGTGAGGATGTCGACGTACTCATCAAGCATATAGGTGGCTATCCCGGCAATTATGACCCATCGGTGCGTGGCCTGCTCTATAGCTCACCGCCCCAGTTGTTCATTGCCGGACACTCCCATATACTGAAGGTTCAGTACGACAAGACGCTTGGACTTCTTCATATTAATCCCGGAGCTGCTGGACTGCAGGGATGGCACAAGGAAAGGACGATTATAAGATTGACCATAGAAGGCAATAAATTTAGCGATTGCGAAGTTATAACATTAGGAGATCATGTATAGATATACTGTAATGGCATTATCGACGGCAGTGGTCTTTGGTGTCATCTATATATTGCTTGACCTGCTCTTCGGTAGCGTAGTCGATTGGAGGCAGGTAGCTCTTGAGTCAATCGCTTTCGGTATTGTGATGACTGTAATACAATATTATAAGGAAAGAAATAAATAAAAAAATAAAGAATTAGAACTATGAAACGTACAATCGTGATTACTGGCGGTGCAGGCTTTATAGGAAGCCATGTGGTGCGCCTGTTCGTGAACAAGTATCCTGAGTATCATATCATCAACCTCGACAAGCTGACCTATGCTGGCAACCTCGCAAATCTGAAGGATGTCGAGAATAAGCCCAACTATGAGTTCGTGAAGATGGATATCTGTGATTTCGATGCCTTCTACAAGCTCATGCAGGACAAAAAGGTCGATGGCATCATCCATCTCGCTGCCGAGAGTCATGTGGATCGCTCTATCAAGGACCCTTTCACCTTCGCTCAGACAAACGTGATGGGTACGCTCTCGCTCCTGCAGGCCGCTAAGCTCTACTGGGAATCTCTTCCCGAAAAATATGAGGGAAAGCGTTTCTACCATATCTCTACCGATGAGGTCTATGGCGCGCTTGAGTTGACTCATCCAGAGGGCATTGAGCCTCCGTTCACCACGACCGCCTCTTCGGCTGAGCACCACTTGGCCTACGGCGATAAGTTCTTCTTAGAGACCACGAAGTATAACCCTCATTCTCCTTACAGTGCCTCGAAGGCATCGAGCGATCATTTCGTACGTGCCTTCCACGACACCTACGGCATGCCTGTCGTTGTCACTAACTGCTCTAATAACTATGGCCCTTATCAGTTCCCTGAAAAGCTGATTCCTCTTTTCGTCAATAATATCCGTCACCGCAAGCCGCTGCCCGTCTATGGCAAGGGCGAGAATGTGCGCGACTGGCTCTTCGTAGAGGACCACGCCCGTGCCATCGACCTTATCTTCCATGAGGGAAAGATTGCCGATACCTACAACATTGGTGGATTCAACGAGTGGAAGAACATTGATATTATTAAGGTGGTCATCAAGACGGTTGACCGTCTCCTTGGTCGCAAGGAGGGCGAAGACCTTGACCTGATTACCTACGTCACCGACCGTGCCGGCCATGATCTCCGCTACGCCATCGACTCCTCAAAACTTCAGAAGGAGCTCGGTTGGGAACCCTCCCTCCAGTTCGAGGAAGGCATCGAAAAGACTGTCCGCTGGTATCTTGACAATCAGGAGTGGCTTGACAACGTCACCTCTGGTGATTACCAGAAGTACTACGACAACATGTATCAAAACCGATAAGATCGTGTGCGGTACGGATTTTCCGTTCCGTCCGTTCAGTTTGGTGTGACTCTGTCTCGCCTTTAAAGAATGATGGACGCTCTCTCCCAATCCCTCCATTCCTACCTCGTGAAAATGGCATACGAAGGGGCCACCCACGAGCAGGAGCATCATCTTGCACACCTGTTGGCTCTTCTTTATCCCGAAGATGAGCAAGCATTGGTGAGTTATTACGGCCTTTTTGACGAGCCTCGCCTTTCTCTTGAAGAAATTGCGAAGAAGCGTGGCGAGTCTCCAGAAGAGACTATGGCTGCCATCGACCGTTCTATCCGTAAACTGGCTGTCACCCCTGAGTGGCAAATGATGAATAGTCCACAATAATCCCTAATTCGTCCCAATACTAAAAATGAAAAAGATATTATTGTTAGGCTCAGGCGAACTGGGCAAAGAATTTGTAATCGCTGCGATGCGTGCAGGCCAGTATGTCATAGCCTGCGACCGCTACGACAATGCTCCTGCTATGCAGGTGGCTGACGAGCGTGAGGTGTTCTCCATGCTCGATGGCGATGCCCTCGAAGCCGTTGTTCGCAAGCATCAACCGGACATCATCGTGCCTGAGATTGAGGCTATTCGTACGGAGCGTCTGTTCAAGTTCGAAGAAGAAGGCATACAGGTGGTACCCTCTGCCCGTGCTGTCAACTACACGATGAACCGTCGCGCCATTCGTGACCTCGCGGCGAAGGAACAGGGGCTTCGTACGGCTAAGTATTTCTATGCCAAGACCTTTGATGAGTTCAAGAAAGCCGCTGATGAGATTGGCTTCCCCTGTGTGGTAAAGCCGTTGATGTCGTCGTCGGGCCACGGACAGAGCTATGTGCATAACGATGATGAACTGGAACAGGCTTTCCGTGAGGCAATGGAAGGCTCACGTGGTGACGTGAAGGAAGTGATTATCGAGGAGTTTATCGATTTTGAGTCTGAGTTTACGCTACTCACTGTCACTCAACAGCATGGCTGGCCTACGCTGTTCTGTCCGCCTATCGGTCATGTGCAGAAGGGGGGCGACTATCGTGAGTCATGGCAGCCCTATAAGATTTCCGACGAGGCTCTGGAGCAGGCAAAGATCATGGCCGACAAAGTGACGAAGGCCCTTACGGGAGTAGGCATCTGGGGGGTGGAGTTCTTCCTCACTAAACAGGGGGAGGTCATCTTCTCCGAGCTGTCGCCCCGTCCCCACGATACAGGCATGGTGACCCTCGGCCATACGACCAACCTCTCTGAGTTCGAACTGCATCTGCGTGCGGTGCTTGGTTTGCCTATTGCTGGCATTCATCTGGAGCATGCAGGCGCTTCGGCCGTGATACTCTCACCTGTCGAGGCCAATACCCCCGTCGACCGTTCACTCCTTTCTTACAATTTGGAAGAGGCTCTGAAGGAAGACCGCACCCGTATCCGAATCTTCGGTAAACCCGAGGCTCACAAGGGGCGTCGCATGGGGGTGGTGCTCTGCTATGGCGAAGTAGGTGATGATGTAAACGCCCTGCGCGATAAGGCGAAGCGATTGGCCAAGACGGTATTGGGAACTGACCCTTATATGAAGAAATAATCTGGAAGAGGGAATTGTATAAAAGGTTGACTGAAATGAAAATCAAACTCATTGACTTGCCGAGGATTACTGACCCACGGGGCAATCTGACTGTGGCTGAGGGACTCGACGGTGTGCCGTTCGACATACGCCGCGCCTATTGGGTCTACGATGTGCCTGCGGGTGAGAGTCGTGGAGGCCATGCTCATAAACGTCTCCAGCAGCTTGTCATTGCATTGAGCGGCTCGTTCACAGTGACCCTTGACAATGGGCGCGAACGTCAGAAGGTATTGCTCAATCATCCGTGGCAGGGATTGTTTATCGATGTCAATACATGGCGCACGCTCGATGACTTTTCTTCTGGAGCCGTATGCCTTGTCTTGGCATCTGAGCATTTCGATGAAGATGATTATATCTATGAATACGACGATTTCTTAAAATACGTGGGATGCTTGAAATAAGACGTTACATACCTGAGCGCGCAGACGAATGGAATGCATTTGTTTCGGCATCAAAAAATGGCACGTTTCTCTTTAACCGTCGTTATATGGATTATCATTCCGACCGTTTTTGTGACCATTCGCTCATGTTCTATCGCAATGGGCGGCTTTATGCAGTGCTCCCAGCCAATGAGAAAGAACATGTGTTCTATACCCATCAGGGACTTACCTATGGTGGCCTTGTGATGGGGCAGCGGTGCTCGGCAAGTGGTATCATCGAATGCTTCGAAACACTTAATGCCTATTTGAGGAATTTAGGTGTAGAAAAGGTGCTTTACAAGGCAGTCCCTTGGATTTATCATCAATTACCAGCTGAAGAAGACCTCTATGCATTGACGCAGGTGTGTGGGGCTCATCTTCTCATCCGTGACATCTCTTCAGTGGTGGTTGGACACCAGTCGTTTTCTGAATCACGAAAGTCGGGTGTCCGAAAAGCATTGCGGCGGGGATATGAGGTCAGGGAAAGTGACGATACCGATGCTTTTTGGCATATCCTTGACAGTAACTTGTGGCGTACCTATAGATTGCATCCCGTTCATTCAGCTGGCGAGCTTCGGCTGCTAAAAGACCGTTTTCCCCGTGAGATACGTCTCTTTATGACCTTTGATGGCGCAAAGCCTCTTGGTGGCACTTTACTCTTCATCACGCCACAGGTAATCCACACACAATACATCTCAGCCGATGAAGAAGGCAAGGCTAATGGAGCGATTGACTTGCTTTTTGACCAACTTATTCACAAGGAGTTCACCTCTTGCCGATATATCGACTTTGGTAAGTCTACATCTACTGACAGCGCTGTGCTCAACAGTAAGCTCATCTTCCAGAAAGAAGGTTTCGGAGGTCGGGCTGTATGTTACGATACTTACGAATGGGACTTATAATAACTGCTTTTGTCTTCCTTTTTTGCTTAGCGGAAACAAAAAATTATCCTTTTTGTTTGCAAAAAAAATGCTTTGTCCGTCAGAAATGCCCTAACGTCTGTATATGCTGTTTTCCCCATTTTGATGAATGTAAATTAATTCGTAAATTTGCACAAAAATATCAAACTATGGAGAAAATTGGTGAAAGGATTAAAATGGTCTTGTTTGCTCAGAACCATACCGCTAAGTGGTTGGCTGAGCAGTTACCCTGTGAGCGTACTAATGTGTATGATATTTTTAAGAGAACCGATATTAATGTTAATCTGTTGAAGCAAATTAGTATTGTACTGAATCATGATTTCTTCAAAGAACTGTCAGATGAAACTTTTCGTAGTAATGAATAGGGAAAAGCCCTCTTTGCTTTTTTTAGCTTAAAAAATGTCGTATTATTTGCACTACAGCTAAAAACATAGTAACTTTGCCCATCATTAACTAATAAAGAAAGGCTATTTTTCTATGGATTACGAAGAAATCAACTATGGCTCTGTAACGCGTGAACAACAACTGAATAGCTCACTGGCATTCCCTGTACTGATGCGAAAGGTGTACCTGTGGATGACACTCGCTTTGGTCATAACAGGTATGACTGCATATTATGTGGCAACGACGCCAGCACTCTTGTCCGTAATCTTTGGCAACTCAATGGTGATGTGGGGACTTATTATTGCAGAACTGGCTCTTGTTTTTGGCGTGTCTGCAGCAATCAATAAGCTGTCACTTACCACGGCAACACTCCTGTTTGTTATTTATTCCGTGCTTAATGGAGCAACTCTGTCTACAATCCTCCTGATTTATACAGCGGAGTCGGTTGGAATGGTGTTCCTGATTACTGCGGCCACATTTGCTGCAATGGCAGTCTACGGCTATGTTACGAAGAAAGATCTGACATCGTGGGGGCGTATTTTGTTAATGGCATTGATAGGACTGATTATTGCCTCTATTGTAAATATTTTTGTTCATAGTTCTGGTATGCAGCTTATCATCAGCTATGCTGGCGTGTTGATTTTTGTTGGTCTTACGGCATACGACTCGCAGAAAATCAAAGAACTCATGCTTCAGGCTCCTGATGCAGGGGAGTCCATGCAGAAATTAGCTCTTCTGGGAGCTCTTACCCTCTATTTGGATTTCATCAATCTCTTTATTCATCTTTTGTCTATTCTTGGAGACAGGAGAAACTGAGTTTTTTAATTGTCCATATAAAGACTTCCTCTTTCATAAGATGGAAGTCTTTTTTGTTTTCTTCTCCAACGGACGATAGGCTCGCTATATATAATAAGGTGTATTATGTCTACAGATTGTTTGAATTCTGTATTATGTAATTTTTTTTAGAAAAAAGTCTTATATTATTTTGTCTGTATTGGAAAAATTCCTACCTTTGCATCCGCTTTCGCTCAAAAAATGGGTGTAAAGCGTGACTGAAAGCGTTCTTTGAAAGAGTTACATAGACAGAGAAGTAGTACAAGAAGCGGCAGCGGTATTTTACTGCTGTCGGGTAGAGAGAAAAGATGTCAGCCGTCGATTTTTTTAATTGACAAGGTGGCTTTGAACTTGATACTTCGGATATGGCGTCCTTGAGTTTCAGAGACAATGATAAGGATTTTTACAAGGCTCCGAGCAGCGAGCGATAATGAGAGTGTTCTCTCATTTCCGAGTCGCGAGTGAGTCTCGTAGATTTTCTATCGCAGATAAAGATTTTACAATGAAGAGTTTGATCCTGGCTCAGGATGAACGCTAGCTACAGGCTTAACACATGCAAGTCGAGGGGCAGCAGGGATCTAGCTTGCTAGATTTGCTGGCGACCGGCGCACGGGTGAGTAACG
>Ga0310696_10000076_pt1 | contig 168936 bp, 136 predicted proteins | sample AusTroGonzalo_MG_4_FD_203885 | JGI IMG/M metagenome (GOLD analysis project Ga0310696, IMG submission 203885) | Bovine rumen microbial communities from tropical cattle in Woodstock, Queensland, Australia - Gonzalo_02 (v2) (version 2) | ecosystem: Host-associated > Mammals > Digestive system >...
CGATCCAAGTTACGAATCTAAGATCAAGACTAATTTGAAGAAAGCTTGGGATGGTAGCTTGATGACAGGTCAATACCGTTACTACGACGGTTTGGTTCACTACTTGGCAATGCTTCACTTGTCTGGATACTTCAGAATTTGGAAACCAACTCCTGATATCACAGAAAAGACAGTTGACGGAAACTCTTACAACGGTCAAACTTATACAGAAGAGACCACCATCGACGAATTTAAAGATTGCAAATTGTATAGAGTTACTATCAAATGCAACGGCGGAGACAAATCTGACGACATCAACAATGTAGATGGCATCTCTATCTATCCTAACCCTGCAAGAAACGAATTCGCTATCTCTTGCAACGAGGATATCAAATCTGTTGAGATGACCAACCTTGCTGGACAAGTTGTCTTGAGCGACAGCAACTCTGAAATCCAAGTTTCATTGCCTGCTGGTACTTACATCGTTCGCGTAACAACTACAAACGGCAATGTCTACATGAAGAAGTTAATCATCAAATAATACTTCCGTCTGATTTTTACAAAGACATAAGTAATTTGATTATGATATGGCATGAGTTCAGCGTATTGCTGAACTCATGCTTTTTTATTGAACTTTTTTTCATACCTTTGCCCCAATAACACAGATTCCGTACGCTATGAGCAAACTTTCGATATTATCACTTCTTTTCGCTTTTATACCCTCTCTGCTCATTGCTCAGCTTCGAATCAACGAGGTGATGCAATCCAACCTCACCCTAATTGACGATTTCAACGATTTCCCTCCCTCATGGATTGAAATCTACAACGAATCATCCAACCCCATCTCTCTTCATCATTATTCCATTGAATCCGACAACACCATCTATACCATTAAAAAAGATACCACAATAGCTCCTCACGACTTCATCCTTCTCTACGGTGATGAAGTCAATAGCAATCTGCACACCAACTTCAAACTTGAATTCGACAAGAAATCCACTCTTCGTCTATTCACCTCCAAAGGTCTCCTCGTCGACTCCCTACTTATCCCACCAATGCGACAAAAAGGTGTCTCATACGGAAGAACCAACAACGGAGAAGAGGGCTGGCTACTGAAAAGCACTCCCAGCAAAGCCAATTCAGCAATCAGCTACACCTTTCTTCCTACTCCTACCCTTTCTATCCCATCTGGATTCCACAAAAGTTCGTTCACAGTCAAATTAAGCGAGCCAAACAATTCTAATTCAACAACTTATTACACTACGAATGGCAAAATACCAACTATCAAAGATAGTATATTCGCAGATAGTTTAATCATTGACTCCACACAAATCATCCGATTGCGTACCTTCACGACGGATTGTATTCCATCCGAAGTCTCTTCCTACTCGTATATTTTTCCACAACATGAAATCACCCTTCCTGTCATCTCAATCATAGCGGAACCCGACCATCTATACGACGATCAAATAGGCATATACGTACCTGGCACCTACGACGAAGATGAGTACAACTACAACTATGATTGGCATCGTCCAATCCACATCAACTACCTAGACACAAATGGCGCACTTCAGATAGACCAACTTGCAGAGGTTCGCATAGCAGGTGCCACATCTAGGAAATTACCTCAAAAATCACTCGCCATCTATAGTAAGAAAAGACTCTCCGGAGGTGATTTCAACTATCCATTTTGGAAAGAAAAACCACAAATCAAACAGACTCACTCCTTTTTGCTACGCAATGCAGGAAATGATTTTCTACTTGGTCACATACGCGATGCTGCCGTACAAAGTTATGCCGGCTTAACCATGAAAAATATCGACTATCAAGCATACGAGCCAGTAATTGTCTTTATCAATGGGAAATACACTGGACTTATGAATCTGCGAGAACGAACAAACATCGATTATATTTATGCCAACCATCCAGACGTGAAAGAGGAGGTGGACGTAATAGAAAATTGGGACATCATCAATTCTGGAAATGGCAATGCCGCCAATCTCTTGTATAAAATCATGACCAACAAAAATGTCACCTATGAAGATTTGGAAAGTCTGATTGACATGGATGAGTTTCTCAACTATTTCATCATCGAAACCTATTTCGGGAATGCAGATTTCCCCGACAATAACATTGTCATGTGGAGAGAGCAGAAGAAAGATGCCAAATGGAGATGGATACTGAAAGATTTAGACATCTCCATGGATTACCGAACCATAAGAAATGGGGCTATATTTCTCTACTCAATCAACTTCTTTGAACAAATTCTCGCCGTCAACCCTGAGGATGAAAATTTCAAGAAGATGGACTTCCCCACTAAACTGATGAGAGTGCTGGTCAACATGGAACCCTTCAGAGAAAGGTTTATCGAGCAATTCAGTGTTAACATGGGAGATTTTCTCCACCCACGCTATATCATCCATCATATAGACAGTTTGACGCAACGCATTGAGTACGAATTTCCCTTCACGGACGAACGCTACAACAATTTTACGGGGAACGACTTCACCGACTGGTATCAGGAGCGTGATCTCATTCGTAATTATGCTTCCAAACGCAACTGGTTGAACTCAGCCTCTATGGGTAACTATTTTCATCTCGGCAACATGTTCCACCTAACCATCAACGACCCTTTTGCAAGTGATCTTCCCTATGAGTTCACCTTCAATGATATTCCCATGAGTCACACCTCATTCGAAGGCTACTACTATAATGGTCGGACCATCAAACTACACACCAAAGAGAAAGAAGGTGCTCCAGCGATCAAAGGATGGAGAATAGAAAAGAAGATTCAAGATATAACCCTCTATGAATATGTCGACGGAGACTCTCTCTCCCTTCACATTCCGAAACAATCAATTGCAGACCACATAGCCATATTCTCATTAGATTCAGTTGTCGACCATCAGCAATCAACAAACCAACCACGTTGTTACAACGTAGAAGGGGGCATTTTGCTTACACAACTAAACGATCAGACGACAATATCCGTGGCAGACCTAAGTGGGAAAACACTATTCCTTCAAAAAGGTTTCGAACAGGGAGAGACACTGATTCACCTTCCCAAAGGATGCTATCTGCTGAATGATGGCGAATCATGGAAGAAAATTATCGTAACAAAATAGAAGAAATAAGGCGTCTAGTTGAAAATTTCTCTTTATCTTTGGAGTTAAATGCATTAAAACATACGGTGAGTGCTATAAGTTCACTATTTTAACATAAATAAAAAAAACAGAAATGGCATATCAAGAAACGGTGAGAACCAGTTATGGTTCAAGAGTAGCAGGAGGTTTAAAAGGCATTATTAGAGGTTTCCTCCTACTGATTATTGGAACAGTACTTCTTTGGTGGAATGAAGGAAGAACATTGAAGACATCTGATGCCAACAAGGAAGCATACGAAGTGACCACTCAAGTATCGGATCTCTCCACAATCAACAACACCCTTAATGGGAAAATGATTTTTTCTAGTGGGTTAGCAACAACGAAAGATTCTCTTGTCGATCACGAATTCAATATCGGCGCAAATGCCATCAAACTTATACGTAAAGTAGAGTATTATCAATGGGTACAACACTCATCCTCCAAAAGCAAAGACAAGTTTGGAGGCGCAGAAGAAACAACCATCACGTATACATACGAAAAGAAATGGGTTTCATCGGCACAAAACTCTGCTGAATTCAAAGACCCTGATTACAAAAACAAGAACTTCACTTTATCCACAATTGAGAGTGAATCATTTTTAGCCCCCAATGTAACAATCGGTGCATATAAAATACCTGACTTCCTTTCTTCTCAAATAAGTGGAGCACAAGACCTCTACGTTCAACTCTCCAAAGAGAAGATTCAAGCATTCAACACGACTGCTAAGAATATACTTCAAAGCAAAACGAACATACTGGAGAAGCCATATCAACCCAATGGTGAATATGTTCACGTAAACGCCAACGAAGTTTACTTAGGTGCTAATCCTAGCGTTCCAGCCATCGGCGACGTGCGCATCACCTTCCAAAAGGTTATGCCTACAGATGTCTCCATCTGGGCAAAGGTGAACAATGACACATTCGAAGAGTACATCAGCGACAATGGTTATAAAGTATCATCCATCAGCACGGGCGTTCAATCACTCGATAAAACATTCCAAGATGAGCAAGATGCCAATTCTATAACGGCATGGCTCCTCCGATTATTAGGTACATTATTAGTCATCTATGGTTTGAAGGGCATTTTCAACATTCTTGTCATCATCCTGAAAGTTATTCCATTCCTTTCAAGCATTGCCAACTTAGGTGTCAACCTTGTCTGCATTCCTGTCGGACTCGTATGGTCACTCATTGTCATAGCCATCGCATGGATCTTCTATCGTCCGATATTGGCTATCCTGCTACTCGCAGCATCTGGCGCACTCATCTTCTTCCTTGTCAAAAGAGCCAAAGAGAAGAAAAAACAAAACAGTGAAGAATTAGTATCAACCACAGAATAAAATAAGATGATAAATAGCGAAGAAAAATTATACGTAGCCCACTCCGACCATCCATTGGTGTTGGAGCCTAAGATGGCCAATCGTCACGGACTGATTGCAGGAGCCACCGGTACAGGTAAAACCGTTTCTCTACAAGTATTGGCAGAATCATTCAGCGACCTCGGAGTACCTTGTTTCATGGCAGATATGAAGGGTGACTTGTCTGGCGTCTACAAAGCTGGAGAATTAACTAAATTCATAGCCAAACGTCAGGAACAATTTGGCGTCACATTCGAGTTTCAACCCTACCCTACCCAATTCTTCGACGTGTATGGCGAGCAAGGTCATCCTATGCGTGTCACCATCAAAGACTTTGGCGTGTTATTATTCTCACGAATCATGTCGCTCACCGATACGCAAGAGGGCGTGCTCAACGCTGTATTCCGTATTTGCGAAGACAAGGGAATGCCACTGGACGACTTGAAAGATCTCCGTGCCGCATTAAACTACATCGGACAAAACGCTAAAGAATTCCAAACGGAATATGGTAACATATCTTCCGTGTCCGTAGGGTCCATCCAACGAAACCTATTAGCACTGGAAGAGCAAGGTGGAAATCAATTCTTCGGACTTCCTGAGTTTGATATCGACGACTTCTTCAGTGTAGAGAAGATGAATGGTATCAAGAAAGGAATGATCAATATCCTTGCTGCAGATAAGTTGTACAACAATCCAAAACTCTACTCAGCCTTCCTGATGTGGCTATTGACCACCATCTACAACAAATTGCCTGAAGTGGGAGATATGGACAAACCAAAATTCATCTTCTTCTTTGATGAGGCACATCTACTATTTGACGATGCCTCAAAAGCTTTGATGGAGCAGATAGAGAAGGTGGTTAGACTTATTCGTTCGAAGGGTGTGGGTGTCTATTTCATCACACAAAATCCAATGGATATTCCAGAGAACGTGTTGGGACAACTAGGAAACAAGATACAACACGCTTTGCGTGCCTTCACACCAAAAGACCAAAAGGCAGTTAAAGCAGTGGCTCAATCCTTCCGCGCGAATGAGGCATTCGACACCGAGAAGGCTTTGCTCGAATTGGAAACGGGAGAAGCACTCATCTCCTTCTTGGACGAGAAAGGTGCCCCTACGATTGTGGAACGTGCCAAAATGCTATGCCCTCAAGGCCAAATCGGTCCTATCACGGAAGAAGAAAGAAGAACCGCCATCAAAGAATCGGGATTGGAAAAGAAATACGGAGAAACCGTCGAGCGTGAATCTGCTTACGAAATGCTGATCAAAGAGTCGGAAAAGAAAAAGAAAGAAGAGGAAGAAAGAAGAGCAAAAGAGTTGGCAGAGAAGGAAGAAGCAAAACGCAAGAAAGAGGAGGAACGAGAAGCAAAATCGAAATCCAAGAGAAGCACATCCAGTACCACTTGGTATGGCAAAGCATTGACTTCCATTGCAAAAACACTAGGCAACAAACTAGTAAACGAGGTAATAAAGAAAATGAAATAAAAGGCATTTATCGTAGAGACGGTGTAAGCACCATCTCTACGAATGCTTTTATGAGAATTCTTTCAATTCATTTCGTAGAACTTCTGAATTTATAGGACAGACTACACCTTAATTCACTACCTTGATGTATTCTCCATTATCACGTATGTTATGATACAATTTCAATCCACAAGTGGCAGGTCCCTTGACTGGATTACAAGCACCATACGTCAAATCAAATTTTGAGCCACACTCAGGACATGTAGCATAAGGCATCTTGATTGTCAACAATACCGAACGCAGATTCTCATACGGACATGACAAATCACAGCAATGCACCTGTCGATCCATATCCCTGAATATAACCACGCCGCCATACCCCAATCTGAAATTAGCAGGATATATATTATCCTTTTCATACACAACAGCACTATTCGGCATCAATAATGCTTGATATTCGCTATAAGAGGTCTTTACATAGACTTCAGACTCCGGTATGTCACTTTCATCATTCCGACAGGAAAAAAGCGTCAGAAACAACGCTAGGAGCCATTTTAGGTCACTTAACCGTAATTTCATAATCTGCAATTGTAATAACGTCTCCTGACACGATTTTAGCTCTTTTTCGCAGCTCCACCACACCATTACGGAGTACGAAGCCATCCGAGACCATTCCCTGTGCCTCGGCTCCATTATAGGCGACATTCGTTGCCTTCAGCAACTGAATAAGCTGAATATACTCTTCGCCTTCTCTAAGTTCAAATTCTATTTTCTGCATCTCTTTAAATTCACCTTTATTCCACAAGCAATTCCGGACGAAACTCAAAATGCATGGTGTCATAATGGTACCATCTCGTACCAGAAATAAATCCATGTCGTTCAAATATCTCCACAATCTCTCGCGGTATACGATTCTTATATACTATTTGATCCTTTTCACTTTTACCAGGATTGGACCACAACCAAAAATTTGAATACTTTACATTAATATCGATGGCAATGCCATAGCTATGAGCACTCAAGCGATCCATTCCGCGCACCTTACGCCAATAAAAAGTGGAAGCGCCAGAGAAATATTTCATGTAGGACTTCGGCAACCGAGACAACTCTGTCGCCACCGCCTTCAAGCTATCGGCTGCTCCATTCACAGCGGTAAACAATATCTTCTGTCCAAACCAATCAACATGCACCAAATGAGACTGAACCTCATTGGAGGAGTTGCCATACATCTTACGAAAGAAAGATTCGCAACGTGCGCGACCAGGGTCGTACAAATAGGAGGGCTTCCACACTGACGTATCATACGGAATAGAAAACATATCCTCCAAATCCGCCGTATTCATCCGCTCTTCGTAAGACTTCTCTCGACCATCATCATACGTCATCTCGCTTCCGTCAGAAAACCGCACCTTACCATCCGCATATCCCTGAACGAAATTCGGATAGGCTCTCATCAGTTTGCGAACACCAGTAGGTAGTGACACATCCGTTTGTGCATAACCAAGAGTTATGCCAAGCAATAACAATATACCAACCAGCCTACCCTTCATCGCCCAATCATTGGTCTGCCCAACGCATAAACTGATTCTTATAGAATACGTATTCTGGCGTATAAATCATTGCATTATCATTCTTTAGATCGATGGTAAACCAAGGAGAGCCATCCGCATTCTTCAAAATCTCAATCTCCTGAGCAGGCATATAACTTTGCGAGAACATCATCTTCACAGTCTTATTATCTTTCGATTTCAAGACATCCATAACAGTCACCACATGTCCTGGCATACCACCCTTAATCAACACATCACCTGGCTTTACATCCTCAATAGAAACTGGCACCAACTCTTTCGATAAAGAATAAGTTCCAGCGTATGTAAAGACAAGTTTCAGATACTCCTTGAAAGAAGCATAATCATAACTCAAATCAGCAGATCTGACCCATGTAGCTTTACTTTTCGTTTCGAACTTAACACGAAAACCCATCCTCCACTTTTTGTAATCACAACGGAATCCTGAAGTGAACTTAAAATGAATCTTATCATACTGTTCTTTTTCATACAAATACTCAGCACGAAGACGAATAGCGGCATCTGCACACTGCTGCAAGTCCTGTCCTATTAAATCATATTTTAAGACACCCACCTGACACTCGTGAGACTTTACCGATCCGTCATAAAGGTGAGTTTTGTAACCAATAGGGTAAAGTTCCCGACTGAGAAGCCACTCCGCATAGCTCCCCTTCTCCACTTCTGGACGATAATAATTAGGATCTTGATTTATATAACGTGTTAAAATTGTATTCCCTTTTGCATCAATCTTATAATCCGCTTGCGATTCTTCCGTATGCAATCGAACACCAGGGCGAACCTCCTGTCCAACTGGAACAGCATCCCCAAATTCTTCTCCATCATATCGCTGCGAGTAGAGAGCATTCATTGAAGAAAGAAATCCACAAACAAGCATGCTATATAAAACTCTGTTTATTCTCATATTCCATTTATTTAATTTGTTCTACAATACAAACGCAAACATACAAATAAAATTGGCATTTATCAACTGTTATTTGTCTTAAAAAAACATAAGGTGTGTTATGTTTTCACAAATTATCCATAAAAAAGGCCGGAACATTCATTTTGCGAATGTTCCAGCCTTCATCAGACGTACATTTAATTTTTTAGAATAGTTTTTATGTGATTATGAATCAAGTAGTGTCGTGACATATCATCCAAACCGGACTCAGACTATTTCTTCAGAATAGTCGTTCGTTTCACCGGAGCCCCATTCTTTGACATGACAACGAAATAGATTCCAGCGGAGAGTCCCGAAACATTATAGACAGATTGTTGAGAGAACTCAGACACCTTCAGACCAGTGATTGAATAGATGGTCAGTTCAGTATATTCACTCTCATCACCGCCCACGCTAAACTCATTCTCAACAATGGTAGGAACGATATACAAAGAGGATGCTTTCAAGTCGTACACATCCGTTCCGTCTGAAACAAATTCAAAGCCCCACAACTGATTATCTTTGGATGCCCAGTTGGTAGATTGAACCACTTGAGCTCCATCATCCATCTTAGATTGAGAAACCTCCAATGCTGAAGAAGCATTATTGCAGCTCTTGTTCTCAAATCTGAACCATGTACCATTTTGTTTTGAGATCTTCCATCGTTCAGAAGGATTATCATAATCGCTCAACTGATTCTGAACAATCTCTGCACCATCATTAGGATTGTATTTATTGGTCAGATATTTATTGCTAGACATGTTTCTAACCAAGTAGTAATCTCCAGCATCTTGCAATTGGAACCATTGTTTCTTATCATTCTCGTTTCGATCTTTCTGAATCAGTTTGGCATTCTCCTGATCATCTGCGAAAGAAAGAACACGGCAACTGTTTTTATTGACGATACGATAGATGTTTTTGATGGCAATATTATCAACCAACTGAGGACATTGTGCAGCTTGAGTCTGCTGATTCTGTTGGTTTTGATTGTTTTGGTTGTTTTGATTGTTCTGGTTATTCTGGTTGTTTTGGTTATTTTGGTTATTCTGGTTATTCTGGTTGTTTTGGTTGTTTTGACCATTGCAAGCAGTATAACTCATACGGTCGGTGGAGATTAGGCTCTTAATCAAAGATCCAGAATCTGTCGTGTTATTCCAGCTTCTAGAATTACAAGCTCCCGGTTTCAAGGCAGCAGACACCTCACCTTTGTCCGAATAGCTCCAGTTGATCCAACTGATTTTATTCCGATTAGCCCAATCAATCCAAGTTTTTGTGGCATCCGGACTATAACTTCCATCACCAGAAGCCGAGCTTGTACCAAACTCAGTAATAAAAATAGCGCAACCATTATTCATGGCTGATTCTGCCTTAGAGCGCAAGGAAGCACCATGTGTACCCGCATAAAAATGGAGGGTATACATCACATTTGAGTATGAGAGTTTGTTTTCAGAAGCTTTATCCACGTCCTGACTCCAAGTAGGGGTACCGACAATGACAACCGTTTCATCTTTGTTTTGGTCACGAATGATCTTTAAGATAGTTTCGGCATACTCTTTAACCGTCGACCAAGTGCAACCGCCATTAGGTTCGTTGCATATCTCAAACAAGACGTGTTCTTTAGATCCATGTTTTTGGGACATATAGTTCCAAAAATCTTTGGCATCATCGAGGTTTGCATTGGGATTTCCAGGATTCAGCACATGCCAATCGATCATGCAATAGATACCACGATTAGCGCACTCATCCACGTATGTATCAATAAAGTTTTTCCACTTGTTTGGGTTGGTCACATATCCCTGTTCCTGTACGTACATAGCGATACGGAACACATCAATTTTCCATTGATCCACCAAAACGTCCAACATCTCTGTACAAATACAGTTTTCATACCATTGAGGACCATGCGTACTCATACCCCTTAGTTGTATGGGATTACCACACGCGTTTACCAACTGAGTTCCAACAACCTTCAACTTACCATTTAAAGCAACTGGAGACCCTGCGGGGTAATTAGCAGCACTCATAAACAATGAGCAAGATAGAAACATCAATACCCCCACGAAATGTTTCATCTTTCCGTTCAGTTTTACCATAAAATTCGTTTTTTAAATACACACAATATTGATAAACATTTATACTTTCCGAACGTTAACTGCCTAATACACAGTTAGACGAACGGGTGCAAAGATATAATAATTTTTTCAATTGCCAACTGAACGATAAATAATTTGCAAAAAATGGACAGGCAGATTGGAAGAGTCTGGTTGGATGACATAAAAAAAGAGGATGTGTCAGAAACACATCCTCTTGATATTTGAAATAATTGGAATTACTCAGCAACCACTTCGAAATTGATTTCAGCAGAAACCTCTTTGTGAAGTTTGATAACAGCCTTATAATTACCCAATTCTTTAACGTTATCGCTAATAGAGATAATCTTTCTGTCTATTTCGAATCCCTTCTTTGCCAAAGCGTCAGCAATTTGGATATTGTTAACAGAACCGAAGATAGTACCAGTAGCACTAGTTTTAGCAGGAATAGTCAAAGAAACACCATTCAACTTAGCAGCCAATTCTTCAGCATCAGCCTTGATCTTAGCCAACTTGTGAGCACGTTGTTTCAAGTTTTCTTCCAACACTTTCTTAGCAGAAGGAGTAGCCAAAATAGCTTTTCCTTGAGGGATAAGGTAGTTACGTCCGTAACCGTTCTTTACCTTAACGACTTCGTCTTTATATCCCAGATTTTGAACGTCTTGCAATAATATAATTTCCATTGTCTGTCCCTCCTTTTATTATTTCATCAAATCGGTTACGAATGGAAGCAATGCCAAGTGACGAGCTCTCTTAACAGCTTGAGCTACTTTTCTTTGGTATTTCAAAGAAGTTCCAGTCAAACGGCGAGGTAAGATTTTACCTTGCTCATTCAAAAATTTCTTCAAGAACTCAGGGTCTTTGTAATCGATATATTTGATACCACTTTTCTTGAAACGACAATATTTTTTCTTCTTAACTTCTACTGATGGAGGAGTTAAATATCTAATTTCTGATGAATTTTGAGCTGCCATAATTAAGCCTCCTTTTCTTTAGATTTTAAACTTTTTCTCTTTGCAGAATATTCAATTGCAAACTTATCTAACTTAGTAGTCAAGTAACGAATTACTTTTTCGTCACGACGATACTGAGTTTCCAATGTGTTCACAATAGTAGGTTCTGCCTCAAACTCCAATAGGCAATAGAAGCCTGTTGACTTTCCTTCGATAGGGTAAGCCAACTTGCGAAGACCCCAACACTCCTCATTGATGACCTTAGAGCCATTGTCTGTAAGGACTGTTTTGAATTTTTCAACCGCTTCCTTCATCTGATTATCAGACAAAACGGGAGTCAAAATGAAAACGGTTTCGTAATGATTTAACATATAAACAATTATTAATTAGTTAATTTTAAATTTTTACTAACGAGGTGCAAAAATAGCGGTTTTATTTCATTTGACAAAATAAATAACAAAAAATCTCCTTCCTCGATTCTCGGTTTCCCTCCTCCATAGATTGAAAACAAAGACAAGGGCGCATCAAAAATCAGATTTTGATACGCCCTCGTTTTATGTCATACTAATCTGTAAAAACAGAGTGCGTTTTATTTTTTAACGACAAATTTCTTTATTGTAACGCCATTTTCCGTGATGATGCGAATTACATAATTACCATCTTGTAAATCAGCAACAGAGATAACGTTTTCATTGCTTTCCTTCACCACAGCACCTGTTGTAGAGATAATTTCGACACTGATTGGTGTCGCACCAAAAATCTCAACCACTGACGATGCAGGATTAGGCGCAATTGTGACAGGAGTGACAGCAACTTCATTAAGACCGACAAAGTCGCCATCAAACTTAATCCAGTCTATATCAATATAGCTTCCTGTATTTTTGATGATCATGTTCTGCACACCCTTCTTAAGAGTGACCTTCTTAGACAACTTCACCTCATCAAATTCACCCCAATCACCTATTTTATTAACATTAACATCGAATGACACATTTGATTCATCAAACTCCACTGACAATGAGCCAGAATTATTACCTTCACCCAAGCGCAATGTCACATCGTATTCACCATCTGCTTGCACATCAACGGTATAAGACAACCACTCATCACCTTCGAATGAGCCAACGGCCACACCGTCTGAGATTTCCTTGAGGTCAACATCATCTTTACGATAATAATTGTTGTAACTATCACATTTGTTACCTTCAGACTTATCGTAGAAAGCCATGCCAGAAGCTCCTTCATCATAATTCTCTGCTTCAATCTTTCCTGGGATGACGGCTGCTGTTCCACCGTAAGGTTTATTTGGTTCAACTACTTTTACAGAAGAAGAACCATTCACCTCCTTATTGTCATTTGTCATAACAACCACTTTGATAGAGTAATCTCCTGTTTCTTCTGGAGTCCAAGTGAAGCTTTCGCCCTCACCGATTTTAGTATTGCCAACATAATAAGTTACGCTCTTGACACCACTTTCGGAGTTTTTCAACGTAATAGAGAAATCCACACTTTTACCAAGCACAATGGAAGATTTGCTAACCTGAATGCTTATATATGGGCCCGCAGGAGTACCTGCATTTTTACCGCAGAATTTTGCCGTTGCGTTCTTAGCTTTGTCGGATGCCATGTATTCACGCAACCAACTCATACTAGGACGATCTTGACCTGAGCTCGATATAATACCCGTGTTGGTTCTCCATGTCGAGCCTTTGATATATCCCCAGATCGTAATACCAGAGACGAAGTCTGCCTCCCACATTGCAGGGAAAGAACCTTTCATGATATTTAATTGGGTATTATCGTCAGCCTGATTGATATCATACTCAGTGATATAACACTGCAACTCCCTACCACCTTTTTGCGTGATTTGGTTGTGAATATCCTTCAAATTGTCTTCAAAACCATTCATGCTACTATTGTGTCCACTGTAATAGTCATCCAAATCGTGCGTTTGGTGTCCATAAGCATCAATAGGTGCACCTTGTTGTACCAAAGAAGAGACGAGGTTTATGAAGTCAGTTTTTTGATGAGTAAGCGTGTTATAGTCATTATAGATCAATACAGCATTTGGGAATCGCTCGCGAGCCATGCGGAATGCCTCAGCAATCCATTTGTAATCGTATGGATCACCACTGTTACCCAATGCCTGGCTCAATGCTTTTTTGAAGTCCATCGCTCCATTCTCACCTTCTGCATGTCCCCTTATGGCTTCGTTAACAACGTCAATTATTGCCACGTCCGGATATTTGATGGCAACAGCGTCCATCCAGTATCCAACCTGTTTTTTCAATTCTTCTCCTGTCACACCTTTCAAACAATCTGGGAATTGACTCGTCCAAACGAGACAGTGGAATTTAAACAAGACTCCATTTGCTTTGCACCATTTGTAATGAGCATCAGGCGTACGCCAATCCCAATTATCAACACCCTCTTGTCCACTTTTGACTTTGCTCTTGACGACTACGCCCCACTTGGTTTCGTTCTCACAAGTAAGCTGGTCCCACAAATTTTCATATTTTAAAGAACCTGCGTTAGGCTGTATTTGATTATGTGTGGTAATATTTCCCAAAAACTTACAAGAGTTTTTGTTTATCTGTGCGTCTGCTATGCCTATGCCCATAAGCGTAGCCGCAAAAAGTGTAATAAATTTTTTATTCATGATTTTGTGTTTTTGTAATGGTATGTTAGTGTAAAATGATTAACTCCCTATATAATACAATGTTTATGACAAATATACTATTTATAAAAACGGCTAAAGATACTCTTCTGTGACTATCAATTCATCAATCCACAATTTTTTTCAACTCGCCTTAGCCACCGACAAAAATAGACAAATAGTATCGGATATCCAAATTTTTATCTAAATATCTATAAGATTCTCAATTCATTGCATTTCATAGTGCCGTTTTTCAGTGTATTTGTCCTAAATAAATACGTAACAACATGATACACAAAGTAGAGAAACCAATTGAACGAAGTCCACGGAGAAGGAAAGTAACCGAAGAAATAGTAGCAGAGAACAACGCCATCATGATGTATAATCCAATGTTGAATGAATAAAATTTAACAAAATTTCTGATAAACACCCCAACCCATGCCACAAAATGGCGTAGGTTGCGCCTTCCTTTGCAAAAAAAATAACGATTATGGGAACAAAGAAGAAGATAAAGGAAGGAATGAACCTGATCACAGCTGTGGAGCAGGTAGTGAAGCTATCAAAAGAGACCCACTTGAGCGAAGAGATTTTCAAAAAGGCAGCCAAACCGCTGAAGTATATCTCCGAGAAGCAGGAAATCACCATGAGGCAAAGTGTGATGTTGGCTCTCTTCGTCGAATTTTTCTTTATCGAGTCCAATACGAGCCTCAGAAATATTGCCGAAAAATTCGATTGTAGTTCGTCTACCATCCTCCGATTCATGAACGACATCGACGGATTGGAACAACGTGGTATAGTCTATTGTTCTCGTGATAAGCGAAGCATAAGATATCGCCTTCCCATGGAAGTCATTGATGCCTTCAGGAAGGATGAGAAGTTTGTTCCGAAAAGACACGTTAACATCACTTGCGGCGAATTATTCCTCGTACTGGAAGACATCTTCTCAATGCGAATTAACGATGAACTCACCTTCGAACTGACCAAAACCCGTGTCAAAAGACTATTAGATGACAACCAACACCTCGTCTTTGTACAAAAACTACGTAGTTTCGGTTTCGTCGAGAAGGACGAACTGCTCTTAGTATACATCTCGCATCTGTTCGTTAACCATAATGACGATTCGATTGGATTCCATGATTTAAGTCCCCTATTCGATGAAAGATCGGAATGGTGCCTGACGAAAACAAGCCTGAGCCATGGTTCTCATCCTCTATTGAAAAGTAAAATAATCGAATACAACAACGATGGTGGTTTTGTCAACAAGGAGTCGTTCCGCATGACCTGGCAAGTCAAGGAAGAACTCTTCCCCGAACTAAACCTCTCCTCGATGAATCGGGAGACCCAGCGCAATAATCTCATCAAGCACGAGGAAATCACTGCGAAGGAGCTATTCTACGACCAGGAGATCACCCTTCAAATAGAGGACCTGAAGCATATTCTGGAGGAGGAGCATTACAAGGCGATTCGCCAACAGATGAAGGACAAAGGGTTCCGCTGTGGACTCACCTGCCTCTTCTACGGGGCACCCGGCACAGGCAAAACCGAGACCGCAATGCAACTCGCGCGACTTACGGGACGTGACATCATACAAGTGAACATCCCCGAAATAAAGAGCATGTGGGTAGGCGAAAGTGAGAAGAACATTAAGGCTGTGTTCGATCAATACCGTGCGAAGGCGGAAAAATTGGACCTCATACCCATCCTGCTCTTCAACGAGGCGGATGCCATCATCAACAAGCGGAAGGAGGGTGCGGAGCATGCAGTCGACAAGATGGAGAACTCCATGCAGAACATCATCCTGCAGGAGATGGAGACCTTCAACGGAATCCTGATTGCCACCACGAACTTCGCCCAGAACCTGGACAAGGCGTTCGAGCGACGTTTCCTCTACAAGATCAAGTTCAACAAACCCACCTTGGAGGCCCGCAAGAACATTTGGCACGAGATGCTCCCCTCTTTGGGCGACGAAGAGATCCACACCTTGGCGACGCAATACGACTTCAGTGGCGGACAAATCGAGAACATCGCCCGTCACCACACCATCGACACCATCCTGCACGGCGAAACCGCCCACTCCCTCAAGAAACTGATGGAGCACTGCGACAATGAACGGTTAGAGAAAAGAGAGAGGAAGAAGGTGGGATTTTAGTTGTGGCGTTGATTATTTTTAATATATTTGGGAGTGAAATATAATTACAGCAAACGACAGAACTAACATTACAATAAAATTAGCATTATGCAAGAATCGTCTTTAGATTTATATAATAATAATAAAATATGTTCGGAAGTTTCAAACGAATGTGAAAAACTTCTAAAGTTAGTGGATGAATTTTCAAAAATCCGCACACGAGAACTGTTGAAAATACCATATTACGTCAATATAATTGACGAACTACATATAAACGAAAATGCACATAGTCGAATTTTGTTGAAATTTCTGGAATTTAGGAATCAAAAAGGTGAATATGAAATTCTACAATCGTTGTTAGATTATATATCTTCTCAATGTAGAAAAGATTCTTTCAAAGATATTCAAATACAAAAACCAAAAATAACTCAGGAAATAGAACGTATTGATTTATGGATTAAAGACAAAGACTATGCTATAATTTTTGAAAACAAAGCATGTGGAGCATACGATCAAGATGCACAAATTTCGCGCTATATAGAAAAGACTAAGAGCAAGGGGTACAAAGAAGAAAATATTTACATTATCTATTTGCCACCAGAATCAAAAGAGCCAGCCCTCCAAAGCTGGGGTACATATAAAGTCGACTTCGAGAACAGATACATAAATTTTTCTTTTAAGGAATATGTGCTACCTTGGTTAAAATCGGATGTCATTCCTAATGTGAAACAAAAAGATGTGTATTTGTATACTGCATTAGTACAATATGTTGATTATTTGGAAGGTATTTATCTATTAAGAAACAACCAAAAAAATATGAATATGGAATTAGAAAAATTTTTAATCGAGCATTTGAAGATTGATGAGAAAAGTGGCGAAATTGAAAAAGAAAGAGTTCTTGACGAAAACATTAAGAATTTTGATGTTATATTAACTCAAATGAAATCGTTAAAAGACAAGATCAAAAACGAATTTTTTGAAAAATATAAAAACAAGGTTAAGTCAGATTATCCGTCTTTTAGACCTTGTGAACATCAAAATTATTTGTTAGATGTTACTATAGATAATGATGGAAAAGGAATCATCATAGGAATAGGCGATGATGGACAATTTTTTTGTCAGGCGGAATATGAAAGCCACGAAAATATCGACAATACACTTTTAATGCGTTTTAAAGACGAAAATATTTTGACACTAAATAATAGAAATCAAATCTGGAAATATTTTCCTAACAATTTGGATGAGTTTGATAGTGTATATGAATTATTTAAAAGTGTAGTAGAAAAATTAGATAAATATATACAACAGGGGAAACAAATTCAAGACATATTAACTGAATTGAATAAATCGAAAAAGGATGAAGATAAATGGTGGGTATATAATGGATTGGACTTGGGAATATCTTTTAATGATGACACTGAGACGAGAATAGGTATAGAGTCGGAATTCGAAGCAACGCCAGACAATCCAACAAATCCAACAGGTATTTTTAAAATCTATATAACTACATGGGCTGTTGGCTCTTCTACTCCTCAAGAGTGTTGGGAATACTACGAAAAAGAAATTCTTAAAGAGTACCCTGTGACTGATGGCTACTTTCTAGATACAAAGGCGTCAAACGGTCGTGTATACTACCATATGCCAACTATTAATGGAGAAAACAGAAAAGAAATAATTTCGAAATTAGACGAATATTATAAATTCATAGGAAAATTAGCAAACAACAAAAAGGATATGTAATCCTCCATGCTCCACTTCATCCCCTACACCGCCCTCCTCCCCCGTATCCAATCCATGAAGCACACGCTATGGATTGGCACCGCCGATATCAAAGGCCTCTATGTGGAAGTGGGAAGTCGCTCGGAAAAGTGTTGAAAATTTGCATCTCTTCCTGCCCAAATTCCTCGTTTCGGATGGTTGTGATGATTGAAAATTCGCAGTACCACTTCACATTTTCAATGAAAATTCGCAGTAGTACTGCGAATTTTTAAGGTAAAATCCTAAAAAATTAGTTTCAGTTATGATAAAATCCCCCACCTCTGCCCCCATCCGGCAGAGGTTTCTTTTTTCTTTGCCCATAACAACCAAAATTCGAAGAAAGATGATGAATACACACGAATACTCAGAAAGTGACCGTTTGGCACTAGGCAAAGTGATTAGTAGAATACAACCCGCACCCAAGGAGGGGATGCGCACCGATGTCGAATCGCTTATCAACGAGATGCTTAACGCACCCAAAAGCTATGTGAAGTTGGACGTCCACGACATTTGCGATTTCTTTCAAGGGGATGGACCCATTTCCCTTCTTGAGACAGCTGTTGACGACACAACAAGCAAGCGAATGGACCTAGCGTTGGAGAATATCAAAAAAGAAATCGACCAATACAATTCATTTGAACGTCTCCTCCTGTTTTTCTCTGTTCCCCAAGAACACCCTCTGCTGATCGAGGAACTACAAACCCTCACGAAATGGATCGAGTCATTTCAGAACACCCCAGATGTATTGTGGGGCACCGCGTACAACCAAGAGGGCTTATTTCGGATAGTTGTGATGGGGGGGATAGGTTGGGATAGGACGCTCCGTAATAACAACACGCTTTTTCTGCGTGTTGTTAGAGTTAGATAGATTGTAGCATATTTATTTCTGCAAGTACAACAACCTACACAATAGAAAGCATTGATAATAAATAGGGAGAATGAAAATGTTTGTGTGTTGAGTTGGAGGGATTGATTGTTTTGGATATATTTGGAGAGAAACAAATAAAATTGAGTGAGACTAGCAAGTAATAAAGAGAAGTATTTGCAAAGAAAATATTATATATATTTAAAATTATGGCTAATGTTTGGAAAATAGGAACAAGATGGGATGAATGGGGAGCTCCTTCAGCTTCAGTATTAAGTATAATGAGACGTAACAATTTGGCTTTTGTGTGGCTGGACGAAGCGAACAGAAGCAAATTCTTGGATAAGAGTTATGGAGTAAAAAAAGGTGACTATATTGCCCTTGCAGATGGTTATCAGATTGTTGCAATTGGAAAAGCTACAGGAGATGCCGATTATTTACGCAATTTCAAGAGTTTTTATAAGTCATCATACGATTATGAATACTTCTCATTAGATGATGGATTGAATGAGATAGTTGCTGTAAAAATCAACATTGTTGACATTGAAGAGGATGACAAAGCTAAGTTCTGGTATCAGAAGCGGAGTAGGTTCTGCTCCTTGGACCAATTATGGAACGAAGTCATAGAATACTATGACTCTCATCTCAACCGATTTTCAATACAAACATATACAGGAACAATTGGCGAAGGAAATAAAGACTCGCACTGTCTCTTAAACAAACATGTAAGTTATGTTATTCCTGTTTATCAAAGACCTTATGAATGGGGGGAGGAACAAGTTTTATGCTTGATTAATGACATTTTAAATGGATATTTAGGTAAAGAAGGGAACTGCAAGAATCCAGAACCTGTTTTTATTGGCACAATGCAATTGTCAAAGAGAAAGCCTATTAGCCAACAGGAATACGAGCATGATGTTGTTGATGGTCAACAAAGAATTACCACATTGACTATATTTCTCAATGAATTAAAAAAAATGTTCCCTGAGTGTAAATCCCTTAATGAACTAGACTTTAAGTGGCTGAAAACACATGTTAGCGAACAACAGAATAATTATCTTAATAATTATTTGCATACTGACATTATTGAACCGAACAATCGATATTGTCATAATGCTCAAAAAATAGCAGAAACAATAGATCTATTTTTACAAAACCAAGATGAAAGTTTTAATTTTGACATTGATGATTTTTGTAAATATCTATTTAAAAACGTTTTATTCGTTGTCATAGAAACATCTGCTGGATTATCTAAAACCATTCAAATATTCAATACAATTAATAATACAGGACTTGACCTTAATGGTAGTGATCTGTTTAAGATTAGAATGTATGAATATTTGAGAGATATTAAAATGGAAGATGAAACTGTTTTTGAGAAAATTCAAAACGTATACAATCTGGTCGATGTTTATAATAAGAAATATGAGAAATCTTATGGGATGGATACCATGCTTGATTTATATAAGAATGTTTTAATAACCAAGTATGATTTAAACATTTCATTGTATTCCTTTGGATGGGAAACATTTTTTGATCGTCTATTTGATTCTTTGTTGGGAATCAACGAAAAGGAAAATTTCAAAAATCTTAATGGATTAGAACTTAGTCTTGACACGCTCACCGAAATTATCGAACTCAAATATGAAAAAGATCAATATAAATACAAACATTTCGAAACAGAATTCGCAACAAGAATGATTTCTTGCTTCTCACGATATGGAAGGTCAAAAGATTTAATAGTATATCCTTTCTTATTTTTCAACAAAAACGAGCAAAACAAATTCGAACAGCTTGAACGACTTATTGTTGTCGTAAACAAGTATTTCTTTATTCATAGTATTGAGAATTCAAAACAAATCAACCGAGTTAATAGTTTTGTCGCACGTTTAGTAAAAGACATTCATAACAACTCATCAGAAGAAATAATAAATAAAGTTAAAGAACAAATATCATTAGAAGACGATGTTTGTTTGAAAGGGGCCATAGGTCGAGATTTATGTGAAGGAAGTCGTTGGTGGAAATATTTGATATGTGGTGTTTCAACCTTTCTGGAAGAAAGAGGTTTGAATTCTAATGACCTAATTACAAGAATATTCGATACAGGTTGGTTTGATATAGAGCATATCCATGCAACAGCAGACGAGAGTATGGAGATACCCCTGGAATTACAAAATAGCATAGGTAATTTAACACAACTTGAATACGATATAAACAGATCTATAAAAGAAAAACCTTTCTTTGAAAAAAGAAAGAGATATACAGAAAGCAAGTATGCTTTTATTAATGAGATTGCGATGCATGATGATTGGACCATTGATGATATTAAAGATAGGAAAGAAAATGAGACGTCAGCTATTTTTAATTATATAAAAAACGAAAAAGAACTATCATTTAATTGTAACTAATAAGATTCTTTTTTTGTTATACTTATGCTCCACTACATCCCCAACACCACCCACTACACCGCCCTCCTCTCCCGCATCCAATCCGTGAAGCACACGCTATGGATTGGTACCGCTGATATAAAAGACCTCTATGTGGAGGTGGGAGGTGAGAAGAAACCGTTTCTGGCACTTATTGCCCAACTCATCCGCCGAGGCGTGGAGGTGAGGCTTATCCATGCGAAGGAGCCGGGGCCGAACTTCCGTGAGGATTTTGATAAATACCCCGTGCTGTATGACCGACTGGAACGAGTGTTGTGTCCAAGAGTCCATTTCAAAATGTTCGTCTTCGACTGCAAAGAGGTTTACGTGGGAAGCGCAAACCTCACAGGCGCTGGCGTCGGAATGAAGGCTGAAACAACACGCAACTTCGAAGCCGGAATCCTAACCGACGACCCACAAATCGTCGAACAAGCCATGAATCAGTTTGATGAAGTGTGGATGGGGAAACACTGCAAAACATGCAAACGTAGAGAGTATTGCGCGGATCCTGTTGTATAATTTGGAGGAGACAAAACCTAGCATTATTTTATGCTTCTGTCCACCTTCTTGCTAAGCATTCTTGCCTTGCTCATCGCCTCCTTGATACCTCCATTATTGACAAAGAAATCCTCAAGTCGAGAAAGATAACTTTCCATCATCTTGTCTGTTTGGTGAATTAACGTTAAGGCGATATTTGAAAGCTCTTCTGCGGTCCATTTTTGAAAAAAAGGCTGATAACAAGAAAGCTCATTGTGATATTTGCAATAGTGCACCATAGATGTGTAACGAGGATGGGAGTTATCCCAAATGGTTAAGTTTCTTGTCCGTAGGTAATCCTCATAATCTTCTCGAAGTTCCAGCAAACTACTTTTCCCAACATTCAAAAGCTTTATTTGCATCTCGGTAGAAGTCACACCATCTGCCATACCCTCCACAAAATTCTGTTTGCCAGAGCGCGCTGCTTGTATCATTTGATCAATGGTTCTATCCTTTGGCACTAGATATTTGTGCGCAAAGAAAAAAGTGAGATCGTAAATCACTTGCGATTTTTTATAGAAGTAGGTGTTCCTACAATCTCCATTTCCTCGTAGAAACCCTTGCGGTTTGGGTGTATATACCATATTTTTTAATGTAATAAAACAGATAATATATAAATAATAACGTAATACTAGACAGCTAGATAACTAGATAGCTAGAAGGCTGGACAACTAGTTGACTAAAAACATAGCGCTCGATGCCATTTGAATACAACAAACAATCGAACAAGCACAAAGATACACAATTATGAATAAATTTCTTACTCAATCGCCATTTTTAGAAAATCCTTTAGGAAATTTATCATCAACCTCCCCTCCCTCTGCCTCATTCTGCATACCCTATAGTTATACTTGCAGCATCGTTCATTAATTTAAATTGGGTATGGATATAAAAACACGTGAAAACCCAACACCCCCCCATTTACAACATCCGTTTTATCAAGCTAAAAAATTTGTACGGCATATAACGGAATGGAAGGTCTATCCATGTCGGTGCAGAGACAATGGAACGTTGGTGAGTGAAGACATCGAATGAGAGTTTGCCATGATAGTGTCCCATACCTGAATTACCCACTCCTCCAAATGGTAGGTTACCATTGGCAATATGCATGATGGTGTCGTTGATGCAACCACCTCCCGATGACGTGCGTCGTATCACATCCCACGCGTCACGTTCGTTGCCAAACCAGTAGAAAGCAAGCGGCTTCTCCCGTTCATTGATAAAGGTGGCAACTTGCTCCTTGAATGCGCCGTCTTTCTTATGAATAGTAATCATCGGAAATATGGGACCGAATATCTCTTCTGTCATCACAGAGGAAGTTGGATGAACATTATCCAACAAGGTAGGTTCGATAAAACGCTCCGCTGCATCTGTGCGACCTCCATAGACGATGTCTCCATCCTGCAGATAACCCTTCACGCGCTCAAATGCCTTGTCATTCACCATGCGCACAAAATATTCCGATTGCTTGATATCTTCTCCATGAAGTTCTTTAATACTAGCTGCAAACTCACGAATGAATGCCTCCTTCACATCCTCATGTATGAGAATGTAATCGGGCGCAATGCAGGTCTGTCCTGCATTAAGACTTTTACCCCATGCTATACGACGTGCTGAGATCTTGATATTGGCCGTATCATCTATTATGCAGGGACTCTTACCTCCCAACTCCAGTACCACAGGCGTGAGATACTCAGCCGCAGCTGCCATCACCTTACGACCCAACGCGGGACTTCCCGTAAAGAAAATCATATCAAAACGACAGGCGAACAGAGACTTGTTAACCTCCCGATCGCCCTGCACCACAGCCACATAATGTTCGGGGAATATCTCCTTGATCATATCGCCTATAACCATCGATACATGAGGCACGTATGGAGAAGGCTTTAGAATAGCGGTGCATCCTGCTGATATGGCACCAACAAGTGGATTGAGCAAGAGTTGCACGGGATAGTTCCATGGCGAAACGATAAGGGCTTGTCCCAATGGCTCGTTCACGATATATGAACTGGATGGAAACAACGTCAGTGGCGTGCACTTCCGCTTGCGACGCGCCCATCGCTTCACATGTCTGAGGTGCTCTTTGATTTCACCTTTGACCAACCCTATCTCGGTCAGATAAGCCTCCTGAAATGATTTGTGAAGGTCTGTCCAAAGGGCTTCTGCCAATTGAGACTGATACCGTTCCATCGCCGCATAGAACTTGTTGAGCTGTTCTTTGCGAAACTTTACAGGGAGTGTGGCCCCTGTATGAAAAAAATCACGTTGAGAAGCGAGAATCTCGCGAATCCGTTGGTCGGTGGTGTTTTCTATTGTCATTACTATTTGTCTGAATATGTGAATCCCCTTGGGGTTGATCTAAACACATAATTAAACCCAAACGAGAGTTGTTCCTGTATCTGCACTTTCGCATCTTCATCCTTTGGTGTGTTATCATAACGCATGATCAAAGAGAGACGCGTACTTAGGAAGCGATTGATGATAAACTTACCTATCACCTCCCAGTCGAATTCTATATTTTTCCCCTTGTAAGAGGAGAAGAAATCCACTTTTGATTGTAGATTAATCTCTTTCGACACCCTCCAATCAATCTTTGCCTGCAACAAGCAACCTGGGTAACCCACATACGTCTCCGTACTATCCAAGCCCACATGCGCCCGATTAATACTATCACTCACAATAAAAAGTAACTTAGAGGCTAATGGAGATATTCGTATGGTCGTTTTATTATTATATCGACACTCCATTCCCAAACTGAAAAACATACGTGTAGGAGAGAGAAAAGTAGAAACCATCTCATTAGAGTTCGTCTTCTTATATCCAGGAAGGAACGAGGTCTTAAAATTAACCGCCGCACTATAATACACCTTCTTGGAGAACCATGTTTGATAGGCAGCCAACGTCGTCACATCAAAGACGTCATTATTAACACGGAAGGCTCGTATGGTATCCAGTTCAGTGTTGTAAAAACCAATCTTGATGTCGAAATCATTTTCCCACATAAACCGATTTTTACGATAGCTAATGATGTAATCCAGAATAGATAAGAAAGTGGCATTCGGCGTTCCTCCCTTATACCAGTTGTCCGTCACATAGTATTGAGAGAACTGCATCGCCAAGTTACCCTCATATTCCCATGGTCTGTTTTCACGCTGACGTACGTTAATCTTCTTCTTTTCAACCACAATATCACCTCTGGTTGGTTCGAGTCCGGAGACCATGATCAAATGATCCATGACATGAGCCTTCTCCTTCTCCGCATCGTAAGGTTGCAGATTACAATAATCAATCAGATCAGGTGTTTCCACAGAAATACGATTCACCACCTTTCGACGAATCTTCTCTTTCAGCAACATCAAATCACATTTCTCTTGGAATTGTGTACGCGTAAAATAATTGGGAGTTGGTTTCTTGTAGGTTATTTCAGGGGTTTCAATGATTGAAAAAAAGTCTGAAACCTTGATAGAATCAAAGGTTATAGGGAAAAACAATACTTCTTTCTCGTTGTTTTTCAAAGATACAGAATCCTCTTCTTGCGCCTGCATCACAGAGGCATACAAGAAGAAAAAGAAAAACAAACACAAAGAACTATATAACTTACCTTTCATTATTATCTGATGGGTTCAATAAATACACCATCTATTCCTTGTTCATCAAGCAACAAAAAATATACCATTTACAAAAATATCAAAAATTATTTAATTCCGAAATGCACTTCATAACTTCTTGTAGTTACTCACGGAATCTCTTAATCACATTATAGGCAACATATATACCCAGTTCCCCAGCCTTGCTCAAATCTGATATTCCCTTGGCATTTTCACCAATTAAAACATAACACAAGCCTCTGTTAAAATAGGCTTCTGCAAAATTATGTTCCAATTCAATCGCCTTTGTATAATTGGCGATAGCGTTACGATAATCTTTCTGTGCGCAGAACACATTTCCTCTGTTGAACCATGAGAATGGGAACTTTGGATGCAACTTGCTGGTCTCTTCATAATCTTTCAACATCAGATCGTAATTCATCTTCTCATCATAATATTGAGTGGCATTTTTTCGTTCATTCTGCGCCACTTCATCCTCCAAAGACATCTCGTACTCCACCTTCTTCATCAAACAATTACCACGAGAGAAACTATAAATCCATGCATCTGATGACGAGGACAAATCTATCGCTCTTCCTAAATCCTCAATGGCACTGTCATAATCGGATATGTATTCGAACAACAATGCTCTACGGAAATAGTTTGCTGCAGATGGTTTATCCTTGATAATATTCGTCTCGTTCTCAATCTCTTTGAAGATGGATTCCAACTGATTATCAAAAGAGAGTTCTGAATTGGTAAGGTATAGTTTCTTACCCATCACACCCGATTGATTCAATTTATCAATCAACGGGTCAAAATAGATGGATTTCTTCACATCCGACTTTTTCGCAGGATGGAAGGTTAAAACAATATTTTTTTCTGGATCGATATTAAAATTCACATTCTGCACTCTTCCTCTCGATTCACTTTTGTAGGATAATCTTCTATTCTCCTCCTCCCGATCTGCCACCACCAGTTTGTTGTGATGCTGTAAGTTTTTATCGGATTGTTTACGAGTGGAAGTGGAGTCTTTCTCAAAATCCTTTTTAGTCAGTTTCCTCTGTCGCAACTGCATTGCAGTGTTGTAATCCTTTTCGGCTCCTACTTTATCATACTTCTTCATCTTAGCCTCGCCACGTCCGTAATAGGCTGGGAAGAAATCTGGATATTTCTCAATGATGGTGGTAAAATCATTAATAGACTTATTCAATGCCCCCAGCTCGCTTTGAAGAAGTGCTCTGTTGTAAATAGCGAAATAATTATCTGGTTCCATCTCTATCACCCTATCAAAATCCTCTACCGCACGATTCTTATCACCTATCTCAGTTCGAAGAATTCCTCTGTTATAGTAGGCCATTGTATTATACGGGTCCAAACGAATCACATGGTCATAATCATCCATGGATCCTCTCAGGTTGTTCATCTGATAGCGCACCAAACTTCTGTTGATATAATACCCTGTTCGATAAGGGTCCAGACGAATGGCCTCATCAAGATCCTTGAGAGCCTCTTTATACTCTCCTTTTGTGTAGTAGACATACCCCCTTGCGGCATGACCATCCGAACTAAACGGGTCGATATCCAGCACCTTCTGAAAATCTTTCATAGCCGAAGCTGTGTCTTCGTCAGACATGTAAGCATATCCTCGATTTAAATAGGCCTCCTTGTAGCGGGGATTATACTCCACGGCAACAGAGAAATCTTTTACCGCCTGTTTATAGTCCTCCTGCTGAATGGAGACATACCCTTTGCAAATCAACAATAATTTGTTTTCGGGTGAGAACTCCAATCCCTTATCAAAATCGGCCTTAGCCTCATCATATTTCTTCTGATAGATCCGCGCAATACCTCGACAACGATAGGCCTCCACCAGAAACGGATTACGTTCCAAAGCTGCAGAGCAATCCTCTTCAGCTCCCCTGAAATCCTCCAAACTGATTTTAGCCACAGCTCTATAGAAATAGGGCTCTGGCAAATAGGGTTTCACCCGTATCACCTGATTGAAGTATTGAATAGACAAGACATAATCTTCAAAATACAACGCATTGCGTCCTATTGACAAAACACGGTCTGTATTGATCTGAGAAAAACTGGCAAACGGAGTACCAATCCATATCACAGCAAGGGCAACTACTATCTTAATTATTCTTCTCATTCTCTTTCTTCTGTTGTACGGGAGTATTGCATACGCCCACATTTCAATATAGCTTCATCTCTCCTCATCCATCATCCGAAGAGGTATTTAAAGGCCTCCTCCACTTTTCGTGCAAAGCACACTTCTATAGAACGATTTTTTAACGAAATATTTTTGTATTCAGGGATAATTATTCGCTTGAAGCCTAATTTTTCTGCTTCCGATATTCGTTGTTCAATTCGGTTGATTGGACGAATCTCGCCTGAAAGTCCCACCTCACCTGCCAAGCAGGTCTGTTCATCAATGGCGATATCCATATTGGATGAGAGAATGGCACTGATGATGGCAAGGTCGATGGCTGGGTCGTTGATTTTGAGTCCACCGGCTATATTAAGATAGACATCTTTCTGTGCCAATTTGAAGCCCACACGTTTCTCCAACACAGCCAGCAGCATATTGAGTCGACGGATGTCAAAGCCAGTTGCCGAGCGTTGTGGCGTCCCATAAGCAGCCGTGCTGACCAACGCCTGAGTCTCGATCAAAAACGGACGTATACCCTCAATGGCGGCACCAATGGCAGTACCGCTCAATCCTTCGTGGTTATTTGAGAGCAACATCTCTGATGGATTGCTCACTTCACGAAGTCCTGACTGTTGCATCTCATAAATGCCCAATTCTGCCGTGCTACCAAATCGGTTTTTGATGGATCGGAGTATACGATACATGTAATGCTGGTCTCCCTCAAACTGAAGGACAGTGTCGACAATATGCTCCAACACTTTCGGACCCGCGATGTTTCCCTCCTTATTGATATGGCCAATCAGAATCACGGGGATATTACTCTCCTTGGCAAACTTGAGCAAAGCGGCCGAGCACTCACGCACCTGTGAGACACTACCCGGAGAAGACTCTGCCATCTCGGTGGAGATGGTTTGTATGGAATCAATGATGACCAAATCAGGTTTCACATTCTGAATATGCACGAAGATCTGCTCTAAGGAGGTCTCACTCACAATGAAGCAATCTGGATTGTTTGGCACATTCAAACGATCAGCACGTAGTTTCAACTGCTTCGTGCTCTCCTCGCCTGAGACGTAAAGAGTACGTTTCCCTTGAATATTCAAGACAATCTGCAAGACTAACGTCGACTTACCAATGCCCGGTTCTCCTCCAATAAGAGTCAGAGAGCCAGGTACGATACCACCACCCAAGACGCGATTGAACTCGTTGTTACCCGTATCATCGCGCACCTCTTCGGATGCTACCACCTCCTGAATGCGCTGAGGTTTCACATTCTCAGGCGAGATAAAGCCTGTAGCAACAGTGGAGGATTTCTCCTTCCTTATGATCTCTTCGACATAAGTGTTCCACTCACCACATGCAGGACATTTCCCAACCCACTTGGCTGCCTCCGCACCGCAATTCTGGCATACGTATACCGACTTAGTCTTTGCCATGCAGTTATTATTTAAATGTTATTGTCGATTTAGACGAACCCACTTCAAGTTGAACCTGACGACCTAAATAAACAGCCAAGTTCTCTGAATCATGGCCAATGTTGATACCATAAAGAACAGGAATGTTCAATGGTTCCACAGCCTTTCTTATGATCTCGTTAAGCGGTTCATCACTACCTTGATTCATGTTTGTAAACTGACCAACAATAATACCCTTCACACAATCCAATTTGGCACTCTGTTTCAGATTGTACAACATACGATCAATCTCGTAATTATTTTCTCCTGTATCTTCAATCAACAAGATAGCATCACGAACATTCAGGTCAAACATGGTTCCACCCAAACTATAAATCAAAGAGAGATTACCACCCACAAGACGACCCTCAATCTTTCCCTCTATGCAGTTAGAGTTGGTGTTGATAGAATAAGAGATGCTTTCGCCAAAGAGAGCCTTACGCAATGACTCCACACTGTTAGTGTTAGAAAAGTTATTGACCATAGCTCCGTGTATGGTCTCAATACCCTTATTGTTCAAAAGTGCATGGAAATAGGTGATATCACTGAAACCCACCAACCATTTAGGATTCTGTTCAAATTTTTTCCAATCGAGATAGGGTCCCACCTGCACAGCACCATATCCGCCACGAGCAGCAATAATCGCTTTAATGTTAGGATTATCAAGCAACTTCTGCAATCCTGCTATACGTTCCGACTGTGTTCCTGCATAACGACCATCATCCTTGTATAGATTATCAGCCTCAACAACGTTCAATCCCCACGACTTCAATGTCGATATTCCTTTGGAGAGGCCATCCTTGGTAACCTTATTAGAAGATGCAAAAACAGCCACAGTATCACCCTTTTTCAAAAACGGCGGACGAATATCCTGTGTGATCAACTCCATCTCATGAGTAAGATAATATTGATCTTGATAAATGGTCTCATTTGTAATATATTCATTCGTTATATACTCCTTCTTACAAGAAGACAATGCTGCTGTAATGCAAATCAGCAAAAAAAGTTTTTTCCTCATGATCATAAACTATTTAGGCGGGTCTCATATTCAACCCAGTATTAATGATTCGTACTAAAATCGTAAATTTATTTCGTGGATATTTGAATTACATTCATCGAATTCACCTTATCCAAATATAAATTTTAATTTCGTTTTGTTAATCAACGCAACTACTCCCCAACATCCGAAAAATACCACACAGAAGAGCAATATAGGTCCTATCACCTCATGTTCATTAATAAACGATGCAACCACGAATTGATTCAAAAGCAGAATAATAACGATTTGATGAAGGATATATATACCCATGCCCGAAGCATCTAACGAAGATAGGAGTGGAGACATGCCATTCGTCTTTGTATCCGAAGGAACAAACAACAGCTGAAACAATGTCAACGTCAAACATATACCCATCACCCTCGCCAACAAATCTGAGTGGAAACGGAACTCGTTATAGGTGAACAGAGCAACCAAAGCGATAAATGCTAGCAGAACACCCCATAAGAATGATTTGTTCAAATGTGCCCATTTTTCAGGTATAGAAAATCTTGCCCAAATAACACCCAAATAGAAAATAGGGAAATAGACAAGAAAGGAATCCATACAAAGGAAAGAAGACAAAAGGTCCAGTTTGCCCAACACAAAATACAATGCTGAAAATGCCAAGCAGAAGCAGATATTCACCATAAGCGACTGCTTCTCCCACAAGAAACGAGTGACAAAGATAAAGACGAAGCACCACATCAACATCAGTAAAAACCATAGATGACATGCAGGAAAGACAAAATGGCTTGGACAAATACCTCTATATATCAACAAGTCAACCACAACAGCCCACAGCAAAAACGGAATCAGCAATCTCTTCACCTTCTTCAAAAGGAACTCTTTTCCATCGGAATACTTCTGACACTTTGTCTTCAGATAAGCAAACAGATAACCCGACACAAACACAAACATCGGCATATCAATAGAGTTCAGAAATTTATTAAGATGTTCGTATAAATCTATATGAGGGAAAACATTTTCACACATTGAATAACCAGAGCCGAACTGATAGAAACAATGATATATCACCACCATTATCATGGCAATGATTCTAAGATATGAGACTTCAACCTTTTTCATATAATCACCTTACCTATTAAATCAAAATACTCATAATCGACAATTTCGACGGTATAAAACTCTCCGATGGTCAACTTACCATCTTGCACAGGAATCAGCACCTCAGGATCCACCTCTGGCGAATCATATTCGGTTCGACCATAATAATAGTCGCCCTCTTGTCGGTCGATGATAACTTTAAGACGTTTACCAATCTTATCAGCATTCAACTCTTCTGCTATGCCTTCCTGCAGATTCATCAATTGTTCAAGACGAGCAGACTTCACTTCTGGAGGAACATCATCTTTTAGTTTTGCAGCCGGTGTTCCCTCCTCTTCACAATATTGGAAGGCACCCATCCGTTCGAAACGCACCTTTCGGACGAACTCCATCAAGTTGTTAAACTGCTCATCTGTTTCACCTGGGAATCCCACCATCAGTGTAGTACGCAGATGGATGCCAGGCACCTCATCCCGAATCCGTTGGATAAGACGATAGGTCTCGTCGCTGGTGATATGACGGCGCATATCCTTAAGCACCTTATCATCAATATGTTGAAAAGCAAGATCCAGATAGTTGCACACATTATCCCTTTCGCGCATGACACGCAACAGGTCATACGGGAAGTCCGTAGGATAGGCATAATGCAGGCGAATCCACTCGACGCCCTTGACATCCGAAATTTTCTCTACCAACTTAGCTATGGAATACTCTCCGTAGAGGTCTTTTCCGTAATATGAGAGGTCTTGGGCAATGATTTGGAACTCCTTCACGCCCTGAGACACCAACCATTCCACCTCAGTGACAATCTCTTCGATGGGACGAGAGGTATGTTTACCAGTGATCAAAGGGATGGCGCAATACGCACAATGGCGGTTGCATCCCTCAGAGATTTTCACATAGGCATAATGAGAAGGCGTTGACAATTTATGTTGGAAAGCGTAATCCGACTGATATTGGTGACCCAAATCCGAGATAATCTCCTTCCAAGCAAACTTACCATAGTATTTATCCACCTCAGGGATCTCTGTTTCCAGATCTTTCTTGTAACGTTCTGACAAGCATCCCATCACAAGAATTTTTTTCACTTTCCCTTTTTTCTTAGCCTCAACAAACTTTAGGATTTGTTCGATCGACTCCTCTTTCGCGTCGCCAATAAAGCCACACGTATTAATCACCACAATCTTAGCCTTGGGGGTATCAGGGTCAAATGTCACCTTATACCCAGCCAACTCCAACTGACGGGCGAGCAACTCAGAATCAAACAGATTCTTAGAGCAGCCCATATTGATCACATCAATACAAGATTGAACAGACATCGTTTATTTGAATAAAGAATCGACAAATTCCTTTTTGTTAAACACCTGCAAATGGTCGATACCCTCTCCCACACCAATATACTTTACAGGTATCTTAAACTGGTCGGAGATACCAATCACAACACCACCTTTGGCAGTACCATCCAATTTTGTGATAGCCAAAGCCGTCACCTCAGTTGCCTTTGTAAATTGTTTAGCCTGTTCAAAAGCATTCTGACCTGTTGAACCATCCAATACCAACAACACCTCTTGTGGTGCATTTGGAATGATCTTTTGCATTACCTGCTTGATCTTCGAAAGCTCATTCATCAGATTGATCTTGTTGTGCAGACGACCCGCAGTATCAATAATCACGACATCAGCATTGTTCGCTTTCGCAGAAGACAATGTGTCGAATGCCACAGAAGCCGGATCAGCACCCATCTTCTGCTTTATTACAGGACAGCCTACGCGCTCGCCCCATATATCCAACTGTTCAACTGCTGCTGCACGGAACGTATCCGCAGCACCCAGATAGACTTTTTTCCCTGCCTTAGTAAACTGGTAAGCCAGTTTTCCAATTGTCGTCGTCTTACCAACGCCATTGACACCCACCACCATAATCACATAAGGCGCAGAAGATTGAGGCACATCGAAATCAGAGCCATCCACCGTGTTGTTTTCCTCCAACAAAGCGGCAATCTCATCTTTCAGAATATGATTCAACTCATCTGTACTTACATACTTGTCTGCTGCAGCACGTTTTTCTATTCTCTCAATAATCTTAAGTGTAGTATCAACACCCACATCTGAGGTAATCAATACCTCTTCAAGGTTATCCAACACTTCATCGTCCACCTTTGTTTTACCCACAACGGCACGCGCGATCTTTGAGAGAAAACTCTCTTTTGTTTTTTCAAGACCCTTGTCCAAGGTCTCTTTCTTTTCTTTAGAAAAAATACTAAATAGGCCCATATACATATTTTTTTCAGTTACAAAGATAATGATTTTTAAATTTTCAGCACTCACTTTCTCAGAATCTTACTTTGTTTCGTATCTTTGCATAAATCAAATTCTAACTATACAAATGAGGAAAGTATTCATCTCTTTAATCGCAATGTTTTGTATAACAGTCTGTTATGCACAAAAAACTACAAATTATACGCATTCAGATAAGTTATTTTTTGAAGGAAAAGATTTATATGATATGCGCCAATACGCAGCTGCATATCAAACATTTAACAAATATTTAGATAAAATTGTAAAGGATCGAAGTCCTCTTTATGGAGAAACGGAATATTATATTGCATGTTGCGCATACGAGATGGGAGCTCCTGATGCCAATAAAAAGATTGCCACATTTCTTTCGCATAATGCCAACTCCACTTATGCGACCAGAGCTCATTTCTTAAATGGAACGCTCCTCTACAACGAAGGTGAATACCACGAAGCCCTCCAAGAATTTGAGAATTGCGATATCTCCAGATTGTGCAAAGACGAGCAACATGACCTCCTCTTTCGCAGAGGTTACACCTATTTGGAGAACGGATCATACGAAAAAGCAAAAGAAAATTTCACTCAATTACTGAAAGATTCAACCAAATATCAACAGTCCACGCAATACTATAATGCTTACGTCGACTACGTAAGAAAAGATTACGAAGCTGCTTATCCCGTTTTCCTTTCATTGCAAGACAAACCGGAATATAAAAAAGTGGTTCCATATTATCTTTTCCAAATTTATTATGCGAAAAGAGATTACGATGCAGTATTGTCTGCGGGGGAAGCAATTTTAAAAGCCGACACCAGCAACGTGAACAACAAAGAGGTTCACAGAATCCTCGGAGAGTGTTATTACGAAAAGAAGGATTATAAAAACACCATCAAATATCTTTCTCTCTATCAAAAAGAGAGCGACCAGGTGGTTCGTAACAACATGTATATGTTGGGTATCTCCTACTATCAGATTGGAGAATATGCCAAAGCAATCGACTGTTTCCAGTCTGTCACCTCCATAGAAGATGCCATGAGTCAAAACGCTTACCTCTATTTAGGTGCTTGTTACGTAAAAGAAGAGAATTACAACAACGCACGACTCTGTTTTGAGTCTGCCGGACGTATGGATTTCGAAGAGAATGTGAAGGAAGAGGCGCAATATAACTATGCGATGATTGTTTACCAACAATCTTATTCTCCGTTTAACGAATCCATCACCGCATTCGAGAACTTCCTATCCAACTTTAAGGAATCGAGATACAAAGACCGTGTTTACAACCACATGGTGAATCTCTACCTAACCACTAAAAATTACTCTGAGGCATTAAACTCCATACAAAAGATTGAGAACAAGACATTGCCAATATACGAGGCACGTCAGCGTGTCACCTACAGTCTTGGTGTTCAGTACTTCATCAATAGTGATTACAACGATGCCATCAAGGCGTTCGATGAGTCTCTCAAGGATGGAAAATACAACAGTCAGTTGGCAGCATCCACCATCTTCTGGAGAGGAGAAGCCTATTACAAGTTGAAAGAGTATGATAAGGCATCTGCCGATTTCTCCCAATTCGTCAACTCCGTGGGTGCCAGAAGTTGCGATGAGTTCAACGTGGCTCACTACAACATGGGTTACACCTACTTCACCCAAAAGAATTACCAAAGCGCTTTGTCTTGGTTTAGAAAATACATCAACCTAGAAGAGAAGAACAAAACACTCATAGCAGACGCCACCAATCGTATAGGAGACTGTTATTTCAACTTCCGTGATTTTGACAACGCACAGAAAAATTACGCGAAGGTATACGCATTGCGTGGTCCGGGAGCCGACTATGCATGCTTCCAAGAGGGTTTCATCCAAGGATTACAAAAGAACTACAACGGGAAGATTTCAACACTGAACAAACTGATCAAGACCTTCCCTCAATCAGAATACTTAGCCGATGCGCAATATGAGATCGGTCGTTCCTACGTCATGTTGGGAGAGAAACAGAAAGCCATCTCCACATACGACAAACTAAACAAAGAGTACCCTCACAGTCCGCTCAGTCGAAAAGGACGTTTGCAAACAGGTATGCTTTACGACGAGATGAACAACTTTGAGAAGGCGACAGCCTCATACAAGGAAATCATCAACAACTTCCCTTCCAGCGACGAAGCAAAAACAGCTTTGGAAAGTCTTAAGAACATCTACTTTGAAAAAGATGACATTCAAGGCTTTGCCGATTATGTCGAGTCACTGAACGGATTAGCTAAATTCAACAAATCGGAGCAAGATTCGCTCACCTATCTGGCTGCCGAGCGACTCTTTGAGAAGGGAGAATACGAGCGTGCAGTTGCAAGTTTCAGCAACTACATCAACAAATATCCTAACAGCTATTTTGTCTACGACGCACATTTCAACATGGCCAACAGCTACTATAAGTTAGGCAAAAAAGACAAAGCAGAGGAGGAGTACCAATACATCGCCAACCAGATTGGCTCATCAAAACGAGAAGAGGCACTCACCAGACTATCAGAGATCCAGTATGACGCGCAAGACTATGCCAAGGCGGTTGCCACTATGTCTACACTCGACAGTATCGCTCAGAATGCAGAGAACAAGCAAGCCGCTAAAATCGGTATCCTCAGATGTAACAATCTAATGGGCAAGGCCGATGAAACCATTCTTGCCGCATCCAACATCATCAAGGGTGATTTCATTTTAGATCCAAACATCCAACGAGAGGCATTCTATACAAGGGCAAAGGCATACGAGGTCAGCGGAGACTCTGCCAAAGCTTACAACGATTACCTCGAACTATCAGGCAACTGCATGGATGAATACGGAGCCGAAGCTAAATATCGCATTGCCGAATACAATTTTAGTCGTAAAGACCTAACAAGTTCAGAGAAAGAGATATTCGACTTCATCGATAAAAACACTCCACATCAATACTGGTTGGCTAAAAGTTTCATTCTGTTGTCTGACATTTACGTGAAACAACAACGTGACTTTGAAGCTAAGCAATACTTAATGAGTGTTCGTGAAAACTACAAAGGGAAAGACGACATATCAACCGAGATCAAGATTCGCTTAGATCAAATCGAGAGTAGAGAGGCAGAAAAAATTGTTAACGAAAAGAAATAATACACCATATGAAACGATTATCCATCACTTTAAGCATCATTGGTTTGACATCCATCTCCTTTGCACAGGAGGGAACACAAGCTACAGGGAAACAAGACACAACCATACTGAAAAACATTGAGGTTGTGAAAGAGTACAATCCTGTCATAAAAGAATCAGGGAAAATCAGTACAATGCCAGAATTGAAAGACATAAAAACGGAAAAGAAGAATTCTGACATCTCAGTATGGACCGTTCCATACCCAATCAAACCAGGAGAGACGCAAACATTAGACTTTGCTTCCGTTGAACCTGAAAAACGGAAATTTGCCAAAGAGCGTCACGCTAAATTGGGTTTTGGCAACTACACCTCCTTCTATGGTGATTTCTACACTCCACTCTTTAAGAACGACAAAAACCTATTAGATTTCAGTGCCACTCACAACTCTACCTTTGGTAAAGTGAAACTGACACCTAAATTATACGAAGAACTTCCTTCTGAATTGGCTAGTCAGGCAACGTTTAACGACACGGAAGGAAAGCTCTCCTATACTCATAAATTCAAACGAATGAAGTTAAGCACCTTCGTATGGGGAAATTACACACTTCTCAAACGATATGGTTATGATGATGAGAAGTTGGATCTTGCTAACAGCGGCGTCAAAGAGACAGACAATGACTCTCTCAAACAATCCTATTTCAGACTCTGTTCTAACATCAGATTTTCCAACTATAAATATTCATCATCCAAATGGGATTATGATTGTGAAGCCAATTACCGTTTGTTAAAAACGAGAGACGAACTATCCGAACATACAATACACACGATATTGAGAGGTTCTTACCATTTCGATAAATCTTCGTTTAACCTCACCTATGACATGCACAATATCATCATGAATTTGCCAGAGAACAACGAGATCTTTACGTTTGAGAATCGAGAGACACTCAATAACTACACGATGATCAAACTGATTCCTAGTTACCGTTTCAAGGTGGATTTAGGTGAAATCAATGTGGGTGTGAAAGGAACATTCTGCATCAACCAAGGTAAGAAAGGAGCTGTCACACCAGATGTATATGGAAAGGTGAGACTGATTAATAACATCTTGTATGTCTATGCAGGAGTGACAGGAGACTACACCATGAACAACTATCAAAGGATAACAAAAGAGAATCCATACATATCAACGGACACTCGTGTGGAAGACACCTATATGCCAATTGATGCATACGTGGGACTTTCTGCCAAAATTGCCAAGAGAGTAAACATGGACATTCATGCAGGCTACAAACTGATTGAGAACCCATATTTCTTCGTTAACAGATACGACACGTTAACAGATCGTATCAGAAACACCTTTGATGTAGTATACGATGAAAAAGCAGGTATGTTCAATGCTGGCATTCGATTAGACTATCAGTTCGAAAGCCGTTTCAATGCCACATTTATCGGAGAATTCAACAAGTGGGCATTGTCTAACATTGAAGAAGCATGGCATAAGCCAAAATGGAAGATGAACGTACAGACTTCCTACATGGCTACAGAGTTCTTAAAACTACGTCTCGGCTATCTATTAGAAACTGGAAAACGCGCTTTAGTAAAGACTTCCAATGTGGCTCTTCCAAATTCACATGACTTATTTGTGGGAGCAGACTTTTCATTGTTTGATTGGTTGAGTTTCTATGTGAACTTTGACAACGTCATCAGTCAAGAATATGAAAATTGGTATGGCTACACATGTCACCGATTTAACGTGATGGGAGGAGCATCCATTATATTCTAAGGGATAAAAGATGTGGGTATATATTCTCATAACCATTATTTTTGTCTTTTGGGTTAGACAGATCCATCAGGAAGATAGAAAAGTAATAAATAACTCCCATGATTATTACGACGTTCCATCCTATGACCATTCTGTTGTTTACATCATCGCTTGCATGATGAAGGCAGATGGGAAGGTGACCAAGAAGGAACTTGCTGCCGTAAAAAGATATTTGCTAAAGATGTTTGATGAGGAAGAGGCGAAAGAGAAGTTGCACTTGCTACATGATTTTCTGGACGCATTAGACAAAAAGAAAGCACAAGATATTCGTCCCTATTGCATCAGAATCAATCAAACGAGCTATCAAGACCGATTAGCCTTTCTCTCTTTGCTCTTTCAGATATCCGTTGCGGATGGCATGATCTCTGACGAAGAAGCCAAATTGGTGCAGCAATATGCCCGATTCACCTGCATCCGAAGAATCGACTTTATCAACATGCAGCTATACTACACCTATGGCTATCAGTGGAAAGAGGATGAGGACAGAAGAAGCAAATACAAGCAACGCCAGTATGAACAGGGAAATGAAGGAAATCAAAATGGGCAAAACCAGCAAGGACAGCAACGCCAATCCAGTTCACAACAGGCTGCTCCTTCATCCGAAAAGGCTTGGGCATACAAGACATTGGGAATACCTTACGATTCTTCTGAAAAGGAGATTAAAAAGGCTTATCGCGCACTGGTCTTACAATACCATCCCGACAAACAAACGGATGCTTCCGATGCGCAAAAAGAACTTGCCAATGAGAAAATTAAAGATATCAATCGCGCTTACGACATATTGATGGAGAAAGGCAATTAACAAAATGAAATCATCCTATTCAAAAATATTAGGCAACATGGCTTCCCTTAGCCTGCTTCAGATAGCCAACTATCTGATTCCGATAATTGTCATTCCCTTCATCGTAAGAAGTCTGGGAGTGGAAACCGTCGGAAAGGTGAGCTATGCGCAAAACATCATCCAATACTTCACCATCCTCATCACCTTTGGGTTCGACTACTCCGCAACAAGGCAAATCGCCATATACAAAGACAATCACGAAAAAGTGAAAGAGATCTTCTGGAGTGTCATCTGGACAAAGATCTTCCTACTGATACTTGCCTTCATAATCTTCCTTGGCATCTCCATGTTCTATGGAAAGATCCAAGAAGACATGCCGCTTTATCTCACTCTTTTCATGGTGAACATCGGTTTTACCTTCTTCCCTGCATGGCTTTTCCAGGGATTTGAAGACATGAAGACCATGGCCATCATCAACTTTCTCATCAAGTTGTTCGGAACGGGCTTATCCGTCTTCTTTGTTACATCCCCAGACGATTATCTCATCTATGCCAGCATGCCTTCCATAGCGTATGCAGTATTCGGTATTTATGCATTTTTCTATGTCATAAAAAAATATAATCTCCGTCACGCAACCATCACAAAGGAATCAATCATAGAACAGAACAGGTTGACTCTACCCATCTTTTTGAATACATTCTTCACCACCTTCTATACGATTGCCAACCTCACTATTTTAGGAACGTATCCTTCTGTAGGAGATGACGTGTTGGGATACTACTCAGGCGCACACAAAATCATCATGTGTATCTTAATGGTAACAAGCATGCCTATCCACATTGCTGTTTTCCCATCCATCAGCAGAAAATTTGAAGAGTCTAAAAAAGGGGGATTGGATTATTTCAAAAAGATGGCAAAATATATTATCTTAGCATCGATTGGAATCAGCATACTCACCTTCCTTTTCAGTCCTCTTCTTGTGAAGATCCTGTTAGGAAGCGAGTTTTTGCAATCCATTCCACTCCTAAAGATTTTCTCCTGCCTTCCATTCCTTGTCATCACGGCAAGTTTGTGTACAGTGCAAGGGCTTTACGGACTGGGATTTCAACAATATGCACCATTCGTTGGACTCAGTGTTGGTATCATCTGTATCCTTCTCAATCTATGGTTGATTCCTCTCTATGGAATGTATGGTGCAGCTTATTCATGGATTATCGCACAGGCACTTGAAATCATCATTTCTGGTGGTATTGTTTATATAAAAAGCAAGCACATATGAAAATAAACTTCATCATACCCAACATCCCAGGAAAGCCAACTGGCGGCTATAAGGTGATGTACGAATATGCCAACTGCTTTGCAGAAAAGGAACATGATGTTGTATTGTACCATGTTGCTACCGTCGAAAAACTTAAATACAACATTCCTCACTGGCTGAGGATGCTCCGAACAAGATTATTCTACAGCGACAGTAAACCCAAGTGGTTTCACATCTCAGACAAGGTGAAGACCATCAACATACCTCATATCGAAAGCAAATACATACGAGAGGCCGATATCAACATACTCACGCAATGGGCAGAGGTACTCGATTATAGCAAGTTGGGAGACTCCAAAGGAAAACGTCTCAACCTGATTCAAGGGTATGAAACATGGTTCAGCGACATGGATGACCTATACAACTCCTACAAAACAGGAGCCAAGAACGTTGTCATATCAAGTTTCTTGGCCGACATCGTGGAGAAGGTCACAGGTGAACGTCCACCCATCGTCAAAAACTCCATCAATCCCATATTTCAACAGAAAACACCTACAGACCAACGTCCTTACGCATCTGTGGCAATGTTGTATTCCGAGCATGTGTGTAAAGGTTCCTCATATGGCATAGAGGCATTGAAAATCGCAAAAAAAGAGGTGCCACAACTGCAAGTGGAGATGTTTGGCACGTTCAATCCCCCTTCGAGTCTGCCCGACTGGATTCACTACCACAAAGAACCTAAGGATCTCTGTGGACTCTACAATTCAGTTCAGATTTACATGTCACCAAGCGTGAACGACGGCTGGGACCTCCCATGCACAGAAGCGATGAAATGTGGATGCGCACTACTCTGCACTGACATCGCCGGACACAAAGAATATGCGAGAGAAGGAGAAACAGCCTTTCTTGCCCCTGCCGAAGATGCCAACAAAATGGCAGAAAGACTAGTTGAATTGATTACTGATGCAGATCGGAGGAATACGATTATAGCAGGAGGAGTGAGTGAAGCTGAGAAATATACTCTCTCCGCCTCATACTCACAACTAGAAAATATTATAGGTGAGTTCCTTAATTCACCGATGAAAGATAATATAATATGAAATGCATTTAGAACCCACTTATAAAACAAGAACAAGATGGCAATATACGTAATCATAGCGATCATACTCATTGTTTTCTATCTACTCTCGACCAGGCTCAACTCGAGAAGTAGAAACATCTTGTTTTTAGTGGCTGGCGTCGGACTGATTCTTCTTATCGGATTAAGAGATGGTCATATAAATAGAGATTACCGAGTATATAAGGCACTTTACGATAAAGCGCCATCTATCAGTGTACTGAAAGGTTCCATATCAGAATATAACAGCAAAATCAAAACAGAGTTCAGTTACTCCGCTCTTTGTACCCTGCTAAAAACCAATGGAGACACCCGAGACAACAATCTCTTTATCATCTTCTTCATCTATGCTATTCTCGGTGTTGCCGTCAATCTATACGGTATCAAACGACTGTCCGACCAAGAGTTCTTAGCTCTGTTCATCTACTACTCCAATATCTTCCTGCTACATGAAATGACGCAAATCCGAGCGGGTGTGGCGATTGGTATCATATTGATCAGTCTGAAAGAGTTACAAGAACGAAAGTTTGTCCGATTCTCTATTCTCATTCTAATAGCCACCTTCTTCCATACCTCCGCATTAATGGCATTTTTGCTCCTACTCCTCCGCGGATTCAAGACCGATGCCAAAGTGTGGGCAGGCATCTTTGCAGGATGTGTAATCGTTAATATCACACATTTCAACATCCTACAAGTTATCGATATTATACCTTCTGAATTCTACCAATACAAACTAAAGGCTTACATCACTCTCCAAGACACAGAGAATGTGGAGCTTAACTATCTGAACGTGCTTTTCCTCCTTCAGAATGCCATCATCATCATCTGCTTCTACTACCAAGAGAAGATGGAGGAACACAATAAATACTTAAATATTCTGTTAAATATGTGCTGTCTATCCTCATGTTGTTACGTATTTTTCGGACAAATACCAGGATTTGCAGTGAGATTGAGTGAATTATTCAACTGTAGTCTCATCATTTTGATTCCACTCATAGCCAAAGTGATGAAGCCGAAAACATTGGCAGAAGCACTGGTCTTAATCATCGGATTAGGTGTATTCTACATCAATGTATTCCACTCAGACTTAGTGTTAGATTATAAGGTGAGTCCTATCATTTCATCTCTTTAAAATAGATCATTTATAGAAACCGCCATAAAATTTTCAAACTATGACAGTAAAGCAAATAACCGATACCATTGAAGAATATTCTCTATATTTATTTGCTTTCTTTTGTTGCTTTCCACAGAAGATCTCATCCATCTTTTTTGTCACATGGGGTAGCTGTTGGATTATCAAAACACTCATCCAACTCTTCACACAAAAGACGATTCATATCACATGGAATAAGGATAAATTACCCAGTATCTTACTCCTCACCATATCCATATTAGGACTGATTACTGCCCTGTATGCAGCCGATTACTCACTTACATTCAAACGTATCTTCGAACAGCGGCTCTCCCTTTTGCTCGTTCCCATCGCCATCATCGTTGGCTGTACACGCATCAATCTAAAGACATTACTTTATTGCTTTATTTACGGCAATCTCTGCTTCTTTCTCGTCTCCTTCATTCACGTTATCATTGTCTATTGGGAAGCAACCGACACCCGACTTTACATCAACTTCCTTTTCTACTGTACGGAAGTCTTTCACGACTACATCCATCGTTCTTATTCAAACTTAAACGCGATACTTGGATTCATTGGACTGGGCTATCTTTGGTGTCAGGGGAAATCTTCCTTCCTCTCCATCACCACCATACTATACACCATCCCCGCCCTACTCTTCTGCATCGTCAACAATTCAAGAGGTGAGACCATCGCACTCCTACTCGTCATCATATATTACGTTGTACGAATAACCATCAAATCAAAGAAAAGAATGGCATTCGCAGGCATTTCCCTTCTTGCCATCATTCTTATCGCCATTCATTTCTTCCCTGAGAATAGAACGATACAGACAATAAAAGAACTGAATACAGAAAATTCCGAACTTCAGAATAATCCAAGAATACAAATTTGGAAATCTGCTAAGATTATAGCGATGGAAAGGCCACTTTTCGGCTATGGCGTCAACAATTTCGAAGCCCCTCTCAATCAGCAGTTTGACAAAGCGGATTTTTTGGACGGTACTTTTTACGAATACAACACACACAACCAATACATTTGTTTTCAACTGGAATATGGTATAATTGGCGTACTATTACTCATCGCACTATTGATTTCCATGCTCACAAAAGGTTCTTCACAAGAACGGAAGTTCCTCTTTGCGCCAATGACCATTCTATGGCTTTTCTCGTTCCTTTTTGAATCTTTTCTCGATCGATACAATGGATGTGCCACATTCAGTCTAACCCTTCTAATACTATCTTTGGATCAAAAGGAAGAATATCCATTTCATTTCAATAAAAAATGGTTCTACTACCTTCCTACCGTTGTGGTTAGCATCATTGTCACGCTGTTTCTCTACACCTATTACGATGCATGTAATCAGGAGGGGAAGCATGTGATTAACCAAAAGATCTTCAAGGATGATTTTCTAGGGGAGCAAGTACACCTCTTCAACCCTTCTGGTCCGTATACATTCACCAGAAACAACCAGATATTCGGTTATCAACAGATAGCGTTCTCCAACCTCACGGACGAGCAAGAGGGTGTGTTTGAAATAGAAGTCTACGTGACAAAAGAGTTCAACGGAAATGCCTGCTGCATCTCCACAGAGTTGTCCGATGGCAGTTACCCTATCCTATGTATCTACGATCTGAACAAGAAGGAAGAATGGCAAAAATTTGAAATTGAACTGACAAAAGGGCCACAAACAATCCTCTGCTTTGATATTCACACACCTGCTGCATATAAAGAGAAGGCAGGAACTGTTTATTTGAGGAATCCAAGGATAACGTTACAAAACAAAACGCTTACTACTCCTTAAAGAAATTACTTCTAATTATTTTATCTGAAAGATCCCATGCCTCCTCAGGATTAAGGATTCTATTCGTTCGTTCCACAGAGTCAAGTAGGTTTACACCAACTCCTTTATAGTTTGAATATCCAGCTCCAAGTAACCCTGTAAGAGTAGGATACAAATCCATTTGATACGTTTCTTCCGACACCACAACGGTTCGATCCATTTTAGGCGAATAGATAATAGCATTGACATAACTTTTCGGATCATATACATCGTTGTGATTCAACGAATATTGTTTCATCTCCATTCTTTTATCTGAAGGGAATATCGTATGGTCTCCCGTAATAAGGATTGTCAGATTTTTAAAGGCCTCAGACGAATCAACCATTGCCAAGAAAGTTCCCAAATATTTATCGAAGTAATTAAAACTCTTCAAAAAGTTTTGTGAGTAGATAGGCATATCATCAGGCAACTTCAAATCAGACAAACCCGAAACTGCCTCAAAATTGGCATGTGTAGACAACGTAACCAATTGAATCATCTTATATTCATCCTCTTCCACCAATTGATTCAATTTAGAAAATAACACCTTATCATCTATTCCCAAACAGAGATTCTCATCATAGGCATAAGCATGACTCATTCCAGCCTGATTCCATACAGAGAGGTCATGAGGTAAAACACATATCGACTTATTGTCAGTCAGCTTAGACAAAGAAGGGAATGTATTATTCGGGAAAAGATAACAAGCTGCTCCCTGTTTCAATGGCAACAAACCTGTATTCAATATCATCTGTCCATCAGAAGAGGCACCTTGTCTAATCTGAGAAATCATATGTTCGGCACGAAAATGATTATGCGTTTGTATAAAATTCCAGAGATTAGGCATTGATTCAGGCGACAATGCCCAACATTCCATGCTCTCAACCAAAATCACCACCAATTTGTTGTCATATTTAGAAGGATTCTTTAAGCCTTTCGTAATTCCCAAACTTTGCAGTCTCTGTTCATCCTCTGGCAACATATCAATCGTCTCAGAAGCTTTTTTTACAGAACGAAGCAAACGCAAATCATCCACAAGCAAATGAATGACAGAATTTCTACTCGGATCCACTTCAAACATCATATGTGCATCAGATCTTCCTTCAAACGCCTCATATTCAGTCAGTGAAAAAACCTTATAAAGATTTCTAGGTTCATAAGTATAAGAGAAATCCCAATATCCCCTACCTCTGACAACATCTGCATAGTGTGAGCAAAGAGAAAGTGGGTACAAACAAAGGACAGTGCATATAAAAGTCTTCGGCATAAACTTGTCATCATTAATGGCAATCAGCGGCAAAATCGACAATAGTGTAACTATGAATGGAATTAAATCCACTTCCAAGTTCAGAAACAAGAAGACACTATTCCAGAAACCTTCCATGTTTCCTACCATACTAATTGCCATTGAGTTAAGCAAGACTCCATTGCATCTGAAATAGATGAAATTGGCAACAATCCAAACATCAACAATGAGCGAGACAATCAAAGCATACACTAGCGAAAAACGTCTGCACAAAAAAATTGGTGCACCCAAAGCAATGGCAGCCACTAACTTAGGCATATTGTGTGTGAGAAATTCAGTTTCCATGTCAGGCCACATTTCATTACTGAAAAATTTAGTATTGAAATAGACACCCAAAACGAAGACGATGAAAAGAATGATGTGTCCCTTTTCCCTTAACTTCTCTATGATATTTTTCACTTCCATTTTTTCAATGTTTAACTTTCTAATTATTCACCCAATCATATCGAATCGGCTCACATATATAACCCTCTTTATCTTCCAAATAGAATTCTATATGATCACACATCGTACCATCTGCGTTTTGGAAGATTGTTCTTGGGAAGAAAGCATCAAATCCTAACGCATCAGATTGTGAAATACCAACAGCCTCCTTCACATCAGGACGAGAGGTGCCATATCCAATTTTATATAAATTACCATTGACAGCCATGTACAATGATTTTAATGGCAACTTATGATCAATGTCAACTGCCCATCCAGCCATATGAATGACATTTTCGTTTGCAATAGATTGCACCTGTCTCTTATCTTGCACGATGACTCCACCGCCACAGTAATCCAACACCAATCCTTTCAACCATTCATCTGTTTTAATAGATCTTGTCGGCTTACCCGAAACAGAAGATTGGAATATGAGAGAAAACGGAACAGAAGAGATAACCTTCGATTTTTCCATATCTATCAAATGGAATTTAATCTCAGATGCAGTCGTTCCCTCTTCATTTTCAAGTAAACGTCTATCAAAATAGAAATAGAAACCTACTTCTGACGAACATTTTATGCCCACCTGCTTTCTGACATCAGGACGTGGTATTCCATATACACCTTTAATAAATTTACCATTGACCTCCATATAGATATCACTTGCTGGACATCTTCGATCAATATCAACCGCCCATCCAGATATCACAATCGTATCTGAGCCAGATATCAAAAGTGTATTTCCAATAACACCACCAGCATCCGTCGATTCTATCCATACACCTTTATTCCACTCACCGCTCTGAATCTCTCTCACTTCATAATTAGGAAGTGAACTGTCTGCGTTGCTTTCACTTACGAAAACTGCAGAGGATGGATAAGAATGAGTCGGTCTTAAAAAAATAAGAAGAAAAACTATTAAAAGGACAATTAAAGCAACAATAAAAACAAACGGATGTTCTTTGATGATAAATAATTTTCTCATAAATCCATAAAATCTTAAAGAGGGTTCTAAATTTACCAACCCACAGTTCATACTTTTTGTTTAAATGATGAATTATCAGAATTCTCACTAAACATTTCTAACACAAAATTACTAATTTGTTAGATATATTTTGCATTTCCTCTTCCTAAAATTATCGCAGAATCAAGAAACACAAACAATCTTACTTAAAATCCAAACACAAAAGAAAACTAATATGTTATGGGATCATCATAATCAACCAAAACAACCTTTACAGCTGGAATACGGCACAAAGCTCTCGTCTCTTCTGCATATTCATCCGTATAAACAACTGTCGAATGCCACAAGAATATCTCCAAATCAGAGAAATAGTTATTTAACAAAGTTGCCATTGTATGGTCACATCCAATGGCAGAAGGACCGACCGCCGTTATTCTTCCCAACGCATAATAATGCCATAAAAATTCACTATATGTCTGTGCAAATAAGTTGTCAATAGTTAAAATCGTATTAAACCCATGTGCTTTTACAATCTGAACCGAAGAAACATCAAAATTTTCTATCCAAATTCTATCTTTAATACCATACTTTTGTGCAATAGCATCTATTTTTTCTGACGCCTCATCCGCATTAAAAATTGACAAGTTCTTAAAATCAACCCAATACCAATTCTTAGTTGGATCTGGCAATGCTTCAAACCACTGTTCAAGTGTTACACATTTTATCGTATCCTCAATATTATGGCATACATACAGATTACCTGTGCTACTTGAATAGTTAATGTCAAATTCTATTCCCTCGAACTTCAGACTCTTCTCTGCCGCCACTTTCGGATCATTTGCGCCATGACACCATATTTTAGACGACGGATATATATAATTAGGTTTTATATTGGGATTCTCATAAACATATACAGTATCTTTCATGCAGATAGTATCCACACGGAGTATCGTATCATTGAAAACAACCACTTCTCGAATATAAAACGTATCTACAACAACTACATTTTCCATCTGGATAATCGTATCCTTTACATAAATAGTGTCATAAAGCAACTTATAATCCGTTGAATGAACAGTATCAATAACTAGTATCGTATCATGAATAGGGTCCGGGCCAAACTCTCCCAACTCATCCCCCTTTTCGCAAGAAGAGAAATAAGCAATTGCACTCCAAAACACTATGAAAAAACAAAAAAAATTTTTCATCCTTATGTCAACAAAAATATCCCAAATTTTCGACTGCTAATTTAAGTTATATTTTCGTAATTTGGCAACTTGTTCTAAATATTAGGTGGTATAACATAAAAAAAATTAATTAATCGGTACCCTTATAGATGTGCCCTTAATATTATTTTGTACTTTTGTACAATATTTATGTGTTATGGTATTTGTTCTAATCATATGGTGTCTCTTTATATTTGTGGTTGGCATGAGATGCTCCCACAACAATCTGTTTTCCCCTTCCGTTCTTACGGGTGCCATATGGGCCACAGCGTTGATTCTGTTTGTGGTGTTAGGACAGAAATTACCTCCGTTGAGCCTTAATTTTTACTTATGTAGTTTCTGTTGGATTTCAGGACTCTCATTCAGTTCTCTCTGCGCGCAAGCTGCCACCTACAGAGACTCCAAGTTGGATCAGCCTGGCACTTTGATTCGAAACATCTACTTAATTCTCTCCGTCATCTACTTTCCCAAATTAATTGCTTTTGCCAGAGCTGCCATCGCCAATGGTGCAAGTGGCAACTGGGCATGGGATCTTCGATTGGCTGCCATCGGACATGGTAGTGGTTTTGAAGAGGCTTTCGGCGGTTTGTTTGTTGTCATCTGGCAAGTCTCCTTCCTTATGGAGGCTCTCTGTTTTGAAAAGAAGAAATGGTGGCGATTTGCATTAATCACCTTCATATACGCATGTTTTGGTGCTGTCACAATGTCAAAAATCACATTTTTGAACATGTTCCTCTTCAGCACCTCCATCTTTTACTTTAAAAAGAGGATATCTCTCAAACATCTTGTTGGAGGAATAAGCGTGTTACTGGTTCTCTTTTTATCACTACAATCCATCCGACAAGCCATCAAGTTCTCCGATATGGACGACAACTTCTTTGTCACCTACATCGTCAGCAACCTTTCTGCCTTCGACACCCTAGAGCCTTGTTCGGCAGAACATTTCGGAGAAAACACTTTCCGCTTCGTCTACGCCTTTTTTAACGACATGGGTTGGTCGAACATCGAACCGGTGGATATCTTGCTTAAATGGATAGAAAAACCTATCCAGACAAACACCTATACTGCCATGTATCCCTATTACGTGGACTTCGGAATAATCGGACTGATTCTATTCCCTCTCTTTATGGGTGCAATCTACGGATGGCTCTATAAGAAAGCTGAAATGGGTAGCAACTTCCATATCATCATCTATGCTTTCGTCATCAACATCATTTTCATGCAATATGCCGCAGACCTGTTCTTTACAAGTCTGTCTGGCAATCTGAAACTCTTCGTTTTCATTCTGATTCCTTTCTTATGCTCCAAACATAATTTATTAATCATCAAGGATAAAATAAAGGGCAATGACTGAATCGGTGAAAATACTAATCATACTTGTCCTTTATCGACAAAGTTTGGAGGAAAGCAGATCCTACCATAGTTTGAAGAAGAATCTGTCTCATCTTGCACAACCCCATCAGCTCATTTTGTTCAACAACTCTCCGGAACGTACCATCACACACTCCGACATAGAGGCCACCATTGTCAACGCCCAAGAAAACGGCATGTTGGCAAAAGCGTACAACCACGCACTAACTGTGGCACAACAAGAGCATTACGATTGGATCATGCTGTTCGATCAAGACAGTGAACCTGATGCGGATTACTTCAAACAGGTAAGCAAAGCAATCGAGACGGTCGGAAAGAACGTTGCTGCCATTGTCCCTCACATCATAAGTGACAGACAGGTCATATCTCCAAGCGAGTATAGCACCATCGCAGGACCATTTGGCAGTGTAAAACCCGTCGAGCTACCAATAAAAAGCAATAAATACATCAATGCCATCAATTCATGTTCGGTCATTCGTACAGAATCAATCGCAAGCATTGGTGGATTTGACGAGCGATTCCCGCTCGACTATTTAGATTGTTGGTACTTCTACCAATTTCACAAGAGGAAGTATGACATTGAGATTCTCGATGTCACAATACCCCACAATCTTTCCATCTTGTCACCCCTCAAAATGGGCGACAAGCGATATCGCGATTACATGAAGTCTTGCGCAAGGTTTTCAAACAACACGCAATTCTCCCATCGCGTATTTTTCAAAATCAGAACACTCCTTCGTTGTGCGAAAATGTTATTTTTCCCGCAGAGATGGGTGCTTCTAAAACCCACATTCGCAGCAATTTTTTATAAAGAATAGATTATATGGCAAGTTCATCCATACTCCTTTCCACCTATAATGGCGAAAAATATCTGGCCTGTCAGATTGATTCCATTTTAGCACAGACAGACTCAGATTGGACGTTACTGATCCGAGATGATGGTTCGTCAGACGGCACTTGCAATATCATAAACCAATACGTTCAAGCACATCCAGATAAGATAAAACAGATAGATTCAAACAAGAATGTGGGTGTGGTTCGTTCTTTTGAAAGATTGCTTCAGGAGTGTGACACTGATTATATTTTCTTCTGCGACCAAGATGATTTCTGGTTGCCCAACAAAATAGAAACAAGCAAAAGGAAGATGATGGACCTTGAGGGAAAGAACCCACAAAAGGCAATCGGAATCTACACCGATTTAAAGGTGGTGGACGAAGAGTTACAGACAATTCATCCATCCTTTTGGGAATACTCCAAAATAGCCCCCTCTTTGTTAACCACATTCGAAGATTTATGTGTGCATCCAGCAGCCACAGGTTGTACCATGATGATAAATCGATTGTCCAAGGAGTGTGCTCTTCCCTTCTGCGAAGAGGTGAGGATGCATGACTCATGGATTATCCTATCCATTTTGAAGAGCGGAGGCGTCATCGACTACATTTCCTCTCCTACCATGCTATATAGGCAACACAGAGGGAATGTGATAGGTGCGATAAACGAAAACGACTCCTACCTGAGTCATCGTATCAAAGGAATCAAATCAGTAATCAAGAGCAATAAGGCTCAATGGCGCATGATAAAGAAATTAGGCTTTTCATCGCATATTCATTACCTGTGGCTGAAAATAAAATATCACTACAACTATTGCAGACTTCAAAAAAAGGACGATCAAAAATGAAAGTTTCGATTATAACAGCAACCTTTAATAGTGCGTCGACCATCAGAATGACAATTGAGAGCGTGGCAAGGCAAACGCACAACGACATTGAGCACCTCATCATAGATGGAGGTTCCCAAGACAATACTGTTGAGATTGCGAAAGAATACCCTTCTGTCTCCTATATCATATCTGAACCTGACAATGGATTGTACGAAGCCATTAACAAGGGAATAAGAGCCGCTAAGGGCGATATTATAGGCATACTTAACTCTGATGATTTCTTTGCATCTGACACGATTATAGAGACGATTGTAAACCAATTCTCCTCCACAGAGACAGAAGCCATCTATGGTGATGTATGCTACATCACGCATGACAAGCCATTCCTACCCATACGATACTATAGCAGTAAATCATTCAATCCATGGAAGATGAAGTTTGGATTTATTCCAGCCCATCCCACATTCTATATGAAGAGGGAGAAATTTCAGGAGATTGGACTATATAATGAGAGTTACAAGATAGCATCAGATTTTGAGTTCCTACTGCGTTGTTTCTGTATTCATAAGATTAAATACCAATACATACCACAGACGATGGTATATATGCGAATTGGAGGCATCAGCAACAAGAACTTCGCATCCCATAAAACCATATTTGCAGAGCACAAGAAAGCCTTGAAAGAGAATAACATCTATTCCAATTCACTGTTTTTATGTCTGAGGTATCCTATTAAAATATTTGAAGTGGTGATTTTTCGGATAACAAAACTATTCAAGGGTAAGAAGGAGCAAGAAATACATGTAGACTAATCAATCATCCAGATTATTCAGATAATTCTGAAGCGTCTAATTTTTTGATAGTTTCTTGGTTGATTTTATCACGTTCCTTGTCACTAAACCAGCCCCATTTATTGAAATATTTGATGGCAGAAACCATGTGGACGAATAGCATCTTAAGCGATTTGGCAGAATCTCTATGGTAGATATGGATAGCTCTCACCAATGGATAATAAACAATGTCCATACCCTCTGAATGAACACGTCTAGAGAAATCCAAATCCTCACAATACATAAAATAGCGTTCGTCAAATAATCCTATCTTGTTAAATACCGAGGTACGAATCAACATAAAGCAGCCATATACCCACGGAGAGCTGAAAGGTTTCGTATATGACAATTTTGTATAGATATCCTTCGAAGAAGATGGCATCAAACGGCGTTTAATCAAAGTAGAAGGAGAAGGTATCAAACGGCATGAGTAAGCACGTTCTCCATTAGGTAGAAAAATGTCAGGAGAGATAAGTCCCACTTCCTGATTCTGTTCCATATAGTCATACAAAGCCTCCACGACACCCTCTTCAAAGAAGATGTCAGGATTTAAGACCAAATGGTATGAGGATTGCCCCTCCGCCTTTTTCATCGCAATGTTATGACCCTTTCCAAAACCCAAGTTTTCCCCTTGAAAAGAGTACTCAATACGATCATCTTGAGGAACAAAAGATTTTGCCTCATCAGAAGGTGAATTATCAATCAAATACAATTTAACATCCATTCTAGTGTTTAAAAATGAATGAATCGCCCTCAACAATTCGTCTCTGTCGTTTTTGTATATAACTATAGATGCCGTTACCTGGTACATATCATTTCGAATGTTTAAAAATCGACGTCATCAAATGCCATCGATCTAAAAATTTGTCTTTCAATGGTCGCCGACTAGGTTCTGAGCAAGAAGATGCATTATCACCATGTCTGCGATATAAGATTAATGGTTTGTCAAAAAATAAAATCTTTTTCCTCCTATATTCCACGTTCAACGCAATCCATACATCATGCATAGGAATATTGGAAGGAAACGGAAGCACGTACGACAAAACATCACGTTTAAAAGCCATACAGCAACCAATATAAGTGTTTTTCATTAAATTTTTCACAAATCCACTTCCAGAATTAAGCAGTTTAAAGAAAGAAGGTTGCAACACTCGCTCGTCTGCATCCACTACCTTACAATCAGAAACTACCAAATCATAATCTCTCAACAACAGCAGCATATCACACACCTTGTCATCTAACCAAATATCATCCTGATCTGCCAAAAAAATAAACTCACCTTTAGCATGCTTTAATGCATTCTCGAGATTATAAATCGGACTGTGAAATCTATTTCCTTTCAACACCTTAATCCTTTCATCTTGAAAAGATTCAATAATCGAAAGTGTTCCATCAGTTGAAGAATCATCAGATATTACAACTTCGTCCTCATCGCCCAACTGACGCAATATAGTTTCCATTTGTCTTCGTATGTACTTTTCCCCATTATAGGTGGCCATACATACGCTCACTCTACAATCCATATTCTCGCTTTCTAAAAGTAATAGCAAAAATAAGTTAAATTTCTGAATTAACCATCATTAAAATGCAATAAATGATATGCAACTCAGATAACTAACGAATTATTAGAGTGTTTCATTTTTTTTTATTAAAAAAAGGTGGCATTTTTAACCCCAAATGCCACCTTTCGAGACAAGATTAATACTCTTGCCAGCTCTTTATTTGGATATCCTGCTTTGGTTTTTCGCAGAATGCCTTAATAAATGCACTTGCCAATCTTGCATTCGTCATCAACGGAATGTTATGATCGATTGCTGAACGACGGATCTTATATCCATTAGTCAACTCTCTCTTCGTATGGTTCTTTGGTATGTTAATTACCAAATCAACTTGATGTTCTTGCAACAAAGAGATGATGTTTACATTGTGATCATTCTCATCTGGCCAGCTCACTGCAATTGCATTTACACCATGCTCTACCAAGAAGTTTCTTGTTCCTTCTGTAGCGAATATCTTATATCCGTGAGTGTCCAACAACTTGCATGCATCCAACAAATCTACCTTACCACGGATATCTCCTGATGAAACTAAGATACCCTTCTCTGGCACATGGTAGCCTACAGATGTCAATGAGTTAATCAACGCCTCATCAAAGTCTGCTCCTAAGCATCCTACCTCTCCTGTTGAAGACATATCCACACCTAAGATAGGGTCTGCCTTATGCAAACGTGCGAATGAGAATTGTGATGCCTTAACTCCGACATACTCAATATCGAATGTAGATGAATCTGGTTTCTCTACTGGAACATCCAACATAATCTTAGTAGCTGTCTCGATGAAGTTTCTCTTCAATATCTTAGAAACGAATGGGAAACTACGTGATGAACGTAGGTTACACTCTATCACCTTAACGGCATTCTCTTTTGCCAAGTATTGAATGTTGAACGGACCACTGATGTTCAACTCCTTAGCAATCTTCTTACTTACTTTCTTAATCTGACGTACAGTCTCTAAATACAACTTCTGTGCTGGGAATACCAACGTCGCATCTCCTGAGTGAACTCCTGCGAACTCTACGTGCTCAGAGATAGCGTATTCGATAATCTCACCATTCTTTGCTACTGCATCAAACTCAATCTCCTTAGCATTCTGCAAGAATGAAGATACTACCACTGGATACTCTTTTGATACCTTAGCTGCCATCTTCAAGAAGGTATCCATTTGCTCACGGTTGTAACATACATTCATCGCAGCTCCGGAAAGTACGTAAGATGGACGAATCAATACTGGGAAGCCTACCTCCTTGATGAAGTTGTCGATATCTTCAGGACTGGTCAACTCACCCCAACGTGGTTGGTCGATACCCAACTGATCCAACATAGCGGAGAACTTATGACGGTTTTCTGCACGGTCGATGGATACTGGAGAGGTTCCTAATACAGGAACGTTCTGACGATACAACTTCATAGCCAAGTTGTTTGGAATCTGACCTCCTACAGAGACGATCACACCCTTAGGATTTTCCAAATCGATCACATCCAACACACGCTCGAAACTCAACTCATCGAAATAGAGTCTATCGCACATATCATAGTCTGTTGACACTGTCTCTGGGTTGTAGTTAATCATGATAGACTTGTAACCCAACTTACGAGCTGTCTGAACTGCATTTACTGAACACCAGTCGAACTCTACAGATGAACCGATTCTGTATGCACCAGAACCTAACACTACGATGTTCTTATCGTTTCTGTATGAATAATCGATGCTATGTTCGTCTGCACCGTATGTCATATACAAATAGTTGGTCAACTCTGGATGTTCAGAAGCGATAGTGTTGATACGACGAACAAACGGAGTAATACCTTGTTTCTTACGCAATGAACGTACACGAAGTGACTCCTTCTCCATATTGTTGGATGGGTTCTCTGTGTAACGTGCAATTTGGAAATCAGAGAATCCAAGGCGTTTTGCCTCCTTCATCACGTCAGCAGGAATATCTTCGATCTTCTTGTATTGACCCAAAACTTTCGTATAGTCAACAATATTCTTCAACTTACCAATAAACCACTTGTCGATTTTAGTAAGATCAACGATTTTCTCGATAGAATAGCCCTTCTCCAAAGCTGCAGCGATAGCGAAAATACGCATATCGGTTGGGTGAGACAATTCTTTATCTAAATCATCGAATTCCAAATCATGATTACCAACAAATCCGTGCATGCCCTGACCAATCATACGAAGACCCTTTTGCATGATCTCTTCGAATGACTTACCAATTGACATGATTTCACCCACAGACTTCATGGATGAGTTGATCTCACGGTCAACGCCAATGAACTTAGACAAATCCCAACGAGGGATTTTAACAATGATATAATCAACTGATGGAGCCACATAAGCAGAGTTTGGTGTACCCATCTCACCAATCTGGTCGAGTGAGTAACCCAACGCCAACTTAGCTGCAACGAAAGCCAATGGATAACCAGAAGCCTTAGATGCCAAAGCTGATGAACGGCTCAAACGAGCGTTGATCTCAATAATACGATAATCGTTTGTTTCTGCATTGAATGCAAACTGAATATTACACTCACCAACGATTCCAATATGACGAACCACCTTCTTAGCAATCTCTTGCAATAGACTGATTTGTTCTTCTGTCAATGAAATGATAGGTGCCACAACGATACTCTCTCCTGTGTGGATTCCTAGTGGGTCGAAGTTCTCCATAGGAACAACCGTGAAGCAGTGATCGTTCTTATCACGAATTACCTCAAACTCAATCTCTTTCCATCCCTTCAAAGACTCTTCTACAAGGATTTGCTTAGAGTGTGCAAGTGCGCTATCACATAGTTCAATGAACTCCTCTTCGTTAGCACAAATACCTGAACCAAGACCTCCCAATGCGTATGCAGAACGAACCATCACTGGATATCCTATTCTACGTGCTACAGCCAAAGCATCATCCATATTCTCAACAGCTTGAGATACTGGAGTCTTAGCTTGAATCTCATTCAACTTCTTAACGAACAAGTCACGATCCTCTGTAATCATAATTGCGTCTACAGAAGTACCCAACACTTGTACGCCATACTTCTCCAATGTGCCTGAAAGATAAAGTTCAGTACCACAGTTTAAGGCAGTTTGACCACCGAAAGCTAACAAGATACCATCTGGTTTTTCTTTCTTTATAACTTCCTCAACGAAATAAGGAGTGATCGGCAAGAAATAAACCTTATCAGCAACGCCCTCAGACGTTTGGATCGTAGCGATATTAGGGTTGATCAACACCGTGGAGATACCCTCTTCACGCATAGCTTTCAGAGCTTGTGAACCAGAGTAATCAAACTCTCCGGCTTGTCCAATTTTCAAAGCTCCGGATCCTAGCAAAATAACCTTTTTAACTTTCTGTGATTTCATATATCTAATCTCTTAAAATAACTTTCACACAAAAAAAAAGCGGAGGTAACAACCACCGCGACAAAAATCAATAGGAATAAAAAAACAATGCCTCTACATCATCCCAGTTCTTGTATATGTAATGAGGTACGGACATATTCTCTTTTTTATTACTTTGATTCTAAATAATTCGTTTTTTTATATTGGGTGCAAAGTTACACTTTTTTTCATTACACTTTGCAAGCGAAAGATGAATTTTTTTCAAAAAAAATTACAAAGTGCGTGTTTATCGGACTTGCACGAATCTTTCATCCTTTGGTCTATTATTTTCTTCCCTAATGTATTTTCTTCTTATCGAGTCAACAGGGTCAACTCATACTTCTCATCAAAGAACTCATCCCAGTCCTGACGGGCATTCTTCCCTATCTGCAACCCATAAAAGAAGGTGCCGTTACGTCGACTCTCTCGCATCTCTTCCAACAAGGTCTGCTCTACCAGCGGAATCTTAAAATCACTAATCCACAACACATCCGAACTCATATAACTAGCATGGTGACGCAACAATTCAAACATCTTAATCATCATACTTCTCGCATTCGTGTCGCCCGACGCACTCTTCTTGAAATAATCAAACAACCGTGCTCGCTCCTTCTTCACATCTATGGGATAAACCGACACGGAAAAAGAGAGCAAATACAAATCTCTTCGCTGTCTGTCTGCAATCTCCAACAATCGCAACAACAAAGAGTTGCTTATCTTTTCTGGTTCCCCTACCATACTTCCTGATGTGTCCAAACAGACAATCATAGGTCCCTTGCGCTTAGCCGGCTGTTGAACCAACTGGTGTATCGGTTTGAAAATCTCACTACGATACGAAAAGGTCTGCAACCGATGCGTGACATACTTATATAGAAACAAATCTGACAGTCGTTCATCCGAAGCTTGTGCCACCTCCAACGGCAACATTGAATTCAGATCATTGCTAACCGTCACCCCCGACACGTCACTCTTAGATGCATGCGTCATCTGATAGTGTCGTCCACTGGAAACCGTCATCTGATGATGACTCTCCTCACTGGCAATTCGTCCCATCTTATTGGCTATCTGATTTAGCACAGGGTATCGTTTCTGTACTTGTATAATCTTACGCAACCGTTCGAACAGTGTTGAGTTCCATATTCCACTCATGGCACTCCATGCTTGCAAAAAATCTTCCTCCGATATGTTATTCTTCTTCACATACTCCTCCACCTCCTGCATCGACACCCTTGTCTGCTGAGCAACAGACGGACATCTCTGCTCCGTCTCTTCACGACACTGTCGCATAACCTGTTTCATCTCCATCTCTTTCCAATCATCCAAGAAATGTTGCCACAGAATATCATCGGAAAGATTCTCCTCTTTCTGAAACTTCTGTCCATAATAGGAGGTAAAACCAGGATTGCGTCCTTCCACCTCCTGCATCAAAGCCTTCCAACCATCCTGTCGCTTGTTGAGCTCCCACTCATGTGCCTCCTTAATCTTATTTTGGATGGATTGGTTTCTCGCAAATTGATATTGATACATCTTCAATTGTTGGAAGATGAAATCGAGTGTGATATTATAAAACACGGCAGACTGTACATTGTCTTTCAAGACTCTGGTACGAAGCCAAGGGTCGCGCATCATTGACATAAGGTATGCATAAAGAGGGTCTCCCGCGAAATCAGGGTTATCCTCCTTGTCATATATGCCAGCCTCAACAAACTGATCCAACAGACTGACATAAATTGCTGGTGATGTCACATTCTCATCACTCGCCATACTCTAACTTTTCAATGTCAATTCTTAAATAGGCAAACTGTTTACGCAACTCTTCACACATATATTGCAACTCCGATTTGTCTTCTTTAGAAAGGAACATATTAGACTGCAACTCCTCCGAGAAGCGACTGACCTCCTGCACCTTCGTCTCCAATGCCTCATAGAAATTACGACCCGATGGTTTGGGCAGTGTGTCGACATTGATATCAGAGAGCAACGGACTTTTCGATTTCTCTATTTCATAACGCACTCCGTTGATAAACAAAAATTGTCCTTTTCGATAAATGGTAACCTTCTCAGCCTCTGATTTCTCTGATCCGTAGACAGAGGAGATGGCATCTCCCGCATAATTACGGATAATCATGTTTTTGGGTGATGATGGGTCTTTGTATAGCACTGCCTGTGTTGGCGTATTCATCGGATCATACTCTTTTAGATTACGGAAATCAACTGCAAAGATATAGGTGTGACCTGTTCCATGATTCAACACATGGTAGAAGAAGTGGTTGCACAAGAGCAACCCCTCATTTCGATGGTCGCCTCTTTTCTTATCAGCCTCAACACTAGCTCTCACCTGCACGATCTTTAAATCGGAAGAGACAGCCTGACGCAAGGATTCTATCTCGTTTTCAAATCCGACAAAGAGCGATTTTTTCATAAAATCACGGACAATCTCCTGTTCCTCCGGTTCATTCCACAAGCAACGCCAGAGAGGGAAGAGATCAGATGGCATCACCTGCTCACGTTGATGCATATAGGCTGAGGTGCGCAAGAGTTGTAAAATCTTTTTCCAACGACGGTCGCTCACATAAATCGCACGTCTGCGATCACGATCAACGGAAAGTTGACTGCGTAGATAGAGAATGCTTGCCAAGACTTCCGGAGAGCAAGTTATCTGAGGAATCCGTTGCTGTGCCTCTTCATACTCTTGTTGCGTGATAGGGCAACTCACCAACACTTTGTCGGACGTCTCCGAATCCAACAGCATATCCACAAACAACTGTTGGTCTTTGACACAGCCCGAAACAATTCGGATTAGGAAACGATCCCATAATGCTTCCAACCCCTCACCTTCCGTAGGCAACTCATTACTGGCACCAATCAACAATTTAAGTGGCAACTGTATCTCATGGTCACCATTCCGATAGGTTTTCTCATTGATGACCGTCAGCAGCGAGTTTTGAATGGCAGGACCCGCCTTCCACACCTCATCGAGGAAGACAATCTCGGCAGATGGCAAATAACCCTCCACCTTTCGCTCGTACGTATCTGCATCACGAAGTTGAGAGATACTGACAGGACCGAAGATCTCATCTGGGGTAGAAAAACGAGACATCAGGTATTCGAAAACAGATGCATTTTGAAAAGCGTTTTTAAGGCGACGAGCTATCAATGATTTCGCCACCCCCGGAGGACCTAAAAGCAAGACACTCTCACCCGCCATGGCTGCCAAAAGAGCCAAACTAAGTTCCGTATCTTTTTCATACACATGAGCTGAAAGCTCTCTTATCAGTTGTAAATACCTATTCTCCATAATATATACACATATAGTTGATGTGACCACACAAAATTACACAAAAAGAGGAAAGCGACGAAAAAGAGGAAGAGGACATTCCCCTCATTGCACACAAAAAAACGCAAAGACGTCACGAATAACCATTCAATAATTTGGGGTAGTTGTTTTTTTCGATTAAATTTGCAAAATCTTAAACAGAAGAGGTTGGGTTGAGTAGTTCAATGGATAGAATACGGGTTTCCTAAACCTTAGATCCGGGTTCGATTCCCGGCTCGACTACTAATTAAAAGGGGTATTTAATCAACAAAACATGTGCATACCTGGAACTGTGCTCTCACACGGAATAAAGGAAACACTCTGCGGCATTGACCCGCATGAAATATTGCTAAAACTATACTGATATATGACACTATAATTGCTTTCGTTTTCATAATCATCATAAAAATCTTTACCGCGATTGAATCGGCATTTCCTAAAATCAAAGAAAAATTCACGAAGAAAAAGAAAAATAAGAACAGATGAAACAAATAAATTCGTGATTTAATTCTATTTTTACAAAATCAAATTCGATATCCTTCTTCAAGTTATTCAACAAAAGGAGCATTCTATAACAAGTCAAACTATTCATATACAAATATTTATGAAACGAATTCTCAAGTTAGCAATTATCTGTGCAGCCATTATAGGGATGGCGATTGTTTCTGTACATGCATTTCAGAATGGCAACCCAAGCAAGACTTCAACACCAACTCGTCCATCAAACTGGGCAGAACCAATAACGCTTGCGGGTGTTCCCAATCTACACAAAATAACAGACAATCTATATCGCAGTGCGCAACCGACAGCCGAGGGAATGAAAAATCTATCAGCATTTGGAATAAAGACCGTCATCAATTTACGCAACAGTCATTCCGACCTAGATGAGATCGGTAATTTACCACTAACAGCAAAACGCATTGAAATATTTGCTGGCAACTTAAAAGATGAGTATGTCACAGAGTTTCTATCAATCGTAGACGATTCCACCGCTTATCCCATCTTAGTACACTGCCAACACGGAGCAGACCGAACGGGAGCTTTATGTGCGATGTACCGTATACTACGTCAAGGTTGGACCCCTGACGAAGCAATCGACGAGTTGAAAAATGGCGGTTATGGATTTCATCCCATTTGGAATAACATTCCTATTTTTATCCGAGAGTCCTCCAAACGACTTAGCAATCAAATAAAACAGGTGAAGTGAGAGATTCAATCCCATGGTCATACTCACTCAAAAAGAGTAATTATCATAATGATAATCCGCTGACCTATCAAATTTTACAAACTAGATACAATTGCAAAATGAATAACCTATATAAAGAGCGTTTCTTTTGAGGAGGGTTCTTTATTTAAATAACAGATCATATGACAGGAAACAGGAAAAAGAAAATAGTTATTTTCTCTCTGGCAATCATTACTGTGATTGTCGGCGTTTACTTCTTTCACTCCAAAAGAGGGTACCAAGAGGGGGATATTCTATTTCAAGTATCGTGTAGTCGCCAATCACCCTTCATCCAGCAAGCTACTGGTTCAAAATGGTCGCATTGTGGCATCGTCGTTGAGAAGAACAAACAATGGTATGTGCTAGAAGCCTCCAATGTTGTTAAACTCACCCCATTAAAAGATTGGATCAAGAGAGGCAAAAAAGGAGAGATGAAAAAATTACGCATATTGAAAAAGCCTGTTAAAATCAAGTACGGAAAATACTTGGGCAAACCATACGACCTTGCCTTTAAGTTTAATAATGGGAAGTGGTATTGTTCTGAACTCGTTTATGACATTTATAAGTCTCAATTAGGAATAGAATTATGTCAACCCAGAAAAATCAGTTCGTATAAAATTGACGGTTTAGAACATGTGCTTAAAAAGAGAGGCATGAATCGTAATCAATTGGTTGTAGCACCATGTGACCTACTAAACTATTAAATACAATTGCAAAATGAATAACCCATATAAAATTCTTTCATTTCTATTTCTTTTAGGAATATTTTTTTCTGTATGTGCGCATGATTACATCATCACGTTTAAGCCAGATGTTAAGTTTAGGAAAAGTGAGACTCCTGGTTTTATGAATGCCTATTGCGACACATCGGTTGTTGAACTGGCTAAAATAGAAAATGAAGAAAACAGTGAAGACAGCGTACAGATCGATTTCTATCTGGATATGGATTTCCCTGCAACAGATGACAATGAGTTTAATTCCAACCTGTTGGCTTTGATCGATTCTGCATATTTATCCAATGAGTTTTTTGTTGATTATAGTAATTATTACGAAGATTACGATAACAATCTTTATATGGCTGATTCAACAATAATCAAAGTCACATCTTATAATGACAGCACTTTGTCAATGTTTGTTGAGAAATACTGTGCAAGAAATTCCGAATGGCGAAAAGAAAGACGTGATTCAATAAATTTTGACAAAAAGACTAAAACTCGTTTTTATAAAGACATTAATGATTCTATATCAATGTGGAGTAAGTCTGGGTATGATGGTGAAAGTTATTCTATATCAGACTATCTGGTTACGGTTCATCATTATGTGCCGGAATCGACTTGGGGAACCGGGGCATATTGTGGACAAAACACAAAAACCACCATAGTAGACAGGGAAAAATGGACTCCGATTCCCCCTAACGAAATTGTTTGGTGCGACGAACCAATAAGTTATGAATATTGTCACAATTCTTTTCTAGATTTTTTGATGACTTTGAAATTGACCGAAGAGTGGGAATGCGCGAATGGTGATTCTGCGGCAAACAAGAGATTTGACGTCTCAGAATGTCATGAGGATCATTGGTGGATTGGCACTGGAACTGCTATTGGTGCTTATGAAGAGGGTGTGACAATTTATTTGGAACGCTGCCCGGGATACAGGTGGTTTGAAGCTCCTGTCTCTTTCACCTATGACGAGATATATGAGTTTTTGATACCGGGCACCGCTGTCTATAAAGCAGCTGAAAATTATTGTAAGACACATAAACCCACACAATTCGATAAGGAGTATTATGGTGATAGCGATTCATCGAGAGTAAGAAGTTTATATATCGATTTTGACACTAAGTCTATTGAGACAACAGATAACATCTATGAGATTTCATTTCCTGCTTCATTACAAAAAGCAAAAAAACTAAGCAAAACTTGGTGTTGGGTAGATCCAGACTATTACAATCACAACTCTAATAGAGGAAAAGAAATTAGGATTCCCAAAAAAATCAAGTATGAAGGTTTTCATGCTGTATCAGATAAAGGCGACGCTGAAATATCCGTCCGGATTTTCACCAACTTGGTTAAGGACTATCCTGAGTTGATCCCAACGTTGACGGAGTCTTCAAACTGCAACTATCCTGACTTCCATGAATATGACCTTCCTGGAGAAAAACTTTCAAAGCAATATATCTATAGATGTATTGACACGGAAAGCAAAGACTTGATTGAGATTGACATCCGATGTTTACCAGAAAGAGCGTACTACTATGAAGTTGCTTCATATATGATGTTTAATTGTTTTGACCTTGAGGATTATAACGAACATTACACATTGAGCTATGAATGGGATGAAGAATTGAGTAAGTCAAAGAAAAATATAAGACACTACATGAAAAACAGAAGTAAGAAATAAGAAAATTAACCATATCTAGGTCGATAAAAAATCCACAGTGAAAAATATTCAAAAAAATTTTCAAAAAAGATTTGGTGGTGTCAAAAATGAGTTCTACCTTTGCAACGCATTTGAAAAAACGAGGTGTAGCGCAGTCCGGTTAGCGCATCTGGTTTGGGACCAGAGGGTCGGGGGTTCGAATCCCTTCACCTCGACAAGGCTGAAAGAAATCTTTCAGCCTTTTTTTTGTCAAAACATGCAACATTAGGAACTAAAATACACAGATTTACCCCTTTTCAATTGCACAATATTAATTTTTAAATTATTTTTGCAATTAGGGATGTATTTCAATTTATTGTAACACATTGCCTACGATTATCGTAAAGATGAATAATTTATGAAGAAGATTGCATTACTCATAGTTTCCACAGCCCTATTTTTTAATATTTCTTGGGCTGAAGAGCAAGACAAGAAAGAGGTTTTGAATTTCGGCGTTGAGATTGGTGTTCATGCGCTGACAAAAGACGTCACTCCTCCTGAAAATGTCCGCTTCTCCGAATATGGAGTTCAAGCATACTACATTCCTTGGAACATCGGTGCAGTTACAGAATATCTTTTCGGTAATGGAATGTTTGGCGTAGGTACAGGATTGAGACTTACCAGCTACACTGCTTTTTATGGTAGAAAAACCTCCTATTTTGAATGGAACATGAGACCAGAATCTTTAGAAGGTGACTACATCAAACTTCATAACATCAAACAATCAAACAACTATCTCGGATTCCCTATTTTATTCCGAATGTTCTTTGTTCCTCAATCCAATATCGTCAGACCTTATTTCAAATTAGATCTCTCCTTGAATTTCTTAGTAGTAAATAAAAACACCATCAACTTCGTAGAAGAGGATACCCCACTCTCTTATGTCGACAAAATCAACGAGAACTTAGGTACCCCCGAGAAATTCAACTCCAATCTTGATTTCGTCCTAGGTTTGAGAGCAGGAAAAGATCCATTCTACGTCAATTTGGAAGCTCACTATCCTTCCTTCATACTGACAGACAGCCCTGTTTCCTTCTTCGGAACTGAAGACCTAAACATGCTAAATGTTGGTGTCAAACTGATGATTCAAGTTCCTATCCATTGGAGTGAATACAAAAAAGTACCAGAGGAAAAGAAAGAGGAAATCAAGTCTCAATATATCATCAACGAAGACCTCTTCGAACAACAACCTGCCGAAGACGACTCAAACGGCGTCTTTAAAGCCGACGACGAAGATTGATAAAAAAAATTGGGCATATTATCTTAATCACACTTGGCGTTCTTATCCTACTCAATGTGATTTTGCTATTTTCTCTCAACACTTCTTTCGTTCAACAGAAAATAGTAAGGAAGGTAACTTCAACTCTTTCAGAAAAAACCGGAACCAACATCGAAATCGGTCATATCCAAATTGACCTCTTCGACGGACTATTCCTCGAAGACCTATTCCTCGAGGATACTCACCACGACACCTTGGCTTTTATCCACCAACTGAACGTAAACTACTCCCTAAAAAATATATACAGACATAAAACACTCTCCCTTAGCAGAGTGGCTATTCAGGACTTTGTCATCAACCTAACAAAAGAGAACGACTCCACCGACTACAACTACCAATTCTTAGTCGATGCCTTCTCTTCTGACAAACCTGACACCTCCGCATCCTCTCCATTCCAAATGGAAATCGGGCAAATCCTGCTAATCGACGGCTCCTTCCGCCATAGCATCAAAGACGCCGAAAAAACGGAAGGACTCTTTAATGCAAACGACCTGCAAGTGGATAGCATCAACGCTAACCTCTCTCTCGGTCTCTACTTGCCTTCATTCATCTCCAGTGAAATCGATAACATATCTCTGAAAGAAAAAAGCGGACTAACTCTCCGTCACCTAGATGCCGAAGGTACATTCTACCTCGACTCTCTTATCTCCATTCCTTCATTGATACTGGAGACACAAAACTCACAACTGTCGGGTGATTCCATCGAATACCACCTCTCTAATCAAGAAATCTTCGCTAAAATCTCAGAGTCTTCCATCGTTCCCTCTGATTTCAAATGCTTCTCCTCTGCCATTGACTCACTCTCGTCTCCCATCGCAGTTAAAACTTCCGCCCATGTCCTCTTGCCTGCCATCGAGATAAACAATACCCAAATTGATTTCCCCGACGTGCTAACAGTCTCTGCTAACCACTTAAGCATCGAGGACATCAACAACTGGCAAAGTTCAAAACTGTCAGCTCTCATCAATAAATTAGAGGCGAATCGCCAACTCTCATCAGAACTGAAAAAGACATTGGGTATCGAGCTACCAACGGTAGTCGACTCCCTTCTTCCTTGCTCCGCTTCCTTACAACTGAACGGTTCACTGCCCCAACTAAAGGAGGAACTGACATTAGAAACACCTATCGGAAGCGTCAGCACAAAAGGAAACACCTCCTATCTACACGAACAGGGCATTTTAAACTCAAACAACGATTGGAATGTCAATATCACAACCCTAAAGCCCATCATTCTCTCTGACATGGTGGAGCATATCAACGGACAACTGGAAAGTTCTCTTGCATGGAATCTGAAAAACAGCGATCCCATCATTCATCTTTCCTCTATTTTCCCTGCTATCACCATCAATCATTACAACTACGACACACTCAGATTGAATGGTGTCTATAAAGGAAAAGAGGACCTAACCATCGGTCTGTCGTCTCCAGACCCCAATTGTCATCTTTCCCTCAATGCGAACATTAAAGACTTAATGACAGACAAGATGCAATCTGATGTCACCCTCGACATCCGTCACATCGCCACCGAAAAGCTACATCTGACAGACTCCACTCAAAACATAACCGTTCAGGGTGCATTCAAAGTGAACGGCACCGGCATGGATTACAACCAATGGAACGGAACCATCGAAATTGACAGTCTCGCACTGACCAACAACGATGCCCACTACGCAATCCCTTACATCAAAGTGAAACAAGAAACGCAGGGAGAGAGCAAAAAGCTGGCTCTCAACACCCCTTTCCTCAACGGAAACATGCATGGCGTCTTCAAATACGAAGAGATATATCCTTGTTTCATCAACGTGATGCAGAAATATCTCCCTACCTTTTTCCAATTGAAACAATCAACAGAAACCAATACAGACCTAGCCTTCCGATTCGACATCAGCGACATAGACTCTCTGATGAACTATCTGAACATCGATCTTCACACAAAAGAGAAAATCACAATAAGTGGAGCATTAAACGAGAAGGAAAAGTCGCTGAAGATGGAACTGAACACGCCTGAAATCATCTACAACAAACTAGCTGCAGAACCATCAAGAATCCATTTTGCCTCTCATAAGAGAAACAACACCCACGCACTGATTGGATCCATAGAATCTAAGATTCATCCTAATAAGGAGGACCCTTTCAACGCCCTATTCTCTGGGGAGATAATCATTCAAAACGACTCTGTCTATAACAAAGTAAAGGTGAGTACAGCACCCGACACTGCCTTCCTAAAAGGCAATTTCTACGATTGCATCTCATTTCATCCATTGGGTGAAGGGCAATACAAAATCAATGTCAACCTTTATCCTTCAAATATTATTTTGCATCAACAAGAACTTCAAAACAACGAAGCGCTTGTTCAGTTGCTTCCTGATAAAATCCTCATCTCTAACTTCGGATTGTCAGCCAACCAACAGCACTTGCTGTTGGCCGACGGTATTCTCTCCTCATCTTTGAACGATACTCTATACGTCACATTTGATGATTTGAAACTTCAAACCATTCTGGGATTGATGTATCGAAATGATATCCCTGCAGACTGCAACATCAACGGAAAGTTAAAAGCATGTGCTATTTTAGGCGAGAATTTCAGATTCTCCACCCGTGGTTTCAAAATGGACAGCATCCGATACAATGACATCGAAATTGGCAACATGAACCTATCTGCCGTGTGGGACAATGCCCGCAAAGGTGTCTTTGCAAAGATGAAACTAGACAACGGCAACCAGCACCTTATGGACATCAAAGGTGTGATCGAACCTGCCAAGCAACAGATGAAGATGACAGCCTTCCTCGACTCCATTCCTCTACAATTGGCCATGCCGATTGCCAGTGAGTATGTCTCCAACCTAAAAGGAAACATTGGTGCCAACATAACAGCGGAAGGATCCTTCTCCAACCTCGACATCAACGGTTATGTCTATTTGAAAAATGCACAGGCGAAAGTAAACTACACAGGTGTCACCTACTTCATCTCCGATAGCATCAAACTAAATGGCAACCACTTCTATGCAAAGAGATTTAAGGTGAGAGATGACAATAACAACATTCTCTTCTTCGATGGGGATGTCACACACAAGGAATTCAAAACCTTCAATTACAAGATGCGCCTCAACATGAAGGACTTTGCCTTGCTAAACAACCCTAAGAGTCGCTCTAACATGGTATACGGAACTTTCTTTGTCAATGGTAAGGACCTAGTGTTGCAAGGCAATGAAAATGGAGCGGAGATAACCGGAGAATTAAGCAATGCCGAAGGTACTTCCGTCAACATCATCCTTCCGGAAACCGTCACAGAGACACACACCTATGACAATATCGTTTACGTAAAATCAGAAGTGGAGGAAGGAAAAGACACCGTGAAAAAAGAGGTGGTTCATCCAAGCAACTTCGATCTCTATGCCAACCTCTCCGTCGGACTGACAGAGAAGGCCTCCTTCTACGTCAACTTAGCGGATGGTGCCATGATTCGTGGTAACGGAAACCTACGTGTTCTCTACGAAGACAATGACCTATTTATCTACAATCGATTTACAGTGAATGATGGATATCTGAAAGTGAAGCTATCTGGATTGCCAACCAAAAAGTTCTCATTCCAAGAAGGTAGTTACGTGGATTTCACAGGCGACCCTATGAAACTGAAATTTAACGCCACCGCCACCTACAGTCTGACTGCTGATTTGACCACCCTTAGCTCTTCATTCTCAACCATGGGAATAAAGAACACGCATGTTCCCGTTAATTGTAACCTGATTGCCTCAGGCAATTTAGAGGACATGACACTCTCATACGATGTGGCACTACCAAAGGCGGAAAAAGACATACAACAAGCGGTGGCAAGCATCATCAATACAGATAACATCAGAATCAAAGAGTTCGCCTATCTGATTGGTGTCGGAATGTTTAGCGACCCAAGCAATGAGGTACAAGGAAATGCCCTTATGTCATTTGCTTCCTCCTCCTTGTCTGCCACACTAAACAACGTGTTAGGCAAATTCCTTGGTGAGAAAGTGACCATTGGTACCGATATCAGTTCATCCGACAATAGCTCCGAGTATGACGTGGGCGTCTCTGTCTCCACGAAACTGGCGAAAGACAAACTATTGGTCAGCACCAACATGGAGTTGCAAAATGCTGGTGGAGAAGATGAAAACTTCATGGCCGACTTTGACGCAGAATACCTCTTAGGAAAAACTGGTATGTTCCGTATCAAAGCCTATAATCATTCAAACGACGACTTCTACAGACCAGCCAACAGTACCACACAAGGTATTGGTATCTCTTTTGTGCGTGAATCGAAAAAGATCAGTGAACTGTTCAAAATAAAGAACGAATTTAACACCCCAAAAAGGAAAGAAAAGAAGAAAGAAAAAATAAACTCTAAGGAGAAAAACAAAACAGAAAACGGTCAGCCGACCCAAACAAACTCAACGCCAAAGAAGGAGGAGGAAGAATGAGCAATAGATTCATATTTATAATTCTGATGATCACCGCACTGCTGTCGGCCTGTTCCTCCACTAAATATGTGGAAGATGGCGACTACCTTCTTAACAAAACAAAGATTAAGGTGGAAAATGGCGAAGTGCCTGCCGACCAACTATACGACTATCTATACCAAAAGCCCAACAAGGATGTCTTGTTCATTCCGAAGATGGGACTTCACGTCTATTCTCTTTCTGGCAGAGACACCTCCAAGAAAATCAATCGCCTTTTACGTCGAATGGGTTCTGCTCCCGTCATCTACGACGAGAATCTAACAGAGAACACAGAAAGGCAACTCACCAAGAGGATGAAAAATTTAGGATATCTCAATGCAGAAGTGTCACACTGCACAGACACCTCTGGAAAGAAACTAAACATCACCTACTGCATTCGTCCGAAAGATCTCTACACAGTCAACTCTCTGAGCACAAAAGTGGAAACCAACGATATGCGAACGCTCCTGAAAACACGTTCTGCTAAGAAAATATTGAAAATCAAGGAGAACCAACCTTTTGAAGCAGAGACGTTCGACAATATGTCGGTAGACCTCACCAACCTCTTTTGGAGCATGGGCTACTATTATCTGACCAAAGATAACTTCTACTTCTTGGCAGACACCTCCATTGGCAATCATAAGGTGGACGTCACCCTCGCTTACAGAAAAATAGCGAAAGACTCTCTCGACGAGGACTTGAGTCTCCGTCGATATACCTTTCGAAATGTAACCATACACAATGAGTATGGACGTGATTTGCCTCGATTAAAGCATAAGAAATCAAAAGGGCATAGGCTCTCCGACCGATTGAGAGACACTGTCGTCTACAAAGGTGTAACCATCATCAATGGAGAAGAGGGACTCATTCGTCCTACTGTATTGTTCAACAACAACTTCATTCGTCCGGGACGATTCTACAGCAACCGATTGGTCGACAACACCTACAATTCAATCAATGCACTAAGTGCCGTTAATCAGGTCGGTATTCAATTGGATCCCGTCGATTCTGCTCAGATTGATGCCAAGGTGACCTTAACCCCTGCCAACCTCTATTACTTTCAATTTGGTATAGATGGAACGAATACGGCAGGCGACCTAGGTGTCTCCAGTTCGATATCCTTTCAACAAAGAAACCTTTTCAAAGGGTCGGAAGTACTCAGTTTGAAACTGAATGGAGCATTTGAACATATCCGAGGTCACTCAGAATCGGTCGACGCCGACGACTACATTGCCACCGATAATTATTACGAATACGGAGGTGAGGTAGCTCTCACCATACCGAGAATCATGCTAGCTCTTCTTCCTGAGCGATATCGCAGACAAGTAGGAGCCTCCACCACCTTCTCGCTTGGTGCCAACTGGATGAAACGTCCTGAGTATGACAGACGATTCCTTAGTGCAGACTGGAAATACAATTGGTATACAAAGCGCAAAAGGATTCACCACACATTCAATCTATGCAACATCAACTATGTGGTTTCCCCACGCACCTCCAAATGGTTCCAAAACTATCTGGAACGTAGTGGAAATGAGCTACTAAAAGAGAGTTATAAAGACCAATTCATCACACGTTGCACCTACTCCGTAGCCTACGGAAGTGACCTATCCACCGATCTGCATAAGAAAGGATGGACCATCCGAAGTGAGATAAGTGTGGCAGGTACTGTTCCCTATCTTGCCTGCAAGATAGCCCATACAGAGAAAGAGAACGGCGTTTACAACATTATCGGAACCCCATTTGCACAATATTCCAAGGCCACTTTTGATGTGACCAAAGCATTCTACGTCAAAGAGAAGACACAATTGGTAACACATGTCGGACTGGGAGTAGCCATTCCTTACGGCAACTCAGACATTATGCCGTACGAGCAGCGATTCTTTGCGGGCGGTGCCAATACGGTTCGCGGATGGGACACCCGTGGTCTCGGTCCTGGAATCTTTAACTACCGAAACGGAGGAAACTTCATCACACAGACAGGCGATGTGAAGATGATTCTCAACTTTGAATACAGACAACAGACCAACACCTTCATCGACCTGGCCGCTTTTGTCGATGCGGGTAATGTCTGGACCATCAAAAATTATGAAAAGCAACAAGGAGGCGTCTTTTACCTTAATGAATTCTACAAACAGTTAGGTTTATCATGGGGAATCGGAATCCGACCTAACTTCAAGTTTATTATCATACGTTTGGATGCCGGTATGCAGATTTACGATCCATCCTACGCAATGGATGAACGATGGGTGATTACAAAACCATCATGGGATCGTTGCAGTTTGCACTTCGCTGTTGGATATCCGTTCTAATATTACTTAACCACCACAGCACGAACACTCTGTCCATGGAAAACAGCGTAACCACTACCCGTGTTTGATTGTATAGTGTAATAGGAATCATCCGGATCAGGAAGAAATAAATCCATATTAAGTCCTCTGATTTTCGCCCAGTATTTTCTAGCACTCATCCACAACAGTTACCGTATCTTTCGACATCAGTTTCCTCAACTGTTCGGTTTCACCCACCACCCAAACGAAGTCACCTTCACAGAATACTGTTTGTGACTCTGGGTTCATGGTAGAAACGCCATCATGTTCAATTCCGACCACCGTACATCCCTTATTCTCGCGGATACCTGATTCGCGTAATGTCTTTCCCACAAATGGCGAGTCGGCCGTGATTTCAAACTGTTCTATACTAACACTACGATTACTATCATCATTCACTTCAGCCTCCAAATTAATCTCCTTTTGGAATCGTTCCAGCTGTTCATCCGTTCCCAGCACTAATATCTTATCCAACGGGAACAACTGATTATTACCTCCAGGGATATTTATGCGTCGATTACCACGTAAGATAGAGACTATATGAACCCCATATCGCTGACGGTAATTCAATGTCTTCAACGACTTACCCACGCAATCTGCATTCTGTTGAACCACATAATCCACCAAGTGAACATCAAACGAAAGCAGCTGAGACGCCAATACCTTTTTATAACCAGCGTCGCGCACGTTTTTCTTATCTTGCTCATATTCACGCGAGTTCAGATTATGGAGGAATTTCCTTTCAAGACGGATAGAGAAGAGTTTCAGACGTTTGGAGACCATCATCATTACAACCAAGATGGAAGCAATGAAAACCAGTAATCCCACTTTCGCACTAAAGAATCTGCTTAATATAAAGGCTACAAAACTAAAAGCCAAAGCGAAACGAAGGATAATCATAATCACCAAAGGTGCTCTGTTGAATCGGTTGGCAGCCCACAAATATTTGTACTCTGTCGAATGATTCTTCTTAGCCACCATAGCTCTCAGCAAAGGTGAAACCATAACTATTGTCAATCCAGCCGCCAATAATCGGCCCCATACCCCCGACACATTCTTAAGTACGAACGGCATGATATAATTGGTGGACAATAAGATGATGGCCACCGTTAAAATAGAATAGACCGCAACAATCCTTAGCACCTGAATCAACAAACTTCTCCATAAGTTTTCGCTACGAGCAGATTTACCTGCAGAAGCTCGTTTTTCAAGATGATTACGCCAACTCTCAGGCAATCGTTTTTCAAGGAATCTATAGGCAGGATCTGTCAGTTTCATCATATAAGGAGTGATGAAGATTGTTATGACAGAGACCGCCACGATTATAGGGTAAATGAAATCGTCAATGATATGCATTTTCGTACCCAACATGGCGATGATAAATGCGAACTCACCTATCTGTGTAAGGCAGAATCCTGATTGAATAGCCACCTTTAATGATTGTCCAGATAAGAGAAGACCCATGGTGGCAAACACAATCTGTCCCAACACAATGGTAAGCACCAAGACCGCTATTGGAAAGGCATATTCACCAATCACGGAGAAATTAACCATCATACCGACAGAAACGAAAAAGATAGCACCAAACAAATCCCTCACTGGGCGAACCAATCTGTCGATACGTTCTGCCTCCAACGTCTCAGCCAAGATGGATCCCATAACGAAAGAACCCAAAGCCGATGAAAAGCCCACCTTAAGTGCAAACAGCACCATGCAGAAGCACAAGCCTAAGGAGAAAATCAACAATGTCTCGTCGTTCAGCACCTTCTTAGCAGCACGAAGGATGATTGGTACGATATAGATACCAGCCACCAGCCATACCACCAGGAAGAAGAAGAGTTTCAAAATACTGTATATCAACTCCGTCCCCTCCAAGGATTTTCCCAAAAAGATAGTAGGAATTAAGACCATCAAGACAATCGCTATCAGATCTTCAAAGATAAGGATACCAAAAACGATTTTTGTGAATTTCTGGCTTCGAAGTTCATTATCATCAAAAGCTTTTACAATGATGGCGGTCGACGACATCGAAATCATACCTCCCAACAACACACTGTTAACAAGGCCCCAGCCCAATGCCAATCCAACCAAAAAGCCCAAGACTATCATAAACGAGACGATCACCAATGCCGCTATTATAGCGGTTCGTCCCACATTGATCAACTTTTTAAAACTGAAATCCAATCCCAAACTGAACAACAAGAAGATGATTCCGATATCAGCCCATGTACCAATGTCTGAAGCACCAGAAACCGTTGGCGTCAAGGTAATTTGAGAACTCACCAAACATCCTGCCACGATATAGCCCAAGACAACTGGCTGCTTCAACCATTTAAATACAATGGTTGTCAGTCCTGCACTAATCAAAATCAGGGCTAAATCAGCTAACAGAGGTGGAACGTTCATATTACTCAAGCATTTTGTCCGATTCTTATACAAAAGTAAGGCATTTATCTTTTAAAAAAAATTTTTGAAGTGACAATTACGAGGTTATGAGGCATTTTTTGCACTTGTTTAGACGAAAAACAGGATGATTTGCCATCGTTCGTTCATCCAACACTCAAAATTTAACAACAATTATAGATATGAGCGTTTTATTCAAAATTCTTTAACACTTGAAATGTTAAATTCTTTCTATATTTGCAAGTATGAAGAAATGGACAATGATAGTTTTACTCTCCGTCATGATACTTTCTTTTTTTAGTCTGATGGGGTTACAAGCTTACTATTTGAAGCTCAACGCCGATATGCGTGAGGATCAATTTAGTGAGGAGGTGAAACGTTCGTTGTATGAAGTGGCGAGATTATTGGAAGAGGAGGAGACGTTGCAATATCTGAATAAGAACCTGACCACCCCTTCGTCCAAGACACGTATCATACAATCCACCACAGCATTTATGTCTGATGGGGATGTTCAAATGCAAAAGATGAGAAGAATGCGCGACTCTTCTCAAAAATATTCCACCGTTAGAGTAAAGACCAATGTTTTCATCTCTATGAAACACGGCTCCAACTCCATACAAGAGTCGTCGCGCATCATGCAAAACAAACTGAAAGAGCGATTCTTACACAATCGTGCCCTGTTGGATGACATCCTAATCCGACTGATGAGCGACACCTATATCCGTCCCATCGAGGAACGTGTTGATTTTCTCACTCTAAATGAAATATTAGACCGAGAGTTAGAGAATAATGGAATCAACACCACCCACTATTTCAGTATCATCAACAACGATGGTAAGGAGATTTACAGAAGTGCCAATTTCGACGAGCATGCCTCTGATGTGGAGTGTTACAATCAGATCCTGTTTCCTAACGATCCGGCACCACAATCCAACTACATCAAGGTGTTCTTTCCAACCAAACAAAAGTTTATCACCTCCAATAGTTTGTTCGTGCCTTCCATCTTCTTTACGATTCTGCTGTTGTTCACCTTTGGGTTCTCTTTGGCCATCATCTCTCGCCAAAAACGACTCTCTGAGATGCGTACAGACTTCATGAACAACATGACGCACGAATTGAAAACGCCAGTCTCCACCATCTCGTTAGCAGCACAGATGCTGAATGACGAATCGGTGCCTAAGACACCAACCATGGTGGGACATCTCTCCAAAACCATCAAAGACGAGACCAAACGACTTTCGCAACAGATCGAAAAAGTACTACAGATGTCTATCTTTGAAAAGGAGAGTAGCGCACTGAAACTACAGGAGATGGACATCAACGAAATGATTTTAACCATCGCCGGCACATTTGCCATCAAGGTGGAGAACACTGGTGGAGACATTCAAACGGAATTATATGCAGAGAATGCCACCGCATTAGTCGATGAGATACACTTCACAAACATCATCTACAACCTGATGGATAACGCGGTGAAATATTCCAAAGGGCCACTTATTCTACGTCTAAAAACATGGAATGAGAAAAATAAATTGATGATTTCGATAGAAGATAATGGAATTGGTATCAAAAAAAGCAATTTAAAAAGTATATTTGACAAATTTTACAGAGTACCTACTGGTAGCATTCACAATGTTAAAGGATTCGGACTTGGTCTTGCCTACGTGAAAAAGGTGGTGACAGACCATGGAGGAACCATAAAAGTGGAGAGCGAGCTGGATAAAGGTACGAAGTTTATTATATCAATACCCTTAAATAATACCCTAAAATAAATAACGTTATGGACGAAAAAACAAGAATCTTATTATGCGAAGATGACGAAAATCTCGGAATGCTTCTTCGAGAGTATCTTCAAGCTAAAGGATATGAGACAGATTTGATGGTCGATGGTGAAGCTGGTTATAAGGCCTTCATCAAAGAGAAGTATGACTTGTGCGTGTTCGATGTGATGATGCCTAAGAAGGATGGTTTCACATTGGCACAGGAGATCAGAGAGATCGACACGGAAGTGCCTATCCTCTTTTTAACTGCCAAGACACTCAAGGAGGATATTTTGGAAGGATTCCGCATCGGTGCAGATGATTACATGACCAAGCCATTCAGCATGGAAGAGTTGCTACTTCGTATAGAGGCAATCCTTCGTCGTGTGAGAGGTAAAAAATCAAAAGAGGAGACATCTTTCCAAATGGGTAAATTCCTCTTCGACACACAAAAACAACAACTCTCTATTGGCGACAAAGTAATCAAACTGACCACAAAAGAGTCTGAACTATTGGCCCTTCTCTGCAATCATGCCAACGACGTGTTGGAGCGCAACCACGCATTACGCACTATTTGGGATGAAGACAACTATTTCAACGCAAGAAGCATGGACGTCTACATCACCAAACTAAGAAAAATACTAAAAGATGACCCAAGCGTGGAAATCATGAACGTACACGGAAAAGGTTACAAAATCATTTACCCTAACGCCAACGAAAACCAAGCAGATTAAAACAATAAAAAAAACCGGCAATTTTGATTGTCGGTTTTTTTATTTCGATTCATCAGAATCTTTACTCTTCTACATAATACTTGTTCAAAAGTATATGAGCAGCCAAACCCAATATCATAATGAAACCGGCCAAACCCAATGCTGTATTTGATGTAAAGACTTCAAAGAAATGTAACAAAAGAATAAGAACACCCAATAGGACGATCAATATTCCTAAGTATCTCATTAACTTACCCATTTTTATATATTTTTTTAACGTTTATAATTTCACATTATTCCAAGGTGCAAATAACGGACATTTTTTTTGTTTTTGGAAATTTATTTGACACTTTTTTTGAACATATTCACTCTCTTCCATTCGACAACACCTTAATTTTTCACAAGGTGGGAAATCCACATTCAAACCTAATTCTCAAAATTTTCGCATACTTAAATGCTATTTCTTTGTTTTTTAGAGAAAAAAAACTAAATTTGAGAAATTTAGACTATATCATTAGAATAATCTGTTCTAAATTGAGCGTGAGATAGATTCATTTACAATACTTCATCAGAAAGCATATTATAACCATGAAAACAGAAAAACCGCTTATATTGAGACTATTGCTTTGGCCATTTTCCGCTATTTACTGGTTGGGAGTGACCATACGTAATTTGTGTTTTGATGCAGGTATCTTGCCATCAAAAAAGTTTGACGTGCCCGTTATTTCTGTTGGTAACATTACTGTGGGAGGAACAGGCAAAACTCCTTTTACGGAGTATTTAATTAAGATGTTAAAGACCGACCATCGTGTAGGTGTGTTAAGTAGAGGATATAAAAGAAAAACTAGCGGATACCAACTGCTCACAGAGGCATCCAAACCACTGGAAGTGGGAGACGAACCTTATCAGGTGAAACGGAAATTCCCTGATATCATGGTGACCGTCGATGCCAATCGCCGACGTGGCATGTCCAATATGTTACAGGAGCCTTACAACAAGCCCGACCTGATTATCTTGGATGATGCCTATCAACATCGCTATGTGACGCCTGATCTCTCTATCTTATTGGTAGACTACAACCGTCTGATTACAGAAGATCACCTCCTACCAATGGGTGAACTTAGAGAGCCTGTTGGCGCGAAAGATCGTGCCGACTTCATTGTCCTGACTAAATGCCCACAAAACATGCCTTCTATTGAGTACCGAATCATTCAAAAGAACTTGGGCGTTTATCCTTACCAATCGCTCTATTTCACCACGCTCTATTATGGCGACTTGGTTCCTTTATTCCCTAACTCTGTTCATGTGCCATTATTAAAAGAGCGATTGGAGAACAAATACACCTCTCTGGTAGTGTCTGGCATCGCCTCTCCTCGTCCTTTTGAAGAGTATGTACGCTCCTACTCAAAAGAGATTGTCACCCTAAATTATGCAGATCATCACAACTTCTCGAAAATTGATTTCCAAAAGATCGAGAGCGTGTTTAATGAAATAAAAGAGAAGGATAAATTAATTGTAACCACCGAAAAAGATGCTGTTCGTATGGTGAATCATCCTGATTTCCCTGACAGCCTAAAGAAATATATTTATTATATCCCATTGTCCATTTGCTTCTTAAAGGACAGTGGAGAGGATTTTGATAAGAAAGTGAGAAGCTATTTGGACAAAAACAAGTGCTTTTCACAAATAATATCCTCTAAAGAGTAACTACTAAGATATTGTTGAATTAAAGGTGAGTTCTATGAATTCATCGTTTAAAAAGTTATAGTATTAATAATTGTGGGTTGATGAACTATTAAGACCCACCTATAAAGCGTTTGAGTTATGAGTTTGTTGGAAGATATCAGACGTTCGAATGCATGTCTGAAAGAGCGAACGAAATTGCGTCCTCGCATTGCGATTGTGTTGGGTACAGGGTTGGGCAGTTTTGCCGATAAGATTAGTGTGGTGGACACAATACCATATAATGAAATTCCTGGGTTTAAGACGAGTACAGTTCAAGGCCACTCGGGCAAATTATTGTTCGGCACGTTAGATGGCATTGAAGTGATGGCAATGCAAGGCAGACTTCATTACTACGAGGGATATACAATGCAAGAAATCACCTTCCCTATTCGCGTAATGAAAGAATTTGGCATCAAAGTATTAATGGTCTCCAATGCTGCAGGAGGATTGAATCCAGACTATATCCCAGGTGATATCATGATTATAAAAGATCATATCAATCTTTTCCCTGAACATCCTTTACACGGACCTAATATCGAAGAGTTGGGAGTTCGTTTCCCTGATATGAGTAATGCATATGACAAAAAGTTGATTGCCTTGTCTGATGAGATCAATCAAAGGCTCTCGCTAAACCTGAAGAAGGGTGTCTATGTGGGTACTCAGGGACCTACCTTTGAGACTTTATCAGAGTATCGTTACTTCCGTATCATCGGTGGCGATTCATGTGGTATGTCGACCGTACCAGAGGTGATTGTGGCAAATCACGCCGGACTCTCCGTCTTTGGTGTCTCTGTCATATCCAATGTGGGTGTGGATGCCAACTTGAGCAATGTGACACATGAAGAGGTGCAACAAAACACGTTACTAGCGCAAGACAAGCTGGCCGTTCTCTTCACAGAGATGGTAAAGGCTTGCCATAAAATTGTATAGCACCAATCGTATACAGAAAAACTACGGATGGCATGGGAAATCATTGTAATCTCATGCCATCCGTTTTTTTTACAAGCTAAATAAATCTGACTTTTAAACCTACTTGGTGTTTGATTCACCTGAAGCATTACGCCTCATAATCCATGCAAACACGTAATTTAGTATTAGGGCGGACAGCTCCATTAGCCACAGCCACATGCTTAGGATGAACTGCATAGCCTTTTAATGCATTAAAGTCGGTGAACGAAGAGTCCAACATCACATCCGCATTGGAAGTCTCCAATCCATTAATGTTGACCTTGATTTCTAACAAGCCATCAATCTGACCTGCCAATCCTTCCAATCCTTCTTTTATCTGTTGTTTTACAATCGCTTTTTGTTCAACTGAAAGTTCATCTTTCAATTGCCATAAAATCACATGTTTTACCATAGTTATCTCAATTTATGTTTTAAGTAAAATTTCTTTACAATAAAGAAAAAACAAGCCACACCTATCAGGTTAACCATCCATGCAGCCCAAAAGGCCTCATGATAGCCTAAATGACGCGAAATAAAGCCACCTGCCAATATACCTAGACCTACACCTATATCCCATGAGACGAGGTGAGAGGAATTGGCTGTACCCCTTTGGGAATGTTCTGCCAGATTCAGAAACATTGTCTGATAAGCAGGGAACATGTGTCCATTTCCCAATCCGATAATAAAAGCAGCTCCATAGTAGCCAATCTCGTTGTGCAGGGCTGCAAAAAGCAGGTAACCAAACAAGGATACTATGCAACCCAATCCTGCATTGTGTGCCACCCTTCCCTCACGAAGAGAACGGGAACCTAAAAGTCTCGAGACTATCAATCCGATAGCCAAGAGCATAAAAAAGAATCCAGTACCCTCTTTAATACCTAATTTCTCCTGTCCATAAATAGCCACATACGTGGAAAGCACACCATATGAAAAGGCGAGACAGAGAAAACTGACAGAGACCTTCCATGCAGGATATAGGAAGAAGCGATCTAATGATATCGGACTCTTTTCCTTCTTTAATTCCTTAGGGGGTATTTTAACGGTGGAATTGACCAAAAAGCCTATGAATGATGTTCCCACTGCCGCCAAAAAAATCAAATTGAAATTATTGGTCAGATGGTATATCCACAAGGCGATGGAGGGACTAATGGCAGTGGCAATGTTATTGCTCAACCCGTAGTAACCTATTCCCTCTGCTCTTCGAGATGGATGCAACACGTCAATTGCCACAGTACTATTGGCTACAGTAACCGACCCGAAAGGGGCTCCGTGCAGCGTACGAACCAATGCAAATAACAAAAGGGTGCCAGCAAGGATATAACCTGTAAAAAAGAGGAAGAAAAGGAAATAGCTAATCAACAGCACCTTTTTACGGGGAAAACTATCCACAATATATCCACTGAACATTCGAGACAGTAGTGCCATGATTACATAACCCGACAACACCGTCCCGATCATATCATTATTGGCCCCAAATCTCTCCTTAAGATAGATGGGCAACAACGGCATTAAGAGCATGAATGAGAAGAATATCATAAAATTGGCCACCCAAACTTTTATGTAATTCCGATTCCAAAGTTTCTCTTCCTGCTCCACCATTTAATTAGTCATTAAAATCTTCAAATACATCATCGTCGCCTGACGATACGCCAGAACGTTCTTTCTTGTTCTTCTTGCTCGTCATATTACCAAAGTTATATGAGAGGTTGAAGTTGATTGTTCTACCACTCCAACAAGACTCTGAATATTGATAGAAATCCTCTCCCCAAGTCTCAGACTTCCACTTCCTTGAATTAAGCAAGTCTCTCACAGAAAGCGTTGCAATCAGTTTCTTCTTTAGGAACGGCTTCTTCAATCCCATGTTAATATAGTAACTGCTCAATGATTTACCTTGCACAGTGGCTCTAGGCGAACGATAGTTTCCTGATATTTGTAGGTTGAAGTCTTTAGGCAAAGAGAAATCGACAGAAGTCTGAGCAGACCAGCTAAAGCTTTGCTTGTCTTCAATCGTGACGTTTACCTCTGTCAACGAGCCATTCATCTTCGTGTTAATGTCATAGTTACCTCCGTTCAGTTTGTAATAATAGAGATTCACATTTGTTGTGAGGTTGACTATTTCCCAATGATTCTTTAATATCAATTCAAGACCCGTTGAATGGGAGGTGGTGATATTATCAAACGTACTGATCATGGCTTCGGTCGACATCCAGCTATAGCGTTGAATGACATCCTGCATCAGTTTGTAATAAAGGGAAGCCATAAAGGTATGTTTGTTAAAGTTCTTCACGTAATTAAACTCCATCGAATTGGTGAATTCTGGATCTAGTTCAGGGTTACCGAATGAGATATTGGTAGAGTCGGCCACATTCACATAAGGGTTTAACCAATAACGGCGCGGACGACTGATTCTGCGTGTATAGCTCATTTGCAACTCGTCATTATCTGATAGTTTATAAGAGAAAAAGGCTGTAGGGAAAACATTAAAATATGGCTTTTTCGTGCTCTTCTCCCCTGTGGTGTTTAATGACCAATCGATATCAGTCAATTCTCCACGTAATCCCAACTGCATGGAGAATCGGTGGAAGGAATTGCCATAGGATACATAACCCGCATATACGTTTTGGTGCAATTCAAAGTCGTTGTCCAATTCATGTTGTGGCGAGAACTCTTGTTCTTGATCCCTTTTTATGGAAGAACGAACATCGCTGTATTGATTTTGGAAATTAAGTTTAACTCCAGCCTCAAGTTTGGAAGTGGACGTTAGCGGATTCACATAATCAATCTGTGTCTCAAAGTTACGATTGTGATTATTTGTTTGCTGGTTTTGTATGTAATCCATACTTGAGATGGATTGGTGGTTGCTATCAAAATTCTTTTGCTCATAATCCCTATTACTATCAAACTTGTTAGCAGAGAAATTGAAGGAAGTGGATAGAATGTGTTTTTCTGAAAAAGAATGAGCATAATCGAACACGATGTTGGTCATAAGTCGATCATTATCCGTTGTGGAGTTTCTCTCCTGGAAAGAGTTGAATCTGTCCACTCCCATCTCTCGGAATCCTTTGTTGTAGTTGATGAATTGGTCACGGTTTCTTCCTGCAATAGTGAAGAGACCAGTAAGGCCTATTCTGTTGAGGGAGTCAATCTGACAATCTGTTCCCATGCGAATAATACCTGTATTCATGACATGGTTGGTCTCATTATCCTGATTCATCAGCAGAGTGTCTGTATCATACGTTTCACGTTCTGTTCTACCATCACCGATATTCTTACGGTTGGTATATCCAACATTGGCGAAGGATGACCATTTACCCTTCATAAAGTTAATGTTAGCAGCAACATTTCCTCCTGGCTTTCCACCCCATGGATATGAGATACCTGCAGAGACAGAACCATAGTAGGATGCTTTATTGTCTGATTTTTTCATGACAATGTTGATGATACCCGCAGAACCTTCTGCATCGAATTTAGAAGATGGATTGGTGATTACCTCCACACGTTCGATACTTCCAGCTGGCAATTGTTCCAATATTTCACCTCTGTTCTCATCAGAGAGTCCGGAAGGCTTTCCGTTGATGTAGATCTCTACATTCTCGTTGTTTCGCATCGAAACATTACCCTCTACATCCACCTCTATGGAAGGTATCTCTTTCAACACTTCACTTGCCGACATACCTTCAGAAACAGCACTCTCATTCACCAAAAAGGTTTTCTTGTCTATATCCACATTCAGTGTAGATCTTTTAGCACTCACCTCAACGGCAGTAAGCAATGCTGCATCTTCCTGCAGAATGATCTTACTATATTTCCTTGTGGGTTTCTCCTTCGTAAGCACCACATCTATCGTTTTCGTCCTGAATCCCACATAGGTAATCTCAAGTTTAAAGTTACCCTCCGTCAGATCCTTGAGTTCAAAAAAGCCATCCATATCGGTGGCATTCCCTTTAAACATAGATTTCTCACCAGACTTGTATAAAACAACAGACGCAGATGGAAGAGGATCTCCACCTGCATCTACGATTTTTCCCGATATTTTATACTCTTCAGCATGAAGAGTAACTAAACCAAAAAAGATCAAAACAACTGTACATACAATTTTCGTTCTCATAAGCTCAATTCTAAATTTATAGTTCTAATTGTGTTTTATTTATTACGCATCCGAAGTCTTCGAACTATCCTGTTCGCTCGTATCCTTTGCCTCCGTATCATTTGGCTGATCCGTCGGCATAGTGTTTACTACTTCCGGAGACTCTTGTGTCGTCGATTCTTCACCCTCATTTCCCTTCGTTTTCTTTGATTCACTCTCTTCACTCAGTTCTTCTGATCTTGATTTCCAAGGACGTTTACCAAAGATACGTTCCACATCATCTGCAAAGATAACCTCTTTTTCAATCAATTGATTTGCCAATTGTTTCATACCATCAAGGTTTTCTCTCAGAATTGACTTAGCACGTTCATATTGTTCTTCAATCAGTTTTTTCACTTCATCATCGATGATCTTGGCCGTCTCTTCACTATAAGGTTTGCTGAAAGAGTATTCAGAACCCGTTGAATCATAATAGGAGATATTGGCCAGTTTATCGCTGAATCCATAATAAACGATCATTGCATACGCTTTCTTAGTAGTGCTTTCCAAGTCGGCAAGTGCACCTGTGGAAATCTCATTGTAGATAAGTTCCTCCGCTGCACGACCCGCCAATGTGGCGCATATCTCATCGAGCAAATGGTTGACAGTGACATGTTGATGTTCCTCTGGAATATACCATGCTGCACCAAGAGCTCTTCCGCGTGGCACGATAGTCACCTTCACCAATGGATTAGCAAATTGAAGTTTCCAACTCACTGTTGCATGTCCCGCCTCATGAATAGCCGTCGACTCTTTTTCTGCCTTAGTCAGAATTGCATTCTTCTTTTCCAAACCACCAACGATACGATCTACCGCATCAAGGAAGTCTTGTTTCTCCACCGATTTCTTTTCCTTACGAGCTGCTATCAAAGCGGCCTCATTACATACATTGGCAATATCCGCTCCAGAGAAGCCAGGTGTCTGACGAGAAAGGAAGTCTACATCCACATCATCACTGATCTTCACATTACGCAAATGCACGTTGAAGATTTCCTTACGATCATGCACATCAGGAAGGTCGACAGCAATCTGACGGTCAAAACGTCCTGGACGAAGGAGAGCCTTATCCAAGATATCTGCACGGTTGGTAGCCGCCAATATGATGACACCACTATTAGAACCAAAGCCATCCATTTCGGTAAGCAATTGGTTCAATGTGTTCTCTCGCTCATCGTTTGAGTTCATATTCGGATTACGACCTCTCGCACGACCCACAGCATCGATCTCATCAATAAAGACGATGCATGGAGATTTCTCTTTCGCTTGTCTGAACAAGTCGCGTACACGGGAAGCACCCACACCCACAAACATCTCGACAAAGTCGGATCCAGACATAGAGAAGAAAGGTACATCAGCCTCACCAGCTACAGCCTTCGCCAACAATGTTTTTCCTGTTCCAGGAGGGCCTACCAACAAAGCACCCTTAGGAATCTTACCACCCAATTCTGTATACTTATTAGGATTCTTCAAGAAGTGAACAATCTCTTGAACCTCTTCCTTCGCTTCAGAAAGTCCTGCAACATCTTTAAAGGTGATCTTATTATTGGTATTGTTTTTATCAAATAGCTTCGCTTTGGACTGACCAACGCTGAAAATACCGCCACCGCCAGGTCCACCACCCATTCGTTTCATCATTAACACCCAGAATGCAACCATTATAACGAATGGAAGAACCCACATCATATAATTTGAGAAATCAGGAGCCTCCTCAAAGAACACTTTTGTCTTCTTATTAGAGCTTTTCTCCCACTCTGCCACATCCTTGGTGATCTGTTCAGCTGAAGGTATCTGAATCTGAATAATAGGCTTACGTACAAATTTTGCTGAATCTTTTCCAAACACCTCAGCTATTTTCTCAGGAACAATCTTAACTTCCGCCACATTCTGGTTGCCGATAACATTGATGTTTTCAACCGCACCTATTTCAATCAGATGAGGAATGTCACTATAAGAGAACCTCTTCGATTCAGTCGCATCACCAGAAAACATTATATAGATTAAAAATCCGAAGATGAGTATGTAGATCCAATTCAGCGAGAACTTGAACTCTTTTTTAAAAATTGGTTTTTTATTGTTATCTGCCATATTCTATATTGTAATTTATTTAGGTTCATTTCGTACCGGGGAAAATCAAATGGATGAATTACAATTCATCTGGATATTCCGTGATGACTGCATCCTCCCAAAGATCTTCCAATTTGTAGAAGTCTCTCAACTCTGGTTGGAACACATGAACAATCACCTCACCATAATCAAGAGCAATCCATTGCGAATTAGCATATCCATCCGTTCCAAATGGTTTCACCTTGATTTGTTCACGTACATAATCCTTTACAGAATCAGCTATAGAGGTGACGTGAGTATTGGACCTTCCCTGACATATAACGAAGTAACGGAACACATAATTGTCTATCTGAGACATATCTACAGCAACAATTTTTTCGCCCTTCACTTCGCGAATACCTTCTACTATCTTATCAACCAACAATGTGGTCTCATCCAAAATTTTCTTTTTTGCCATATTATTTGTTCAATAGTTTATGAATAGCATTATCCACCTTATCGAATGTAAATTCATTCATGGATTGCTTCATTAAGTCTTGTATCTTATCATTGCAAAGGTTGCCAATGCTTCCTTCGTGTGAATGATGAATGTTTTTGTTTGGTTTGAAATTTCCTGCTTCAATATCCAATCCCACTTTTTTATAGGCATCGCGGAATGGCATTCCCTCCACCACTAAGCGATTCACCTCTTCCACACTAAAGATGAAGTCATACTTAGGGTCATCCAGAATGTTCTCCTTAATCTTCACCTCACGCATGATGTGAGTGGTCATCTTCAAGCAATCTCGTAACTCATCGAATACAGGAATGAAGATCTCCTTGATAATCTGCAAATCACGGAAGTAACCCGAAGGCAGATTGTTCATGATCATCATGATCTGCTGAGGCAAAGTCTGTATCTTATTGCATTTTGCGCGAGTCAATTCAAAGACATCAGGATTTTTCTTATGTGGCATGATGCTGGAACCGGTTGTGCACTCATCTGGCAACTTTATGAAACTGAAGTTTTGACTTGTAAACATACAAGAGTCAAACGCTAGTTTGGAGATGGTAGCTGCAATACCAGCCATCGCAAATGCAACTGTTTTCTCTATCTTACCACGACCCATCTGAGCGTAGATGACGTTGTAATCCATCGAATCAAATCCGAGGAGGTCGGTTGTCATCTGACGATTCAATGGGAAAGAAGAACCGTAGCCGGCAGCAGAACCCAAAGGATTACGGTTGGTCATCTTCCAAGCAGCCAACAATAGTGCCATATCGTCTACCAAACTCTCTGCATAAGCACCAAACCATAAGCCAAAAGAGGATGGCATGGCGATTTGCAAGTGAGTGTAGCCTGGCAACAATACGTTTTTATATTTGTTGCTTTGTTCAATCAACACATTGAAAAGTTCCTCCACACCCTCTGCGATGGAACGAATCTGCTCACGCGTGAAGAGCTTCATATCAAGAAGCACCTGATCGTTGCGTGAACGTCCACTATGTATCTTTTTACCAAGATCTCCCAACTTGCGGGTGAGTAGCAACTCCACTTGTGAATGAACATCCTCCACACCCTCTTCAATCTCGAATTTGCCAGATTCAGCTAGTGCATAAATGGCCTTCAGTTCTTTCAAAAGAATTGGCAATTCATCTTTCCCTAATAACCCAATCGATTCAAGCATAGTGATATGAGCCATAGAGCCTAACACATCATGTTTCGCAAGAAAAAGATCCATTTCGCGATCTCTTCCAATAGTAAAGCGCTCGATCTCTTCATTCGTAGCCTTACCCTTATCCCATAATTTCTGAGCCATTCAGTAACTTTTTATTTAAACGGTGAATTTATAGAACTCACCTGTATTCTTGTGATAATATTATCAAATTAAAAGACAAATGTACGAAAATTAATTAAGGTGACTCCTATAATTTTCAGTGTTTTTATAAAAGTTTCGTGATGGAGCAAGGAATATAACTTTTTAAAATGCATAAATAAATGCATATTTAGGTCAATGTAAGTAATTTTTTATTTTTTTATTATCGTCATCAATACAACAAATATTTATAGTAATGATTTATCAAGACATAAAAATTTAGTCTATTATCTTTTTATAAACTTAACGTAACTTATTAAATAATAATAAAATATGATGTCAAAAAGAGAAAAAACTCCTCATATTTCATGACTCTACAAGCCATTTTAGATACTTTTGAACTTATGAAGAAGTACACACACGCATGGATGGCTTTTATGGCCATCAAAAGATTACAAGTCATAGCAACATCCGAAGATGATGCTGTAATAAAAAATGTAAGCGAAGAGGTAAGAAATCATGCCAAAACGCTAGTAAGATGGTTCAAAAACTATCGCGACTTCGTGATTGAGGGCGCATGGTATCCTGATGATGTGTTCAAAGACATGAGTTCGAGTCACATCGTCAAATACAAGCCTAATCCGAATGGATCGCCATGTAAGTTTAGGAACTTGACATCCACGCATTCCATTGCAACTATGATGAGGAAAAAGTCTCCTCTCTACAACATACCCTATACCATCACGCAAGGCAACTGTGCAGACAGATGTGAATCGATTGCTCACAGCATTGTGGACAACTTTAAAATGCTACACGAAGAGGAACGGGGATGCCCACTTGTCCCTTCAAACAATCACATAGCCATGAGATTCTTCATCTTGAGTCACTATGTGGCCGACTGCCACATGCCTCTGCATTGCGACGAACGTCCCTTCTCCGACGAAAAGGGTATACATGGTTCCATCGAAAAGAAATGGGAAGACCAGGTGAAAGCTTCATACGATTTAGACATAGACAACAAAAGGTTTTTCTACGACCCCAAAGGATACCCTCTACCTCTAAGTCTCACTCCTCTTATGAAAAGTGTGGAAGAGGAAATCGCCTCTCGTCCATACGTCCACGGTTGGGGAACAGACAATTCAAGCACTTGGGACTATATGAGTGCTGTGTCTCAATATTCTTATCTATTTGCTCGTTATCTAGTGCCCGAATCTTTCGGTAACACACAAGGCATCAAAGATTTTATGAATCAAACCGAATGGGGATTGAAATTCGATGAGTACAATAAGATGATTTTTTGCGATGCAATTGACTCTATTGCCCGAATATGGCTCCATATATGGATTCGATATAAAAAATGGCTTAAAGAGTGATGCCAACAAAGAGTAGGCATAAGATGAATTTTGCAAATTAATTTCTACAAATTTATTACTTTTGTCACACAAACCTCTGATTTGCGCCATCTCGCAAATTGAAGGCTTAACGATTGTATTTTCTAAAATTGACGTGTCATGTGGTATCACTATTTAATTCCTCCCGTTGTGGGCGCTGCCATTGGTTATTTCACCAACGAATTGGCAATTAAGATGCTATTTCGTCCGAAGACCCCAAAATACATCTTCGGCATGAGAGTTCCCTTCACCCCAGGAATCATTCCTAAAGAGAAAAATCGCATTGCCACTGCTATTGGAGAGACCATCAGCAAAAACCTGATGGACCAAGAGACCATGACTAAAAGTCTGCTCTCCGACGAGATGATTTTGAAGCTGAGCAACGCCATCGACACCTTCGTCAACACACAGAAGGAGAACCCCGAAGACGTGCGCACATTTCTTTCTCACTACATCAATTTAGAAGATATGGATAAGATCGTAGAAGAGACGTCAGAAAGATTCTCTAATAGTATCAGTACGAAAATAGCCAACTCTAATTTGGGAGAAGAGATTTCCTCGAAAGTGGTGGAATATGCTATGGAACAATCCCAAAACTCCCTCTTGGGACTGTTTGGCACAGATAAAATCATCCAATTACTATCAAAACCAACAGAAAAAATACTAAGCAAACATATTGGAAACATCCTAAGCAACAATGCAAAAGAGATAATTAGTCCGATGGTAGACGGACAAATCAACAGTTTCATGGAGACACCTGTATGCAATTTCATACAAGGGCGAGAAGAGGGTATTGAAAAGATCAAAACAATGATCTTAGATGCTTATAAAAACATTATTTCCAATCAGTTGCCACGCATACTCGAATCCATCGACATCAAGAAAATCGTGGAGGATAGAATCAACGGAATGAAAATAGAAGAGACCGAGCAACTCACATACGGTGTGGTCAGCAATGAACTACGTGCTATCGTGCTATTAGGAGCACTTTTAGGAGGAATTATCGGACTGGCTAATCTGGCCTTTATTTAATCTTTAAACTTGATTAGGCACACCTATTCCACGGATCATTCCACAGAATAACAATGTGTATTATTTCACAGAAATAGAGTAAGGCATGATTGCCTGATTGAAATCGAGTCGTTCTATTTTGTTTAGGATCTCCATCTCACGGGAAAGGATCTCTGAATGAAACATTTTCTCATAACCAAGATGTGGCAACTCACTCAGTTGCTCAAGTGCGCTTTTCAACTCCGGATAAGATACCACAGCATAATCATCTCCCAACTCTGACAATTTAGCCGCATAAGAGATTGCATCCTTCAGTGTACCCAACCGATCCACCAAACCTATATTCTTTGCATCAACACCACTCCACACGCGACCTTCAGCTATTTTCTCCACCTCACTCTTTTCCATGTTTCTGCCCTCCGAGCAACGAGTCAGGAAGGTATCATACACCTCAGCCACATGAGTCTGAAGAACAGCCGTCTCCGTCTCGTCCAAAGGTCGTGTGAAATTAGATAGTAAGTCTGCATAAGGATTTGTTTTCACCACCTCATGTTTGACGCCCAATTTATTCATCAGTTTATTGACATTCGGAATAACTCCAAAAACACCGATGGAACCGGTTATTGTCTTCGAATCAGCATAGATATAATTAGCACCTGCCGAAAGATAATAGCCACCCGATGCTGCATAGTCGCCCATACTTACCACAACAGGCTTCTTCTCTTTTAAAAGAGTGACTGCGCGCCATATTTGTTCTGCCCCATAAGCACTTCCACCTGGAGAATTGACACGTAAGACAACAGCTTTTATCGTAGAATCACTTCTCAAATTATTCAATTGTGAAACCATCTTAGAAGAAGAGATACCATCCTTGTTTCCATTGTCAATCTCACCAACCATATACAACACAGCCACCTTTTTAGGAGAAACTGAAGCTACGGTTTTCTCTATCTCCTGACTACTAAAATAATCCGTCACCGAAACAAATGGAACTTTATCGTTATCTTTCAATGAGAGCTTCGTTTTCAATAATGATTTGATCTCATCCGCATAACAGATGACATCTACCATCTTATATTCCAAAGCAACTTGTGGCGTTTGGAAAGCCATCATCTGATTCGCAATCTCATTAAGCGAATCCTCTGATATCGAGCGAGAGTCAGAGATATCCTTTCGCACGGAGTTCCACAAAGAATGAATCAAATGTTCCGTCTGTTCACGATTCGGAGCACTCATCGAATCATTCGTATATTGTTCAGTGAATGATTTATAAGTACCCACCTTTATCACTTGCATATCCACACCCACAGTGTCGAGCAAATGTTTATAGAACATAGAGGAAGAGGCAACACCTCTGAAATCCAATACACCTTGAGGATTGATAAAAACGGAATCCGCCACAGAAGAGACATAGTAAGCGCCTTGCGTATAAGTACCCGAATAGGCATAAATAAACTTACCTGAAGTTTTGAAATCGAGCAATGCCTTACGAATCTCCTCTAACGAAGCATATCCGCATGACAAGACACCCGGTTTAAGATAGATTCCCTTTATACGATCATCTGTTTTTGCAGCCTTTACAGAAGAAAGAATAGATTCAAGCGAAGGTGACAATTCAGCATTGGACAACAACTTAGCATAGATATCTTCCTGAGTCCTTTCCTCCATCGAACCTTCCAAAGGAATGTATAAGATGGAATTTGATGAAACTGTGGCAGGACTTGTCGATGAATAAATCATAGCAGCTCCTATGCCAAAAAGGACAAGGAAAATGATTAATGCCGAAACAAGTATGGCACACAGACATGCAAAAAAAGACTTGACAAAACTCATAATCGTATTGTTAGTATAGAACTCACCTATATGTTTTACGCCTTATATGCTGTAATGACAGACAAAAGGATATAGAACAAAATAATGAATGCGAAAGCGCCCAATTGGAAGATAGCTAACAAGAGTGCTGAACCAATAAGGAAACAAAAGCGAACCTTGTTGTCTTTCCATGTAAAGTTCTTAAATTTCAATGAGAACATTGGAATCTCTGCCACCAACAAATATGAAAAGATGGCAACTAAAACCAACATCACTGGAAGACTAGACAAGATAGGAGCTGTCAGCCTTGGCAAATAATCTGGAATCAAAAAAGATGGCATCATTGAATCTGAAGTAGATACCAACGCTGCAAAGAAAATTGCATTTGCTGGTGTCGCCAACCCAATAAAAGAGGAGGTCTGACGCTCATCCACATTAAACTTGGCCAATCTTAAAGCAGAGAAAACCGTCAAGAAGAAGGCAAGAAACATAACCCAGTTATTGTCAGATATAATATCAAGATGTTTGAAAACGATAACACCTGGCACAAATCCAAAACTAATCATATCCGCCAAAGAATCCAACTGCATTCCAATTGGAGAGGAGGTATGAAGGAATCGTGCTGCCATTCCATCAAAGAAATCAAATAGGCCAGCTAATAAAATGAAGATTAACGCCCAAAAGAAAAATCCATGAAATGCAAAGAAAGAAGCTACACATCCAGAAAATAGATTCATGCATGTGATAGCATTTGGAATATACTTTTTGATTCCCATTGTTTATTTAGTATTATTTAATTTAGCAATTACTGTGCGGTTACCAACAACAGACTGATGCATATTCACCATGATCTCAGCATCTAACGGAAGATATAAATCAACGCGAGAGCCAAACTTAATGAAGCCTAACTGCTGATTGACATTACACTCAATACCCTCTTTTGCATAGGTAACAATACGACGTGCAACAGCACCAGCCACCTGTCTAACCAATATCTGAACCTTGCTCGGTGTCTCTATCACCACCGTCGAACGCTCATTTTCCGTACTGGACTTAGGCAAGTTAGCACGCATGAAATTACCATCGTTGTGCACATAATATTTTATGGTTCCGTGTGTAGGATACCAGTTGGCATGAACATTAAAGACACTCATAAATATAGATACCTGCATACGGCGTTCCTTGAGATATTCATCCTCCATTGTAGGTTCAATAACGACCACCGTTCCATCTGCTGGAGCAACAATCATTCCGTCTTCAAAATTTTCAAAAACTCTCTCTGGGTCTCTGAAGAAATTAACGAGAAACAACAGTAAGACAACAGAAAATATAGAAAAATAGAATGTCCAACTAGATGCCCCCCCTCCAAAGATAATCATCAAGATTACATTCAAAGCCAAGAGAACCGCGGCCACCTTTAATAAAAATTTTTTACCTTCTTTATGTATTTTCATCATGATACAAATTATACAACAAAAATAATATTTTTTTCTTTTATTCTGTTATGATTACATTTAAATATATTAACAATTCACCAAGAGGAATGCAACCATGCATAGTGCTGGTGCAGCCATAAGTGCACTGTCAAAACGATCCAACAATCCTCCATGTCCTGGAAGGAATACTCCTGAATCCTTCACACCGAGACTTCTCTTCATCATAGATTCTACTAAATCACCCAAGACACCAAAGGCAAAAATCATGACAGAAATGCTTACCCATGATATCCATGTGAAAGGAAGAAAATTCGTATAGTAGAAAATCGTGGCAATCAACACTGTAAAGAGAAAGCCTCCAAACAATCCTTCCCAAGTCTTCTTTGGTGAAATACGTTCAAACATTTTATGTTTACCAAAACAAACTCCCGACAAATAGGCGCCTGTGTCTGATGCCCAAATGATAATGAAGAAGGCGATTAACAAATTAACACCAAATGGTGACTTTGACTCAACAATTGCCATCAAGGAGAATGGCAAAGCCACATATAAAATACCTAACAATGAAAGTGCCATGTTCAACAATGGGTTCTTCTTATTTCGAAACAACTCCACAATCATTATAATAGATACATAGATAAAATCAAGTATCAACCATGCTTCATCTCCTCCGTAGAAAAACACATAAAAGACGGTGGAAAACAATAGTGCACCTCCGACAACTGACAAAGGAACCAATACTGACACATTCTCCTCTTTGTTTATCAAAGCATAAAACTCTCTCAATCCAAAAATGACAAGCAATAAAAACAATGCTCCGAAATAAAAATCAGACATCCAAATGCATCCTATCATGACAGCTACGAACAGTGCGCCCGACAGAAATCTAGTTATTAAATTTTTTATCATACCTTAAATAATATATTACTACATTAGAATCCATCCTCAGAGGAGAAGTCATCCACATCGGCATCCTCTGCGTCAGAATTTTTCTTCTTCTTTTTCTTCTTACGTTCCTTTTTCGTCTCTTCCGCTCCTGCATTATCCGACTCTCCTACACTCTGATCAGCCTCTTCGCTAGCCGATGGCTTTGGCGACTCGACAGGTGCTGGCGGCGGAGTAGGTTCTGAAGATTGACTACTCATATCGTCGTTGAGCAGATTCTCTACCTCCTGCTCTTGTTCTTTCTTCTTACGAGACTTCTTCGATTTCTTGGTTTGAACCTCCTCTTCTGCCACTTCTGCTGGCGGTGAAGATGAAGAAGACACCTCTTGAGAAGTCGTCGGAGCTGACGGCGCCGTCTGAGTCGGTGGTCTCGATGAGACAGGAGGTGTCACACCACCTGGCAGATCAGGCATTTTAATCGACGTGGAATCGTTCGTCTTACCCTTATTTTGTTTTTGCCACTCAACATACCGAATCATCTGATCCAGATTTGTCATAGAGACAGGATCTGCCGCCACATTGCCAGAGTGATCCAATCTGTCAACAGCACCAGTGGAATCTGCCTCGTCACTCCATATAGCAGCATCCAACGCATTATGGATACTATCACGAACGGAAGCCGAAACTGCAAAACTATCTCGTAATGCAACCAAACTGTCTTGCACACGTGCAGCACTATCCTGTACACTCTTTATAGCTATAATCGCATTCAGAGAGTCGGTCAACGCCTGCTCCTCCATCTTCAACGTATCCTTGATCAACAACGAGTCGAACGCCGATGCATCCAACTGCTCAATAATATGACGCTTGTTGGAGGTGTAGAACTTAATGCTACCCAGAGAACCCGTGAACGCACCCATACTATCCTCTTTCAACTCTGTCGGTTTAATTCTGGCAATGATAGAGCGTTGTCGAGTCTTTTTATGCTTAACCTTAATCTCACCCGTTGCCAAATATTCCAAGTTCAATTGGGTGATGACCGTATCCAAATATTCCGTCACCGGATAATATGGCATCATTCCCGCCACAGAGTCGACAACCTTATTGAAGTCGGTGTGCCTATACTTCGTATTTCCAACCAACCTCATCACTCTTGCAGCTACCCATCGAGTCGTATCGGTTCGATCATAGAACTTCTTCTTATGGAAATAACGGTGGTCAAAATAGTGGATGAAGAAGTCCAGTTCATACCGGAATTCAAATTTGTCTCTCACATAAATGACGTCATTCAGATAACGACAGTTCGGAACCTTGATCTTCTGCAGAACAAACTCCTTCTTGCCCTTTCCCTTCTTTCCTTTTCCACTCTTCTCCAACTCGTTGATATCACGGATATTCTGCAACTCCTGTTCCAACTCAGCAATTTGTTGAACCAACAGATTGGAGTCGATTTTCGAAGTCAGATGAATAACCGTATCAACACCTTCGATATGGATGGAATCGCTTTCATTGTAATTGTAATTCGTCGAATCTCCCTCGAAATCAGGAGTCTCTTCATACATATCCTCATCCTCCAACGGGAATCCTTCCGAGTCGAAATCCACCACTGGCTTTTGATTTTTCTTTCTGAGTCGTTCCATCACATCTGGTGGCAAGTCCGTACTATCACGTTCACCTGTAACCATATCGAAATCACCATCCAGCATCAACAAAGAATCGCGCTCCGCCTGATCTGCCATCAACATCTTCTGTTCCTGAATCTTCTTCATCATCTTTTTCTGCTTGCTGGTCAGATCCAACATGTTATCCTCAGCATCCTCCTGTTCCTGACGAAGACGTTCGGCCTCCTCCATCTCAGCCATCCTGATGGAATCCTTCTGGAGTTTCCGTTCGTATTTTTCCTTCGCACGTTCTTTCTTGTTCTCCTCTTTCTCGATTTCCTGACGGTGTTTCTCCTTTTGACCCACAATCTTCTTAGCAAGTTTGAGTGTAGCCTTTTCAACTTCCTCTCGCTCCTTGCGTATTTTCTCCTTCTCCTTTTCGTCAGCATTCTTCGAAGCCTCCAGTTCCTCCTGACGAGCCTTCAATTCAGCCTGACGTTTCTTGTATTCTTTCAGACGTTCCTCTGATTCACGCTCTTTCTGTTCGCGCTCTCTCATGCGCTCTTGAGACTCTTTCTTTTCAGCCTCTCTGCGCTCCAACATCTCTCTCTTTTTCTCACGGAGTTGCATAGCCTTTTCTTTCTCCGCCGCTTTTCTCTCCTGTTCTTTAGCGCGTTGAGCCTGTCTCAACTCAATTTGTTTCCGTTTTTCTTCCTGACGCTTAGCTTTCAGACGATTTGCGATATCCTGTTCCTGCGTCTTATGTTGCTGTTCACGAATACGTTCCCTCTCCTTCAACTGCTCCATGTAGGCACGCTTTTTGGCAGCAGCTTCACGCTGTTGCTGTTTACGTTGCATTTCTGCAGCACGTTGAGCGTCTTTACGTTGTTTCTCTTTCTCTTTCTGCAGACGCATTTTCTCCTGTCTAGCAAGCTTTTGCTCACGTTCACGTTGGATTCGTTCTTGTTGAGCAGCCATTTTCTGAACCTGACGTTCATGCTGTTCTGCCAAGCGGGCTTGAGCCGCCTCCTGTCGGAGTCTTGCAGCCTCTGCACGTTCTTCAGCTTTCAATCGACGTTGTTCTTGTATCTCTTGTTGACGAAGTGCCATCGCCTCACGCTCACGCTGACGCGCCTCTTGCTCCTGCTGACGTTTCAACTTGAGTGCCTCCTGACTTCTTCTCTGAGCCTCCTCATATTCAGCCTTTCGTTGCTCTTCCATTTCATGCTGGCGTTTACGGGCTTCATCTTGCTCCGCCTTTTTCTGAGCCCACATTTCACGCTCCTGTTGCAAACGTTCTTGGTCACGTTTGTTTTGAGCCTCTCGTGCCTCCCTTTGTTTGGCTATGACTGCCTCATATTCCTTCTGACGACGTGCATTCTCCAGTTTTTCTTTCTGTCTCGCAGCTTCAATCTCCGCCTTCTTCTTGTTCCACAACTCAGTGTACTGATTCTTCATCTCCTCTTCCTGACGAATACGCATCTCACGAGCCTTCTGCTCCAACTCAACAGCTTTCAAGTAATCCTGCATACGTTGCTCGCGATCTTCTTCCTTGCGATGCTGATTCTGGGCATCCAACTCCTCCTTCTTCTGCTCCCAAGCCTTCCGTTGCTGCTCCTTCACCTCCAACTCGCGTTGTCTGCGTACCTCACGCTGCAACTTCTCTCGCTCAGAAGCCTCAACATTCGCTTGTTGACGTTTCTGACGTTCCAACTCCTCTTGACGATGTTTCTCATCCAACTCCTTCTGCTTAGCTGCCCATCGTTCCCTATCTATCTGCTTTAACTCAGCCTCACGACGAATACGCATCTCGCGCGCTTGTCGCTCTTGCTCAACTATTTGCTCGTACTCTTTCAGCTTTTTCGCCTGCTCAGCTTGCTCTGCCTGACGTTTGGCTTCCGTCTGCTTCTTCTGCTGCTCCCACATGGCTTTTTCCTTCTGCTTGCGTTGTTCCTCTCGCAATCTTACACGCTCCGCCTCAGTTTGCTGCGCATCCTTTTGCGAAGCTGCCTCCTCCTTCTTCCGCTCATTCTCATCTTGTGCGGCTTCCTTCTCGGCTTGTTTTCTTCCCTTTAGACGCTCCGCCCTCACCCGCTGCTCTTCGCGATAGCGATCAACATCCGTCTGTGCGTACATCATCTGTCCCGCAAGAAGGTTAAATGCAAAAAGTATGAGCAATAAGCGTTTCAAAATCTATCTCCTTCTAACAATTCTAACTAATTTATTCATCTTCCATCATCCACCGAAAACTTGTTTATTGTTATACTTCGTATAAAACCAAACTTTCGGAAATACAAAGATATAAAAAGCAATTGGATTTAACAATTATTTAGACAAACAAAATTAAGATTTTAAACTATTGATAATCAGAATATTAATTACAAAACAGCAGAATATTTCTTGATTTTTTCCATTAGTTCGCGTTCTCTTCCCCCTAAACAACGGTCAACAAGCTCATGAAATCGTGCACTGTGATTCATCTCAACAGTGTGACTTAACTCGTGTATCAACACAAAATCAATCAACTCGGAAGGCAATATCATCAGCATCGACGAAAGATGAATACTCTTCGTTGCAGAACAGCTTCCCCATCGTGTGCGCATCTTCATAACGCGACAATCCTGATAGCGAAATCCATGCTCCTCCGCCAACCTCGACAACCACCCTGGCAACACTTTTTTTGCCTCGATTGTCATCGCATTCAAAATAATAGATTTCACGATGGATTGGGACTTTTCTGATTCTATATCCTCCTTCTCGGGACATCGAATGAGGAGCTTCCGTTCGTCTCTTCTCATGAACCCTAAAAACTTCTCTCCTCCATATCGAACCAACTCAACATCAAACGTGTTAGTGGACAATACCACGCCATATCCGAACACTCGCAACTTACTTCTCCGTCTCTCCAAACGGTCCCTTACCCAATCTCTTTGTGACTCGAAAAATTCCAACGCCTTTATCATCGACCCACGCGATGGCTTCATAATCGCAACCTTCCCTTCAGACAATATCTTGACGCCATAATGCTTTATCCGAGCATTACTTCGCACCTCCATCGATCCGAACTCCTCATCTTCTATGATCATTACTCCCATCCAATCTCTCTTTTTTCAAAACTATAATACACCGATAGACAAACGGCTTGTAAAAATAACACTATTTCTCTACATTTCAGGAGGTAAGCAATGCATTTTGAAAAATTTCAGATTTTTTTCTTCTTAATTCTTTGTCGTTTCAAAAACTTTGTCTACCTTTGCATCCGCAAACAAAACAATGGTGCCATAGCTCAGTTGGTAGAGCAAAGGACTGAAAATCCTTGTGTCCCCGGTTCGATTCCTGGTGGCACCACAGAAGAGAGTCAACAAAATTGACTCTCTTTTTTTATCTGCCTACGACATCTTCGCATAGAGAAATTTGTCAAAAAAAAACTTTGTCGTATCTTTGCATTATGGGATTTCAAAACCCCTCGAAATGAATTTAAAACGATTCGTGCAGTAGATATGCTTCAACAAAAACTACAACAGAAATTACAACAGAAACTTTCTCCCCTGCAAATACAGGTGATCAAGATGCTGGAGATTCCTAATCTTGAACTGGAGGAAAGAATCAAACAGGAGATTGAAGCAAATCCCGCTCTGGAGGAAGGAGACGACGAAACCCGCGAATCTGAAGACAAGATAAAGGAAGAGGAAGATTACAACACAGACGAAAACGAAGATTATTCCCTCGACGATTATAGAGACGAAGACGACATCCCCGACTACAAACTTTACCAACCTACTGGTGGTGAAGACAAAAGGGAGGAGATTAGCATGGAGAGTTCCACCACGTTACACGACTATCTGGAGGATCAACTTCACCTTCGCCACACCGAAAAGGAAATCGAGCAACTGGCAGAATACGTTATCGGCAACATCGACCAAGATGGCTACCTGAGACGAAGCGTCGAGTCGATGGTCGACGACTACTCTTTCCAATCCGGACTTATCATATCCGACGAGAACATGGCAAAAGCTGTGGAACTGGTGCAAACATTCGAGCCTGCCGGCATCGCTTGCTTCACCTTGCAGGATTGTCTCGTCAAACAGTTGGAAAGGAAAAAACAAACTCCTGCCATCGCTAATGCAATCACCCTTCTCAAAAAGGACTTTCAAGATTTCTCGCAAAAGAGATACAAACAAATAGAGGCAAAAATAGGCATGTCTCAAAAAGAGATCAAAGAGGCTATCGACGAAATCATCAAACTAAACCCTAAACCGGGTAGTGCTTGGGAACCTGAAATCGTCACCAACAGCGTCCAACTCATCCCCGACTTCATCCTTGAAAACGAAGACGGGAAACTGAACTTGATCTTGAACAACGAAAACATACCTCCTCTGCGCGTCAACCGAGAATTTGCCGAACTCCTAGATGATTACACCAACGACAAGGAGAAAAACCGCAGCAAAAAAGATGCTGCACTCTTCGTCAAACAAAAACTGGATGCCGCAAAGTGGTTTATCGACGCGGTCAAACAACGTCAGGAGACCCTAATGAGAACTCTCAACGCCATTATCGAGAAACAACATGATTTCTTTATCGATGGCGACGAAACAAAACTAAAACCGCTGATTCTTAAAGACATCGCTGAAATGACTGGCTACGATGTATCCACCATCTCACGCGTGAGCAACAGCAAATACATCCAAACACAATTTGGTGTCTTCCCCATCAAATACTTCTTCTCCGAAAGTATGCAAACAAGCGATGGTGAGGAGGTATCCAGCAACGAGATAAAAGCTATCGTGGAGGAATTGATCAAAAACGAAGACAAGTCTAGTCCGCTGACCGACGACCGTCTGACAGAACTACTCAAAGACAAGGGGTACAACATTGCCCGCCGAACAGTAGCAAAGTATCGCGAGCAAATTGGATTCCCTGTGGCTCGTCTCAGAAAGGAAATTTTATAAAATCATCGATTTCATCGTTATTTTTCATAGTTACAAGAAAATGGAAAATCCAATGGCAGAAACAGAAGAACAAAATGAACAGGCGACCAGAACCTTCACTTACGACCCAATCGATCCCGACGAAGGAAGTAAGAGAAAAATTGTCTTAAACACAATCTCAAAGGTTATATCCACCATACTTTTCCCTCTCTTCATTCCTATGTATGGAATGATTTTGTTACTGAACATGTCTGCCTTTTCATGCTTCCCCAAAGCAAACATCCGACTCTTTTACTACGTTATTGTTTTTTTCGCTATACTGATACCATTGTTCTTCTATCAGTTACTAGCTTTCACCAAGGTTATATCCGACGTGAGAATGTACAAGAAAGAGGATCGGGTCATCCCCTACATCATCACAAGCATCTGCTTTTTCTTGGGTTCCTTTTTCCTCTATCGTGGTTGGATGCCCCTACATATTGTCAACATTGCCGCTGCCACTTCCATAGCGATATTGATAGATGCTATCGTCAGTAAATGGTGGCAAATCAGTGCCCACATGACGGGCATTGGGGCGTTGGTTGCTGGTATTTTCCTCGTGGGACTCGGACTTCATGTGAATACAACAATCATCCTCATGATAGCTCTTTTAGCTGCTGGATTGTTGGCAAGCGCTCGCCTGCAACTGAAAAGACACACTCCCCTACAACTACTGGCAGGTTTCTTAAACGGATACCTCTGTGTTCTCTTTTTATCTAAAATCAGATGGGATGCTTTGATGAAGATCATCAACGATCTTCTTTAATCTTCACATTACAAATAGATCGGAAATCGCAATATTTACAATCATGATCATTGCGGACTCCCTCAAATGGGATAGTTGGATCGAATAGGTTTCGAATCACTCCCGATAACCCTTCTCTCAACTCGTCAAAATATTCATTGGCAGAAACAACCTCTTGTTTATACTTCCTTCCGATCATTACATTCGTGTCTTCCGGACTTTTACACTTCTGCAGATAGGCAATTGCTGGTTTCACACTTTTATTCCCATTCTTCATCGCATACATGTATGAATACAAGAAAACCTGCAATCCATACGCATACCGTTTCTCATCCTGCACAAACAATTCTGAAACAGAATCAAAAGCCGACGACTCACCTCCGGTTTTATAATCCAAGATCCTGATGATTCCCTCCTTTTTATCAAGACGGTCGATTGTACCTACAATCCTAATCTTCACCTGCGATTTGTCTGGTATTTCAATTGGCAACTCAATATCGCATTTCTCCTCAGTACCCATAATCTCAAACGGAGCATACTGAGCATCCACCCTCAACATCTTAATCACATAACGCACAACAGCATCCCTGTTCATCAATTGAAGACCTGACATCTCTGGCATCGTCGCCTCATCATCGGCAAGTCTGAAATAATTGATTTTGAAAGACTTGTCCACATAACGTTCTATTTTGGAATAGAACTCCTTGTATTCGTTGGTACGCTTCAAATCTCGATCCTCCTCATCACGGAACATAAAATCAGGAAAATCCGTAGGTTGAATGAGTTTACGATTCAATTGCACAGCCAAGTCCTCGTAATAATACTGCATGGCGGCATGAAAGATGGTACCGAACTCATTGCTCTGCACCTCATCTGAAAGTTCATCTTGTCGTTGCAATCCAAGCAATTTGGCAAAATAGAATCGAAGTGGACAACTGATCAGGCTATTGAGTGAAGATGGAGAAAAAGAGACGGTTCCATCGGCATTTAAATCATATAACTGATGCAGTCGTTGTATGACTTCAGGGCTCTTCTCCACGATGACGTTGTGCGACTCTCCAATAGGAGCCTCTGAAGCGATTTGCTTGCGTATATACTGATTATTTTTCGCCTCTACCATCAGTTGCAAAAGGAAACGACTCATCTGTCCCTTGGTGGAATGATCTGGCGAGCTATTATACATCACAGTGACATGCTCCGCACGCTGTAGCAGACGATAGAAATAATAGGCATACAGAGAGTTCTTATGCTCGATAGTGGTCATGCCATATCCTTTGCGTAGGGAATAAGGGATAAAGGAGCTCTCCTTCCCTGATTTCGGCAAAACACCCTCATTGGCTGACAGAAGAATGACATTGGTGAAATCCAAGTTACGAGTCTCCAAGAATCCCATCACCTGGGTACCCAAAATTTGATTTCCAGTAAACGGAACCGAAGTGGAGCTAAGCATGGTTCTCAGCAACTGTATCATCATCGAGAACTCCACCTGTAGCACACCCTCATCCAACAGCGAGGATAGTCTCGTTAGAACCGTATAGATTCGATAGAGCGTCTCTTTGTACAAATCATCACATAAAAGTGCGCTTTCATCCACTTTTTCTTCTACTTCATCTACCTCGTCCGACTCCTCTTCACGGAACAAAACGGCAACACGACGAACCAATTCCAACAACCAAGTTAAGAGTTCTTTCGGAGTTTGACAGCGTTGGAAAAGGATGCCATATTCCTCGTTGGATGTCAGTTCATCAGACTTAAAATATCGCCTGTGGTTTTTCAGAATCAGTTCATCCAACTGTATCAATGAAGGGAATGTCGTGCGTAAATAGTAGTTGTGCAACAAAGGTGAAATGCTCGTACTCAGCAACGAGAACTGATCTTTCACATTCAAAAGGGACAATCGTTCCTGAAACGAGAGGAGCAATTGCATCATGCCATAGATAGGTGTCTGCACAATTGGCAGACCCATGGTCACATTCACAAGAAAATCGCTTTCATCGGATAATTCAGGAATGGAATGTAAGACTGGCAGCAACAATGTCTCATTACATAAGACCACAACAGTATCCTCATCCGAGGCTCCCTCTGCCCGTTTCTGACGTAAAAAATTAGAGACGTACCTTGCCTGCGCACTCTCGGTAGAAGAACCGATGATTTCCACCACACGCTTGTTGCTTTCCAACAGATTGAAGGTAGGCAGTTCATTAGGAAATTTGGAGAGGTTATCGCGCATAAAGAGTCCCGCCTCACGAAACTCCTTACTCTTATCCGAATCCTTTCCACCGATATAGAAATCATCACAATCCCAATAGAAGAGAGCCTTTTGTGCCTTATGTAGTTTCTGGAAGAGCATTTGCTCGCATTTGTTAAGCACATTGAATCCGATAAAGACATACGTCTTATCCAACGAAAGAATATCGCTTTCATCGAAAGATTCCAGGACAGACTGTTTCAGCATACCCTCATACGCAATCTGTTCAGAAAGCAATTGAGCACGAAAACGAGTATACAACGGACCCAACAAATTCCATAGAGACAAGAAGCGTCTTTTTAAAATTGTCTCGTTTCCATCGCGAAAAACAGAGAAAAATCGCTCCAGACACTCACGCTGTTCATCCGTCAGATAGACATTCTCCTTTTCAAAGGGGACGCTCTCTTTGATGTTACGGAAAAGCATTTGTGCGTCCACCATGTTGTTATCCACATCATCGAAATCCGAGAGAAGAATCTCACCCCAATGATAAAACGAATCTAGCGTCTCATTCAGCAATATTTCATCCTCCTCAGGCAACTCACTCATCTGCTCTCGTAACACCTCCATATAGGCGTTATAAAGCAAGCAGACCAGCTTAATAGAATCCGCTATTTGCAAATTAGAATGCGACTGAAAGAGTGATTTAATGGTAGTATAGGTTGGAGACCATAGCGGATGGTCGCTCTGTCCTTTCGAACCGACTGCATCCAACAGATAATCGTTAAAGAAGAGTTGCGCACGATTATTAGGGAAGACGACGATCAAATCAGACAAGTCATCTCCATACTTACGCACGATATCCTCTGCAACCGATTGAAGAAATGGAACTCCGAACATATATTCTAATTTATTGTCACAAATATAGTATTTATTTGGGAAAAAACGCGTAGAGACGATGTGCACATCGTCTCTACGCAAATTGTTTACAATAATAATCTATTATTTATTTTATTCTCTTCGATTAAATTACCCCTAATAAACGTGTTCTCTATCTCCAGAAGTGTATCAACTCTGGTTTTTATCATTTTTATCATTTTCCTCATTCTCGTTCGATTCAGAAGGGAAAACAATATGAGCCAATGATTTAATGGGTTCGTATAGTATAGATTTCCCTAATGTCTCGTCAGAAACGAAGTGAACGAAATGGTTCACCCGATCAAAAGAATAAAGCAGTACCCCCATTATCAGTAATGCTTTCACAAAAGAGGCTACTGCCCCTAAAAGCTTATCCAACCAGCCCAACATAGCTAGTTTGAGCACTTTCGAAATAAGAATGGCAGCAAAACGGACAGCTAGCATAGACAATAAGAAGACGATCACAATCGAAACCATCTTATTCACCTCCGTCTGCCAACCCATAATAGAGACGAACCACCCAATAAGGGTCTCTCCGAAGTGTTTGGCTACGAAGATACTTATCACAATACCCACCAATGAAGCGATTTCCATCACGAATCCCTTCATAAGTCCGCGTATAATAGCGAACACCAACAAAGCAATCAATATGATATCTAAAGCAACCATATCCTTATCTATCCTATCCTAAGACAAGGAAGCGCTCCTTATAGGGAACGCTTCACTTCTACTTCTTCAAAACTTTCTATTATATCACCAATCTGCAAATCATTGTAGTTGGCTATATTCAAACCGCACTCGTAACCATTAGCCACCTCTTTGACGTCATCTTTGAAACGTTTCAGAGAAGCCAACTCTCCGGTGTGGACTACAATACCGTCACGAATCAAGCGGACTTTATTACCACGTTTGATCTTACCGTCACGGACAATACATCCTGCAATAGTACCCACCTTGCTAATCTTGAAGGTCTCTTGTACCTCAGCCGTACCAGTGATTTCCTCCTTCACCTCAGGCGACAACATACCCACCATAGCATCCTTCATCTGCTCGATAGCATCGTAGATGATAGAGTACAAGCGGATATCCACACCCTCTTTCTCTGCAATCTTGCGTGCAGCCTGAGAAGGACGAACTTGGAAGCCGACGATGATTGCATCAGCTGTAGAAGCCAACATCACATCCGACTCAGAAATCTGACCGACTGCCTTATGAATAACGTTAACAGCGAACTCTTCAGTGGACAATTTCTCCAATGAGTCTTTCAATGCCTCTGCAGAACCATCCACATCCGCCTTAACGATGATGTTCATCTCTTGGAAGTTACCCAATGCACGACGACGAGCAATCTCTTCCAAAGTCAAGTGCTTAGTCGTACGTAATCCCTGCTCACGTTGCAACTGCTCACGTTTCGTAGCGATTTCACGAGCCTCCTGTTCTGTCTCCAAAACGTTGAAGTTATCACCAGCCTGAGGAGCACCATTCAAACCTAAGATAACGACTGGTTCTGATGGTTTAGCCTCCGTCACACGTTGATTACGCTCGTTGAACATAGCCTTCACACGACCATAGTTGATACCTGCCACAACCACGTCGCCCACATGAAGTGTACCGTTGCTGACAAGGACAGTAGATACATATCCACGACCCTTATCCAACTGAGACTCGATGATGGAACCTGTAGCACGACGGTTAGGGTTTGCTTTCAAATCAAGCATTTCTGCCTCCAAAAGCACCTTCTCCATCAATTCAGGTACGCCAATACCCTTTTTAGCAGCGATATCTTGAGATTGGTATTTACCACCCCACTCTTCCACCAAATAGTTCATGTTGGCCAATGCCTCCTTGATCTTATCTGGATTAGCAGTAGGTTTATCTATCTTATTAATAGCAAAGACAATAGGTACACCAGCGACTGAAGCGTGATTGATGGCCTCGATAGTCTGAGGCATGACGTCATCATCCGCAGCCACAATAATGATTGCGATATCCGTCACCTTCGCACCACGAGCACGCATAGCCGTGAAGGCCTCGTGACCTGGTGTATCCAAGAAGGTAATCTGTTGACCACTCTTCAATGTCACATTATAAGCACCGATGTGCTGTGTGATACCACCCGCCTCACCAGCGATCACGTTGGTCTGACGAATATAGTCCAACAAGGAAGTCTTACCATGGTCTACGTGACCCATCACAGTAACGATAGGCGGACGAGTAACCAAATCTTCTTCCTTATCAGCCTCTTCGTGGATAGCGGCAGTTACCTCGGCACTCACATATTCTGTTTCGAAACCAAATTCATCCGCAACGATATTGATGGTTTCAGCATCCAAACGTTGATTGATGGATACCATCAAACCAAAGTTCATACAAGTACTGATAACCTGAGTAACAGGAACATCCATCATGGTAGCCAATTCGCTGACAGTCACAAACTCAGTGATTTTGAGTTTGCTTTGTTCCAATCTCTCCTGTTCCTCCTGTTCATGCAGTCTGTTTGCCTGCATTTCACGTTTGTCACGGCGGTGTTTAGAACCTTTCGTCTTTTGACCCTTGCTGGTCAAGCGAGCCAATGTCTCCTTGATCTGTTTCTGTACATCCTCCTCGCTTACTTCTGGCTTAACAAAGCTCTTCTTGATACCCTTTTTATGGTTCTCTTTTCCAGCATTGTTGTTATTATTACCACCGCCATTGTTACCGCGGAATGATTTACCATCGTCGCCTCTTACATCTTTGTATTCAGCGATATCGATTTTTTCTTTTTGGATTCTCTTACGTTTACCTCTCTTAGAATCTTCAGGACCACCTTCAGAAACACCTTTTTGTGAGCCGTGACCCTCAAAAGGCTTAGAAAGAGGTTTGTTGGTACGAAGTTCACGTTCCTTTTTCTTCTCTTCCTTTGTTTTCTTCTTCGGACGAGTTTGTTGATTCAACGAATCAAGGTCAATCTTACCTACGACATTGATGGATGTTTTCGCAGGTTTTGACAATGAGAATACATCCTCTGAGTTAGCAGAAGATTGATTTTGGCTAAATGAATCTTCATACTGACTAGACCTTGACTCGGAGGTGTTGTATGATCTTTCAGTCGTATCAGTAACAACTGTTTTAGTTTCGGAGATTGACTTCTCCTCTTTTCTGTTCTGAGAAGGAGTTTCCTGCTTCTTACCAGACAGATTATTTAAATCGATTTTACCAAGCACTTTAGGTGAATGAACCTCAGGAGTAGGAATTTTGACCTCATTATTTGTATCAAATCCTTCAATTGAGACACTCTCCTTCTTATTTTGTTGACGTTGCTGAGTAACTTTTTCAGATTCGATTTTGATTTTCTTATTAGCACCTAAGCCTTCATAACACAAGCGTTCCTGTTCGTCGGTTAACTGGACGTTCAGGTTATCGGATGGAATTTGATGCCCTTTTTTGGCAAGAAACTCCACGACAGTGTCAGCACCGACGTTTAATTCTCTAATTATTTTTATTAATCTTATGGACATATTACCTTTTAAGTGTTAATTTTTATTCTTGCTCATTCTGATCGTCATATTCTTCATCAGAATCATATCTTGCATCTGAGTCTTCAAACTCAGCGCTCAGAATTCGCAATACATCGTCAATAGTCTCCTCCTCCAAATCAGTACGTTTAATCAATTCATCACGAGGAATAGCCAATACCTGCTTAGCTGTATCACATCCAATGCTCTTGAATGTATCGATTACCCATGGTTCGATCTCATCCAAGAATTCATTCAAGAAGATATCTTCTGTGTCTATTGAATCATCGATGTCACGGAACACCTCTATTTGATACTCCGTCAACATACCAGCCAAACGAATGTTCATACCATTTTTACCAATAGCAAGTGAAACCTCCTCTGGTTTCAAGAACACTTCCGCTCTCTTGTGCTCCTCCATAATATGGATGGATGAGATTCTTGCTGGACTCAATGCTCTTGAGATCAACAAAGATGGATTATTGGTAAAGTTGATCACATCAATATTCTCGTTACGCAACTCTCTAACGATGCCATGAATACGAGAACCCTTCATGCCGACACATGCTCCAACTGGATCGATACGATCGTCATACGATTCAACAGCCACTTTTGCTCGCTCACCAGGGATTCTGGCGATTCGACGTATGGTAATCAATCCGTCGTTGATCTCAGGGACCTCTAATTCAAACAATCTTTGCAAGAACAATGGTGATGTTCTTGACAATATAATCTTCGGATTATTATTCTTATTATCCACTTTCGCAACTACTGCACGAACAGCGTCGCCCTTACGATAGAAGTCTGAAGGAATCTGCTCTTGCTTTGGAAGCAACATCTCATTTCCTTCATCATCCAATAACAAAATCTCTTTCTTCCAGACTTGGTAAACCTCGCCAATCACGATAGTTCCCACCTTCTCTTTGTATTTGTTATACAAAGTATCCTTCTGCAAATCCAATATCTTAGATGCTAAGGTCTGTCTTAAGTTTAAGATGGCACGACGTCCAAATGAAGCAAAATCAACCTTATCTGTTACATCCTCACCCAATGAGAAATCCTCTCCCATCGCACGTGCATCTGTTAGGGATATCTCTGTATTTGAATCTTCTAATTCCTCATCTTTAACCACCTTGCGGTTACGATAAATCTCAAAATCACCCTTATCCGGATTGATGATCACATCATAGTTCTCATCTGTACCAAACATCTTGGATATTACACTACGGAAAGAGTCTTCAAGAACACTAACCATCGTACTTCTGTCAATGTTCTTCAATTCTTTGAACTCTGCAAAAGTGTCACTCAAACTAACTGCTTCTTGCTTTGCCATGTCATTTAAATGTTATTGAATATTTCGTATGTTTTATTTGATCATATTGAAATGTGAGCGTCTCGGTTTCAGCCACCTTCTTCTTCTCACCTTCTTTTTTTACCATTTTGGTCACCTCCAATCCAAAAGTATCTGGAGTCACATTCACCAACACACCTTCATACTTAGGTCCGTTTTTCACCTGCACCTCCACCTCTGAGCCTTCGTATTTCTGATACTGACGCAACACCTTGAACGGAGAGGTCAATCCTGCTGATCCTACCTCTAAATCAAAATCCTCCGCGTCACGATCCAACTGCGACTCTATGTGTCGAGATAACTCCACGCAATAATCCAACGGAACACTCTCATCTGAATCTACCTCCACCAATATGGAATTGTTCTTATCTACCACAACATCCACAATGAAATAGGGGCTTCCTTCTATATACGCTTCTACTATCTCTCTTACTTTCTTCTGATCTATCATGACCTTCACTTTTGACAATAAAAAGGGGGACTAAAATAGTCCCCTCCACAGATTTTCATCTTGTGCGCAAAGATATAACAAAAAATCCACAAAAACAAACCGTTTGGCGATTTTTGTAAAGAAAATGGAAGAATTAACCTTGTCACGCCAAACTTATTTCGTACATTAGCGAAATAAAATTGTTTATTTCGCATACGTATACGAACATGTGGGAGAAAGGAGAGAATTTAATCATCAGGAAGAATTTAGCATCACCGAGCTATCGTTTTATGCTAATTGCTGCAGGTGCTGGTGTCCTTTTTTTATCTTTTTGCATATACAAAATAGTTGTGGCATTCAACTCATCTTCCTCCTCTCTGGAAAACGGAAATGAGATTTATCATTTTGCGATAGGAATCGTTATAGGATGCGTATGCCTTTATTTTACTTACTTCTCTGACAAGAAGGGTATCATTATTGGTAAAGAGGGCATAAAAGTAGAGAAAGAGGGTATCTCCTACCCTTGGGATAAGGTGACTGAGGCTTATTTCGGAGCCGAGGATGTCACCCCCGGACAAGAAGAGATCGAAGATTTCCAAAGGAGAATGCATTATGTCAATTATGCCAGAAAGAAGAAGCAGTCAAAATGGTATCTTCACGTATTGTATAGTGATGAAGGGAAGATCGTCCACGACATGCACGATTTGAGCCGCTATCTCTACGACAGCGATGAAATAACGAAAGCAATTGAATATTGGAGTGGTAGAGACAATGCCGTCGAAGAGGATTGCGAAGAAGAGAAACGTATCGGCCAACCGGAGAAAGAAGAGCCCGCAAAGGAAGAAGAGAAAATACCGGAAAGAATCGCAACTGTCACGCAACTTTTCAAAGATGCTAAAGACATGGCAACGTTCATCTTTGGTTTGGTCCTTATACTATTATTCATAATAATACCTCTATTGGTGCGATTTCTTCTATCGGGATGCGACCATTCTTTATTAAAAGAACCATTTCCAAGTTATACCGTGGATTTGTTCATAATAGGCGTCCCCATACTTCTCAGCATGAGAATGGGGTTGAAGGTGTTAATTAGCGAAAGGGAAGATGTCAAACAGAGTGAAGAAGCGAAAGCCTTAAGTCAAGAAGAGTACGAGGAATGCTCACGAATATCAAAAATATTCAGTCCCATCACGCTAACCATAATCAACATTCTTCTTCTCTTTTTAACAGTAATCTTTCTATGCGCAGTATTCTATATGTATATACACAAGATTATCTAAAGATGCGAATAGATAGAATGAAGGCTACAATACCTTATAGAGAAAGGATAGCTGGCACCACAAAGTCACGCACAGCATCATCCGTAGGATAATGACCTCCTGGCATAAACACCCTGTTGGAATAGTGTTTAGCAAAACGATGAGCTGACAATCTCGTCATGATATCTGATTTGCCGAAAACTCCCACTGTCAAGCGAAGTTCCTCTTCCGTCAGATTATCGTATTGCTTGTGTTCCATCTCTTTATAAGTCTGACACATACTCTTATCTATGTGCCAAATCTGATTTCCATCGTTTCGTTGTTCCTTATAGTGATTGTCGCCCTGAAACAGATACATGTACGTCATTCCCAAGCTAGGGTTGATAAGCACTTTACGTCTGCCTCTATACTTCTGTGCCATAAAGCCACCCAAGCTATGTCCGACGATGACATCCACGTCGTGAGTGGCAAGAAACTCATCAATCTGAGGGAATGCCACAGCGGGGTTGACTGACAAATCGGGCGCCCACACAGTAGCGTCAGGGATATGTTTACGTATAGATGCAGCTATCGGAGATTCATGGCTTGAAGCCATTCCGTGTAAAAAAAGAATATTCATAAAAATATCTAAAACTTACAATGAGATAGGCAATTCACGCTTGATACTCTGTTCCAAACAGATAAGCGTCTCCGTGGCAGATACACCCTTTATACTCTGTATCTTTCCATTCAACAGCTGCATTAGATGCTCATTATCTCTTGCATACAACTTGATCATCATGGTATACGGACCTGTTGTGAAGTGACACTCCACGATCTCAGGAATTTTCTCCAATTCCGGCACTACTTCGGAGTACATGGAACCTTTCTCCAGTTTTATTCCGATGTAAGTACATGTCTGATATCCTAAAATCTTTGGATTAACATGATAACCTGATCCGATAATCACACCCAAGTCGAACAAGTGCTGAACACGTTGGTGGATAGCAGCTCTTGAGACACCACATTCTACAGCTACATCTTTGAATGGTATACGTGCATTTTTCGTAATAATCATTAGGATATCTCTATCCAAATCATCTATCTTATCCATATTCCCTTTTTGTTATTTTGTTTAAATGGTGGAATTAAGAACTCACTTTACATTTTGCAACAAAGATAGGGAGATATTTTCATATTCACCTAATTTCCATTACAAAAAAGAAAGAACTTCTCTTTCGAATTTGACATTATGACAAAATCGGAGGGTGCAGTAAGCCGCACCCTCCGATTGAATTAATTATTATATTACTTATTCTTTTGCAGGTGCAGGTTGGATACCCAACAACTCTACTTCAAAGTATAGCGTAGAACCTGGTTCTATCACGTTGCCCATACCCATATCACCGTAAGCCAAATCAGATGGAATCCATACTTCATATTTAGATCCAACAGGCATCATTTGAAGGATTTGAGACCATCCTTTTATCACACCCATCAAATTGAATGTAACTGGTTCACGACCAATTGTAGAATCGAAAACTCTTCCATTCAAAAGTTTACCTACATAATTTACCTTTACAACATCATCCTCTTTAGGCTTTTGACCTGTACCTTGTTTGATGATTCTATATTGCAAACCGTTTTCAAGTGTGATAACGCCTTCGTTAGCACCGTTACTTTTCAACACACTATCAGAATACAATTTATTTTTAGCAGCAATCTCTTTTTTTGCTTTCATTTGGATTTTTGTAAAGTACGCAGTCAATACTTCTTGCGTTTGTTCCTCTGTCAAAAGTAGGTTTGCAGAATCTCCTTTATAAGAAGCCTCAAATGCTGCGTTTAAAACCTCCACGTTAAAAGTATCAACACCAGGAACACTTTTTAATTGGATACCGTTGCTCATACCAATAGCGTAGCTTACTGAATCCATTTCTGAATTCAACTCAATTTTATTTTCTTTTTTAGGTGCACAAGAAATCACCAATAAAGATGTAGCCACTGAAGCTGCTACGATGAATAATTTTCTCATTTTTTTGTTTTTAGTTTAATATCTATTTATCTTTCTATTCTCTGATATGCGGGGAACTGAAATTTTGCTCCGTTTGAAGCTGGAGCCATTTGAGCTTTAGCCACATCCAATAATTCCACCTCGAAAATCAATACTGAATAAGGAGGGATGGAACCTGCTCCACGAGCGCCATATCCCAATTCTTGTGGGATGTAGAACTTATATTTAGATCCAGAGCGCATGAGTTGCAAGCCTTCTGTCCAACCTGGGATCACTTTACCCAATTCAAACACTACAGGTTCTTTGGAACTATCAAACTCAGTGCCATCCGTCAAGGTTCCTTTGTAGTTAACCTTCACCTTGTCATTTTGAGTAGGTCTGATACCATTTCCTTCCTTGATCACCTCATATTGAAGACCGCTAGCAGTCACCTTCACATTTGGATTCTTCTTATTCTCATCCAAGAACAACTTGCCTTTCGCCTTTGTCTTCTCAATCTCTATCTCTTGCGCAGCACGCAGATAGTTTTGAATGAGATCACCCGTTTGATCCTGTTTGATAGCTAATGTGGTGGTATCATTAGTAAAGACTTTAGAGAATGCCTCAAACAAGATTGTCTCATTGAATGGTCCACCTGGCAAATGAGAGATGTTCTCACGAACACTCTTGGCAAATTCCATGCCCATTGCATAACTAACGGAATCTTTGGCACTGGTCAGTTTTGTCTGAGCCGCCGACTTTGATGGTTTAGCCTCAACCATAGACACTGAGAAGGCTGTGGCCAATAATAAGAATCCTATTTTCTTCATATTGAATTTGTATTTTGGTGGGTTCTACAAATTCATTAACCCACAGTTACTATTATAAAACGGTGATTTTATAAAAACTCACCTTTTGTTACTTAACGATTTCAAGTAATTCAACGTCAAATATCAATGCCTCATTTGGTCCGATCACATCACCTGCACCATGAACACCATAAGCGAGTTCAGATGGAATATACAATCTCCATTTTGAACCAACTGGCATCAACTGTAGAGCCTCAACCCATCCTGATATCACCTGGTTAACAGGGAAATCAGCCGGTGCGTTTCTCTTATATGAACTGTCAAAAACTCTACCCTCTATCAAACGTCCTTCATAATGGCAACGTACTGTATCCGTTTCCAATGGTTTTGCACCATTACCTTGTTTGATAATCTCATATTGCAAACCACTCGCCGTTGTAATCACCTCAGCTCTTTTCTTGTTTTCACTCAAAAAGGCTTCGCCCTTCTTCTTGTTCTGTTCATCAGCTTTCTGTTGCAACTCGGCAAAATAATTGTTTAAAAGATTCTTTGCCTCTTCTGATGTCATGGATGTAGGTTGTTGATTGTATACCTCTGATACAGCCTTCATAAACTCATCCATATTTAAATTCTCAAAGCCTGAAGCCTTAAGATTGTTGGCCATTGATAGACCTAAAGCATAACTAATTTTATCCATTCTTTTTTTATTTTACCCCACAAAGGTAAAAGATTTTATCTTATAAACACAAAAACTCGTCTTTTAATCAATAAAATAATTACCTTTGTGCAAAAAAAACTTAGACATGTACTCCAAAGAAGAGGTAAAACAGTTGAAAAGAGACTTCTGGAATGGCTTTGACTCCTTTTGCGAGAACTTGCCCCGCTTCAAATACAGAAAAAAGAAGTGGATTCTTTACAACACCAAAATTAAAGGTGTGGAACTTAAGTTCGACGCAAATCGTGAGGGTGCTTATGTCATTTTGGAATTCAACGATCATAACGAGGACAAACGGCTGAAGAAAATGGCCACCCTCGAAAAATACAGAGTCGTTTTTGACCAATACTTTGGAGATGCCATCTGGGAACTCAACTACGAGAAACCTTGCGGCACTATCGTGTCGAGGATCTATAAGTTTCAAGGCGGACTGGACATTCACAGACGTGAGCAATGGAATGAATTCTATCCATTCTTATCCAAAGAGATGTGTCACTTGGAACGTGCATTCAAAGAGATGAAAGAATTGCTGGAAGATGATGACGAATCAACAACTGGCACTGAACTATAAGGTGAACTATAAGGTAAACCACCTATAACATAAAACGGTTGCATACGTGAAAGAGAAAGAAGAAAAAAAATGGGAAGGTAAAACTGGTGGTGGTCAGTTTGGACAACAGTTCCTGCTTCGTTTCCTGAAGCGGGTGGATGTTTGTTATCTCTACCCCATACTTTACCTAGTCATCCCTTTTTACCTTATTTTCGCTGCTAAGGGAAGAAACGCAATTTATCGCTATTTTAGAGATCAACACCAGTATTCTCGTTGGAAATCAACTTGGTGCACATACAAGAACCATATTATTTTCGGAAAAATCGTTCTCGACAAATTCGCCCTTATGGCTGGCAACAAAGACCAATTCAAATTGCATTTCACAAGCAATTGCATCCGTGAGATGTTAGCCAAGGATGCCGGATTCATCATCGCGAGTGCTCACATGGGCAATCTGGAGTTGTCGGGATTAAGCATTCCTCATGGCAGAAAAAGGTTGAACACCATCATTTTCGGTGGTGAGAGAGCTGAATTTCAGAAGAAACGCAACGATGCGTTCGGAGAGATGGACATCAACCTCATCCCCGTTCGAGAGGATATGTCTCACCTCTTTGCCATCAAAGAGGCCATCGACAATAATGAAGTGGTGGTCATTCCTTGCGACAGAATCTATGGAAGTCCTAAGAGTGTCACCTGCCAACTACTAAACGGAACGGCTCAACTGCCGTTGGGCGCATTCAGATTATCAGCTCAACTAGGTGTTCCCGTCTTCACCCTCTTCATCATGAAAGAGAAGGACAACAGCTACACCGTATACGAAGGTGCCATCGACTCTCACGACGAACTCCCCAACTCCGTCCAACGTGCCGAAGCCATGGCTAAAGAGTTTGCCAAAAAGATGGAAGAGAAAATGATTGAATACCCTACTCAGTGGTTCAACTTTTTCCCTTATTGGAACGACAATAATAATATAAAAAAACAATAAAACACAAGCAAAAATGAAACTAGAATCCCCTCAAAAAGAGATGTACTCTAAGGACAGACTAACTGCCCTCGAGGCTCAGCGTCTAGCTCATGAGATCGCATTTGGACCTGTGGTTTTTCAAGTGTCCCGACTCATGCTGAAATTCGGTATTTTACAATTATTGGATGACAATAAAGACGGATTAACCATCGATGAAATCGCTGAAAAATGCAAAATCTCCCACTACGGAGCTCAATGTCTTTTGGAATCTTCTCTTACCATTGGCACCGTCTTAGTGAAAGATGACAAATTCGTCATCTCAAAAGCAGGGTGGTTCTTGATGAATGATCAAGCAGCGAGAGTAAACCTCGATTTCAATCATGATGTAAACTATTTGGGACTATTCCATCTAGAAGAGGCCATCAAAGAGGGGAAACCTGCTGGATTGAAGGTGTTCGGAAACTGGCCAACCATCTACGAAGGTCTGTCCAGTCTTCCTCCTCAAGTACAAGACAGTTGGTTCGGATTCGACCACTTCTATTCCAACTGTTCATTCCAACAAGCTATGGAGATCGTATTCAAAGATGGTGGAAAAGGAAAGAAATTATTGGATGTAGGAGGAAACACCGGTCGCTTCGCCACAGAATGTGTCACCTTCAACGACAGTGTGGAAGTGACAATCATGGATCTACCTCAGCAATTGGAACTGATGAGAGAGAAGACCAAAGATGTCAAGGGAAAAGATCGTATTCACGGATTAGGCGTCAACCTATTGGATCCAAAGGTGGCATTCCCAACAGGCTTTGATGTGATGTGGATGAGTCAGTTCTTGGATTGCTTCAGTGAAGAAGAGGTTATCAGCATACTCACCCGTGCCTGCAAAGGAATGGATGGAGAGACGAAGTTGTACATTATGGAGACATTCTGGGATCGTCAACGATTCGAGACAGCTTCCTACTGTTTGGCTCAGACAAGTATCTATTTCACTGCAATGGCCAATGGAAACAGTAAGATGTATTACTCATACGATATGTTCCGCTGCATAGAGGCAGCAGGATTAAAGATCGAGGCCATCCACGATGGATTAGGTCAAGGTCACAGTTTGGTTGTCTGTAAAAAAGCATAAGAATTAGAGCATGGAACTACTGCCTATAGAATCTTATCTTCCCCAGAAGCATCCATTCATCTTCATCGAAAGAATGAGTGAGGTTGACCAATCTAGATGTCGAGGTGAACTTACCATCAAAGAAGATAATGTATTGGTGAATGATGGTCATTTCATAGAATCGGGTATTCTGGAAAATATCGCACAGACTTGTGCAGCCCACATCGGGTATGTCGAGATACATATTCGTAAAAGTCCCCATATCCGCATAGGCATGGTGGCACAAATCAAAGAGATGGAGGTGTATCGTTATCCGAAAGTGGGTGAATCTATTTCAACAATTGTCGAGACGCTCGACGATTATGGTGAAGTCTCCATCTACAAAGCAAAGATCATCAACTCGAGCGATGAAACTGAGGTGATAGCAGAGGGAGAAATCAGAGTAGTATTAACAAACAAGATTGGCTAAATCATGATATACAAAATCAGCGACAACATCATTTCACCGCTTGGTTATAGCTCTGAAGAGAATTACGAAAACATGAAGAAAGGCATCACCAAAGGGGCTTTTCATCAAGGCACGTTTCATCTTCCGGAACCTTTTTACGGTTCTCTATTGAACTGGGATGAAGTGGAATCTCAATTTGCTCAATTGCCATCCAATGGCGTCCGCTATACCAGGTTTGAAAAACTAGCCATCTTATCTGCCCACAAAGCACTTGAGAAAACACAGATAGACCCAAGCAGCAAAGAGGTTCTCTTTGTATTATCCTCCACAAAAGGAAACATACAACTTTTGGAAAATCTCGATGGATTCGATAAAAATCGTATCAACATGGGTGTCTCTGCTGATCTGTTAGGTGCATACTTCGGCAACCCCAATCCAGTCATGGTGATCAGCAATGCCTGCACATCTGGTGTAGTGGCACAGATCTATGCCAAAGAGATGATGGAAGCCAAAGGGTACAACTATGCGGTCGTGGTCGGAGCGGATATACTTTGTAAGTTTGTCGTTTCGGGATTCCAATCATTCAAAGCCCTCTCGCCAGAGCAGTGCAAACCGTTTGATTTGAACCGACGCGGACTCAACCTTGGTGAGGGAGCTGCAACGATTATCCTACAAAAAGCGGATGTCGCACCTGCTGGTTCTCTCTGTATTCTAGGTACGGGTAATCGGAATGATGCCAACCACATCTCTGGTCCGTCTCGCACGGGCGAAGGATTATACAACGCCATCACGGCAGCCTATGCGAGTGGATTGGCGGAGAAATCGTCGTTATCCTTCATCAATGCGCATGGAACAGCCACTCCTTACAACGATGATATGGAGTCGTGGGCAATCAGTCGAAGTGGATTGGAAGATGTCTACACCAACAGTCTGAAAGGATTCCTTGGTCACACGTTAGGTGCGGCGGGCGTACTCGAGTGCGTCATCTCATGTCATGCACTGAAGGAGGGGGTAATCCTACCTACGTTGGGACATGAGACAAAAGGTGTGGTGAAAGAGATGACCGTCAACACGGAACTACGAAAAGGGAACGGCACCAGTTTCTTGAAAATCATTTCTGGATTCGGAGGCAGCAATGCCGCCATCATATATGGAATAAAATGAAAAGAGTATTATTCATCACATGTATTATCCTCAGTGTATTTCTGTTAGGTTGTTCGAAAAGCAATCAGAAGAGCCCTATGGAGATAGCGCTTCCGATGATAAACAACTGTTCTAAGCTCCACACGGCGCAATACAACGTGCATAAGATCCTCACCTATGAGGATATGACTGCCATAGAGGGCTCTATCTTTTTCGAGAAGATATCGATACCCATTCCGGGAGAGCGCAAACTGGTTGTTCCCATCGATGCCACCATCAAGGCTTACGTTGATTTCAGCTTGATCACCAAAGAGAACATAAACGTGGACAACAATGGAGAAAAGGTGACCATCACCCTCCCCAATCCTCAGATTGTACTCTCATCTGCCAAGATTGACTACAAAAATGAGAAGCAATATCTTTCATGGAATCGATCCAAATTCTCGAACGAGGAGAAAGAGAACTTCATCAAGCAAGGCAGAGCCAGTATCTTAGCAAGCATGGCTAACAGCGACATCATCGATCGAAGCAGAGTCAACGCATTCAAAGCGTTGCAACCCATTTTGGTCTCTGCAGGTTTTTCTCCCGAGAACATAACCGTCACTTTCTCCGATGAAATCGAGAAAAACAAACATTCTGAGGGAATCATCAAACAACTAAGTATCATAGAAGATTAACAATAACAGATATGGCACTCACAAACAAGAGTACAACCAAAAAGAGGCAATCTCGCAGCAAAAGTTTCGTCACCGACGAGATGGTTAGGAGTCCTTGGTTCTGGGTAGGACTCGTCATTTTAGGTTTGGTCTATTTCTTCTTCCTTCGCGATTCAGACAAAGAGAAGAAAAAGGCAACCATCGATGCCACCCCTACCTGTATTACCTCCATCAAGGAGATAGCCGAATGGGAGTTTCTAACGCTTCAGCTAGAAGAGTTTGTCGACACCACCGTCAACAAAAAACTATCGTCCGCACAATCAGTCAAGATCTACACAGGAACAGCGAGGTTGGGCATCGACACCAAGAAGGCCAACAAGAACTGGATTGTTTGTGAAGGCACCAAAGCAACGATCACGTTACCTGCAATCGAGCTGTTAGACAAGTCCATCATCGACGACACACAAACGCGCACCTTCTACGAAAGTGGCACAATCAGCGCCACTGTAAAGGAAAAGATGCTACAAAGTGCCAAAAAGAAGATGAAGGCAACAGCCCTCAAAAAGGAGAACATCGCCATAGCAGAGGAGAACGCCAAAACGGAGTTCAAAAATATATTCACCGCATTAGGTTATAAAACAGTTCAAATATCATTCAAAAAATAATGGCTGAATTATTCATTCAATCGGCAGTTCGCATCACCTCAGACCAAGTCTGGGTGAATGGGGAGAAGGTAAACATCACGCATGAGAAAGAGAGTGCGTGGCTGACTGACATCTATCGTCATTTAGAGATTCAATATCCTAAGTTTTTCAAGATGGATAATCTCTGCAAAGCAGGATTCTTAGCATCAGAATTCGCCATGAAAGGGACAAATTTGGAACCATCGGAAGAGAAGAGAGATTGGTCAGTGTTACTATTCAATCGTTCCTCTTCACTCGACAATGACCAGAACTATCAGAAGACGATAGCCGACGACTCCAACTACTTCCCAAGTCCAGCCGTATTTGTCTACACACTATCCAACATTGTAACGGGAGAAATCGCCATCCGCAACAAAATCATGGGAGAGAGTTGCTCCTATATCATGGAAAAATTCGATGAAACGCAACTTTACGAAAATGGTCTTATCGGATTAGCCGAAGGAAAAGGCATTCACCACCTCCTAATCGGATGGGTTGAATACCTCGATGATAAATGCGACGTATTGTTGTTCCACGTAAGCACGGAAAAGGATGGAAGTACCATTTGTCCATGGAATATAATTGGAATAAAAAAATATTTTATATAAATTTGCACATATTAAACATAGTAAAATCAATATGGACGCATTAGTACAAGAATTGAAAGAGAAAGTTATCCAGGCACTTAACTTGGAAGACATGACACCAGACGACATTGATGCCAACGCACCTTTGTTTGGTGAAGGTTTGGGGTTAGACTCCATCGATGCACTAGAACTCATCGTGTTGATGGAACGCAACTACGGTATAAAACTCAAGAATGCCAATGAAGGAAAGGATATATTCAAATCCATTCAAGTAATGGCCGACTATATTTCCAAAAACAGAACAAAATAAGTTTTGATGACGGAGAAAATTGTAGTTACCGGTTATGGAATCATTACCAGCATAGGTGCCGGTGTGGAAAAAACAAGAGAGGCTCTGCTAAAGGAGGAAAAATCCATTGGCAGAGTTGCTCATTTAAATACGAGTCACACAGACATCCCTTGTGGCGAAGTGAAGGAGAGCGACGAAGAGATGAAAAAGATATTGGGAATCGCTCCTGAGCAGACGGTCACCCGAACACCCTTATTGGCATTGATGGCATTGAAGGAGGCTCTCAGCACATCTCAGTTGACCGACAAAACACCCACCGCCTTTATCAACGGGACTACAGTTGGAGGTATGGAAAAAAGCGAAAAATACTATTTCGACTTTTTCGAAGGCAAACATACGGAATACATCTCAGCACATGATTGTGGTGCAGGCACAGAACTGGTCAGTCATCTGTTTGGTCACTTCGACCTCATGACAACGATCTCGACCGCCTGTTCATCCGCCGCCAATTCAGTAATCCTTGGTGCAGACCTTATCAAAACGGGTCGGGTGGATGCCGCCATCGTCGGAGGCACGGAATCTCTCAGCAAATTTCACCTAAATGGGTTCAACTCCCTGATGATTTTGGAGCACCAGCCTTGTCGTCCGTTTGAGAAGAGCAACCAGGGTCTCAACCTTGGTGAGGGAGCGGGCTACATTGTCATCGAAAGAGAATCTGTGGCGAAAGCACGTGGTGCGCACATCATCTGCGAACTAAGCGGGTATGCTAACACTTGCGACGCCTTCCATCAGACAGCTACGTCGGAGACAAGCGAGGGGGCTTATAGAGCCATGACCAACGCACTGCTCAACGCCCACCTAAAGACCTCGGAGATTGACTATATCAATGCACACGGAACAGGAACTGCCGACAACGACTTGCATGAGAGCATCGCGCTCAAAAGAGTCTTCGGAGAAAAAATACCGCCTTTCTCCTCTACCAAAGCCTTCACAGGACATACGACAAGTGCCGCAGGTGCCGTCGAATCGGTGATCTCCATCCTCGCACTACAATACGGATTCATCCCTGCCAACCTTGGTTTCTCCGAACCCATCGAGGCCACCGGATTGATCCCCGTCCAAAAGACACTTCACAGAACATTGAATCATGTGATGACCAACTCCTTCGGTTTCGGAGGTAACGATTCTTCTTGCATATTTTCCAAATACCAACCATCATGAGTGTTTACATAGATAAAGCCGCACAGATTTCCATCCAGCAACCACTCTCCAACGAATGGTTCACCAATCCGTTGTCGCCAGCCGGCAGATTATGTAAATTCGTCCGTCCAGATTTCAAGCAATATCTCTCTCCTGCCGTATCAAGACGAATGGGGACAGCCCTAAAATGCACTCTTTCATCAGCTTTAGCATGCGTACCAGAAGAAAAAAGAAGTCTGCTAGATGGTATCCTGACAGGTACGGGATTAGGAAGCATTGAGAACACAGAAAACTTCCTGTTAGCTATGTTGGAAGGGGAAGATGGTCTTTCTCCCTCTAATTTCATGCAATCAACTCACAACACATTAGGTTCACAAGTGGCCATCGCATTCAACTGCCATGGCTACAACATCACCTACGCGCACAGAGGCACCTCCTTCGATAGTGCACTGATGAACGCCGTAATTAAATTTCGACTCAACGAATTCAAATCCGCCCTTGTCAATGGTGTGGATGAGATGACTGAAAAATATTTTCAACTATTCGACCAGATTGGTTACTGGAAAGATCGGGACGTTACCATCGAAGATGTACGCAAAGCGACATCTTCTGGAACATTTGCCGGCGAGAACAGTGTAAGTCTGCTCTTGACCGACCAACCATCCGACCAACCATTATGCGAGCTATGCGACACGCAACTGCTCTATCGTCCATCCGACCAACGATTAAAAGCATGTGTTGAGAAAATGTCTCTCGAGCACAACGTCAGTCGAATCGACGCAGTTGTCGTAGGCAACAATGGAGATAAAGAAAACGACGAGGAATACCGTCGATTGGTACAACTGCTTGCGCCAGATGCTACGCAGATTATCTACAAGCATCTGTTTGGCGAATCCTTCACCATGTCGGGCATTGGTGTTTACGTAGGCGCCACCTGTCTGAAGGAGAAGAGCGTACCATCACACATCACGATTGATAACAAAGCACTAGAAAACCCACAAGCGATTTTAGTGCTCAATCATTTCAAACAATTGGATTACTCCATAACTCTTTTGAAGTCATGCTGAAACTGCTGCTTTTATCCGTACTACAATCGTTTTGCCTCGCAGGCGGACAGTTGTGTTTGAAGCAAGCGCTTGTCAAAGCGGGGACCTTCTCATGGTCTATCAACTTCTTCGTTGCACAACTCACCAACTGGTGGTTCCTATTCACAGGCATCACACTAGGAAGTGCAACAGTTTTATGGATGTATATTCTGAAACACTACCCACTCTCATCAGCCTATCCGCTCACATGTCTGAGTTATGTGTTCGGAATGATATTAGGAATGATTTTCCTTCACGAAACCATCCCTTATACTCGATGGATCGGTGTTTTATTTATTTTAATCGGAGCATTTTTCATTATCAAATAAAGAATGGAACAAAAGTCTTTTTTTCAGTTACAAAAAGTAGAAGGTCCAATGTACGACGTTCTTCTGAACAAAGAACATCCTCTCTTCGAAACTCACTTTCCCGACTTCCCCATTTTGCCAGGATCATGCAGCACCATGATCATACGCACAGCCGTCGAAATGGAGAAAGAACAGAAATGCAGACTTAGGAAAGTGAATAGCCTGAAATTCATCCATCCAATTATTCCCGACGAAGTAAAGGTGCTCCATCTATCTCTCAACATAAGTGAGGGAGCAGAGAACCAGATACGAGTCAAAACTGTCATTCAAAGCGACAATTTCATTCACGCCAAGGGTGACCTAATATTTGAAACAAAATAATGACGAAGGAAGAGGTTAAGACATATCTGAGCAACCATAGAATCGGCATACTGATACCGACTTACAACAACGATCAGACCCTCGAAGAGGTTGCGACCGAAGCAAGCTCTTATTGCGCCGATGTTTTGGTGGTAGATGATGGCTCAACCGACCAAACCAAGGATATTATATCCCGATGGAAGGGGCAAATACATACTGTTTCATACGAACAAAACAGAGGAAAGGGAAACGCCTTAAAAGAGGGTTTCCTGTTGGCTAAATCACTTGGATTGACACATGTTATCACCATCGATTCAGATGGTCAGCACAAACTGAGTGACCTTCCTCTATTCGTGGAAGCACACAAGAGTCACCCAGATGCATTCATCATTGGAAGTCGTTCTTTCGACCATCCCAACATGCCCAACAAAAACTCCTTTGCGAATCGCTTCTCCAACTTCTGGTTTACCCTCCAAACCGCACATCGGCTACCCGACACACAAACGGGATACCGGCTCTACCCATTGGCAGCCAACCACTACATGACGCCCTTCAACAAACGGTACGAGGCTGAGTTGGAACTGCTTGTTCGCAGTGCATGGCGCTTGCTACCCATCGTCAGTATTCCTATCCACGTATACTACCCGCCTAAGGAAGAGAGAGTTTCACACTTCCGTCCGGGAAAGGATTTCTTCAGAATAAGCGTTCTCAACACTGTTCTGTGCGTACTTGCCATCGTTTATGGATACCCATCGATGATTATTCGATCCATTTTCCGAAAACTTAAGGCACTGTTTAAACAAAAAACAGTATAAATTGCGAATCAATTTTATAGACCCAACTAAAAAACATTTGTAGGATGAAACAGAAACTGCTAAATATCTATCATTTCTTCGAGCAAAAGCCGACTCTGCTGAAGATCATCTTAGCAGCTGTCATCCTATTGCTCTCTGGTTCGCTTTACTTCCTTCGTTTCTCTGAAGATATCAGCGACTTCCTTTCCACAGGAAAGGATCAGAAGAAAATCGCAGATGCCTATCAACATGTCAACACAAGCAACAACATACTTGTCTTCATCGCCGCACGCGACACGACAGAAGGCTTTCGAGACAGTTTGATCTCAATAGCCAATGAATTGGTTGAAGAGATAAAAGAACGAGACACCGCCAATCTGACCAACGATATCTTCTATCGCGTGGCAGATGAGGAGATGGGAGAAATGACCGATTTCATCGTTCAAAACATGCCTTACTTCATGGATGAGAGCGACTACCAGCGACTCGATTCCATCCTGATTGACGAATCAAAAATGCGCAATGAGTTGATTTGGAACCATGAGATGCTCTTCACCCCTGCAGGTGGATTCCTTCAGAACATCATGCTGAATGACCCCGTGCATATCTCAAACCGAATACTAAAAAAACTGAACGCCACCTATCAGGAGAATCAGTTTAAACAACATAAAGGATACATCTTCAACAAAGCGGGGGATGAACTTCTCATCACATTAAAATCGGCCACGCCATCCAGCGAGACGAGCATCAACCGAATATGGGACCAAGCCATCGAGTCGGCTCAGACAACCGTCATGAACAGACACCATGGTGCATACGAAATCAGCCATATCGGAGCATCTGTCATCTCACTCGAAAACGCCAACCAAATCAAGGATGACACCATCAAATCCTCTGCCTTGGCATTAATTCTGATCACCCTACTCCTTCTCCTATTCTACAAGGACATTCGGGCAATCGGACTTATCCTCTTCTCCATTCTCTTTGGAGGAGTGTTTGCCCTCGGGTTTCTTGCATTGTTCAAAGACTCCGTTTCGTTCATATCCATCGGTATCGGATCCATCCTTGTCGGCATAGCTGTCAACTATCCGCTTCACTTCCTGGCACATCTGAAAGAGGGTCATACGCGAGAAGAATGCATCAAAGAGATGGCCAGTCCGCTCATCACCGGCAACATCACCACAGTGGGAGCATTCCTAAGCCTCGTCTTCATCAATTCCAATGCGATGAGAGACATGGGATTGTTTGCCTCCCTGCTTTTAGTGGGAACCATCCTATTCGTTCTCATCTTTCTGCCACATCTTTGCAAAAAGAGTCTGTTTAAAAACAACACCAGCAAAAAACTACTATTCGGAAAGATTGTCAACCATCCCATCGAAGAGAAGAAATGGATTGTCATCACCGTTTTACTGCTAACCATACCACTCGTCTATTTCAGTACGCAGACAAAATTTGAGACAGACCTTCACAAGATAAACTACATGAAGCCGGAACAAAAGGAACGGTTGGACAAGCTTATTCAAGAGACAGAGAGTGGATTCCACAAAACCTATTGTATATGTGAAGGAAAAACACGAGACGAAGCCCTTGAGAGATACGAGGCACTTCGTCCGACACTCGACTCTCTGAAGCAAAAAGGTAGAATTATTCGAGAGTCTGGCATCAGCATATTTGCGCCATCCCTGTCACAACAGAAGATACGTGTGGAACGCTGGAACAGCTATTGGGATAAATACAGAGATTTCTTCATCGACGATCTAACGGAGATAGGCACGGAAATAGGTTTCGACAAGTCCTTCTTCAACTCCTTTATCAACAAAATAGAAGATACCATCTACGTCAAAGATAAAGAACAATTCAAACCTATTCAAAAAGCTTTGACCGACCTTTACATCTACGAGGGCGCAGATAAAACATTGGTCTACACACTACTCGAATCAGACGAAACAAATGTGACCGCCATTGAAAAAACGCTCAATAACATCGATGCTAACATATACACGTTAGACAACCAATCATTCTTCCAGAAGATGATTGAAAGTCTCTCCAACGACTTCAACAACGTGTTATTTATATGCGCTTTCATCGTATTTTTATTCCTTACCATATCATTCGGAAGACTCGAATTAAGTCTGCTCGCCTTCATTCCACTCACCATTGGATGGTTTTGGATCTTAGGTATTATGAACCTCCTCGACATCAGGTTCAACATCGTCAATATCATCCTTGCTACCTTCATATTCGGACAGGGCGACGACTACACCATATTCGTCACAGAAGGATTGATGTATGAATATACGCATAAGAAAAAAGTGCTGGCATCTTACAAGAACTCAGTGATGCTGTCAGCCTGCATTATGTTCATCGGTATTGGTGCCCTGATTGTTGCCAAACATCCAGCCATGAAGTCGCTGGCAGAAGTCACCATCGTCGGAATGAGCTCCGTCATCCTGATGACCTACCTCTTCCCTCCTCTTCTTTACAAATGGTTAACCACCATTAAGGGAAAGAATAGACTGATGCCTATCACGTTTAGAAACATAGGTTCCACCATTGTCAGTTTCACCGTATTCCTCTTCGGAAGCATACTGCTCTCCATCATCGGATTCTTCCTACTGACCATCGGAGGGAAAAGTGAATCTCACAAGCTGACCTACCACAAACTGCTATGCAACACCTTCCGAAGACTTGCCAAGCTGATACCTAACATCGAACATCATGTGACAGGTCTTGAGAACCATGATTTCAACAAACCATCCATCCTGATTAGCAACCACCAATCGCATTTGGATTTGATGTACACGTTGATGTTGCACCCTAAAATCATCTGTCTAACCAACAACTGGGTATGGAACTGTCCATTCTACGGACGAATCATCCGTTATGCCGATTTCTACCCTGTCAGTGATGGTATAGAAAATGCCATGGACAAACTGAAATCCGTTATCGACAGAGGATACTCCATCCTAATCTTCCCAGAAGGAACAAGGTCGGAAGACTGCTCCATCCTTCGTTTCCACCAAGGAGCCTTTCATTTGGCAGACAAATTCAGAATAGATGTGGTTCCTATACTCATTCACGGAATCGGACATGTATTCCCAAAGAGCGAGTTTTTACTTAGAAAAGGTAGAGTGGATGTGAAGGTGCTTCCTCCTATCACACCTGATAATGACATGCGAGGAGTGCTCGAAGTAAAGCGAACCGCCCAGCTTGTCCGCCACTACTACGAAGCAGAGTATGCGAAATTCGCAAAAGAGGTGGAGACCCCAGACTATTTCAAAGATTTGGTTTATCACAACTATATCTACAAGGGACGAGAAATCGCATCGGAGGCGAAAAAGAACCTACGCAAAGAGGGTCTCAACGAATGGGTCAACTCCCTTCCAGAGACAGGAGAATACACCATCAAGGATTGCGGACAAGGCGAGTGGGCACTGATTGCCGCCCTCGTCAAGAAGGAACTGACAATCACTGCAACAGACAAGGATAAAGATAAAATATCCATCGCTCAAAACTGTACCTCTGTTCCTCAAAATCTGATTTACAAAGTGGAGGATACGCCATCAACACCAAAAGAAAAGAAGAAACCTTTGGAAAGTAAGGCCAAAGCACCTGTCGCTCCAAAAGAAGAAAAGAGTGAAAGAAAAGAGACGAAAATAAATGTTTCCACCTCCAATTCTTCAACCTCGAAGAATAAGAAAGGAAGTGAACGAAAATCCTCCAAAAAGGGAACGAAGAAGAAGAACGGACGTCGGAAATAACGAGGATTTTGTCAAGTCGGAACTATTGTGTATTTTCGCACCGATCATAATACTCTATTACCGTAAATATTGAACATGAAAAACATTAAAGCACTTATCGCGACATGCTTAGTCGGGATTCCCACCCTATTAGTGGCCAATCCACCATCTAATTACGATGGATGGGAGTTGGTGTTCAGCGATGAATTTGAAGGCAACTCATTAGACAAGAGCAAATGGAATCCGACCTACAACTGGGGACACACGCACAATCATCAAGCCTATTGCGTGGAAGAGAACGTGTTTGTTGAGAATGGTTTATTAAGAATAAAAGGGGAAGCCAAGAGGCATCCCAGTGCGCCAGCTACCTGTTCCAACGGAGGCAACACCTATTCACTCGACTATACATCAGGTGCCATCGACACGCAAAACAAATTCAAGGTGAAATATGGCTACATAGAGGGTCGTTTCAAGATGCCCAAGCAGTTAGGCACATGGCCTGCCTTTTGGACATTACAAGATGGGTGGCCACCCGAAATCGACATCTTTGAGGTGCCACACGCACGTACAGACCACCATTACTATCTCCATTACACCAATACCGACTGGTATGCCAGTCATGGTTCGGCATGGGATCATGAAGCCTCCTTCGGCGGAGTACAAAAAGGGCCGGATAAGTCGGCAGACTTCCACAACTATGGAGTAGCATGGAGTGAAGGGAACCTAAGTTTTTATTTCGACGATAAGTTAGTAGCCAGTTACAATAGGCCATCGGAGGTAGGACAGCTTAGTGCGCAATACATTATCATCAACCTTGCCATCGGAGGATGGGCCACCAGCAACGGCAATCCCATTGAAGTGACGAGCAACAATCCAGCCTATCTGGAATGCGACTGGGTGAGAGTATGGCAACCCAAGCAATCGACACTGACGAAAGAAACCATACGGCTCTATTCGATCGATCAGAAGCAGTGTATGCAAGCATCAGGCAACGACATCATACTTGGCGATTGCAACGACAAGGCATCCTTAGCCACCATCACCAGTTTAGGAAGTGGCACCTACCGCATTAATTTTGGCGATAACGTTTTGGAGATACCCAATGAATCAGCAGAAGCCGGCAGGAGTGTAGGACTCTGGGAGTGGAACGGAAAGAGTCACCAACAACTCTATCTGGAGGGGCAAGATCAATTTACAGAGAAGGTAATCACCCTAAAATTTGCGCACAGCAATCTCTTTGTACAGACCTCCAAGGGAGATGTGATTCAAAACTCATTCCCATCAGGCGATGCTGCCTATTGGAGAATCCTAGAGGAGGGAGAAGACCCCACCTCACATTTGAAGGATGAAGGAAACAAAACTGCCCATTCGTCCATCATCTTCTATCAGAATCAGGTATTGAACATCACCCCAAGTGAACATTTCATAAGTGATGAAAAGTTGAGCATTAGCCTCTACACCACGGACGGTCGCTGTTTGAAAAAGGCAGAAGAGGAGAATCGAGACGACATTCAGTTGAGCATTGACATTCCAAGTGGAGCTGCAATCATTGTCATCCAAGGAAAAGAGTTTTACGAGGCGACAAAGATTATTTTGCCATAAGGAGAATCTAACGAATCTCCCGTAGAGACGTGGCGTGCCGCGTCTGTTTACATCCTAGGCATACAATGAGCAAATGATCATTTCATTCGTTTGGGGGTATCCACCGTATAGACCTGGCATGCCGTGTCTATTGGTGTGTGTAATTTAGCTTTGTTTAAGGAATAAATAGAAAATCCGTTAGAGAAATAACAGTTTCCAATTAAATAAATTTATTATCTTTGCAAAGCTAAATATAGATAGAATGCAAAGACTGATATTCACATTAACGATTTTTTTTTCATTACTTGGAGCAACAACATTTGCCGCACAGAATTATGAAGTGATTAAGTTATGGGACAATCCGAAGGACCGCAAAGAGGTTCGTCCGGAGTTGCGAGTGTTTCATCCATCTCAAGAGCAAGGAAAGAGTAAGACTTGCATATTGATTTGTCCGGGAGGAAGTTATCATCACCTTGGACTCATCAATGAAGGAGAAGAGGTGGCAGAGTACTTCAACCAATGGGGTGTTACCGCTGTTGTGCTACGTTATCGCGTATCCATGCGAGGAAACCATCATCCTGCAATGATAGAGGATTTTCAGCGAGCTATGCAGCTTATTCATGAAAATGCCAAGAAATGGGGAGTCGAGACAATCGGTGCCATTGGATTTTCGGCAGGTGGACACTTAGTGACTATGGGAGGTGCTCTGTACAAAGAGAATTACCTCAAAAAGAGAGGCATCGAGGTGAAGGACGAGCTATTGCGACCTTCATTTGTATGTCCCATATATCCCGTTGTATCAATGCAAGACAGCATTGTACACCATAAGTCGAGAGTAGATTTGCTCACAAAAAAGTACACTGAATCGGACATTGAACATTTCTCGATGGAGAAACAGATTCCTACCGACATGCCACCTGTATTCCTGCTGGCATGCAAAGATGACGATGTGGTGGACTACCGCAACAGCGAAGTCTTATTCAAAGCTTTAAAGGAAAAAGATATTCCGTGCGAGTATCATCTGTTGAATAAGGGCGGACATGGATTTGGCATGATACGGACAAGGAGCGAAGAGACCCACAACTGGGGTGTCATATTAGAGAAGTGGTTAAAACAGAACAATTTACTGAACTATTAGATATACTATACACCATGAATAAGTTTGAACCAGCCATTGAATTTGAGCCAAGAGAAGTCATCAAGAGATTTCAGGAGGAGAAGATGCGTGAAGCATTGGCATATCTAAACGCCAAATCACCTTTTTACAAAAAGATGTTTGCCGACAATCGCATTGATGTTGAGAAGGTTAAGACACTCGAAGACCTACGCAATATACCTTTCACGACAAAAGAGGATTTACAAATGCACAACAAAGATTTTTTCTGTGTAGAACCCTCTGAAATCCGTGATTACATAACGACTTCTGGTACGCTTAGCGACCCTACAACATTTGCCATGACAGAGAAAGACTTGCAACGTTTAGCTTACAACGAGGCCATTTCATTTGTGGGTGCAGGCGGACATCCAGGTGAGGTTTATCAGTTGATGACCACCATCGACAAGCGTTTCATGGCAGGTTATGCCTATTGCTTGGGTATACGCATGATGGGAGGCGGATTGATTCGTGTGGGTAACGGTATCCCTGAGTTGCAGTGGGACACTATCCGACGCATGAAACCAGATGCCATCATCTGTGTACCATCATTTATCCTTCGCATCATCCGTTATGCAGAGGAGCATGGTATCGATTATCGTAGTTCAAGTATCAAGAAGGCTGTTTGCATTGGTGAGAACTTGCGTAATGAGGATTTCTCACTCAATCTATTAGGTACCAAGATTAAAGAGAAATGGGATATTGATTTATACTCCACATACGCCTCAACAGAGATGAGTACCTCGTTCTGCGAATGTTCCGCAGGTAAGGGAGGACACCATCATCCAGAGTTGATTATTTGCGAATTAATCGATGAAAACGGCAATCCTGTACCAGAAGGAGAGATTGGAGAGTTGACCATCACCACATTGGGTGTGGAGGGAATGCCTCTTCTCCGATTCAAGACGGGCGATGTGGCTTGTTTCCACTACGAGAAGTGCAGTTGCGGACGTACCTCCATGCGTATCAGTCCAATCGTCGGCAGAAAGAAGCAGATGATCAAATTCAAAGGAACAACATTGTATCCAGCATCCGTGTTCGACGTGTTGGATAATGCAGACTACGTGGAGAACTATTACGTGGAGGTAACCTCCAACGAGATAGGTATGGACCATCTCACCACCTACATTGGTGTTAAGAATCCTAATGAAGAGCTCATCAAAGATTTGAAAGATCGTTTCCGTGCAAAGCTACGCGTGGCACCCGACGTGCAATTCAAGCCAATTGACGAGATTCAGAAGATTGTGTTGCCTGAGATAAAACGAAAGCCCACAAAATTCATAGATAGTAGAAAAACGAACTAAGAACACATAAAACAACGATTCAAGTATGGAAAACACATTCAATTTTGAGCAGATACGCCCATATAAAGATGCCGAGGTTCCCGAAGCAATTCGGTCAATCCTACACGACAATCTATTCCCCATGGTAGTGAACTATATCCAGCCAGGAGCAGATATGGAACTCATCAAACAAAGTTTATCCGCCATCAAGACGGTTGATGATTTTCAGGAGATTGTCATGCACAAAGCCATCCGCTGCGTTATGGAGAAGACCACCGACGGCGTCACATTTGATGGGTTTGATAATATCGACAACAAACAGCGACACATATTCATTGCCAATCATCGCGACATCGTGCTGGATGCGGCTATATTAGACGTATTATTGGCAGAAAATGGAATCGACACCTGTCAAATCACTTTCGGAAGCAATCTGATGAAAGGAAACCTTGTCATCAACATCGGAAAGTTGAACAAGATGTTTCGCATCATGAGAGGAGGCAACATACGCGACTTCTACAAGCAATCCTTGGAAGTCTCCGCTTATATGCGACATGTCATCAAAGATGAGGACGAATCCGTGTGGATCGCACAGCGCAACGGACGCACAAAAGACGGTAATGACAAGACCGAATTGGGCGTTTTGAAAATGTTTGCCCTGAGTAGCGACCAACCATTTGTGGACAACCTGGATGAGTTAAGCATCACACCTGTCTCCATCTCCTACGAGTATGAGCCATGCGACTTCCTCAAAACGGCAGAGTTATATATTTCACAACTTCAAAAATACGTGAAGGGCGAGAACGAGGATCTTAACAGTATTCTGACAGGTATAAAGCAGTACAAAGGAAAGGTTCATATTGCAGTCACCCCTCCTATCTCGAGAGAAGAACTTGAGTTCTGCAACCAAAAAGAGAAAAACGACAAATACACTGAATTAGGTAGAATTATTGACGAGCGAATCAGAAGTCAACACAAGGTATACAAAACCAATTACATGGCATGGGACATTCTCAACCACGAGAGTCGCTACCAAGACCAATATACGCCACAAGAAAAAGCCGCTTTCATCGAATATATGAAAACAGGATTGGCGAAATTGGAGATAGAAGCAGACCCAGCCGATTTGGAGCAGATCTTCCTAAAGATCTATGCTAATGGGGTTGTATAAATAAGATTCACTTCGTCTTATTCAGCACCTTCTTGCCATTTATAATCACCCATCCTTGATACTCTTCGGAGACCTTCTCTCCCCATAGGTTGTATCGTTGTCCCTCCTCAGTGTCGGATTGCACAACCTCTTGAAGGTCAGACGTTTCAAGGTTGCAATCGTATTCAATCGTCTGCGTGTCAAGGATAAAGTCACTCTCAATCACAGGATTTGAAAGTGCACGTCCGCTGTTGCTATATTCCAATGGGGCATCGATGGTCACCTCCATAGAGGCATCGGGCAACAATCCACGCAATGACTCCTTAGAACGTGTTGAACCAATGGCAAAGTAGGCATCCTTGTAGAGAGGTGCCACACCACTGTTTTTTACAGTGATTTTCGTTTGAGTGCCATCTGTCACACATTTTGTAACCACAAAATGATAGCCCGTCATCATACTGCACTCTTTGAATCGATCTGCATTTTTATAGTTATTCAGCGAAGGATTGTCATTAGCTATCATAAAGGTGATATGGTATTTTTTCGACTGATCCTTCCATGTAAGTCCGTACATGCCACTCTCTTTGGTGAAATTCTTCTGATCAGAATCGTCATAGTAGCTGATCTCACCTCCGCACACACCCGTTTTCCAACGGTCTTTGCCCATTGTTTCCCAGCACTCCTCGTTATATCCATCCTTCGAACTCTTTTCATGTTCCTCATGCATAAAAGAATCATCAAACAAGCCGAACTTCAACTTCCGTAACTCTCTATCATCAGCAAAGTCTGTATATTCATCATCCGCCGCATCGATACTAATCGCCCATGGGATATTCTTCATCACCGAAGAAAGGTGCAGGAAGAACTCTTTTTGATATTCCTTGGTTGGGAAGTTTCCATCCTCACCTATTTCCACACCATTTTCATCGTATATATGGTATTCAGCCCAATGACCGAAGCCCACCTCTACAAAGGCTATACGAGGGTCGTTATCATATCGCTCGGCAAAATCAGCAAAAAAGACCTTGTTGAAGCGTTGGAGTTCGCCATAATTCCAGTTTGCATAGTAAGTCAAGCCATCCCCTTTCACCTCTTTGTGACTCTCTTTATAGTCAGACAATTTCTTTATGTATTCAGGGACACCTGTCGTACCCGGATTATTATCCACCATCGGCACACCTGGGTATTCGTAGAAGAAACGGATTACCGCCTGATGGTTACGGCTCTTGATATCGTTCAAGATATTTTCCAAGTAACTCCAATCGTATGTTATCGGGCCATCCACCACACCATCTTTCACCACTTTGCATGGCGCCACATATGAAAACTCCAAAGCGTGAGCCTCTCCATATTTACTGAACTGTTCAGATGCCTCTTCGGGCCACAAGACCAATCCTGTCATTGGTTGTACATGAGTCACTTGCGAACTGATTCCGACGGAGGTCCAATCAGCTGCCATACCATTCAAGGCAATTACCACAGAAGTTAGGAAAGAGAGTACTGTTTTTTTCATATTCTTGTCGGTTGGTTAATAATATACAAATATATCGAAATTTTTCAATTATTATCCATATAGATAAGAAAAAACAAATGCAACTGAATTATACGACCAGTAGGTTAAAATGTTCTTTTTTCATTATCTTTGCCCCGAAAAATTTATTTGTTTAACTAAATGATTTAGAATTATGGAATCATAAAAAGGAGTGTCCTTCGGACAGAAATCTCACAAATCTTTACAAATCTTACAAATATCTTTTCCTATGGACTTGATAACAGAATACAACAAGAAACATGTGTTTTCCCATGAATTAGATTTGTATGATTTGATCAGATTTGTACGATTTCTCGCGAAGCGACTCTTTATATAGTACAGTGTCCTTCGGACAGAAATCTCACAAATCTTTACAAATCTTACAAATATCTTTTCCTATGGACTTGATTGCAGAACACAACAAGAAATATGAGTTTTCCCACGAAATAGATTTGTATGATTTGATCAGATTTGTACGATTTCTCGCGAAGCGACTCTTTATATAGTACAGTGTCCTTCGGACAGAAATCTTACAAATCTTTACAAATCTTACAAATATGTTTTCTTATGGACTTGATAGAAGAATACAACAAGAAATATGAGTTTTTTCATGAAATAACTGGAATAGCCATGAAGGTGCATAGCAAATACCGTTATGGACTTTTAGAATCGGCATACGAGGCCGCTTTAAAATATCTTTTGGAACAAAAGAAGCATAAGGTTGAACGTCAGGTATTCCTACCGATCTACTGGGATGACGTACAACTTGACCAGACCTACCGAATGGACTTGGTGGTTGACGACAACATCATTGTTGAACTGAAAGCCATCTCTCATATAGATACGCCTCACCGTCGACAACTTTGGAACTATATGAATCTAACGCATTTCCCATTCGGCATGCTCATCAATTTCAGTCCCGATGGACTTTATTCCGAATGGTATCACCGGAACCCAACGACTGGTGTCATTGACAAAGTGACGTTGCTTTAAGAGAGATTTGTATGATTTGATTAGATTTGTATGATTTCTCGCGAAGCGACTCTTTATATAGTACAGTGTCCTTCGGACAGAAATCCTTCAAATCTTTACAAATCTAACAAATACGAGTTGCCTTAAAAAGATTTGTAAGATTTGAACAGATTTGTAAGATTTCTCGCGAAGCGACTTATAACATAAATTCAATCCCGATAATCAACCTACATCACCCCAAACAATACCTCCTGTATCTCAGAAATTTTCCTTTATCAGAAACCAACAATCTGAAAGCGATAGCGCGTAAGTTTTTGTCAATGCAGTAATAGGTGACCACACGACCGCGCACCAACTCTTTGTTGCTAACTTCCACCAACTCATACACCTCTCCGTTTTGATTTAATTCCATTTTGTTGAAATTCACAGAGAAGTAGCGTGTTTCGAACGCATTAGCCATTAAAGTAATCGTCAAAAATGCGATTGTAAATAATATCTTTTTCATACGCTTAAATTTTAAATGAATAAATAAATGTGATGTCGTAGAGAACTTGTTTCGTTCCTGTTGACGAAGCAAAGATAGAGGAGGTTTGAGGGGTAGAACGGACAGAACAGGAAAAGTGTATGTACAAGTTGTGAAGTTCACATTTTGTCCATTTTCATCGATTGTACATGGATGGCAAACTGATTATTTTAGCTGAAATTTATAGAACCCAGCTTAATTTATTTCACCCAACATTACATCGTTTGTTCCATTTTTTTTGTATTATTGTAGCCAATTTTAAACTATGCGAATATGAGTACCCAAGCGATGCAACAAGTGATAGCCGATTATTTCAAGACGCAACCCGTCCTCCTCTTTGCCATTATCACTTTAATTCAAATCGCCTCCTCATGCACCACCGGCACACAGCCTCAACACGATAACATTATACCCGATGAAACGGTAGAAAATAACACACAAAGAGTAGACTCACTATCTCAATCCGATTCTATTAAATACGTTCCTGCTCCGAATGAGGAAGACAGCGCACCCATTATCGAAACAGAAGAGAAACAACCCTTTCTCATCACAAAGTATTCTGCCGGATTCTTCACATTAGGCGACACAATCGGCAATTTAATTCAATACTATGGATGGAAGGAAGAAGAGATGGAATACTACTGTGATGGATGCTTGATACCCTACCGATATGTGAAGTCGAATACAGGTGAAGTGATAGAACTAAGCTACGCATTTGCAGGAGGCAAAGGCATTGAGGATGAAGAGCTATACAAAAGTGATACGATAAATTATATGTATGTAGAAAGTGACAATTGTGGAGGTTATTATAACAGGAACAAAATTGAGAGCATGGCCATACTATCCGACAAATTCAGGACAAAGGAAGGTATTGGTGTAGGTTCGACCTTCAGTGAGTTGGAAGCAACATATACAATCACCGACGCTACATGCTACGAGAATGTAGACGGAATGATCTTTACCACAGTTAGTGTGAATGAGTATCCAAACATGACCTTCTATTTCTCAAACAATGATATAACAATCAACACAGATCGAGAGGAAGCACTCGGTCACATTAAGCTGAACCGTTCACATTTCAAGCCTAACGCACGAGTAATGGAGGTGCGGATGGGGATGAGGTACTGATGCTTTTCCTCATTTGTCTTCATAGTAGCAGGTGTCGTGAGTCGCTGCTATTGGGTGAAAAAAACATGATATAATATATTGGCAAGTAAAGTATTTTGTCTTTTTTTGTCACCTCACGTGTGTTAGACAACACAATACCTTTTTTTATACCATATTCCTCATTGTCGACAAACATATTCAAGGCACTATGCACATAGTAGTCTTTGCCTGATTTCACTTCAATTGGCACAATCGACAACGAATCAAAATCGTCAACAAGGAAGTCAACCTCGCCACTCTTTTTGTTGTCGTAGTAATATAGTTTGAATCCGTGCGCGTTCAATTCCTGTGCTACGACAGATTCATATACAGTTCCAAGGTTTATACTACATTCATCGTTCATAATGGCTTTGATATTGTTTTGATATAGCAAAGCTGTAAGTATCCCCACATCGTTGAGATAAAGTTTCAACAAGTTTTTCTTGACTGATTGCAATAGGGGAAAACGTGGATTGCTGATAGCATCGACCTGCAATGCGATTCCAGATTGCACCAAGTAATCGAATTCGTTTTCATAATCGGAGAACTGCTTACCTTTTTTATTCTCTATCTTACTGACAATTACCCTTTTCTTTCGGCTCTCCAAATTTGATGGTATTATATCATAGACACGTCTGATTTTTAGTTTTTGTTGACGGTCATATTGGGAAGCGTCGATGCCATAAAGAGTATGTATGTCGTTTTGTATATCGCGCATCATCTGGATATTTTTATCTTCCACAAATCTGTTTACAGCATCGGGCAGTCCTCCGGTAAGCATATAATATCGGAACAAGCGCATAAAATGGTTGTGTAGGGGTTCGGGGATCGGCTCTCCGTTTCTGTAATGGTTACGGGCAGATTCTATCACGTCTTTGCCAACACCCATCGCCCAGAAAAACTCTTCCATATCCAATGGATACATCTGCTTTATCGACACACTGCCCAAAGGAACAGATGGAGTCTGCGACAATGCGATTCCAAGTTGCGAACCACTTGCGATGTATGTATATCGACCATCTTGATTCAGAAATTTCAATAAAGTTAGCAATTGGGGATAAACCTGTATCTCGTCTAGGAAAACAAGCGTGTCTTTTTTCTCTCCCAAGCGATTACCAACAATGGAACTCAATTGCAAATAGAAAGAGTCAAGACTTGTCACATCTGCGAATATTCTTTCCTTTTCACTGTCCGCACGAAGGTCTATCTCTATGAAGTTTTTAAACAACTTATTTCCTACATATCTGATAATAAAAGATTTGCCTATCTGTCTAGCTCCATTAACAAGCAATATCTTGTTTTGTTGCCCAGACAAATAATCCTCTATAAAATATGAAAATTTACGCTCTAACATTGTTTTGTAAACTAAATTACGCAAACATACTGATTTTTAATTTATTATACAAATTTTTGTCACTTTTTCCATAAAATTAACGGTGTTTTTTGTCACTTTTTCCATAAAATTAGATGGTTAACTTGTCACTTTTTCCATAAGACATAAACAGTAGCACATACTTTTCTAGACTACTTAGTTGTAATTGCAACCATTTTACAACAGCAAAGAGAGGTTCATTCGAACAAAATGCGTATTTACGCAAAATATTCGAAAGTATGGGTAGAATTTTATCTCAACAAACTCATAACGGACTCTACCAAACAGAAAACCTAATTGTCTTTGGCCTTAACTAAATGGATTTTTTGCGGGATTTCCAATAATTTTAAGAGACCGAGGGCGTTTTTTTGGTAAATATGATTAACTTTGTTTAATTTCCTATGGAGAGATGGAAGGTGTTTCCCAGGGGAAGTATGTTTAATGAATAATTTTACGATAATGAAAATCAAAGGATTAGAGAATTTGACGGAAGAGGAGATAAATAGGGAACTTAAATTAGGTGGCAAGTTTGTTGTCTTCCCCTATGCGATATCTGTATTGATTATGACGTTTAAGAGGGGCAGTGACATCTACTTCCTGAAATCGAATGAACCAGCGATCAAGTACGGATACAAGTATCTGTTGATCAGCCTATTTGCAGGATGGTGGGGAATTCCTTGGGGACCAATTTATACCTTACAATCCATTTTTAAGGCGTTTAGCGGTACAGATGTGACCCAAAAGTTATTGGAAGAGTTGAACAAACCGCTCCAGCAATGATCGTACAAGAATGATTATTCGCCATACCCGACGAGGAGAAAAGGGAGCAGGAGACCAACTCCCTACGCCGCATCAACGACTCCTACCGTAAGATTGTCGTTGTGCGAGACCCCATTGTGCCATGGTATGACGAGGGTGGCATCTACTACATCGGCCTGGAAGATTTCTGTTTGGAGTATATTGATGAGCTGGATAGGACGTTGTAGGTGGTTCATAATGAGTAGATTCTCAGTCGTTTGGAGAGGTTCGTTCGAACGGAATGCGTATTTACGCATTCTGTTCGAATATAGAATTCTTTTGATTCTTACTTTTTGTTCGGAACAATACCGACAAATTCACCTATTACTCTGAAATCTTCTGCCTCTTCCGCTTTAATAACAATTGGATTATAATCTTTGTTTAATGGCAACAATTCAATCTTCTCATGTTGCCAATTGCCGAACTCATCATAGTTTTTGATACTGCTATATTCTTTAATGGAATATGCACCTGTATAGTCCGAATCATAGTAATTACGATGCTGTACCAAAACAACTTTCCCTTGCCGACTGCCTGCTGGATTGGCACGAAAAACACAGAAATCGCCATCCTTAATCATAGGTTCCATAGAGTGGCCAGATGCCTGAACGACGAACATGTTTCTGTTCAATTTGCCTATTCCTTCTACTTGAATCCAGCCTAATTCGCTTACAATGTCACCTTCTCCAAAGTAACCACAAGCGGCCTTGATGGAATAAACAGGAAGAAAATCGATGTACTTCACGTCGTCATTTACTACTGGTTCTATTCTGATGATTTCAGCCTCAACAGTTTTCTCTGCCATCAGTCCTCGGAAATATTCTGCTAAAGCGGGGTCACAGCAATAGACATAACAGCCTTTCATACCACGAGTCATCAGTGTGCGATAGGTGTTCTTGATGATAGCGTCTGCTTCTTGTTTGGCTTCTTTGGAATTTTGCTTCATCATAGACTTGAATCCCTTCAACGATTGGTCGTTTGGAGAACGTTTGAACCCGTCTGTCACCACACGATTGTCCATATAAATCATGTCAGGACCAATGATTACACCCACATAATCGAGTTCCAAACCTTGACATGTATGGATGCATCCAATCTGGTCAATAGAGTTTTCCCCTATCAGCCATGGTTCTTTGCCGTTGAGATTCCATTGCTTGCGGAAGGAAAACTGTGGAATCTCTATGTCATAAGCGCTTTGGTCTTTTTTGCTCTTCCAGTCCCAACAATAGCCCGCCACTACTCGACTCTTGTTGTTCACCTCATTCTTGTGCTTTATTGCTTCGAACATTTCTGTTGGAGAGTCAAAAACACGGAAGTCATAATCCTCCTCCGTCAAGCGGATATTAGCGGTTTCACGTACTTGAAGAGCATTGTCAAGCCAACTCAAATAACCGTCAGAACCATTGCATCTGAATTGAGAACTGAGGTGCTTTAGATTAACATCTGCTCCCATCTCTTCTGCGCATTGTTTGATATACTGCACACTGCCAACATCCCTCATGTGTATGCGCTGGTTGTCGTCAACGAAGAATACGGAGAAACGGGCGGTCTTAATGATTTCCTTGATTTGGTTCTCTCCTAAATTGGCGAACATTCCACTCTTCATGTTTAACCGATGGGCCTCATCCACTATCAAGGTACCTAATGAGTCAGGTGGCGTGTCAATAAAGCCTCCACTACCCACAAACAAGTTGTCGATGTATGTTTTTTTATAACTACTCGATAGCTTTACACTGTAAACTTCTCGTGGGGCGCGGTTCTTGGATACATATTGTGAGGCTATACCCTCCGATGTTAGCTTAACTAGCAAATTTACTGCTAACACACTTTTCCCTGTGCCTGGTCCGCCTTCCACAATTAGCACCTGTTTCTTGCCGTTCTGTGCCTTATTAGCCAAATGTACAGCAGTCTCATACACCACCTTTTGATCGTCAATCATCACGAATTCACTATTGCCTTTCAGCATGGAGTCCAGTGAATCGGCCAACTGTTTGGAAGGTCGTAACTTGCCTTTGTCAATCTTCCATATGATGTCCTCGGGCGAACAATATTTGACGTGTTTCAAAATATATTCTTGTAAGCGGGAGGCATCGTTGCTCAGAAACACAGGCGCTTTTGCTACGTATTCTTGGTAGAGTTGGCCATCAATCATTCCATCAGGTTTGTAATTGTGCAGATAAGCACATGGGCTAATCTCCACGCCTTCTTCCTGGATGGTGAGGTTGTAGTTCGAGAGCATGTATGCATACGACCAAGCCTGATAAGAGGGGTGGGTCACTTCATCCATTCCGTGCTGGAATCGAGTCGTTACAATGCCGGGTTTTTGAGTTGGTTCAGCCTTCTCCCATTGCTTAAGTTCGACGATGACCATCTGCTCCTTCTTTTGGGCATTCAGACCAGAAATGATAAAATCAACACGTCTGGCAGTCAATGGAATCTGGTATTCTATAGCAACACCGGCCTCATCGGACAATTCGGGAGTGTTGACCACATTGTACATAAACTGCATGGAATTTTTCCATGAGCGTACTTCGTTGGGCGCCGTGTGACGACCCAAGTGCTCTACAAATGCGCTGTCGATATTGTCAGCTATAGTGTTGTTGAATACATCTTCAACAAATTGTTTTTTTGTGGCTCTATAAATAATCATAATTCGTTATATTTTTTAGCACTCCCATAGGCTTTTTCTACAGGATATTTCTTAGCATTTCGACTAATTTTATCCATAACAATCTGTTTGATGTCAAGATTGTATTTGTCCGCTATTAATATGGCATAATTAAAGATGTCAGCCAATTCCTCTTTGACTTTATCTACATTCACTTCTGAAGCATCCTTCCAAAGAAATGCTTCATTGAGTTCAGCCGCTTCTATAGATAATGCAAGAGACAAATCCTTCCCATTATGGAATTTGTCCCAATCACGCTCTTGCGTGAATTTAACAATTACTTGTCTAAGTTCCTCCAAATCATTCATTGTTTTCCATGTTTTGCATTATACATTTGCATTGCAGATTCATAAGCCTTCGAAAAAGGCAAACCTAAGTGTTCAAGTTTCTCAGGAATAGCCTTTGCCCAACTCACATAATAATAAGCAAGGAACTGATATCCAACAAATTCTTTATCTGGGATCGACTTAATAGAATATTTCTTCTTAGGGTCAATACCAGACACCCCCACCATCGCTATTTCTATAGCTATACGGTAAACATCCTGTATAGCTAATGTGTCAAAGTAGTCCATCGCATCCAACATATACATCGACATCATCATTGTTTCAGTTGGATCTGCACCATCTTGATGATTCTTCACAAATTTTGCATTAGCATCGTCGACATCTTCTTTTGGCAAAGCTCCTTCAGCCAAGTCTTTCATATCACCTTTCATTGAAAGGTCTGCTTTCATACCTGAAGTCACCTGACTTTCATCGATAATTTCTATGAGATCTTCCATGTTAAAGGACTGGACGAAGTATTCCAACATCTCATATTCATCTCCATTCTTATAAGTGTCTAAATAAGCCTTGAACTCGTCATAGAGATCTTTAGCATGTTCTAATTCTTTTTTTGTAGGATGGTATTGTCCTATCAAATTAATGCCATACATGTCTTTGAAATGCATACTTGTAACAATATTCATGACTTTGTTGGCATAAACAATCTCCATAGGGAAGAAACCATTAGTTGCAGTCTGCTTAACAGCATTGATATTGTCTTGTTCCATATGAAAAAGAGACAACATCTGAATAGGACGCGCAATAGGATAGCCTTTGTAGATATTGTGTTCGACGAAGAGGTCGAGAGGGCAGTTCATCAATTGCAAACCTAAGCCATCTGCAAGACTATCTATCACTTTATCTAATTCTTGAGATGGAATATGACTATGTTTCTTCTTCATGAAAGTGAGATAACGCCTCTTAAATGTGGTTCTTGTTGATTCTGAACTGACAACAGCTTTAGCCCTATTGGCTTTTGTTGCCAACTGACCCATCTTCAGGTGCATCATCTCGTGAATGAAAAGGTGTTCCACAAAATTTTTATCGGGATTATACCTAATCACATGTTCTTTTGCAGCATGCAAAGGCGCATACTCCAACTTAGCATGAACGTTCAGGGTTTTATCCTCTACAATACGGATGTTAACATGGTCTACAGACTCTAATTCATCCTTGATTCCCTTCCATACATTGATGTAGTTTGTCTTATCAATATAATCTTTAGCGACTGTGACGAACAGCTTTATCAATTCCTCACGAACAGCAGGATTCTCAGGGCGATCCGATGATTTCAATGCTCCTTTATGGCATATATCAAACGCATCTTCTATTCTACCAAGTTTGTAATAACAGAGACCTAAACCATAGTAAGAATTGGCATATGTATCATCAATACTAATCACTTTCTCCATAAAAGGAAGAGCACCCTCATAGTCTTTGCGTTCCATATATGTCGCACCGATATTATTCAAAGCAATAGCATTATCGGGATAATATTCTAGAACCCTGTCGTAATATTGTTTAGCGTGTTCTATGTCATTTTTCTCCTTCGATAGGAGGTTACCCATCAACACAAGAGCCCAAATGTTTTTAGGTTCACAGTGCAATGCTTCTATCAACTCATCATAAGCCTTATCAGGTTGTCTCAGATGAAACCAGTGTATTTGTGCCAACACACGCCATGCCTCAGAATTCTGGGGATTATCTTTAATAGACTCTTCCAATAAAGGAAGTGCCTTGTCAAATTCATTCTTATTACACAGGTCTAAAGCCTGTTGCAGTTTGTTTGCCATCAATCTGCAGCAAATGCTCTGACTGATACCCCAATGCCAGAATGGTTTTTAATTGTACCCTTTAACTACCATACAGAAAAAACGAGGGTATCTCCTGCTGTCCGTTCCGTGACTTCGGCCTACCACAGCCTAACCTATAGAACGAACAGATTTGATACCCTCAGAGGTATATACAGTACACCCAAAAAGTGTGCGAGAGGGCTTAGTTAGCCCCCGGCACACCCCGGCTGCGCATGACATACACATCCGTAGGCGTCACCTCTGCTAATGTCTTTGATAGGTCATTGATTGTGGTAGTTCAAGTCACCAAAAACAAAGCGTACAGTGTCGCTTATTCCGCAATGTAGTGCCCCGCCCCCTCAGCTCCGTTATCCTCAGACAACATCGTAGCCTCATGGACTGATGCATTTACAAAAGTATTTAATTTTCTTCTAAAATTTTCCGTCCTTATCAGAAAAATTCTGTTTGTGCATTTTTTGAACGGGGTGTTGTGCCGCTGTAGAGACGCACGGTTATGTAGAGACGCACGGCCGTGCGTCTCTACGGTTGTGCGGTTCCTCGTGGTTGTATGTTTCCTCTACCGCCCTCCACGTATCCGTCTCACAGGGGTTCACACCCCTGCCTAAGGGCTGTCGTCCCTTCGGGACTTTCTGCGACATTTACTGCGACATTTACTGCGACACTCTTCTTAATTAATTCGATAATAATTCTCTGTATTTCAATTATTTATTCTGCGACATTTTCTATGCTTCCATATTACCTTATTGGACATTTTATTGGACACAATGTCTAAAATGATTTGCCTACCCGCAAATACGAACAATATTTGTTCAACAGGTTGCGAAGGGGTAGTTCTTCTTCTGTTGCGTTTTCTGTTGCATTTTCTGTTGCGTTTTCTACTGCGTTTCGGTGTGCCTTTTTGTGTACTTTTCAGTGTGCTTTCTGCGACATTTTCTGTGCTTCTATATTACCTTATTGGACATTTTATTAGACATCTTATTGGACATTTTATTGGACACAATGTCTAAAATGATTTGCCTACCCGCAAATACGAACAATATTTGTTCAACAGGTTGCGAAGGGGTAGTTCTCCCTTTTGAAAACGCTCCGCATCCAAAGAAAGGATTCTTTCTTGTACCACTGTCTTGCCTTTGTATAGGGACGTTAGGTAATATGCTTCATTCTCCTTTATGACATTCACTTCTGTGAAGTATCGGGTGATATCTTCCGAATCATAAACAATGGAGTAACATGGTCGTTTGGCCCCTGGTATCTCCTCGCAGAGGATATCTTTATCTATTAAATCCTGTATGTCGCGAATGGCAGTGTCTTTTGAACATTTGGCCAGCGTCGCCCATGTCTTGGATGTGATTTTGGCCTCGTAACCGTCAAGGAATAGGTTAAGGATTCTTTTCTGCCTTTCAGAGAGTGTCACATTGCCAGCATTCTGCCAAAAGAAACTCTTGTTGAGAATCGTGCTCATGGTGGCTCCCGCCTCATCCAATGCGAGCAAAAGCGTGTTGGCATACCATACTAACCACTCGGTGATATCTCCGTCTCCATGTTGTACTGCCTCAAGAATCTGATAATAGTGTTTCTTGTCTTTGTTTATTTGCGACGATACATTGTAGAAACGGAACTCGCAACCATCTGCCTGGGCAAGAAGCATGTCTGATAGAATACGTGCAAGACGTCCGTTGCCATCCTCAAATGGATGGATGCTGACAAACCATAAATGCGCTATCGCAGAACGGATGATCGAACTGGTTGCCTCTTTTTTGTTGAACCAATCAAGGAATTTTTCCATCTCCGTCTCCACTCTCTCAGGAGACGGCGCAATGTAATGTACCCTCTCACGTCCAAACATCCCGGAGACAATATGCTCCTCTCGACTTCGATATTTGCCGATTTCTATTTCTGAGCCTTCACTGTAACCCATAGGAAAGAATGCTGCTTGCCATGCGCAGAGTTTCTCCTTCGTCAGGGGCTTGTCATAATCATTCATCGCCTCCAACATCACCGCCACCACAGAATCTATGTAATGGGACGGTGCCGTTTGCTTGACATTCTCAATGCCAAGTCGCCGTGCCAAGGACGAACGCACCTCATCCACATTCAGACGAATGCCTTCTATCTCTGAGGAATAGACAATGTCATAGGTGAGCGTCTCCGCCATTGCCCTTAGTTTGCTGTCAAAACCTAAGGAGGACAATCTTCCATAAAGATAGCCTTGTTTCCTACCTACGTTTTCAAGCAAGTCCGTCAGAGCGTTTGTGTCCCATCTAAACTCCGTCCAATTGTCTCTTTCGTGTATGTACATAATCCACAGATTTTATGCATTTGCGACGTTTTTCTTCAAATAACGTCGCATATTTTGCGACAAAAATGCAAAATTATTGTCGCACTTCCAAATAAAAAGACAAAAAAACAACGCAGAATCTGCGTCATTTTATACAAATCAACATATGATAATGGTCGTACATCCCCCACTCATCCATCATTCCCCACCCTTCTTATACTGCAAAGGTGTGCACCCATACCTCTCCTTGAATAGGCGACGAAAGGTGTGGTCACTATTAAAACCACAAACGAAGGCGAGGTCGGCAATCTTCTCTTTGCCCTCTTTCAACAACCGCTCTGCATAGACCAAACGAAGGGTGTTGACATACTCATAGAAGGTGACGTGACGGACTCGATTCAGATAGTCTGAGACATAATGCCGGTTCGTGCCCAGCTTACTCGAGATCCAATCGATATTGACCTCGGTATCGAGATAAAACTTCTCTTCCTCCAACTTCTGAAATATCGCATCAAAATCCGTGAATCGGCTATTAAGGGTCGATGTCTTTGCATTGGCATCATCCTCTGCCACGGGCGTCTCCTCTGCTGCCTCCTTCTCCTCTTGTTTCAACTCTTCCATCTGCTCCTGAATCAGCTCCTCCGTCATATCATCCACCTTATGGAAGAGGGCAAAGCCAACAATGCTCGAGAGAATAACAAACGTGAGGAAGTCGTACAACACCACCCACTCATCGATATTGGTCATCATGTTGAGCGGAACATAGAGCAGTGTGAGCAGACACAGCGGAACAAGGGTCCACAACACCCATTTGATGGATCGACGGTCGATATTGGAATAGTTCTCCATCAACCGCTTGTCAAACCGCCGGATGAAATAGCCATACCACGCCAGTTGTGCAACAACCCCAACAATGGTGGCAATATAAGCAAACGTGTAGAGTTTAAAGGGCAACACTCCATAGATATCGTTCAATGCACATAACACATAAGGCAGGAGAATGACGGGGGCAATCCATTTCTTGGGCATCCGACCCAAAAGCACTGTCGAACCAAATACCATCGACAACGGAAGAATGGCAAGGTCTAAATACTCCATCAGCGTGTTATAGTTCGGATACGTCTTCCCTATCTGGTAATAACCACATTGGGATTGGAAGAGTTCCGGAATGATCCACAAACAGTAATTCACAACGTAAATCATCAAAAGCCAGCCAAGAGACTTGTGTATGGCGGCAGTAGCCTTATTGCGCTTAGGTTGCAGTTTGGGCAGGATGATAAACAAGAATAGGGCGTTGACCAAGAAATAGAGGATGTTTCCACCCTGCACCATAATTCCTAAATATTCAAAAGAAGGTATGTAGATATTCATCTATTTATCATTTATAACACAACACAAAAATAATAATTTCAGCAAAAATAAAACCCATCCCCGATACTCTTGCCTATGTTTTAGAAAGAAAACAGTCGAAAGTTGCCTATGTTTTAGAAGAAAAATGACTAAAAGTTGCCTATGTTTTAGAAAGAATATTATATATTTGTATCGGTATATCAATTAATTAGCTATGTTTAATAGGAATTTGATTTTACAATTAAGAAAATGGCGAGAAAACGTAAATCGAAAGCCATTGGTTCTTAGAGGTGCCAGGCAGGTAGGGAAGACCACATTGGTCAAAGAGTTTGGCAAAGAGTTTGATGCGTTTATATCATTAAACCTAGAGAAAGACGATGCTAACGTGTTCAGAAGATTCACCAAAGTAGAAGAGGTTTGGCAATATGTATGCATGAAACATCATTTAGTGCAAGACAGAAATAAAAAAGTACTTTTATTCATAGATGAGATTCAGGAGGAACCATCGGCAGTGGCAATGCTCCGTTATTTTTACGAAGATATGCCGTGGGTTTATGTAATAGCGGCAGGCAGCAGATTACAAAGTTTGACAAACAAACACCTCTCTTTCCCTGTGGGCAGGGTGGAGTATCTGACCTTGCGTCCTTTTTCTTTCGTTGAATATATAGAGGCGAAAGAGGGTTCTGAATGGGCGGATATGCTTCACAACGTATCTGTACCAGAGATGTTGCATGAGGATATGATTGCTTCGTTCAACACGTATGCTTTGATAGGAGGTATGCCAGAAGCCGTGTCTGAATATATTCAAACGAATGATGTGGAGCGTTTATCACGTATCTTCAACTCATTGCTTAAGGGATATAATGAGGATGCTGAGAAGTTTGTAAAAAGTGAAGATCAGGTGAAGATTTTAAGGCATGTATTGTCCACTGCGTGGTATTCTGCTGCAGAAACAATCACCTTCGACAAGTTTGGAAACAGCAGTTACACATCCACCCAAATACATGATGCGATGGATATTTTGGAACGGGCATTTATTCTTTCGTTGGATTATCCTGTAACTGCAACCTCAGCCCCAGCAATACCAGCCAAACGACGTTCTCCTAAGTTGATGATGGTGGACAATGGGTTAACCAATTTCATTGCGGGCATTCAGTTGGAATATCTTAAAAACAAAGATTTGCTTGACACCTGGCGTGGTCGAGCTGCAGAACATATTGTAGCACAAGAACTTCGCACTGTCTTAGATGCTCATTATAGAGAAAACCAATTTTTCTGGGTACGAGATAAAAAAGGGGCGTCTGCCGAAGTGGATTTTATTTGGCAGTATGGCAACAGTATAATACCAATAGAGGTAAAGGCAGGAACCAATGTTCATCTCAAGTCGATTCATGCATTTGTGAACAACAGTGACCAGCACATTACCGCAATTAGAATCTGGAGTGGAGACTATAGTGTGCAAGACATAGCTACTCCGGCTCCGAAATGCAAACCATTCCGGCTCATCAATCTACCTTTCTATTACGTCGGACAGACAGACAAAATCATAGAAAGAAACATCTATGAGTAGAGACGCACGGCCGTGCGTCTCTACGGTCGTGCGGTTCCACAAATTTGCGATAAATAATCACAAAAAAACGATGCAAAATTTAATCCATCATTCATACAAATAAAAAACCGGTAAATTTTCAGATCATATCTGCAATTATCAATTATTTTTTATTACATTTGAAACAATTTAATAGGGTTTCATAATGCTTTATGCATTTTTATTTATTTGATATGGTATATTTAAATTCTTACAAGGCAAAGATTTTATTGCTCATCCTTGCGTTTCCCTTTAGGTCCGCTTTGGCAAATTTGTCTATCACGGAGATTATGCAGAGTAATTTCGGTGGGGTGTTAGACTACTACAATGAGTTCCCTGATTCCTGGGTGGAACTTCACAACAGCAGTGAGCAAGATATCTCTATAGAAGGATATTCTATTTCAAAAGTCAACAATATCGACTCTGCCTACACATTTCCCACCAAGTTGATTGTTCCCGCCAACGGCTACGCTCTCATCTTTTGCGACAAGGAGAATAAAAAGGAACATACTGATTTCAAATTGAATTCAGACAAACCAGGTACCGTCTATTTATGGGACAACCAAGGTGCGTTAGTGGATTCACTACACTTCCCAGAAATGATTTCTCCTGAGGTCTCATGGGGTCGTCTGCCCAACCAGCCTGATAGTTTATCACATTTCAGAATTCCTACTCCTGAAAAAGAGAATAACAATACGAATTGTGAGAGAGTGCTCAAAAAAGTGGATTTTTCAGTTAACGGAGGTGTCCAAAATGCCCCATTTTATCTAAAACTAAGTTTGAAGGAGGATGCACCCAAGGATGCCATTATCCGATACACAACAGATGGCAGTGAACCGACAGAGAACAACGGCTACATCTATCGAGATTCTTTCTACATTGGTGTAACGACGGTTGTAAGAGCCAAACCTTTTAGCGACAGTGCAATCAGCAAGATTAGTAAGACGAAAACCTACTTTTTTGACCTGAAAAACGAAATGCCTATCATCAATATCGTATGCGACGATTCTTATCTTTATAGTTCCAACATAGGTATTTTATCCAGTTCCTATACATATGCATCGACACATCGCGACAATCCGCCTAAACGTTCATGGATGGGAGACCACAACTATTTGTACAATTGGCGTCGTCCGGTTAACGTGGAATACTATTCTGGCGACACATTAGGAGCTGATTTCAATCAATTGTCAGAGACTCGTGTGAGTGGCAACGTATCCCGTGAGAATGATGTAAAATCAATGGTTATTTATGCCAACAAACGGTTTGGAGACAAACACTTCAAAGGTGTTTTGTGGGAACATTTAAGACCAAACGCCAACAAGCAGAAGAGTCTCACCATTCGTTCATCAATTCAATCTGGATATGACGATTCCGAGGCCATCAAAGATATGCTTTCTCAAACAGCAATTGGACGATTCTCCAGGTATTATGATGTTGATTTTCAAGCACAACGTAATGTGCAATTATGTCTCAATGGCAAATTTCAACACGTTATGCATCTGCAAGAACGCGATGATGAAGATATGATCTGGGCCAACCACAAGGTAAGCGACATTGAGTATGTGGAAACCTTCACAGGCATCTATGACAACTGGCTCGAAGAAGAGTTGTATCCGAACTATATGCATTTCAAAGAGACATTCGAATCGTCCAACTCCACTTACGAACAAATGGCCGAGATACTGGATGTCAACGCATTCATGAACTATGTATCGACACAAGCCTATTTTGCAAATATTGATTTCCCATACAATAATGTTGCAATATGGTATGATAAACAGGGAAGCAAGAAATGGCGCTGGATCATGAAGGACCTGGATGGCATCATGTATGATCCATTGTACCCATATTATAATTTTCTATTGAGAGTGGAACCGTATGAATATTTTGAATGGGCGAATAAAGAGAGCGCATGCAAAATTTATAATAAAATGTTCTCTTTGGAAAAATTCAAGCAACCTTATCTGGACAGAACATGTGTCTTAGCAGGAACGGCTTTCTCTAAGAACACTATTCATTTTATGTTGGATAGTCTTGCCTCGGATGTAGCATTGGCAATGAATAAATCAGATTTGGAATATTTCTTAAACGGTATGGAAGAATTTTATGATTGGAACGAATTTCGTCAAGCATTCTACAGCTATCATTTGAGTAATTTCTTCCAATTGGGAGACACCACACAGATGACCGTCAAAGGATTGCACAAGGATTCCATCATCTACATCAACAACAACCCACTGATGGAGAACAAGTTCGAGGGTTATTTCTTTGAAGGGCGTGATTTGTATCTCACACATCACAACCAGCTAGACATCTACGGACTACACTTCACCGACACCGAGAAAATCACCTATCTGGATCTCGGAGAACCCAATCCAACCCAAGATTCTATCGCCACACGGTGGACCATCTCCTATCGTCTCGACGGACAATCAATCAACGAGCATTACACTAACGAGAATCTCCGCTACAAGATTCCCGCAGGAGCTGAGAATGTCTATATCACAGATGGTTACAAGGGAGCGGGCGGCACCTCATCCGTACCCGTCATTGTCAGTCGGGCACCAGAGGATCTAACCTATATGGTCTATAACGTAAACGGATTGTTCGTTGGAAAATTCAATTATACCGAATTCTGTGATTTCAAGCAGAAGGAGGATGTCAATATTGTTGTAGTGGTGGATGCGACAGGCAAAAAGGTTTATACAATCAAGATGCTGAAGGAGTGATGCATATCAAGCGATCGCTACCAACGCATGTCTTTGTTTGATACAGGTATATTAATGAGAATGTTGGGCTTAGACTTGGCGGAACTCTATGTCCAAGACATCGCTAATGATAATATTAAGGTTTCCCCTCTGTATGCAATATCCAATGTGGTGAGTGATTGATAAGCCCACAAAAAAGGCCATCTCACACGAGACGGCCTTTTTTATAGAAGTATGATGTATTACTCAGTAACCTTCAATTTAAATGCAATCTTGTTTCCTTGACCATCTGTAGCAGAAATCTCTGTTTCTCCCTTAGACTTTAAAGAAACTTTTACTTGAACATAGTACAATCCGTTTTCTTCTTGAGGAACAATAGAATCAGGAAGTTTTGCCACTGTAACATCTGAGCTCTCCCATACTAATTGCTCTAATAATGAAGATTCAATGAAAGATAATTTCTCATTCTTCTCAGAATCAAATATACGGAATGTAAATGAACTCTCATCAACACTAATTGAAGTTGACTCTCCATTCTTTAAATTTTCATCAAATGATGAAGATTGGAATACTGCATTTTCAAATATATTCATAACCAAATCAATTGATTTGTTATTTGAATTACCTTTCTTTGCATTCCATACACCATTATATTGGTCAATAGTAAGGAACAATTTCAATGTGTTTTCTTGTACACCACAAAGAATAGTTTCCAACAATGTATTTTTTCTAATATCTAATGTATCAATCTTATTCTTTGAACAATACAAATAAGTCAAATTAGTATTCTTTGTTACATCCAAAGTTTCCAATTTGTTATTATTACACTTCAAGCTAGTCAACGCTGTTTGTTTTGACAAATCTATTGATGTCAAATCGTTCTCGCTACAATCTAATTCTTTCAAACCAGTAAAGAATTCGATACCATCAAGAGAAGATACACCTTTAGCACTAATATCCATAGATTCAGCTGCAGCAGCCTCTGCACGAGAGATTCCATCATCACCATCTGTATTGATACTCTTATCAGCTACAAGAGCAGCAAGCAATTTAGCATCTGCGAAATCGATATTACCACGAGCTGTTACCTTACAAGAGTCTTTCAATCCGTTAGCTGATTTTACATAGATGTAAGTAGTACCCGTAGCCAATGTCTTTACTTCGCCATTATCAACAGTAGCGATCTTTGTGTCGCCACTTGACCAAGTAAGTTTCTTGTTCTTTGCATTCTTTGGAGTAACCGTTGCTTCCAACGTAAAATTCTCACCCACAAAAACATCCTTCTCATGAATGTTTAACTCCACCTTTGTTACTAATACTTCTGGCTCATCTTCTTCCTCTTTATGGCATGAGACCAAAATCATAGGCAATGCCAACACTGCTGCGGCAGCCATTCCTAACAATCTTTTTTTGTTCATTTTTTATATAGATTAAATTTAATAATTTCAAACACAAAATGTATTGCAATAATTATGCCATTTAGCATAATTCGCAAAGATAACGTCTTTTAAATAAAATCCTCACAAATATTTGAAAAATTTATTTTATTATAATTTTTGACATAAAAATTGCACGAAATAAAATGAGACAGCTATTTCTTTTAGATTTTGACACGTTAGAAAAGATGTTTTTAGATTCATAACACAACGTTTAATTAAAACAAAAAACAATGTTGACAAATAAAAATTAGCAAAAATGAAGGATAGAATTTTTATCTATCCTTCATTCTATCTATATTTGCAATATGAAATCAAGAATCACAATCGTCGAACTACTTCGCATTATTTTCTGTTTTTTTGTCGTATTACATCACGATTCAACATTTAAACTTCACATGCCATTAGGCTGTATTGGGGTTGATTTCTTTTTCATGTTAATGGGATATTTCGCCTTTAAAACCATTAGGACGAAAGAATCTATGAGTACGGACCCCATGAAATTCTCCGTTCAATACACTCTATCAAAATTACTACGCGTTGCACCATTTGCAATAACTGGAACCATTTTATCTACACTTGTCACAGTAAAACACATAGGGAACAATTGGCTAAATGTAATATCCTACGACATACTTGAGGTGTTGCAACTGCAATTACCATTGATAAACACATACAACAACGATTTAATGCTTTTCTACGGAGATGTACCTTTATGGTTTCTATCAGCCACACTGTTTGCTCTCCCAATAGTTTTGTATCTTGCCATCCGCTACCGTGATGCATTTTCTCATTACATAATGTGGGTGCTTCCTCTCCTATTTTTAGCTCTATTCATTCAAAAATGCCAATCTCCATTTCCATGGAGTGCAAGCATTTTCCATATACCCTCTGGAATCTTACGAGCTCTTTCTTCATTAATGATAGGATGTACGCTATACTATACAACTGGACACATTAGGAAGATATATCAAAAAAGTCATCATCAAAAACTGATTCATGTTTCCCTCATCCTCCTATTTGTTGTTTCCCTCTCTTATATCACATTAACAAGTTATGGCGAGATTGATTGTTACTTTGTAATTTTTATTGGATCCCTTTATCTGCTATTAGCCATAAGTTTATCGGAAACAGGCATATTTTCACATCGTTCCAATGGAATCATTGTCAAATTAGCAAAACTGACAATGCCAATATATTGTTTGCATTGGCCTCTCATCAAAGCATATAGTGCTATAAAAGCAAGTGACAACCTTATTAACCAAATCTTATTAGTCATTATCTTCTGCATCATGATTTCGCTTGCTTTCTACATTCATCATAGATACCTGCTATCACAAAAAAAGAAAACTGAATCGAAATCAAATGAATAGATATTATTTCTGATATAAGTGAATTTTAGTCATTTAGATTTCTTCATGTTGGTATGTTTCTATAAATTCACCGATTAAAAACACATTAACAGATGAAAAGAACAATATTATTAGCAGTTTGTACTGTATGTTTCACACTACAAACATTTAGTCAGGAGAACCTATGGTGGAAAACACCAGTCAACTCCCCAGAGATAAACAATGACAACACAGTAACATTCCGACTAAAAGCTCCTAATGCGACAACCGTTGAAGTGGTGGGCGATTTCTTGTCTAAAGACGAGAAAGCCGAAATGAAAAAGGTGAATAACGATGTGTGGGAATACACCACCCCGAAAGCCTTGGCACCCGAACTATATAGCTACTCCTTCAGAATGGACGGAGTAAAGATTGCAGACCCATCTAATGTGTTTATGTCGCGCGATGTGGTGACTATCAGTAATTTGTTTATTATCGACGGAAAAGAGAGTGAACTATACAAAGTTCAGCAGGTGCCTCATGGTTCTCTCAGCAAGGTATGGTATCATAGCGATAAATTGAATGCAGACAGACGTCTCACCATCTATACACCCGCAGGTTATGAGGCTGGCAAACAGAGATATCCTGTATTATACCTTTTGCATGGAATGGGTGGAGATGAAGATTCTTGGTCAACCCTGGGACGTGCCGCTCAAATTCTTGATAATTTGATTGCACAAGGCAAAGCTCAACCTATGATTGTGGTGATGACCAATGGCAATTCTGACCTTCAAGCTGCTTGGGGAGAGGCTCCTACTGGTTACGTCACCCCCACCATCGAACTACCGAAAACCACCGATGGATCATTTGAGGATGCCTTCCCAGAGATAGTAACATTCGTAGATAAAACATATCGGACAATCGCCCAAAAGAAATCGAGGGCCATCGCAGGATTGTCGATGGGTGGATTCCACTCTATGCAGATATCAAAAGAATATCCAACTCTTTTCAACTATATCGGACTCTTTTCAGCCTCCGCAAAGTTTACAGGAAGAAAAGCCTCTCACATCTATGAAAACTGTGAGACAAAAATCAAGGCACAATTTGCACAAAAGCCTGCACTCTATTGGATCGCTATTGGCAAAGATGATTTTCTTTACGCTGAAAATCAGAAGTTCAGATCATTTTTAGATGCTAACAAATGTCCGTACACCTATGTAGAAAGTGACGGTGGACATACATGGAAGAATTGGAGAAATTATTTGTGTCAGTTTTTACCTTTGCTATTCAGATAGTTGTTTCCCATAGATTCAGACATCTAACGGCACATTTTTTGTAATTTCACATATAAAGGTGAGTGCTATTCATTCACCAAATAAGATTTTTCGAAAGAAAAAGATTAATTTTGTAGGTAATTTTAGGGTATTACATAAATGCCCCATTTTTTATTTGTTAAATTCAAAAAGATGAAAAAACTTTTTTTATGCTTAATTGCATGCTTTTTTGCGGGAACAACGTGTTTTGCCATTCGTGAGAGTGATTTATCCCAATCGGAGGTGGCTGTTAGTTATGGATTTTTCCCTTATTCTGACTTTAAAGAGACACCTAACGACCAGATATGGGAAAATTTCGTTCATGGCAATTTTGACGAATCTAAAGAGATGAAGGGTACAACAACGGGATCTTTCAACATCATGTTCAACCATCGTTTCAATCACACTTGGGGATTGGGAATTGATTTCAGCTATGCTGGCGAGAAGTCTCAATGGGAAGAACACAATCTAAGAGTAGCCGATAAAAACGTGTTTTATCTTACTATCATGCCAAGATTAAAAGCCAACTGGGTGCACCATAAATACTTCGTCATCTATTCCAGTTTCGCAGCAGGTGCTATGTGGAAACGCACAAAAGGAGAGACTCACTACGAGAATTTGGAGGATGCAGCTGATTTTATTGGCAGAGTGAAGACAAGAATCGCCAATGAGGCTATCTTCAGCTTTCAGGTTTCACCACTCGGTGTTGAGGTAGGAAACCATATCGGAGCCTTTGCAGAGGTTGGTTTTGGTCAGATGGGTATCGTACAAGCTGGATTAAGGTTTAGATGGTAATTCATTAAAATATGGCACAGAAGAGACAAGCATGGAATTCACGCATAGGATTAATCCTCGCAATGGCTGGAGGAGCCGTCGGGTTAGGTAACTTTCTACGATTTCCCATCCAAGCAATCCAGAATGGGGGTGGTGCCTTCATCATTCCTTACTTGGTCTCCTTCGTCCTTCTCGGTCTGCCCCTCACGATGATTGAGTGGTCGACAGGCAAACTGGGTGGTCTCTTCGGACATCACTCGCCTCCGATGATTATGCAGAAACTGGGACGTCGTGTACACTGGCGTTACATCGGTTCCATCGGATTATTTTCTAGTATCATCATCGCTTCCTACTACTGTTTTATCGAAAGTTGGATCTTCTCTTATATGCTCCATAGCCTCTTCGGCACTTTCGACGGAATGACCGAACTTCAGATCTCCGACTTCTTCGACCGTTATCTGAACCTCTCTATTTCCGTCTCCGGAATTCCTTATGATACTTTCCTTTCGTTTGTCTTCTGTTTGGCACTCAACATCTACATTCTCAGCAAGGGAATTGCAGGTGGAATAGAGCGTGTGGCAAAGATCTGTATGCCCCTACTCTTCATATTTGGTATCTTCCTTGTTATCAAAGCCTTCACACTGAAGGCGGGTGAAGATGGTGCCATCTTCGACGGAACCTTGGGACTCAATTTCCTATGGACTCCTCAATTCGACTCATTGGCCAATCCTAATGTGTGGTTGGCGGCTGCCGGTCAGGTCTTTTTCACCCTCTCACTGGGTATGGGCGCCATACAAACTTACGCATCCTATTTAAAGAAAGAACAAGACATTGCCCTCAGTTCTCTCACCTCTGCTTTCACCAATGAATTTACAGAAGTGATACTGGGTAGTTCCATCATAATTCCCATTTCCATCGGGTATTTTGGCATTGACAAAGTGATTGAACTAACCCAATCAGGTGGCTTCGGATTGGGATTCCGAACCATGCCTTACCTCTTCGAGCAGTGGGGTACCGTCTTCTCCACACTGGCTGGCGTCGCTTTCTTCGGATTGCTTTTCTTCGCTGGCATCACCTCAACGCTATCGATTATCCAACCGACAGTGGCCCACTTGTCAAAGAGCTTCGATTGGAGTCAGAAGAAATCCTCCTACATAACCGGAAGCTTCGTCTTCTTCTTAGCACTACCTTGCATCCTCTTCTTCGACAAGGGAGTCTTCGACGAGTATGACTACTGGGGTGGCACCATGGCGCTCTTCCTCTTTGCCATGTTCGAAGCCATCGCCTTCTCATGGATATTGGGAGTGGACAAGGGGTGGAAACTCATCACGGGATATGCCAATATCACAGTACCCCGCTTCTTTAAATTCGTGTTGAAATACATCACTCCAACTATGCTGATTCTGATATTCATCTCCGCCCTCGTCAAACCAATGAACGACGATTGGAGTCTTATCAGCATTCATGGATGGGAACTAGACAATAACGCTATCATCGCCAAACTCATGCACAAGGGAATGGATGTCAATGATTCTAACATCATCTATATCGATGGTGCTCGAATCTATCTGCTCCTTTTGCTGATTACGATCTGGCTAACCATCTACATCAACATCAGAGTGAGAAAGAAAAGAGTACAGAAACATAATGAATCAATGATGTCATGAATACACTTCCATTTATCATAATGACCGTTGTTCAAGGTGCTATCCTTGGTATCACGATATACCTCTATTGGAAAGTTTTTACGTTTGAAAACAAAAACAACGAGAAGGAAGAATCCTTTTCGGACGACGAATTTTAACCCCTGCATTATGAACAGACTCGGACTGACCCTTCTCTTAGGACTTCTCTCCTTCGCTCTCTTCGGCCAATCCTACAAATCGGCTGAGACCACCGCTTACATTCAAAAATACCACAAGACAGCCATCCGCGAGATGTATAAATACAAGATTCCTGCAAGCATCACCCTCGCACAAGGCATACTGGAATCTGCCAGCGGTCGAAGCGACCTCGCCATCAAGGCAAACAATCATTTCGGCATTAAATGTTCCGGCAACTACAACGGGAAAACATACCATAAGAATGACGACAAACGACACGAGTGCTTCCGTGTCTACTCTCATGCCGACGAATCGTTCAGAGACCACTCCATCTTCCTCACCAAAGATCGTTACGCGGCTCTCTTCAAACTAAAAGCCACCGATTATAAAGGTTGGGCGAAAGGCCTCAAAAACGCAGGCTACGCCACCAATCCCAAATACCCTAGTCTGCTTATCGAAATCATCGAGCAAAACCAATTATACGAGTACGATAAGAATCCTGATAAATACTTGACGGAGAAAGAGGCGGAGAGCTATTCCATCAACGGGAATGAGACTCCCTCCACTAAAAACGATTCTAACCAAAACAGCGCACCAGAGGTTAAACGTGGCAAAATCAATGGTGTGAAATGTGTTCAGATAAAGGCAGGCGACACCTTCTACAAACTTTCGAAAGAACTGGGAATGAGCGTAGAAGAGCTACAAGCCATCAACGACTTCCCTGCCAATTATAACCTAAAGGTCGGAGAGTACATCTTCATTCAACCGAAACAGAAAAAGAACAAATCTGTCGATCATCACATAGTACGTCAGGGAGACACTTGGCTATCCATCTCACAGCAGTATGGCATTCAGAAAGATAAATTGAAGAAGATGAATAAGGCAAAAGGGGAATCCATTCAGGTGGGTAAAAAGGTTCGTTTACATTAAGGTCAACTGATTAGGCCTCTTCATTGAGGTACCACAGGTAGGTCTCCGTCTCATACCCCATCTTCTTCAACAGAGAGGCATATTCATCCACCTGTCTTTGGTGTTTTTTCAATCTTTTACCGGTCTTAAAATCGATGATAATCATCTTGTTACCTTGACGAATCACACGGTCGGGGCGACTAATCTTCACCCGCTTTGTCTTCTCATCACGAGACAGAATGGAACATTCGTTATAGATCTTCAATCCAGGTTGGAACCACTCCCTATGTTCTTTTATCTTCTCCTTGGCATACTCTACCAATGACAACCGTTCTTGTTCGGAGGATATCAATCCTTCAAACAAAAGGCGACGAGAGGCATTCGGAATATCCTCCTCCGAAATGATATTCGAAAAGAGATAGTGCAATAGAAGTCCCTTCTGTATCGCATCGTTTGTATAAGTAGAAGGGTCCATCACCCCATTGATATAAGCATTAGCCTTGTTGGAATTTCTAAAACGGGTTCTCCGTTGGAAGGATTCAAACGTGCCTTTTAGAGAGGCTGCCTTGTCCTTGAATGGATTATCGGAATGTTTCTCTTTCCTTCCATCTTTTTCCGAAGAAAGTACGCTTCCATCGATAAAACGTCTTACAACAAATGGTGCTTCCACCAGTTCTCCATCCTCATTCTCCAACGATTCAGACTCCTCCACCGCCACCAAACGGTTTTGCAAAGCAGCAGACAACAAGGAGGAGGTGTGTTTCATCTTATCATCATTCTCCTCAAAACATAAGACATACAGATTGCTTACCGCACGCGTGAAGGCAACGTACATCACATTGATACTATCCACCAACATCTGAATCTTCTCCCGTTCATAATCAGCAGAGAAAAAGGAGAACTTCATATTATCTGAAAAATCAACAGGGACAACCGGCAACTCATTGTATGGCGGTTCCAATCCCTCCGTGCCACACCACAACAGGCTACCATCTCTTCCCTTTCTCGTGTCCCAGATGTCTTGATCACAATACGGAATGATAACCGTATGAAACTCCAATCCCTTCGACTTATGAATGGTCATAATCTGAATACCATTGGCATTATCACTCAACGGAATCTTCTTTCTATTCAGATAAGAATCCCAATATTCTAGGAACATAGCCACATCGGGCGACCGACGAGTAACGAAATCATTCAGCTCATCCATAAATTTGGAGAGGAAGGAGGTCTGATTATCCAAACGGTTCAGTTGCAGTTTTCTGCACAACTCCTCCACCATCTCATAGATAGGAAGATTCTTCACACTCTCTATGATTTCCATTAAAGCTTTGAATTCAGTAGTGGACTGAAAATCCAAATCGGAGAACTTAACCTTCTCCTCCGGACGTTCCTTATAGAGGATATCTAAGTAGACGGAATAGAGATCCATCGTCGAAACCATATCCTGCGGATCGACAGTGATACGCATGGCATTGATAAGCATATTCAAGGCAGAAGATGAACTCAACAAGAAGGCTTCATCCGAAATAAGATCGTAACATAAGCCCCTTTCATCGACTTCTTTTCGATGTCGGTCTCTATATGATGTAAAATAATCTGCCACTTCGGCTATGTTATTGGAGGTACGTGTCAAGATGGTAATATCACTCGCACGCACACCCTTTTCTTGCAACTCCGTCACACGTTTCAGTAGAAGTGCTGGCATAGCATATTTGCCCATTCCATCGACTTTTTCATTCAAATACTCCACCGAAACAAAGCCCTTTCCTTTGTTGGATGCCTTCGGACAATTCTGCTTTGCACCCGCATACACCCCCTTCAACATAGAGAAAAGAGAATGGGTTGATTCAACATTAGGCATCACAGGGAGCAAGATGGGTGAGACACCACCCTCTTCCGAAGGCGCAAAAATGGAATTGTTAAAGTTGATCACATTCTCCATGCTTCGCCAGTTGTCTTCCGCCTTCAAGATGTATGGTTTCACACCAGGGAAAGCGTCATCGAGACTCTCGATAATACTCCAATCACCATTTCGGAAACGATAGATGGATTGTTTTGCATCACCCACAATCAGATTCATGGCATTCTTGTCGATGCACTCCTTGATGAGCGGCATGAAGTTGCGCCATTGGGTCTGACTCGTATCTTGAAACTCATCAATCATGATATGTTCCAAGACCGTGCCGATTTTCTCGTAGATAAATGGAGTGTCACTATCATCGATCATCGATTTCAGCAGATTAGGCGTATCACCCAACATAAACTGACCACGCGTCTGATTGACCGTACGAATCTGTTTGGAGACATCACACAAGAGACCCAATTTGTTGAAATGTTGAATGATTAGGTCGCAAGTATTGATGTGTAAGATGTTTTCAGCACGAATTTTCTCGATGGAAAGGAGCAAAGGCGTCAGTTGAGAGGCTCCCAGTTGAATTATCTCATTGCGACGAGCATGCGTCTTGGTGGCCCACAAATCTGAGTTTTCCACCACATTCGAAGCCGTTTTTGACTCTTCCAACGACTTAAACTCGCCTCTTCTTTGAGAATTGATATAAGAATACGCACCCGACTTCCCTCTACTCAAATCATCAACAGAAAATCCGTTTTCATCGAGTATTTTATCAAACTTATCCGCCAATGAGAGGATCTCTCCCATCTTCTTTTTCTTTATAGAATAGAGTTTGTTTTTGTATTCCGTTAGGAAAGAGCGATCCGACAATTTCTCCTCGAGTGTCTTCTCATAATCTTTGTAAATCTCCTTAAAGATATTTTTTGAAAAGGAGGTGATATCCTGAACCACGTTCCATCTCTTAGAGTCAGCCGATTTTTCGCTTGAATACTCATTCATCCACGAGCGAAGGTTGGCATTGGTTTTAAACTCCTCCACCATCAGGTCGATAGCCTCGTCTAAGGAGTCGTCCGCCTCAATGATAATGTTCAGATAGGCGCCCAATCCCAATTCATGAGCCAGATTACGAAGGATGATTTGGAAGAAGCTATCGATGGTGCTCACTTGGAAGTGACTATAATCATGCAGGATGTTGAAAAGCGCGCGATCTGCCTTTCGACGCACATCGTTGTCGGTCAGGTCGGTACCATATTCCTCTTTCAACTCCTTTCGCAAGGTAGCCAAGAGCATTGGGTCCTGATTATTGATGATTGAGAAGAGGTCGCCCATGATACGAGTCTGCATCTCGGTGGTTGCCTTATTGGTGAAAGTAACAGCCAATATCTTATTGTAGCAATACGGATCGTTCACCAGAAGTTTGAGAAACTCCAAAGAGAGGCGATACGTCTTACCCGAACCAGCAGAAGCGCGATACAATTTCAGACTTTTATCTTCCTGTGCGTGTGTCATGAATATAATCCTTAAAACGATTCAAAAGTAAAACTTTTAATTGTATATTTGTTCAATAAAAATGTCAAATATGGAAAACAAGGAAAAAAGAATTGCGAAAGCAGTGGAATTGTTCAAGAGTGGGTACAACTGTTCACAATCGGTGGTGGCAGCCTTTGCAGATGAGTTTGGACTAACCGAGGAGCAAGCACTGAAGGTATCCGCATCATTTGGAGGCGGAATCGGACGCATGAGGGAGACCTGTGGAGCCGCTTGCGGTATGTTTCTACTGGCAGGATTAAAATATGGCACGACAGACCCTAAGGATGCAGCAGGCAAAGGAGAGAACTATCGTATTGTGCAAGAATTAGCAGAACGATTCAAAGCAGAGAATGGATTCTTGAAATGCCGCGATCTGTTGGGATTAGACAAGGACAAGAAAGAGAGTCCGCAGCCAGCAGAGCGAACTGCAGCCTACTATAGCAAACGTCCATGTGTGCAGATTGTGGAGACAGCTGCCAAGATATGGGCTGAATATGACGAAAAATAAATCGACACTATTTCCGTATCGGAAGAGATATAAAGAATGGGAGATTTCCTTGCGAAGTCTCCCATTCTCTTTTTTATCGATGAGAACTGGTGTTATCTTATTCAATGATGCTCTCCGACTCCCCGCTATGTCTCTTTCTATTTTTCTCCACCACCTCTTTTGAAGTATTGGCATAACAATAGATGCAGAAGTGGCTGCAAGTGTTATACATACCGATATCCTTGCTCATCATGCAACCGCAGGCCAGGCGTTGACCCTTATCCTTCATTTTTTCGGGAGACAAGGCAGGACGACTAAAATCGGGTCCGAAAAGACTATCCTGCTCAGGTAATTTGCCGTAGCTGAGGTAATAGAGCAGTTCCTTATCGTCGGACCATAAACGTTTCATCAATTCGCCATCGACACAGCGGTTATGTTCGATACCATATTGATCGAGGTCGATTTTCTCGCCACAAGTAGCCAGTTGCAGGTCCCAGCCCTCTTCGTGCCAACGGTTGCGACATTTAGCAAGTCCGTCGGCAATCTCATGCATCTGAGAGAGTGAGAACTCAGCCTGTTCGATGGTCTCTTTCGAGAAATGAGGCGAATCCTTCACAAGGTTGGTTTGCACCTTGCGGTAGCCAAGTATATCGATGTAGCTAAAGACCAGTTTGTCGGTCAATCCTTTCAGACGGTTGCCGAGGTTCCACACCTTCACAAGCAGGTCGCGGGGAGATAGTTCAGGGGTAACGATAAGCGGGTCGAAGCGCCAGATAACGCGTTCCTTACCGATCTGTTCCGACAGTTGGCGGAAGGTCTCCACCCGTTGATCCACGCTAGGCACATTCGGTTCGAAGCCCTCACGATCGTAGTCGTTGAAGGTAAATTGGAAGTAGTAATGAATGCCCCGTTCATCCAGTTCATGCAGTAATGGTAGCAGCGGACGAGGGTTTTTCGTCCAGAATACCACCACCTTACAGTTTTGGAAGGAGATGTACATTGGTTTCTGGTTGAACGGATTGTACCACACGCAGTAGCCCGCCCGCAATCGGTTGATGAACCACTGCGCATAGAACGCCGGCACGTCCGTCGACCGACTAGCGGAGATGATGACGGGGGCGGAGGCCTCAACGATTTCACCAGATTGTATTTTTATAGGAAGTTTTTCGGGCATGATGCGGGTGATGATTAATGATGGATTTAAGTGTCATCTATATGCAAAGATACTATTTATATGGCAGAAAGTTCAACTAAGCGATGAAAACTATTTCGAGTTTGGGGAGAGAATAATTTGCTTTAATGGGGGGAGGTACCCATTTCTGGCTAATATGAACATGCCACAAAGAACATAGCTTTAAGAAATTCACTGAAGAGGCAGTGTATTTATCGGGCTTATAAATCTGATGAAACTAGTCCCAATACTATTTTCTCTCCGAAATAATCGAATAAGAAAATGGGGAATGAATTAAGGATGGAAACCTTACATTCATCCTCCATGATATATTTAGAAAGCTGATTATCAAACAATTTTTGTTGCGTAATCATTTCTTTTGGCAATTCATTTTTATCATTACAAATATAGTTCGACTTAGATATATTCATAACCACGAGATGTAGCCAATTCATTTTGGCAGCTTTCAATTTAGGCAGATCAACTGTTTTTTCATTGTTGACAACAAGGTAATCGTTGGAACCATAATACGAGAAATCACTCACTTGTCGTTTGAATTTCGTCTCTTTGCATTTTTGTAGTGTCACTGTATATTTCCAATAATCGCTGTCAGGCAATTCCTTCGTGTAACGTAAAGATTCGACCATTGGGTAGTTAATATACAATTTACCATTGCCTGTTTCGTCATTGAAAAGACTTAACATTTCCTGCAGTTTCCTATTGTTTTCTTCTATGGGACATCTGTTGTCTTGAAAATCATAATCGAAGAACAGATATATTTCAGAGACCTCATCTTCTCGGATCTCTTTCAACGTATCATCGCCTTTCTCCAATAGTATCTCTTTCAGCACAGAGACCGTGTCAACCTCTAATTGACCGTTAATAGCATCGTGTGCTTTCAGTTTGTTGTACAAAGAGTAGATGTTACTTTTGTACGTGCAAACAAAGGTTTCTTCTTTCTCTGGGAAAAAGAGTCGTTTGATGGACTCAAAATAGACTTTGTCGTCCTTTCCCTCAAATATAAGTAGTATCATATTTCAAATGCACCTCCACGGAATAGTTTTTCAATATTATGTCCAAATCGTAATTCTTTGTCTGTACATGCCTGCAAAGGTTTAATTTTATTGTCCTGTAGAATGAAGTTACAGTCAGGACGCAACAAGTCATTTGTCATCAAATAGGTGTTGTGAGAAGATGTGAACACTTGGCACGGAAGATTGAACAATTGTTTGCATACTTCAAACGCCAATTTAAAATGATAGAATGCGTCAAATTCATCAATGAATACGAAGGAGGCCGCCCCCATTTTCTTCAACCAAAAATAGAGTAACATTAATGATTGAGTGCCAGTAGAAGCTATAAGGTCAAATGCAACCACCCCGTTGTCAATTATACAGAGCAATATTTTATCTGTAGGCTTTGTCGAAACGAAGTTAAATTTTTGTCCACTAACATTCATAAGAAAGTTGGAAAAATCATTAACTAATCCATTTTGGATGATGTATTCATCAAGCATCGTGGAAGTATTATCAAACCCCATGTATTCATTAACTTTCAAGCATCTGAACCACAGCATGGAATTGACGAAATCACGCAAACGGATGAGGAAATGATCCTTTGATAGCGGATAAGATGTAAGCAAATAATTTACGATGGAAATATGATTCGCATTCATCTGTAGATTTTGCTTAGCGTCCTTGTTGATTGGAAATTGTTTTTCATCAAGCGACAGGGAGACATTGTTTCGGTTAAAGACTTCTGAATTGTTAACTGTGAGAGACTCTTTCAGCAACACACCAGAAGCATTTTTGGAATAATTGTACGATACAATTTGAGTTCCAAACTTAAATGTATATTCAAAATCCACGATTAGATTTGTTTTCCCGCCATAAACAAAGTTTTGGTAGTAGTCTGGTTTCTTTGCCTTTTGTGTCAAGTGGTTGACAATATCAAACAAAGCGATGCTAAAATTCGTTTTGCCGGAACCATTCGGGCCATAGATAATACCATTGTGAACGATATCATTTTTTACGGCATAAGTATTGAACGAATAGTTACTTGGATTGGACAAGTCCCACTCGATTCTTTCCGCGAATCCACGGAAGTTTTTTACGGAAAATTTGGCTAGCATAATCGTATTGATTTGAATGACTGGTGCAAAGATAATATCATTATACTATATTCCGTAATTTTTTTACGGAAAATATTTCATTTTTCTTAATTTATGAAAATTATAAAAATCCCGAAAAACTTCGATTTTGAAGAAATTCCATGGAGTATTCAATAGAAGGGAAATGCGTATCATCAACCATATAAGGCTCTATTATTGAAGTATTATTATATGTTTGATAGTACTCTGCTGATTATATTCCTCTTATGTTGTACCTTTGTAACAATATAAAACAAACAAATGAAATTCAAAACTCAACTATATGCTTTACAAAAAAAAACAACTATTAAATCTTGATAGTATCAACCTTCAACGAATCACTCAAAGATACATAAATAAAGTCTTACCGAGACGAAAAGAATTTAAAAATCTGAAATGGCACGAAATAGATTTCCTTTTTCAGTCAATGAAAATCATGAAAAAAGACAGTGGAGAATATGCTTTTGATCTTATGGAATACCCAGAGGCAAAGTATTATGTGTTATATTGTATCATTTTAACATATGGAACATCATCACAATATATTGATTTCTCTAAGAGAGATAAAATGCACAATGATTCAATATCATCGAATAAAGGGAAAAAGACCCAATTATTTTTTTATAAACATATAGAAGATTGGATTAAAGAATTAAGCAAAGGGGATGGACCATATTATTCAGTAATCAAACCTATGTACGAGAGAAAATTGAAAGAATTATCAAAATTAAGGGAAGGAAAAGAAATAGACAATCAATCATATATACGTAAAGTAATATATTTAAAAGCATGTTTTTTTCATATATATTACAATGTAAGACTATATTTTGATGAATGTGAGGAGAAAGCAGACCTACAACACATCTGCGGATTTGATGTATATGCGGATATATACTCATATTCACACGTTCTTAGCAGACATTATTATCCTATCATGAACAAAAATTCTAATGTAACAATGAATGACGACATACCAGAGATAAACATAAGAACCCTTCCTAATTCATTATTAAACTTGATAAAATTATATTCTTCTAAAAAATCAATAGATAGAGATACACAATATCTTTTATATAGAATAAACGATGAGCCATATATTCTATGGTTGAAATATTGGAAAATTCCAATACTTAAACACAAAGAAGGTTTTGAAATTAGATCATTCTATCGATGTGAAGAACAAACAGATCTTGACAAATATAATGGAACAAAAAATATTCCAATC